>Ga0181538_10000572_pt1 | contig 43704 bp, 33 predicted proteins | sample PEATcosm2014_Bin_40_FD_119773 | JGI IMG/M metagenome (GOLD analysis project Ga0181538, IMG submission 119773) | Peatland microbial communities from MTU Mesocosm Facility, Houghton, MI, USA - PEATcosm2014_Bin23_30_metaG | ecosystem: Environmental > Terrestrial > Soil > Wetlands > Peat | place...
ACCGCTGGATTGAGCCAGCAGCCAACATTTGCAATTGCCCCCACTAACCTTGTAGCCGCCGCCGTCAGTCGGCGCACTTGGTCATCGTAGGAAGTCGGCGCGGACTCAACGCGCCCCATCTAATGGGAAAAATCCCTCCCGGTAATGCTGTTCGATCAAAAAAATTGCCGACTTTTCTTGTAACTTTCGCCGGATTTTGCCTAAGTAATGAATAAACCAGACTAAAATCATGGAACCTGTTCCGCCGCCACTCGAACCGCCGCCCGCCACAGCGCCAACGACATCGCTGGCTGGAAGATTGTTGAATGTCTTTGCCGCGCCGGGTGAAGCCTTTGACGAAATCAAGGCCGCCCCGTCGTCCGTTACGAACTGGCTTGTGCCGGTAATTATCTACTCCGTGGTGGGCGTGATTTCCGTGTGCATCATGTTCGCCCAGCCAGCCATTCAACAGACCGTTCACGACCAACAGGTCAAGACCATGGATCAACAGGTGCAACAAGGCAAAATGACCCAGGCCCAAGAGGATCAGGCGTTGCAGATATTGGATAAATTCATGGGACCGAAGATGCTGGCGGCTCTCGGCAGCGTGGGCATGGTCATCTACAGCTGCGTCTCGCTTTTCGGATGGGCTTTGGTGTTGTGGCTGCTCGGACGCTGGGTACTCAAGGCCCCACTTGCCTACATGAAGGTTCTTGAGGTTGTCGGGCTGTCTTCCATCATCATCGTCCTCGGCATGGTCATCGGCACGCTGCTCGCTGTGATCCTCGGCCGGCTCTACGTCGGGCCAAGCCTGGCCTTGTTGGTGAGTAATTTTGATCCGAAAAATCGCGGCCATCTCCTGCTGGGCGCGGCCAATGTAATCTATCTCTGGCACACGGGGGTGCTGGCCATCGGGCTGGCCAAACTATCGGGTGGGTCAATCAGCAAGGTCTTCGCGGTCGTTTTCGGCTTTTGGGTATTGATTGAATTGCTGCTGATTGCCATTGGTTTGGGACAGTGGGCATTGTAAAAACGGCCTTAAAATATAATTCCCCGAAACAAATTCTCGTTCACCTTGTCTTAATACCAAACACCATGGCCAAACCCAAAAAACGCCGGAAGATCATCATCTTTTCAGTTATCGGGCTGGTGCTCGTCGCGCTGGTGCTGGTAGCCGTCTTCAAAAAGCGCGAGCCAGCCATCACGGTCCAGACGGAACCGGTCGCCCGCCACAGTCTCACCAACATCGTGGTGGCCAACGGCAAAATCCAGCCCGTCGTGCAGGTCACCATCAGCCCGGAAGTCAGCGGCGAAATCATTGAATTGCCGGTCAAGGAAGGCCAGCAGGTCACAAACGGCGAGACGCTGGTGAAGATCAACCCGGACATTTACATCGCCGCGGTCAACCAGGCGAAGGCCGGTTACGAATCCTCGCTCGCCGCCAAAGCCTCGGCGGTGGCGAACCTGGAAAAAGCCCAGGCGGACTACGACCGCAATTTGGAATTGTTCCATCAGAAGCTGCTTTCGGAATCGGATTTCATCGGCTTCAAATCCGCCCGCGACGTGGCCAAGGCGCAGCTCGACAGTGCCAATGACCAGGTGAACGTCGCCAAGGCGCTCGTGGACAGCGCGCAGGATGCGCTGATCAAAACAACGATTGTTTCCCCGCTCGACGGGACCATCAGCAAATTGAACTCGCAACTCGGCGAGCGCGTTCTGGGCACCGCGCAATTTGCCGGGACTGAAATCCTGGTCATCTCGGATTTGAACCAGATGGAGGCGCGGGTGGACATCGGTGAGATGGACGTGGTGGGCATCAAGCCCGGCCAGAAGGCGCGGCTGGATGTGGATGCGTTCAAGGACCGCAAATTCGCCGGTGTGGTGACGGACGTGGCCAGTTCATCGAAAGACAGCAACCAGACCGGCAACTCTTCCGGCAGCAGCCAGTCGCAGGAAGCCACCAAGTTCCAGGTGCGCATCCGCTTAACCGACAAGGAAGATTTCCGCCCCGGAATGTCTGTCAGCGCCGACATCGAAACCAAGTATTGCACCAACGTGCTCACCGTTCCGCTGGCCAGCGTCACCACCCGCCCGCCAACGCCGAAGAAAATGGATCCGCCAAAAGCCGGTGGAACCAATGCCGCCTCCACCAATATCGTGGCCGCCAATACTTCGGGCACCAATACCATGTTGTCGGACACGAATGCCGCCTCGGCCTCGAAGACCAAGGAATCTACCAAACCATCGGACGTTGTTTTTGTCGTGGAAGGCAATCACGTAAAGGCCATGCCGGTGAAAATCGGCATTTGCGACGACAATTACTGGGAAATCACCGACGGCCTCACCAACGGCGAGGAAATTGTCTCCGGCGGTTACCGCGCCATCAGCCACGATCTGAACGACGGCTCGAAGATCAAAAAAGGCGTTGCCAGCGCGGATTCGGCGAAGCCATGAGAACTTGAATAGATTATTGGACTGATGGATTGGTGGATGATTGAGTTGGCGAACTGCGCAGTCCATTTATCCAGTAATCCATTGATCCAAAATCCATTTGCGATGAGCTTGATCCGGTTCCAGAACATTTCGCGGCGCTACCAGATGGGCACGGAAACTGTCCACGCGTTGCGCGATGTGTCGCTCGAAATCCAGCGCGGCGAATACGTCGCCATCATGGGCCCGTCCGGGTCCGGCAAATCCACACTGATGAACCTCATTGGCTGCCTCGACACACCCACCTCCGGCCATTACGAATTGAATGGCATCAGCGTCAGCGACATGGACGACAACCAGCTCGCGGAAATCCGCAACCGTGAAATCGGTTTCATCTTCCAGACCTTCAACCTGCTGGCGCGCTCGAACGCGTTGCACAACGTCGAGCTGCCGCTCATTTACGCCGGTGTGCCGGCGGAAAGCCGCCGCCAAATCGCGCTCGACGCGCTGGCGCAGGTCGGCCTGGCGGACCGCGTTCATCACAAGCCCAACGAACTTTCCGGCGGCCAGCGCCAGCGCGTCGCCGTCGCCCGCGCCCTCGTCAACCGGCCGTCCCTTTTGCTGGCCGATGAACCGACGGGCAATCTCGATTCCAAAACCGGCGCGGAAATCATGGCTTTGATCGAGGAGCTTTCGCGGAAAGGCAACACCATCATCGTCGTTACGCACGAGGAGGACATCGCCCGCCAGTCGCGCCGCATCATCCGCATCCGCGACGGTTTGATTGCCAGTGACGAGAAGCAGCATGAAACCAAGGTTACTGCGACAACCCACGGCTAAACAGTTTTGTGAAAACAAATATTACTTCCGCCCTCACTTCCGACCTCTCCCCCGGGAGAGGGAGAATGGTCGCCAGCCGGTGGGCGAATCGGGCGGTGTCGAACTTTTCAGGTGACGAACTTTGCTGTTCCCTCTCCCTCAGGGAGAGGGTCAGGGTGAGGGGAAAATCGTCGTTGAAAATTCTCTCGTCACCATGAAATTATTTGCCGAAATCCGCGAAGGTCTCGGCATTTCCTGGAGCGCCGTCCGTGCGAACAAAATGCGGTCGGTGCTCGCCACCATCGGCATCGTCATCGGCATCGTCACGGTCACCCTCATGGGCGCGGCCATCAACGGACTGGACCAGGCGTTCATCAAAAGCATTTCCTCGCTCGGCGCGGATGTTTTTTACGTGCAACAATACAGTTGGTTCAGCGGTTCCTATGACGACTGGCTCAAAGCCCAGAAGAGACGCCGGCCCATTTCGCTGAGGGAAGCTGAGGCACTGGCCCGGCAACTCGCCCCGATCGCGATTGTCGCCCCCACAGTCTATGACCGGGAGACGTTGGAATACAAAACCAGGAGCGCCACCCTCGTCCTCATCATCGGCACCACGGATCCCTATTTGGAAACCAGCGGCGTGAACGTGGCCCAGGGCCGGTTCCTGACCGCCGCGGATGCCGAAGGCGGGCAACCGGTCTGTGTCATCGGCAGCGACGTGGCCACCAACCTGTTTCGCGGGGATTCACCCCTGGGCGCCCGGATCAAAATCAAGAACCAGTCCTTTCAAGTTGTCGGGGTGCTGGAAAAACAGGGGAAGATGTTGGGTTGGAGCCTGGACGAGCGGGTGATCATTCCAATCCGGGAATTTCTGGCGGACATCTGGAATCGTCCCACCATTGATCGGGTTGAGGTGAAGGTCAATGAACTGACGCAACTGGATGAGACCCGGGAGGAATTGCGCCAGAGCATGCGCCACATCCGCCATCTGGCCCCCGACGAGGCGGATGATTTTGGCATCAACCAGCAGGATCAGATTGTGCAATGGTTCCATCAGCAGACCCGCACCATCGCCATCATCGGCCTGTGCGTCACCAGCCTGGCGCTGTTCGTCGGCGGCATCGGCATTATGAACATCATGTTCGTTTCGGTCGTCGAACGGACACGCGAGATTGGCGTGCGCAAGGCCATCGGTGCCAGACGCCGCAACATTTTGCTGCAATTTCTGATCGAGGCCGCCTGCATTTGTCTGATGGGTGGAATCATCGGGCTGGGCATCGCCTGGCTGGTAACGCTGGCGGTTACCTATCTGCTGTTCCCGGCGGCTTTGTCGTGGACCATCGTCGGAATTGCCCTGCTTGTCTCGTTGTTGACGGGGCTGGTTTCCGGTTTCCTGCCGGCCTGGCGTGCGGCGCGGATGGACCCGGTGGACGCATTGAGGAGCGAATGAAATTTCATAAACCCACATTGCTGTTGGCCGAGATCCGCGAGAGTTTCCTCATGGCCATGAACGCCCTGACGGCGCACAAGCTGCGGTCGGCGCTCACCTTGCTCGGCGTATTGATCGGCGTCTTCTCCATCATCGTCGTCATGACCGCCATGCGCGTGTTGAAGCGCACCGCTGAAACGGGACTCAGCCAGTTGGGCAGCCAGACTTTTGCCATCCAGCGCTGGCCCGAGGCACAGTTTGGTGATTCGAGCGACTGGCAGAAATACTGGCGGCGCCAATATGTCACCCTGGAACAGGGACGGCGGGTGGAGGAAAAGGCCACGCTGGCCGTCTGCGTGGGCATCGAAGGCGATTTCTGGCGCGGACAGATTTCGACCCGCTTTGCCAAGACAGCGCCCACCACCGAATTGTATGGTGAAACCCCCGGCAGTTTCCCGGCGCGCAACTGGGACGTCGAGGAAGGCCGCATCCTTTCCGGAGACGACGTGGACAACGCCCGGGAAGTTTGTGTGCTCGGCAGCGCCCTGGCCAAAACGGCGTTCCCGTTCGGCTCGGCGATGGGCGAAGAGATCAAAATCAATGGCTACAAATACGCGGTGGTGGGCGTGCTCGCCCCCAAGGGCGGGTCGCTGGAAGGCAATCAGGACAATTTTGCCATCATCCCCATCACCACGGCGCTCAACCGCTACGGACGCTGGTGGGACGACCTGACCATCCTGGTGCAGGCGCGCGATGCCGCCAGCTTTGATGATTGCATGGAACAGGTCCGCGGCATCCTGCGCGCCGTTCGCAAGGTCCCGCCCGGCAAACCGGATGATTTCGAACTGTTTTCCAACAACTCGCTCATCGAACAATTCGATTCGTTCACCCGGGCGGTGCGCATTGGCGTGACCATCGTCAGCTCCATTGCCCTCATCGCGGCGGGCATCGGCATCATGAACATCATGCTCGTCTCGGTCACGGAGCGGACACGCGAGATCGGCGTCCGCCGCGCCGTCGGCGCCAAGAAACGGAACATCATGACCCAATTCATCATGGAAGCCATCGTGTTGTGCGAAGTCGGCGGCGTCATCGGCGTCGTCCTGGGCGTCCTCGGCGGCAACGCCCTCGCGTGGTTTATGAAAGTGCCGCCGGCCATCCCGATTGACTGGATTGTGCTGGGGCTGGTGATTTGCTCCATCGTGGGAGTTGTGTTCGGGACCTATCCGGCCTACAAGGCGGCGAACCTCGACCCGATTGATTCGCTGCGATACGAATAAATCGCAACTACCTCGATCTCTCCGCAAATCCGTCACCCGCTTTTTTCGTTTTGAACCGGGATATGCCGCGTGTAATCTAAAGGGCGTTACCAATGGAAATTTTGGGGTGAATCCATGAAGGTCCGGTGGCCAGGGTTTTTAATTTGTGCCAGCCTCGGTCTGGTGATGCTCGTTTGCGGCCTGCTGATACCAGCGTATCTGCGGGCGGTGGACGCCAGTGTCATCCAAAGGGCCGGCAGGAACGGTCCCGCTTTGCTTGAGCAAGGGCAGGCATTGGCCGGCGCGAAGAAATTGGGCGCGGCCAAAATGCTCATGCTGGCGGGGCGGGCCGCGGGAATTCCCGGCTGGGACCGGCTCGGCGAGGCGGTGACCAATCAGGCGCGGCAATATCCGGACGCGCTGGCCTGGGGCGATGACTCGCGCGTGGAAAACCTTTTCGGGGGCAATGCCCAGGCACCGGAGGCCGGCGCGGAACCGTTCACCGACTTCATCATCCATCAGGAAAACCGCGATGCGGCGCTGGCCCATTTGCGCGATTCGCCGTCGACCGTGGTGCTGGAGCTGTTGCGAACCCGTTCCTTGAACAACACCATTCTCTTCCCACCGTCGGCCTCGGCCTCGGGACAGGCTTTCGATGTGGCACTGTTGGAGTGCGGATTATTGCTGGATGGCGGGCATTTGACGGCGGGCATGAGCGACGGCATTTTTTTGTCGGCTTCGGCGGCCAACCGCGGCGGCAATTCGGAACCGCTGGAGCGGGTGCTCATGGATTTCTTGTCGTTGGGCGACCGGCTCAACTGGGACCAGCTCGTGGCGTTTGTCGCACAAATTCAGGATACCGGGACGCTTCACCAACTCGCTGGCCAGGTCCGCAGTGCCGGTGAACGATTACCCGTCCTTTTTGCAGCGGTGCAACTGTCGGGCAAACCCGCCGCGGTTGCCGGGTATCTTGCCCGGTTCAGCCAGACCGGGCCGGAGGACCTTGGCGCGAGCCTGCATGACGGCGCGGGTGGAGTGTGCGAGTTGGTGCAACGCGGTCAGCGCATATTCAGTTCGGATCTGGAAAGGCGGGTGACCGCGTTCGATCCGTTCGGAGCGTTCTTTTACTATGCGACGGACTGTTCTTTTCAAAAGCCGTGGCTGGCCCTGACGCTGAAATGGTTCTTCTATCTGCTCGGCGGATTTTCCCTGGCCGGGGCTTTGCATTTTGCGCGGCCTGTCGTATCATTTTTGGAACAACCGTTGCAGGTGCGCGGATTCCACCTGGTTCGCGAGTTTTTATTTTCGCTGGGTTTTCTGCTCGTGGTATTGCTCTTGAGCGAGCCGTTTCTCGCGCGAGAGAGCCAGAAAGGGGGATTTCCCTTTCGACTGCAACTGCCCATGACGGGCGGCGCGGTCCCGGTCGGAATCGCCGGCATCAAACAAACCATTATGAACCCAACCATACTATTGACACTGCTGGTGTTTTTCGTGCTACAGGCGCTGCTTTACGTGGCGTGCCTCGTGAAGCTGGCGGAAATCCGCCGGCAACGGGTGCCGCCGCGCATGAAACTCAAGCTCCTGGAAAATGAAGACCATCTGTTCGACGCCGGCCTCTACCTCGGCTTCGTCGGCACCATCATCTCGCTGATCATTGCCTCGATGGGGATGATCAAATTCAGCCTGATGGCGGCCTATTCCTCCACGTCGTTCGGCATCATCTTCGTGGTCATCTTCAAAATTTTTCACCTGCGCCCGGCGCGCCGGAAATTATTACTCGAAGCTGAAGCCGGCGCCATTGCCACCGATGCCCCGGCTTCCGTGCCAATGCCCGTTTTGCCGTCATGAACCGCAGCATCCTCATCGTCATCTGCGATTTCCTGCTGTTGAGCCTGCTGACGTTTTCAACGGACATCAACCGGATGGCCGACGAAAACACCCGGCCACCGGTCAACGTGGCGGTGGCGACCAATGACGTGGCGGAAACCGGCAAGGACCTCGCGGCGGTCATGAAACTGGCCCTCGAAGAGGAACGCAGGGGGCACGTACAATTGCAACAGCAACTCGCGGCGGCCCGCGACACGGCGAATCAGCGGCAGGCGCAATTGAACGCACGCGAACAGGAAAACCAGCAGTTGCAGCAACAGTTCGCCGCCGCCCGCACCAACCTCGAAACCCTGAACCGCCAGTTGCAGGACACTTCTGCGCAAGCGCAGCAAAAGCTGGCGGCGACTGCGGCCGAAGCACAACGGCAATCGGAACTTGCCGCCGCCTTGCGTCAGCAACTCGATCAGTTGACCAGGAGCAACCTGCTGGCCCAGGCTGAAAAGCAGAAACTGGCCCAGCAACTCCAATTGTCCGAAGTGGAGAAGCGCGCCGCCGCCGAGCGCGCGGCCATGATGCAACAAGAAGTCCAGGCCGAGCGGACGGAAAATGCCAAATTGGCGGAGGGATTCAAATCGCTGGCGACCAATTCCAGCCAGTTGACCCAGGAAATCCGCGCGAACACTCCCCTGGCGCCCAACACCATTTTCAGCGAATTCGTTTCCAACCGGATCGGAGCGGACTTTCTGGCCGAGCGGTCGGGTATTTTGGGCATGAATTCGAGCAAGTCCGCCGAAGCTAAAACGGTGCTGGTAACCGATGGAACCAATACCTATGCCTTGTGCCACGTGCAGGACACGCCGTTGAAATTGTGGGACCCGGGCACGGATTGGGACTCGCTCACGGGCACACTGGCCGCCAATGCCGCGCGCGTGGCCGTCCGCTCGTTGTCGTTTCATCAGGCGGACCCCCGCGTGGTGATGATGCCGGTCAGCCCAGCGGAAGTCCGCCAACTCGGCGGCAGGGTCTATCGTATTTCGTCGGACCCATACAAATTTCAGGACGCGGTGCTGGTGGGCGCGGACGCGGGTTATTACGGTGAATGCAATTTCCAGATTGATTTGAACACGCCGAAATACGTCAAACTGGATCGCAGCCTGTTGCGAGGATTGTTCGGGAAATTCAATCCTTCGCGTGGCGATCTGGTTTTCAGCCGCACCGGCGAACTACTCGGCATCATGGTCAACAGCACCTACTGCCTGATGATTCACAACTTTGCCGCCGGGGCGACCATTCAATTCGGTCCGGACGTGCGGAGCGAACACACTGGGTCAACCCTTTCGCAACTCTACTTCAACGTCTTCAACATGCCGCTCAGGTTGCAGTAATCTTTGGACTGCGCAGGCATGTCTGCGCTCGGTGGGGCGAGCGTCCTCGCGAGCCGGAAATTCTGGACTGCGCGGACATGTTCGCGCTTCCGCCTTCATCCGATTTCGGCGAGACAAGTTGGTTCGACGCGACATGTCGCGTCAAGGAAAGCGGCGACGTGTTGCCGCTCCAAAACGAAAGCGGGACAATGCCACCGTACTCCAAAGTTCAATCCTCCGCGAACAAATACTCCAGATCCGTCGTGGTGAGGCTGCGGGCGAAGCCTTCCTCGCCGAGCACGTCGGCTATTGTCTGCGCCTTGCTCTGTTGCAGTTCCCAGATTTTTTCCTCGACCGTGCCGGGCGCGATGAGCCGGTAGGCGTTCACGGTCTGCGTCTGGCCGATGCGATGCGAACGGTCAATGGCCTGCGCCTCCACCGCCGGATTCCACCACGGGTCGTAAAGCACCACATAGCTGGCGTTGGTCAGATTCAATCCCGTGCCCGCCGCGCGCAGGCTCAACAAAAACACGCCGGGCTGCGTGTCGCTTTGGAACGCGCTGACGACCTGCTGCCGGTCTTTCGTCTGGCCGGTAAGAATGTGCGTGGTGATTTGCCGGTCGCGACATTCCGCTTCCAGCAGGTTCAACATCCGCACAAACTGGCTGAAGACCAGAACTTTCTGGCCTTCCGCAATCAACGGGTCGAGCAACTCGAAGAGTGTTTCGGTCTTGCCCGACGCGGTATCGCTGCCCACGAGCCGCGGGTGGCAGCAGACCTGGCGCAACCGCGTGAGCGCGGCCAGCACGTGCATCTTGCTCTTGTTGAGTCCCTGTTCCTTGACGGCGGTCATGATCTGGTCGCGGCTGCGGCGCAACTCGGCCAGGTAAAGCTTCCGTTGTTCGTCGCCGAGCGGACAATCGCGCCGTTCCTCGATGCGGTCGGGCAAATCCTTGGCGACGTGTTTTTTCAAGCGGCGCAACAGCAACGGCCGCAACCGGGCGGAAAGCCGTTTGCGCGCGATGCGCTGGACCGACTCGGTTTTCTCGCTGCGCGCCGGCTGTTCCACTGGCGCGGTTTCGTCGGTCACCTGGGCGCGCGGTTCGTATGTTTCGACAAATTGCTCCTGATTACCGAGGTAGTTTGGCTGGATGAAATCCACGATGCTCCACAAATCCAGCAGCCGGTTTTCGAGCGGTGTGCCCGTGAGTGCGAGGCGATACTCGGACTTGAGCTGCTTGACCGATTGCGTGACCTGCGCGCCGGGATTTTTGATGAACTGCGCCTCATCCAGAATCGCCGCGCGGAACGCAAATTTTTGCAACTCCTCCAGATCGCGCCGCAGCAGCGCGTAATTCGTTACAATCAAATCGTGCTGCGGAATTTGTTTGCGCAAATTGTGCCGCGCCGCGCCGCTTTCGAGCACGAGCACCTTCAAATCGGGCGTGAACCGGTTCGCTTCGCGCTGCCAGTTGTGCAGCACGGACGCCGGACAGATGACCAGCGACGGTTTGGGATTTTTCGTGTTACGCTCCTTGAGCCACGCCAGCCACGCCAGCGCCTGCAGCGTTTTGCCCAGCCCCATGTCGTCGGCCAGAATGCCGCCGAGTTTGATTTGCGTGAGGTGGCAGAGAAAATCAAAGCCGTCCTTTTGGTACGGACGCAAGTCGGCCTGCAATCCGGCGGGCAACGCAACGGAGGGCACACCTTTGAAATCCCGCACCCGTGCGCGCAACGCCTTCGCTTCCGGCGAATCGGCGAACCGCGTCAACTCGCTTTCGTCCAGATGCGCGACGTGTTCCATGCCCACTTTTTGTGGCACGGCGATAAGGCCGTCCACGCCCATTTCGGCCATCGCCTCGTGCGCGCCCTGCACGGCGGTGGTGTCCAGTTCCACCCAGCCGGAATTCGGCAGCTTCACGAAACGGCTGGTGGCGGCGGCGAGCCGTTCGAGATCGGCCTTGGAAAGTTTGAGTCCTTCGGCCTCCCATTCGGCGGAAACGGCCAGCCAGTCAATACCACTTCCCTTGACGATGAGCCGCGGCTTGAGCTGACGCGGGTGCAGGAACAGGCGGTGAAACGCCGGGTTGCCGAGAAATTCCGCTTCGTTGGGGCGTTCGGCCCAGGCCCCGGCCAGCGCGCCCAGAAAATGCTCGTTCGCGTCGCCGACCCACAACCCCGGCTCCTGCATGAACCAATCCAATTTTTGCAGCCATTGCGTCACCGGTTCGAGGCGCGGGTCATCGAGAATCTCCGGTTTCTCCGCCGGACGCCGCCTGGGCTCGTTGGGCACCCATTCGTGGCCATTCCAAAGCCAGACGCTTTGGTCGCGCTGACTCCGGGCGAGCAACCGCAGCCGCACCGTATCGTCGAGCAGTTCAAAAACAAACTGCGGCTTGGCCGGATGCGCCACGCAAAGCCGCTCCCAGTCCACGCCGTGGTTCGACTGCGTTTTCCGCAGGTGCAACAGCAGGCGATGACTGAGCTTGCGCACGGGCACCGACGGCATCCGGGCCAGATATTTCAGCACCTTCGGCGGCGGTGCATTGCGCACCAGGTAAAAAACGTTGTCGAGGAGAGCGAGCGGTGACTGGCGGTTGAAGAATTTCGCATCGGCGATGGAATGATTTTTGCCGCCCGGCAATTCGATCTGGTGCGTGAACGAAAGTTCCTTGTCGCCGTTGTCCAGATGCGGCGTGAGCACGGCGATTTGTCCCTGAAACCGGAGCGGCTTGCCGTCGCATTCGAGGCGCGGCGTGTGACCCCAGCGCGTGAGCCATTGCAGCAATTCGGCGTCGGACAAAACCAGCGTGTCCGCGCCGTCATCGTGGTGGCGGTATGTGTCGGCAATCCATTGGATGAACTCCCAGTCGGCGGGCGGGAAAAGTTCCTGTTCATGGGTGGCGCGGACGACCAGGTCAATCAGGTCGCGCAGCGGACGCGCCTTTTCACCGGTGCGTGGGCGGAGCAGCAGAAATTGCACGGCGAGGCGGTAACGCGACGGTTCCTCCTCGTCCGGCTGCGGACGGCAGACGACGCGGAGCGTGGCGCGCGGCGTTTCGAGCAGCGGCAGGGCGGGCGGCGACAGCCAGTTTTCGAGTTCCTTGACAAGGTTTTGTTCCTGCTCGGCCTCCTCGGCCCGGGCAAAACGGTCGGGGCTGGCGTGCGGCTGCAATTCCGGCGGCACGGGACGTTTGGCACGGAGAAAGAGAAACGCGAGTTCCTCGAGGCGCGCTTTGCCCTGGGTGTTCAGCAGGCGCGGCCACCAGTTCGTGTCGGGAAAATCGCGGCGGGAGAGCGACAGTTTTTCAAAATAATCCTCCAGCAACAGCCACGAGCGCTGCGAATCCGGGCAGGTCGCGAAGCTTTTCAAAATGTCCTCGCGCCCGCCGACGGTCTCCTTCGAGTCGGAGAGTTCGCGGCGCAGGTCGGCAAACGCGCCGTAGGTCTGCGACAGCACCTTGTGGTGCGCGTCGTACTTCGTCGTGCCCGCCTTCGAGCCGTTCCCGTTTCTGATTGAAACTTTTGGCATTAAAACAACTATGGCCTATCATCTCGACAGAAGTGCCGGCTTTGGTCAATCAGAAATCGAAAATAATTATACACAGCCGGCGACGCGTGATTGACGCGAGCGTGATTTCTGGTATAATTCATCCCCTTTATGAACCGAAATCCGCACGTGGCCGTGGTCGGTGCGACGGGCGCCGTCGGCATCGAAATGATCAAGACGCTGGAAAAACGCAATTTTCCAGTGGGCAAGCTCACTCTGCTCGCTTCGGCGCGCTCGGTCGGCAAGAAACTCAACTTTCGCGGCACCGACATCGCAGTCAAGGAACTGACGAAGGATTCGTTCAGGGGCATTGACATTGCGCTGTTCAGCGCCGGCGGCAGCATCTCGAAGGAATTTGCGCCCATCGCCGCCAAAGCCGGCTGCGTGGTCGTGGACAATTCCAGCGCGTTCCGCATGGACAACGCGGTGCCGCTGGTGGTACCCGAAATCAACGCCTCCGACGTGAAATTGCACAAGGGCATCATCGCCAATCCGAACTGCACCACGGCCATCGCCCTCATGGCGTTGTACCCGCTGCACAAGGCCTTCGGCTGCAAACGCATTTTTGCCTCGAGCTACCAGGCCGTCAGCGGCGCGGGCGCGAAGGCGATGGAAGAATTGAAACGGCAGGTCGGCGAAATTATTTCCGGCAAACCGGTAACGAAGCAGGCTTTCCCGCATCAAATCGCCTTCAACGTGATGCCGCAGGTGGATGTTTTTTTGCCGAGCGGCTACACGAAGGAAGAAATGAAAATGGAGAACGAGGGCCGCAAAATCATGCATCATCCGGCGTTCAAGGCGAGTGTGACATGCGTGCGCGTGCCGGTCTATCGTTCGCACTCGATTGCCGTGAGCGCGGAGTTTGACAAGCCGGTGAGCGTGGAAGCCGCGCGTGCCGTTCTGAAAAAGGCGCCCGGTCTCGACCTCGTGGACGAGCCGGAGAACAAGAAATACCCGATGCCACTGTTCACCTCGGAGAAAGACAACTGCGAAGTCGGCCGCGTCCGCCAGGACTGCGCGCTCGACAACGGGTTGTGCTTCTGGGTGAGCGGCGATCAATTGCTCAAAGGCGCGGCGCTCAACGCGGTGCAGATCGCGGAAGAGTTGTTGAAATGATTTTTGGGAGGGATGCCGTGCCGGCGTCCCTGAATGTGTGTTTGGGAAATTGGGGACGGCGGCACGCCGTCCCTCCCAATTTTTATTTCACGGCGTTTTGAGCCGGTAGAAGCCGCTGCGGTTGGTCGGCGACAGGATGATTTGATTCTGTAAATTCGTGAGGTTCAGGCCAGGCGGGTTCGTCGCGACCGACCACGAAGTCAGGTCGGCACTTTGTTGAACCACGAAATTCTTCGACGGCACCGTCCACCCCAACGTGAGGTTGGTGGACGAGGGTGTGAGGTTCAAGTGCGGCGATGGCCACGTTTGTGAGATGTAAATGGGTTGCGGCTTAAATGACTGATCTCCCAAAGGTGCAACCAACTGTTCGCCTCCATCCGCCGATGAAGCGACGGAAATCCAACTGTCATTGGGCACGTTGTTTGATACCCAGGTGATGCCTGAATTTGTTGAGGTATAAATCAAACCGACTGGCTCTATGGCTACGGCCACGAGTCTGGTTCCATCAGCCGATGAGGCGACAGATTCCCATTGTGCGGGCGGTACGCTATTGGATGCCCAAGTCATTCCAAAATCAGTTGAAGTAAAAATACCTCCATTAGGTTGGTCCGAACCGAATGAAGCTCCGCTCGCCGCCACCAATTTGCTTCCATCGGCTGATGAAGCAACGGCTGCCCAAAACTGATTTGTCGGCGCACCAGTCAACGTCCAGGTGAGACTCGAATTTGTTGAAGTATAAATAAATCCAACATTCTGAGAGTATATTGTTCCAGCAGCAACCAACTTGGTTCCATCCGCAGACGCAGCAACGGACACCCAATGGATTGCGGGCGCTGTGGTCGGTGTCACAGTAACACCCCAATTCGTTGAGCTATAAATTTGCCCCGGGGAAGTAGATTTCCCATCAACGACCACCAATTTATTACCGTCCGCCGACAAGGCCGCGAATGCGAGCCAGGACGCGCCCGGCACATTATTTGAAAACCATGTTGTTCCTGAATTGGTCGAAACCCAGATCGACGCGCCATTTATTGCCGCATATTTGTTTCCGTCCGCAGACGAGGCAATGCACGTCCAACTGCCATTTCCGGAACCTGCTTGAGGCTCGGTGTTTGTTATCCAAGTGAAGCCTGAATTGGTTGAAATGCAGTAAATATCTTGCTGGCTTCCAGCGATCAACTTGCTTCCATCCGCCGATGAGGCGACGGCCTCCCAATCTTCACTTGGTGCACGGGCCGGCACCCAAGTTTGGGCAAGCGCAAAACTGGCCATCAGCGAAGCAGTCAAAGCCACCAGCAGATTTATGAAGATTTTCATCGGTTGTTTGATGAACTTTTTTCACTCAACCGCTTTATGAAAACATTGTCAAGTCAGCCATTTTCTTATGGCTTGCCGGTTGCCCTGATGCAGTCGCTGACGGATTCGATTTTGGGTCGCGCTCAACGCGGTGCAAATCGCGGAAGAGTTGCTGAAGTGATTTTTGGAAGGGACGCCGTGTCGGCGTCCCTGAATGTGTGTTTGGGAAATTTGGGACGGCGAAACGCCGTCCCTCCCAGTTTTTATTTCACGGCGTTTTGGGCTGGTAGATGCCGCTGTTGTGATCAGAAGCGGTGGCGCGGATTTTTGGCTTGGGCTGGAAGCTCGTTCACGGATAGTGTGGGGGATGCTGTTTCCCAGCAAGCCGGCGGCAAACGCAGATGGCGCGGACCGCGACGATTGGTTGACGCCGCGCCGCTTCATCTTGTTGCTGGCCGCGCTGACACTGGCGGCGTTTCCCCAGATTTTCCTTGGGTTTCAAACCTTTGTTTACCGGGATTTCGGCATTTTTTCCTATCCCATCGCGTATCATTTCCGCGAAAGCTTCTGGCACGGTGAAATTCCGTTGTGGAACCCGCTGAACAACTGCGGCACGCCATTTTTGGCGCAATGGAACACACAGGTCCTTTACCCGCCGGCGTTATTTTATCTGCTGCTTCCGCTGTCCTGGTCGCTGGGGGTGTTTTGCCTGCTGCATTTGTTTTGGGGCGGCCTGGGAATGTTTGTCCTCGCGCAGCGCTGGACGCATAACCGGTTTGCCGCCGCCTTTGCCGGCATTGTGTTTGCCTTCAATGGACTCATGCTTAACAGTCTCATCTGGCCGGCGACGATTGCGGGTTTGGGCTGGATGCCGTGGGTGGTGTGGCTCACCGAACGCGCCTGGCGCGAGGGCGGAAGGACCGTCGTGACCGCCATCTTTGCCGGTGCGCTGCAAATGCTTTCCGGCGGGACGGAGGTCGTGTTGCTGACGTGGGTGTTGCTCGGTGTGTTGAATCTGGCGGATCTCATTCGTGGCGAATTTCCGCGCGGTAAAATCCTCCTCCGGGCCGGTCTGGTCGTACTGCTGATCAGCGGCTTGTCTGCTGCGCAATTGCTGCCGTTCTTCGATCTGTTGGACTATTCGCGGCGGCAACAGGATGTTTCCGCCGCGATGTGGCCGATGCCGGCGACCGGCTGGGCGAATTTCTTCGTGCCGCTCTTCCATTGCCGTTCCTATCAGGGTGTTTTCATGCAAAACAACCAGTTCTGGACCAATTCCTACTACGCCGGCGTGACCACGGTGGTGCTGGCCTTGAGCGCACTGTGGCGGGCGCGGTGCGGACGGGTCTGGCTGCTGGCGGCGCTGACGCTGCTCTGCCTCGTCCTAGCGGTGGGCGGGGCGACCCCGGTTTATGGCTGGTTGTCGGGGCACGTCAGCGCCATCGGGCTCATGCGTTTTCCAATCAAATTTGTCATCCTGCCGGTGTTTGTCCTGCCCTTGCTGGCGGCCTGCGCCCTGTCGCGAAGATCGTCCGACGCCGGTGGCAAACCCGCCGGGTGGGCCTGGGGGTGGATCTGGTTTGCGATCGTCGCTCTGGTCCTTGGCCTCGTCGCGTGGGAATGGCGGTCCGGGCCGCTGGACGACGATCGGCGGACGGTGTTGCTCAACGGCGTGATGCGCGCGGTTTTCTTCACGGCCATCGCCCTGATTTGGTTCTGCGCGGACAAATTTTCGCCCCTCAAATCACGCCGTCTGTGGCAGGTGCTGCTCCTGTTGTTGGTCTGGCTGGATCTGTTCCGGCAAATGCCGATGCCGCCAACCGTCAACCGCGCGATTTATCAGCCCGATCTTCCGCGCCGGTGGTCCGCGCCGCAGTTGGGCATGGCACGCGCGCAGATTCCTTCCGCCGTTGGTGAGACGTTCGACCGTTTGTTTCTTCCCGAAGTCGCGGCCGACTATCTTGGCCGGCGGTTTGCGCTCACCGATGATTGCAACCTGCTCGACGGCATTCCCAAGTGCGACGGCTTTTACCCGCTCTACCTGAGTGATTACGCCCTGCTGTTTTACGATTTTTACAACGACAATCAACCTGCCGGGGCGCTGCTTGATTTTTGGGGTGTGTCGCAAACCCTCATGCTGGAAACCAACCGTTACGATTGGGCGCCGCGTATGACGTTCCTGCCGCTGCTCACTGCCGGACAACAGCCGCGGTTTACCGACGACCTGACCGCCCTGCGAATGATCACAAACGCAGATTTCCAGCCGCGCCGGGAAGTTTATCTGCCGCCCGAAGCGAAATTGCTCGTCACCGCCAGCAACGTTGTCGCAGTCAACCTGTCGCCAGTCCACTATTCCGCGCAGCAAATCGAAGCCGGTGTCGAGGCGGCAGCGCCAACCCTGGTGGTGGTGGCGCAAACGTATTATCACCCCTGGCGGGCGTATGTGGACGGCCGGCCGACCCGGCTCTGGCGGGCCAATTGCGCTTTTCAGGCGCTGGAAGTTCCAGCCGGCTCACACCAGATAAAGCTCATTTACGAAGACCGGCGGTTTCATCTCGGCGCGGTGATTTCCCTGGCGACATTGGCCGGCTGTCTGATTTTCTGTTGCCTTCGACGGAAACCACCACGATCAACGGTGAAAGAACCGGTGGAGTGATCTGGCAGGGGCGCCTCGCCGCAGCAAGCGGGCTGTCCCTGCTTTTTGTCCCTGAATCTGTGTTGTTGAAATTGGGGACGACGACACGCCGTTCCCTCCAGTTTCCATTTCATGGTTTGGCCGTCTCCTTGGTGAAGGCGACGAGGGTTTTGATTTTTGCCTCGGCGGCGGCGTCGCGCACCTTCACGATTTTCCCCCATGGCGCCTTTTCGTCGGCGTTGATGGCCAGCACAAGTTTTGGATTCATTGATGCTTGCAAAATCAATTCGCCCCGCAACTGCTCGAAGGTCACCGGCAATTTATCCCGATAATACATCCCCTTGTCGTCTATGCTCACAATGAACGGCGGGTTTTCGTTCGCACCGGCCTTTTGAGCCTGTGACGATTCGGGTAATTGCAGCTTCAATGCCGCCTGCTGCTTGAACGTCGTCGTCACCAGCAAAAAAATCACCAGCACGATCAACACGTCAATCAGCGCAACGATGATGACGGCCGGCGTGGTGCGGCGTTTGCGGACGAGAAAGCGCATGTGTGATGGGGTCTGGGGTCTAGGGTTTGGCGTCCGGGGCAGATTGCGACCGGCGATTTGAGATTCGGGATCCCGAAGTCGGGGCGCCCGGACCTGATTCGCTGTACTGCCGCCGGATGAAGTCGTCGCAGAGCGCCTCCATCTCGACGCCGAACACCTCGACTTTTTTGCTGAAATAACTCCAGAAAATCAGCGACGGGATGCAAATGAGCAAGCCGATGAGCGTGGCCCGCAGAATCAACGCAATGCCGTGGGCCAGCTTGGCCGCGTCGTTGAGTCCCGCCTGGCCGATGTCGCCAAACACCGCCATCATGCCGATGATCGTGCCGACCAGCCCCAGCAGGGGCGCGATGCCGACGATGATTTCCAGCACGACGAGGCCGCGTTCGAGCCGGACGATTTCGTGGCGGGCGGCCGTTTGCAATGCGTCCACGTTGTCGTCCTTCGGCCAGTCAAGATGATCCGACGCGAGCAACAACAGGCGCCCGAGCGGCGACGGTTTTTGTTCGCACACGCGACAGAGGGTTTGCACATCTGCTCGCGAGTTGCAGGCTGCGAGCGACGCGGTGATTTCCGCCGGGACGACTTTTTGCCAGCGCAAGGTCAAGGCGCGTTCCACGATGAACGCCAGTCCGACCACCGAGGTCAGTCCCAACAAAACGTAAACGAGTGTGTCCATAAAATTTTCAACCGGCGGCGCGGTTCAATTCAATAATAATCGAATGTGAACTGAACGTTAGCGTAATTGCCGAGCTTGGCCCGCATATCGCTCGGAAAGCGCTCAAACGGCTCGCTGTCCATCACGGCTTTCTGGCAAACATACCCCAGCAAATCGCCCACCGTGTTTTCCGAGAACTTCATTTCGGAGATGCTGCCATCGTAATTCAAGCGAAATCGCAAGGTTACTTTGCCGGTGCGGTCCAGCGCAAATTGCTGGCTCGCGAGCAAATCATACCAGCGCTGGGTCACCGCTTCGACGAAACGCTGGTCGTATTCGGCAAACCCCGTCACTCTCACGTTCAGCGACGGCACCGACGCGTGATTTCGCACGCCGCCTTCCTGCCGCATTTGCAGTCCGGGCAGGCGGCTGGCCAGTTGTGCGCGCGCCTGGTTGAGCGTGCGCGGGCGCGGCTGGTCTTGCTGCTGCGTGTCCTGTGGGTTGCCCAAAGTCAAATCCCCCGAATTCATCGCCAGTTGCAGGTGCGGTTCCGGCTGCACGGGAGGCGCCGGTTGAAGTTTGTTGAATTCCGGTCGCGGCACATCCTCGGTCTTTGGTACGTCGGGTTGTTTCCCGTTCAACTTCGGTTTGTCGGTGTCCTTGTCCGCCTCCGGGTTCGCCGCCCGGGAATTCCGGGTGGAAAAATACTTCGCATCTTCTGGCGCTTCGGTTGACGGATGTTCAACAGTCACAAATTCCAGCGGCGGCTCGTAATTCACAACCGGCACCGGAACCGTTTCCATTTTTTGGGTCAAACGCTGGAGCCACGTTGGCCAGTGCCAAACCTGCCACCAGCCGAAATCTTTTCCGGCTTCGTAACCGCCCCACGTCAACAAATGCGCCGCCAGCGACAGGGCGAGAGCCAGCGCCAGCCGCCGGTTTTCCAAGCCGCTCAACCGCAGCGAATTCAGTTGTGTTCCGGCAACGGTCATACCGATAAAGTTTGCCGCAGGAACATGCAGTGAGCAACTTCTTTGCCGTCGCCAAATCGGCCTTGCCTCAAAAACGCGTTGGACGTAGGTTCCTGGCCGTTCCGAAGGTAACTTTGCATCAAATCAAAGGCATCCCCATGAAGAAAAATGTTTTGTTCGGCGTATTGGCCTTGCTGGCAGGTCCGCTCTTCGCGGCGGACTCCAGCCCCAAGGATGACGTCATCGGCGCGGCCCAAAAACTCGCCGCCGCTGCCAGTTACAGTTGGGAACAAACCGTGGTCGTCCCCGAAAGCGCCCAATTCAAACCCGGACCGACCGATGGCAAAACCGAGAAAGGCGGGGCCACTTACGTCAAAATGTCCTTCGGTGACATCCCCACCGAAATTGTGATGAAAGGCGACAAGGCGGCGGTCACCGACCCCGATGGCAACTGGCAGTCGCTCACCAATCTGGAAAATGATGCCAAAGGCATTGGCAGCGAAGGCCCCATCCGGTTTCTCGTCGGCATGGTGCGCAATTTCAAGGCCCCGGCCGCGCAAGCCACAAACCTGTTGGCCTCGGTAAAGGAACTCAAGAAGGACGGCGAGGTTTATTCCGGCGACCTGACCGAAGTGGGCGCGAAGGCTCAATTCAGATTCGGGGCCGTCACCAATCCCAAAGGCTCCGCCAGGTTCTGGATCAAAGACGGCGTGCTCTCGAAATATGAATACAAGGTGCAAGGCAAAGTGGACTTCAATGGCAACGAACTGAACCTTGACCGCAACACCACCGTCGAAATCAAGGACGTCGGCGCGACAAAAGTGGACGTGCCGGACGGGGCGAAGAAAGTGCTTTGAACCGCATTCGCCCCGGCGAAACGATAATCTTCACGCGCGACAGGCAGCCGCATGGCGCAAGTTGTCCCGCGTCTTTGAATAGAGGCATATTTGTCTTGTTTCGTGGATGAAATAATCGGGGAAGACCTTCCATCCTTGCCTGCCAGCGCAGAACAAACGAATAGTTCTGTGCAGGCCTGAGAGCATTCATGCCAGCTATCAGTTGAAAGTTGACAGCGGTCCTCGGGAGGCCAGCAGATGCCTCGCGACTCAAAACGTGGCGGCCCCGAAGGCGTCCGTCACTCGCCGCCAACGCGGTAAAATCTCCAGTTTGCCGGATTGGTATCCATTACGTCGATTACTGAGCCCGAACCTGGCAGATTTGTGAAGAGGTTAATCCACGCCGAAGCAGCGGAGAGATCGTTCTTGTATTGAACCTCGTACGCCCTGCCCGCGGCGCTCGGAAACGAAATCGTCATTCCTTGCGCGCCGGGCGCCTCGCCGATCTGGATCGAGAAGGGTGGTTGGGTCGGCGGTTGAACGGCAACGCTGACCGTTGCCGTTGAGCAATTGCCCGCGCTGTCGCACGCCAGGTAAGTGAAGGTATCGGTCCCCTGGAACCCCGGATTGGGCGTGTAGGTAACGGCGGTGCGCCGGTAAACGTCCGTATAGTGCTTGAGCGCCTCCACGAAGTAGTAATCCCCGTAAATGAGTGACACATTCACTTCAGGATCGGGGAACTGCGGCGGCTCGCCGGTGCCATGAAGCAGGATGCCGCTGGAGGACGTGCCTTGCGCCAAATAATTGGTCGAGCCCAGCGAGGAGAAGATCCGTCGCGCCCCCAGCCAATCGGTCGCGCTGTCTGACAGGTTGGTCGTCAATTGGCTCAACTGGATCAGCGCGGAAAGGGTGATGGCCGCCGCCGAGGAATCGCGCGGCGGAACCGGAGTGCAAGCCCAGGGTTGGAAGTCCCAGTATGGCACGAAGTCGGCCGGGCAGTTGGTGAGGTAATAATTGGCCAGGCGCTGGGCGGTGGCGGCGAACGGTTGGTAAGCGGTCTCCCGAAAGGCGAGCGTAAAACCATAAATGCCCCAGGCCTGGCCGCGCGAAAAAGTGGAGGTGTCGGAGCAGCCGGCAGAAGTGCCCTGGCTGTACACCGCACCGCTGGTCACGTAGTAAACGACCTCTTGGAAGGTGCCGTTGTCGGCCCGGACCTGGTTGGTCATCGCCCGGAGCGCATGGTCGTAGGCTTTGGTCGCCAGGGTGCTGTCCCCGCTCAAAGCGGCCCCATCGTACAGCAGTTCCAGGTTCATCAAGGTATCAATGAGCACTTCATAGTACGGGTATCGCAGCGATTGATAGCAATCCACCGATTGCACAACAGAATTGTAGCGGTTGGTGAGTGAGTGCGCGCCCTGGACGAGGACTGCTTTATAAACGAGGTTGGTGGTTAGCCGGTAGCCGTTGCCGAAACTGAACTCCAAAATGCTGCCGACATCGTCGGTATTCGTGGAATATTGCTGAGCCGTCAGCGCCGAGGTCCATTGCTGGGCCCAAACCTCGAAATGCGGGTCACCCGTCATCTCAAAGACGTACCACAAAGCGCCAGGAAAGTAGCCGTTGATCCAGCCGTAAAGGTCATTGGTGGCCATGGCGGTGGCCCAGAGGCCGTTGGTGAGGGTGCTGCGCGGAAACAGATTGGTGCTTCCCATCTGCGTCACGGTATTGCTTAGTTGCACGGCGGCAAATTGCAGCAGGCGCGCCAGTTCCGCGTTGGCGGCCGTACCGTTGGTGTTGATAATCACCGTTCCGTTCGCCGGCTGGGTTACCTGCAGGATCGCCAGTTGGTTGGAGGCGGCGTCCTGGTCATTGCTTAAGACCGGGATGGTCACAGAGACGTTTTGGACCGTGGCCGCTTGATCGGCCGTCGCCGACAAGGCCTGGGCGTACACCACGTGGTTAGACCCGGGACCGGCCGCCATCAGGCACGCCGCTGCCAGCCCGAGGCGGCCGAATATTCTACGAAAGTCACTCATTTTCGGACGGATCGAGGCCGTCTTTCGATCGACAATTAAACTGGGATTTCCCACTTGGTTTCTTGCCCACGACCAGCGCAGGCCTTCTTCGTGATTCTCTTCCTGCTCCACAGGTTTGCAAGCCAGTTTTTCCAGTCTGCCCTCGGTTTTTCTCTCGCACAGGGGGCGCTTCACTGCGATTTGCTCCTTTTCACACGATTTCCCATGCCATCTGAAGACACCTCTTCCGTGTTTTCCATCGTTCTCATGCGAGTCCTTTCACTTTTCCTTCATCCGGATGTCGTTGCGGCCAATCTCAGCCGCCCAATCCCTTCCAGATCGAGTTCCCGGCAGGCCAACAACCCGGCAAAGGCCCTCATCTATGTCAAACCAACAAAAAATGGAAAATCCAATGGGTGCGGGCAAAAAACAGGCTTTGCGGGTGACTTTCGATAGTCGTTTGAAGCTGGAGTTTCACGGTTCCAAGGTCACGTCTGATGTTTACGCAGCTCTATTGTATATCAATAACAATGTCGTGTGAAACGTAGGTAGGAAATCTGGGGTAGGAAGTCCCTGCAAGATAAAGCCTCCGTTCCGTTTTCCCGGGACAACGCAATCTGGCAGAGCATCAACCGAAATTGGCTTTGCTTCAAAAGCCCTTTGAGCGTAGGCTCCCGTCCGTTCCAAAGGCATTTTACATCAAACCAAACCAAAGGCATCTCCATGAAGAAAAATATTTTGTTCGGCGCACTGGCCTTGCTGGCGGGTCCGCTCTTCGCGGCGGACTCCAGTCCCAAGGATGACGTCATCGGCGCGGCCCAAAAGCTCGCCGCCACCGCCAGTTACAGCTGGCATACTACCGTGGTGGTCCCCGAAGACTCCCAGTTCAAACCCGGACCGACCGAAGGTAAAATCGAGAAAGGCGGGGCCACTTATGTCAAAATGTCCTTCGGTGACAACACCACCGAAATCGTGATGCAGGGCGACAAGGCGGCGGTCACCGACCCCGATGGCAATTGGCAGTCGCTCACCAATCTGGAAAATGAAAGTGAAGGCCCTGGCCGGTTTCTCGTCGGCATGGTGCGCAATTTCAGGGCCCCCGCCGCGCAAGTCACAAACCTGTTGGCCGCGGCAAAGGAACTCAAGAAGGATGGCGACGTTTATTCCGGCGACCTGACCGAAGCCGGCGCGAAGGAGTTGCTCACGTTCCGGCGTGGGGGCGGCGCGACCGTCACCAATCCCAAAGGTTCCGCGAATTTCTGGCTCAAAGACGGCGTCCTGACGAAATATGAATTCAAGGTGAAGGGCACCGTGAGCTTCAATGGCAACGACCGCGACGTAGACCGCGACACCACCGTTGAAATCAAGGACGTCGGAGCTACAAAAGTGGTCGTGCCGGATGGGGCAAAGAAAGTGCTTTGAACCAAATTCGCCCCGGCAAAACTGTAAGCTTCATGCGCGCCCATCGGAAAAATCGGCGGGCGCGTCTTTTTTAGAATTTCCGAAAAGGCGGGCATCGCACCGGCCCGCGATTTTGAGCGAACCCCAATAGCCTGCTCGAAACCGCACGCTTGTTATCGGGGTCTGGCGGCGGGGTTCCAGAAAGAAAAAAGCTCGTCCGCACGTCGCAGATACCGTGTCATGAGCATGGCGTGTTCACGTTTGACCGCAGCGCGGAATTTGCGGAGCCGGCGGGCTTCGGACTTCTCCTCGCGCATGAACTTGTCCAGCGCCGCCAGCAGCGTCTCGCAATCCTGGATGTCACCCATCAACTTTTGATGGCCGCGCAGCCTGCCGGGCAAACTGCCGGGAAGACGGGACAGCAACGGTCGCAACTGCTCGACCATGTAGCGGAATTTCTTGAAGGCAACGCGCGTGCGATGGACCGTGTGCGGCTTCGTCGGGGTAATGCTCCCCCGGCGCGCCACTACGTTCGCAAAAGCCTGGTCCATGCCGTTCAACAAACGAACCCATGCGCGGTGACATCCCTCCACCGGTTTCACGGCGACGCGCAACTCTTCGCGAAGCGCGTCCATCCGGTTCTTCAACGGTTTCAGCCTCGTGCGCCGGAGCTTCCGCTCCAGTTGCCGGCCGAGACGCTTCTTCCGGCGCAGCAGTTCCGTTTTGAAATATTTCGCATCCGGAAACCGGCCAAGCCGCCGCTCGACGTCGCACAACATCACCTGCGCATCGCGCAAACGACCAGAGGTTTTGAACGGCTGTATGGCACGCCGGGAAAGTTCATCCGCGGCCTTGCCGGCCACCAGCGGTTTAAACAGGTCCATCAACGCCAGCAGCCGCCGCGTTTCCACGCGCATCTGGTGAACGGTCGCCCTGGACAGTTTTTTCTGGCACCGTTTGAACGCCCGCCGGTAGGAACGCCAGGCCGACTTGAACGTCCGGTCAAGCCGCAAAGCCAGCTGGCCTTCGCCCGGCAACGTCATCCTGTCCACCAGCACATTGTTCATGACTATCAGCAGACATCAAATAGAACGTCAGCCGGCAAGCGTCAACCCTTGATGCGCTTGGGGTGGTCGGTTGCTCCGAATTTCTGATCCACAAATTGAATGGTTGGGCCGGCCGCTGCGCGGGTTGTGGCACAGACCTCTGTTCTTTGAACAGGAAGCACAGGCCGGAGGCCCGTGCCACGAGGAGGAAATTCGAGTGCTCAGGACGCTGGAAGTATCTCGATTCCGTTGATCTCGGGATTTTCCACCTTGGGTGTGAACGTAATGTCCAGTTTGCCGCCGGTGACGACCACGTTGACAGTTTCAATGTAGGCGCGATTGGCGCCGCCGGCCTTCACCCAGACATCGAAATCCTTGAAGTCCTGGCCTCCGACGTTGAACGAAAACACACGGTCACCCGGTCCGCTGATACCGTCAAAGGTTTCGGCAAAATGAAGCTTTACGATGTATTTGCCGTTCGGAACCGGATAGGAAAACGAAGTCATGCTGTAATGTTCCGTGCGATAGAGTGCCGGATCTTTCGTGTTTGCGATTTGCAGGTCTTCGGAGCGATCTGTGGTGTCGCCGTCGGCAAAACCCTGATCGGGAAGCCAGACGTTGCCCTCGGAGTCCGTGTACGGGGTGGCCTGGCCTGCCTTGATGCGGACGGGTGGCGCCACGGGCGCGGGCACTGACGCGGCGGCGGGTGCAACGGTTGCAGCCGACGGCGCGGATGCCATCTTGCTGGAAGACTGTTCCGATTTGCAGCCGGCAAACAAGCCGAGGGCCAGCACGGCAACAAAACAGGGGGGTAAACGGTGCATCAAATATTTTGCATTTTGCATAATTTTCATTTGGGTTCTGCGACTCGCAATTTGGTTTCACCAAAAATGCTGCAACGCACTGCACAACACAAATCAAAATTCATGAAAATGGTAATGGCTTTGGCCTGACCTTGGAAATTCCGAGCGAAGTGCAACGCCCCGGCGGCGTTTCGCCCGCGCAAATTATTTGACGCCCGGCGCCGGCATCGACGGGTTCAGGATGTTGTTGTCCGTCATCCAATCCGTCAGGCGCTGCGGCCAGCCTTTTATGGTCAAGAGCTTCGAACGATAGCCCATGTTGAATGCGTGACTGCCTTTGGCAAACAGATGAACCTCGGCAGGAACTCCGGCCTTGCGATATTTTTCAAGCATATCGGTGATGGTACGCGCCGGTTCAACGTCGTCATTGGCTCCCAGGAAAAAGGCTGGAGGCGCGTTCGTGGGAACAACCTCCGGGACTCCCAGCGGACCGGGATAAATCTCAATCAGAAAATCCGTACGGCAACTGGCACGGTTAATCGGGTCGGCCGCGTTTGTATTTCCATCGGTCGGACCGAACGCGACCATCGAGGTGAGTTCGCCACCTACTGAAAAACCCATCATGCCGATCCGGCTCAGATCAAGGCCCCATTCTTTGGCGTGGCTGCGTACCAGCCGCATGGCGCGCTGCGCATCCTCGCGGGCGTTATCTATCGTGTAGGGCGAATTCGTCTCCCGCGCGAGCCGGTACTTGAGAGCGAACGCGGCCACGCCAAGGCGGTTGAAGTAACGCGCCGGATCAACGCCTTCCGCGTCAAAAACCAGTTCGCGATGCCCGCCGCCCGGGACAATTACCACCGCCGCGCCATTCGCCCTTTTCTTCGACGGGAGAAACACCGTGAGCGACGGGTTGTTGACATGGCGGACCCAGTAAGCCTTTGCGAGTTCCGGTTCGTTACGCCGGTTTTCAAAACCGGGCGCGCCATTCGGCCAAAGCGGAACGATTTGCGGTTCACCGGCGTAAAGCGCCCACATTCCGGCGAAAACAGAAACCGCCAGAAACACGAACCGCTTCGGATTCATGCAAAAATTTCCGACGCCGAACGTTATGAGGCCGGAATGATTTCGATCCCGTTGATCTCAGGGCTTTGAATGTTGGCCGTGAAGGTGATGTCGAGTTTGCCGTCCGTGACATCCACATTTACGGTTTCAATGCAGGCGCGCTGTGCGCCGCCGGCTTTGGCATAGACATCAAAATCCTTGATTTCGTGCCCGCCAACATTCAAAGAAAAAACGCGTTGTCCCGCGCCGCTGATGTCTTCATAAGTTTCGGCAAAGTGAAGCTTCACGATGTATTTGCCGTTGGAAAGTTTTTGGGAAAATGAAGTCATGCCGTAATGTTCGGTGCGGTAAATCGCCGGGTCTTTTGTGTTGGCGATTTTCACATCGTCTCCCCGATCCACGGTATCTCCATCCGCAAAGCCCTGATCGGGAAGCCAGACATTGCCTTCGGAATCGGTGTATGGGTTGGTGGCCCCGGCATCAATGCGGATAGCTTTTACCGCGGACGTGGATTCGGCCGTCACGGCGGGTGCCGGCGCCGGCGCCGGGGTGGCCGCAGTTGTCGTTTTGCTGCCGGCCTGTTCTTTGCTGGATTGGCAGCCGACGAGTAGAATTACCGCGAGCGCCGAAATCAACGACCCGCACGACCACAGAGTTAAACGTTTTGCATGGTTCATAGTGTTCTTGGTTTGGATTTGGAGTTTGTAACTGGTTGCGCGGATGCTGCAATGTCAGCAGCACAACGACAAGCGAAAAAAACGGTTTCCGGGTGAGCCTTCGATTTCCCGCTGGCTTCCATTATTGTTTGTTAAGCCGCAACATCAGGACGTCATGGCCCGGCAACTCGGCGTTCAAAGTCTCTTCCGTGGTTCCCAGGTCCCTTCTCGTCCACAGGTTACGGACTCGGTACACGGTTGTGTCAAACCGCGTTTCCCTTTTGGAAAGATCATCGCTGACTTTTTTGTTTTTCCAATCGAACCTCACTTTTTGCGGCCGGGTGCTCCGGTTGAGCACACACATCGCCCAGTCTCCGTCAGCAAGCGGCTTGAACCAGACCTCCAGGATGCTGTCTGAAGAATACCGGAATCCCTCAATCCCCAGCTTGTCCTGGTCAACCGCGATGACGTCTTTGTTCAGCAAAATCTCCGAGGTTTCCTTCGACATGTGCCGCAGATCGTTTCCGGAAATCAACGGGGCCGCCAGCATGCACCACATTGAAAAATGCGCGCGATCCTCATTCGCCGTCATGCCGTTGCCGACCTCCAGCATGTCGGGATCGTTCCAGTGTCCGGGGCCGGCATACTTTCGCAACCCTTCCTGCTGATCCAAGATTTGCAGAACGCCCCAGGAATACCACGTGCCGTGATCTTCCTTGCAATCGAAACAGGGATGAATATCACCGGTCGTGCGCCACAGATTGCCCACCTCTCCGGCCCATTCCCAGGGCTTGTTGCTGCCCCATTCGCAGATGCTGAAAACAATCGGCCGACCGGCCGCATGCAACGCATCCCGCATGGTGGTGTAGGCGCCCTTGGCATTCAAATCTTCGCAACCGCACCAGTCGTATTTCAGGTAATCAATGCCCCATTGGGCGTAAGTCAAAGCATCCTGGTATTCGTGCCCCCGGCTGGCGGGCTTTCCGCCGCAAGTCTTCGCGCCGGCGTCGGAATAAATCCCGAGCTTGAGACCTTTGGCATGAACGTAATCGGCCAGCGCTTTCATCCCCGATGGGAATTTCCTGGGATCGGTCTGGATGAAACCCTGACTGTCGCGTTCCCCCTCCCAGGTGTCGTCAATGTTGATGTATTCGTATCCGGCGTCCTTCATGCCCGAGGAAACCATCGCGTCGGCAGTTTGCCGGATCAGATCCTCGTTCACTTTATCCGCGAACTTGTTCCAACTGTTCCAGCCCATCGGCGGTGTCAATGCAAGGTTGTCAAACTTCTGGCCGTAGGCGCTGACGCAGGCCAGACAAACGAGTAGAAGGATTTTTTTCATGGCTGTTAAAATGCCGGGATTCCAAAAGCATGGTCAACGCGCGTGGCAAGGCAAGACCATAATGTGAATGGCCGGTGATTTTGAGGCGGAAACAACAACAAAGGCGGACTCGGCTTCAAACCTTGATCCGCCGTGACAAAACTCACCCCTCCAATCTTGCGTCCATCGTGACGTTTGCCTTGAGCAGGCGCGAAATCGGGCAACCGAGCTTGGCCACGTTCGCCACCCCGAGAACTTTTGCCCGGTCCGCGCCGGGAATTTTTGCCGACACGTCCAGATGCGACGCCGTGACCGTCCAGCCCGCGTCGGTCTTGTCCAGCGTGACCGTCGCCGTGACGGAGATGGATTCGGGCGTGATGCCGGTCTTGCCGAGTTCCGCCGAGAACGCCATCGCAAAGCAGCCCGCGTGGGCCGCAGCGATGAGTTCCTCGGGATTCGTGCCGATGCCGCTTTCGAAGCGCGTGCTAAAGGAATATTGTGTCTCTTTGAGCACACCGCTTTCGGTGGAAATGCTGCCCTTGCCGTCTTTCAAACCGCCGCGCCAGACTGCCGATGCTTTGCGTTTCATATATTATCGTATCAACCGGGAGCGTGAATTCGCTCCAATGCCGGAAAGATTAGCGTGGGTTCGGGACAATCTCAAGCAAGTCATTCCCGGTCATTGCACTCCCATTTCGGATTCGATCTTCGGCAAATGCTCCGCGCTGGCGTGCCAGCGCCTGTTTACCGCCTTCGATGGCCCCGAACTCCCTGACCACAAAGTCGCGGTCCGCCATCAGTTTTCCGGCAACAGCGCAAACAACAGTTCTTCGCGGCTCGAGTTCATGGCTGCTGGATCTCCGCCTTTCCCTGCCCGCCGTAGCCCGGCGAAGGCGGGTCCTTCGTCTCCGCCGCATGGATCTCCACCCACGACGGCGCGCGCCAGAGGTAAACGGCGGTCCGGTTTCCCCAAGCGATGGTATTGCCATCCGGGGAGAACCACGCGCCCTGGAATCCGGTGCCTTGAGCTTCCAGGGTGAACACGTCCTGCCAGCTATCCGTGTCCCACAATTTCACCGCTTCCTTGCCAACGCTGGCAATCGCCAGCCGTCTGCCGTCGGGTGAAAAGTTCACCGATTCTGCTCCGTTGAGCAGGTCGCCCAGGCTCGCCACTTGCTGCCAGGTTGCAGTATCCCAAACCCGGGTATAACCAAGATGACTGGCGACGGCGAAGAGCTTTCCGTCAGGAGAGAAACTGACGCTGGGACCTTCCAGAACGTCCAGATCCACTTTTGTCGAGCTTTCGTCAGCGAGGTTTCTGAAGACGTCGTCTCCCTCATAACCAATGGCCATGAATGATCGTTCGTCAGGCGTAAGGGCGAACGCGCCGCTAAATTCCGCCGGCCCCGGCCAGGACTGGATTTCCAGGCCGGTCATGAGATCCCATTCGTGAAACAAATTGTCGCTCACCGAAAAGGTTATCAGCTTCTTTCCGTCGGCAAGAAAGTCCATTCCATGCACTTCACCCGTTGTGTTGGTCCATTGATGCGACAAAACCCGCTGCGACGAATCCCAAACCTGAAGGATCCCATTGGTCCAGCGGAGCGCCAGGAAACGTCCATCCGGCGAAAAACAGGTTGAATAAAAATTTATCCCCACTTCCGGCAATGGTGTCTTCTGCTGAAAATCAGTGCCCGTCCACAGCGCCACCTGCCCTTGCCGATTCAAAGTCAAAACGGATTGGCCGTCGGGTGCGAAATTCCAGTTGCGAACATTCTCCGTCGGGAGGGTGATGCAGGGTTGATGCGAGTGCGTGACCGACGTATCCCAGAGGCAAACCGTGCCGTCCTTGGCACCGCTGACCAGCGTCTTGTCATCGGGCAACAAGGCCAGCCGCCACACCTCCTGACGATGACCCCGCAGCACGTCCAGGCACTTTTGATTCGCAACGTCCCACGTGCGAATCGTTTCATCGGCGCTGCTTGAAATCAGTTTTTTTCCATCCGACGAGAACACCAGGGAACTGACCCAGGAGCCGTTCCCTTCCAGTTGCCCGATTTGTTTGCCAGTGGCGACATCCCATAAGCGGATGTCCGACTCGGCGAATCCAGCGGCGGAGGCCAGCGTTTTTCCGTCGGGTGAGAATGCCAGGGCCGTGATCAGTTCTTTCGAAGCCACAGCGGTCCAAAGCTCCTTGCCGGTGCGCAAGTCAATGACACGCATCCGCCCGCCCGACAACCCGCAGGTTGCGAGACTCAGGTCGGCAGTGGCGGCAAAGTCGGTCCCCACATCAATTCCAGATTGTTCCGAAGGATAACTAGCCAGCCTGGTTCCTTCGGGGATACGCCAGAGAGTAATTTGGCCATGAGCGGTGGAAGTAACCAGTGTCCGCCCATCTTTGGCGAACGCCAACCCCACGCATTCCCCATCCAGCGGGAGTTTGGCCACCATCTGTCGCGTTGAGGTATTCCAAAGCCGCAAGGTGCTACGTTCCTGTCCTGACGATGAAATCGTGGAGCTGGTGAAGGCCAGCAGCGGATCCTTGGGGGAAAAGGCGGTGCGGACATACATTTCGTCTTTCGCCAGGCGGATCAATTCTTGTCGCGTTCGCAAATCCCACACCGACAGACCGCCTTTATGATACGCGCCAATCGTCAGCCAGTTGCCGTCGGGAGAAACCGCCAGCGAACTGATCTCGGCGGATTCGTGGCAAAGGGTGAAGCTGGCGTCGCTGCGGGTTTGTTGCCAGAGATAACGCCATTCCCAGCCGCGCAGGTCTTTCTGGCCCGGCCCCGGGCGCTGCCGGTTGAGCAGGTCCAGCGCGCGACCGAGATTGTTTCCCGCCAATGCCTGGGCGGCGACATTCATGTCCGAGGCGTAGGCGCGCTGACGCGCGGCGAGCTCTTCCGCTTCGGCCTGCTGACGCAGTCGGGTTTCATCGGCCTGCGCGGCGAGGGCTTTCGCTTCACTATCCTCGGCCTGTTGCCGGGCCGCCAACGCGTCCCGTTTGGCGTGCGTCGCCCGCACCGCCTGCGAGGTGCTGGCGATGATGCCGAGCAACAATGCGGTCGCGATGGCACCGGCGGCGGCAAAGGCGAACTTGTTGCGCCGAACCAGTTTCTGAAAGCGATAGGCCGGACTCGGCGGACGTGCGACCACTGTATCATTGTTGAGATGCCGCTTGAGGTCCATCGCCAGCCCGTTAGCCGTCTCGTAACGCCGTGTCCGGTCCTTCTCCAGACACTTCATCACAATCCAGTCCAGATCACCTCTGAGCTGGTGCATCAGCTTCGACTTGTCCGCCGAACGGCGCTTGGCCGTCGTCGTCAAGTCCTCGCCCTTCAACGTCGCAAACCGTGTGCTCGGCCGCACCGGCTCCTCCTCCCGGATGGTTTTTCGCATCTGGTCAATGCCCGAGGCCATCAGCTCGTTCGCGTCGAACGGTGTGCTGCCAGCCAGCAACTCGTAAAGCAGCACGCCCAGTGAATAGATGTCGCTGCGCGTATCAATGTCCAGGCCGCTCATCTCCGCCTGCTCCGGGCTCATGTACGCCGGCGTGCCGATGAACTGGTGCAGTTGCGTATAGACCGTCGAGTCGGTCAGCCGGCCTTCCGTTGCTTTGGCAATGCCGAAATCAATCACCTTGGGCACCGGCACGCCGTCATGGAGCGTGACGAGGATGTTGGACGGTTTGATGTCGCGGTGGATGATACCCTTCTGGTGCGCGTGCTGGATGGCCTGGCAAATCTTGATGAACAGGTCGAGGCGTTCCCTGGTGGAAAGCTGGTTCTGGTCGCAGTAGTCGGTGATACGGATGCCGCGCACCAGTTCCATCACAAAAAAGGGCCGGCCCGTTTCGGTGGTGCCAGCGTCCAGCACCTTGGCGATGTTGGGATGATCCATCATCGCCAGCGCCTGACGCTCCGCCTCGAACCGGGCGACGACGGCCTTGGTATCCATGCCCAACTTGATTACTTTCAGCGCAACTCTTCGCCGGACCGGCACGGTCTGTTCGGCCACATAGACCACGCCACACCCGCCTTCACCGAGTCGCTCCAGCAGCTTGTAGCGGCCGAGCGTCTGGCCCACGGCTTCATCCGGCATGTCAGTGATTTCGAGTTTCATCGTCGCCTTGACGGCGGGGATGTTCGGAGTTCCGGCTTTAGCCGGTGAGGGCGCCGGGCCGCCTGAAGGCGGGACTCCAAACGGCGACGACCCCTCGGCAAGGACTCCAGCCGTTTGCTCGTGCGCGGCGAGCAGCGCGTCGAGACGTTGGCGTAAGGATGGGTCGCCTTCGCAAATCGCGTCCAAAAATGCACCGCGCTTGTCCACCGGTTTTTCCAGTGCCAGCGCAAATAGCGCTTCTTCGCGGTTAGGGTTCATGGCTGCTTGCTTTCCGATTTCTTTTTGGCGTCGTATTCCTGCCAAAATTCCGCCGCCGTTTTGTCGGGGAGGTATCCATCCTGCCCATAGCTGATACGTTCCAGCCCGGTCAGTGCCCGGAGGAAATCGAAGTTCCTTGCCTGCGGCGGCAGAGTGACAAACTTGAGCGTGGTGACACCCGCGAGTGGCGAGAAGTCGATGACCTCAGTGCAGGTAAGGAACGAGAGTTCAACCAGCGGCATTCCGCGCAAGGCCGAAAGGTCAGAGACTTTGGTTCCGCCCAGATTCAATGTATCAATCGGCATGCCCTGGAGCGGGCTGAGGTCGGTGACTTTGGTATCGAATAACCAGAGCTGCTTAAGGGCCATGCCGCGCAGTGGCTTGAGATCCGCGACCGCGGTATGACTGATCGAGAGCTGGCTGATGGGTGCGTTGCTCAGGATGGTCAGTTCGCGGATCGCCGAGTTGTCGAGATTCACATACCAGGTGCCGTCGGGCAGCTTTCGGAGCGAGAACTTGATCCCGCTCTTGCGAAGAGGCGCGCCGATACCCTGTTCGATACCCTGTTCGCGGTCCCAATCCTGCCAGAAGATGTCCTTCGATCCGGTCGCTTCGACTCCCATTTTGTTCATGATCTCCGACCCGAGCTGGCGCAGCTTGGGCAGACGGCGCAGGCGGCCGATGGCCGCGTAATCCGCGTCCGGCAGGCTGCGATACTCGGAAGGCAGCAGAAGGAGTTCGAGCGACTGGTTCTCCGCGATGGCCGCATAATTGCGCGCGTCCACGCAGCCCCAGAGCTCGAGTTCCTTCAGCGGCTTGCCGCGCAGGACCGCCAGATCGGTGATCCGGTTGTACTGGAGGTAGCACTTTTCCAGCGGGAGCTGGGCGAGCGGCGAAAAATCCACCACCGGCGCCATCGAGAGATCGATGCTCTTGATCGGCATTCCGATGAGGGGCGAGAGGTCGGTGACTCGCGTCCAGCCAAGATTCATTTCCTCCAGAGGCATTTTCTGGATCGGTTTCAGGTCGCTGACCGGACAGCGTTGGAAGTTGAGGTTTTTCAATCGTAACCCATTCAGCGCGGCAAGGTCGGTCACCTTGCTGCCGGAAACATTTAGCTTCTCTAACGTGTGCATCTCGCGCAGCGGGGTGAGGTCCGCCACGCTTGTCCCGCCAAGGTTCAGCTCGACCAAATCGAGCCCGCGCAAGGGGGAAAGATCGGTCAGCTCCGTGGATCCCGAAACGTCCAGCGCGGCGAGCGGCGCACTGGTGAGCGGCGAGAGGTCGGTCACCTTCGTGCCGCTGAGGTCGAGCGCGAGCCGGCCGTCGTCGCGGACGGTGAGGCGCTTGGCGAGCGGGTTCTCGGCGGAGATTGGCAGGTCTTTGAGCCGCGCCAGCCAGTAGTCGAGGAGGAGTTTCTTCTCCTCGCCGAGCAGCCGCGCCACCGGCATCAGTTCCGCCGCCGGGCGCTGTTGCTGCTGCATCACGAGGAGGAGCTTCGCGAGGCTTTCACGCGTGAGCCTGCCCTGGTCGGTGGGCTTGGCCGCGAGCAATTCGTCGCAGAGCTTCGCCGACGCCTCGGCGCGGGCGAGACCGGGCTGCACGCGGAGCGCGGCGCGATAAGCGGTGGCGGCCTCGGCGAGTTTGAACTGGCATTGGAGCAGATCACCTTCCGCCACCAGATAATCCGCCACGTCGGGCCGCAGCTTCACGGCGTAGTTGAGCTTTTCGATGGCATCGTCGAAACGCTCCATCGCCGCGAGTGAACGGGCTTGATCAGCAAAGGCCGGAGCGGTGGCACGCAGTTCGTCGAACGCGGCCACGGCGCGCTGTTCCGCCGACTTGGCCCGTGCCGCTTCGTGTTGCGCCCGCACCGCCTGATCCACGCTGGCCGCAATGCCCATCGCCAGAACGATGATGATTGCCGCGGTGGCCGCAAAACCAAACTTGTGCCGCCGAACGGTCTTCTGGAACTCATATAGCCGGCTGGGCGGACGAGCCGTGACCGGTTCATTCTTCAGATGGCGCTTGAGGTCGGCGGCGAGACCGTTGGCTGTTTCGTAACGCCGTGTCCGGTCCTTCTCCAGACACTTCATTACGATCCAATCCAGATCGCCCTTGAGCTGGTGAATCAACTTGGCTTTGTCGGCGGAACGTCGTTTCGCAGTCGTCGTCAACTCCTCGCCTTCGAGCGTCGCGAAGCGCGTGCTGGGCCGCGGCGGTTCCTGCTCGCGAATCGTCTTGCGCATCGCGTCAATGCCCTTCGACATGAGTTCGTTCGCATCAAACGGCGTGCTGCCGGCCAGCAGTTCGTAGAGCAAAACGCCCAGGCTGTAGATGTCGCTGCGCGTATCTATATCCAGCCCGCTCATCTCCGCCTGTTCCGGGCTCATGTAAGCCGGCGTGCCAATGAATTGTTGGAGTTGGGTGTAAAGTGTTTTCTCCGTTAACTCCTGCTGCGTCGCCTTGGCAATCCCGAAATCAATCACCTTGGGTACCGGCACGCCATCATGCAGCGTGACCAGAATGTTCGACGGCTTGATGTCCCGGTGAATGACGCCCTTCTGGTGTGCATGCTGAATCGCCTGACAGACTTTGATGAACAAATCCAGTCGCTCCTTCGTGGACAGTTTGTTCTGGTCGCAGTACTCGGTCATCTTGATGCCGCGCACCAGTTCCATCACGAAATAGGGCCGGCCTGCGTCGGTGGCCCCGGCATCGAGTACTTTGGCGATATTGGGATGGTCCATCATCGCCAGGGCCTGGCGTTCGGCCTCGAAGCGGGCGACCACCTGCCGCGTATCCATGCCCAGTTTGATGATTTTGAGAGCCACCCGGCGTTTGACCGGTTCGCGTTGCTCCGCGACATAAACGATGCCGAACCCGCCTTCGCCCACTTTCTCTAGAATCTTGTAACGGCCAATGATGGCGCCGGGTTCCTCGGTCGGCGGCAGTGAAATGATCATCGTCTTCTTTTCACCCTGGGCCGGTGCGGGAGAATCTATGAACTCACTCGCTTGCTCGTGGGCGGCCAGAAGGGCTTCCAAGCGCTGGCGCAGGGCCGCGTCGCCTTCGCACATTGCGTCCAGAAAGGCGGGGCGCTTGTCCGGCGGCAACTCGATTGCCGCGCGAAACAGCGCTTCTTCGTGTTTTTGAGACGATGGCATGTCTGATTGGAATTCGCTCATCCCATCCTATATGCGCATTCGCCCGACTAAAAGTATTAATAATTTTTCCGTATACTTTTCCAGCCCGGTTTGCGCATAATGAGGGCGAAGCTTATGAGCACATCCGAGTTCAAATTCTACTGTTCCCACTGTGATCAGCCGTTGAAGTGCGACCCGTGCCACGCCGGCCGGCAGATTCAATGCCCGGCCTGCGAACATCTCATCCGCATTCCCAATCCGCCGCCGGGTACTGGTTTCACCCACGTGCAGCCGGAATCCGGCCACACCTGGGACACGTATTTGCCGAAGGGCCAAAAAGCCTGATTCGGCCGGGAGTCGAATGGTCAGCGCGACGCTGAACCGCGCATCTCGACGGTGAGCCAGGCCCGGGCGTAGGCCCACCATTGCTTGGCCGTGGGCACGGCGATGCCCAGGGCCGCCGCGCTTTCCTCGAAATTCATGCCGACGAAATAACGCAGCTTCACCAGCTCCGCTTTGCGCGAATCAACCGCACTGAATTTTTCCAGCGCCTCATTGACCCGCAGCAGGTTGTCGTCGTCCAAAGCAGGGGAAGGAATTTCAATCTCATCCGCATCCAACGGCACAATGCCGCCTCCACGCTTGGCTGCCAGCCGACGCCGGGCACGTTCAATCAGGATGCGGCGCATGGCCTCGGCCGCGGCACCGAAAAAGTGGGCCCGGTTTTCGAATCGCGCCGCCTCATCCCCGGCCAGCCGCAGCCACGCCTCGTGCACCAGCGCCGTGGGCTGCAAAGTCTGGCCGCGGGCTTCGCTGGCCATCTTCTGTGCGGCGAGCCGGCGGAGTTCCCCGTAAACCAGCGGGAGCAGTTCTTCAGCGGCTTTAGGGTCTCCGGCAGACGCGGCCTGAAGCAGTTGAGTGACGTCGGGCATGTTTCGAGCAGATTAGCAAAAATGGATGAGGGCATCCAGCTTCCCGTTTACCCTGTCATTCATCCGAATCAACGGCGGCCAGGTACATTTGAAACCTGCGCCCGGCAATTACTTCGTCACGTCAATACCGGCTTTGCCGCCCGTGTTCATTTGCCGGTCGTTTCCGCCACCGATTTCATTTGTCCAAGTCCCTTTTCGAAATCGACGCCGATCATTTTGTCGAAGTCCACGACCAGGTGGAATGCCTTCGCCACGAAATTATTTTTGCCGAACATGCTCCAGGTCACGGCGGTTTGATTGCCTACAGCCTTGAAGGCGAACTCCGCGGTGTGGGTGGCTTTGAAGGGTTTCAGGAATTCCAGTTTGATTCGGATCAGACCGTTCGGGCGGCTCTCCATGATGGTCATGCGCCCTTCACCCACCTTTTTGTTGCCGGCCCATGAATAACTCGCGCCGGTTCCCGCTGATGGGCCTTCGAAAGTTCGCTTGAGCGCGGGGTCCATTTTCTCCCACGGCGACCATGCCTTCCATTGGCGGAGATCGTTCACTTGCGCGAACACCACCGCCGCCGGAGCTGACACGGCAATCGAGCGTGTGACGCGAAAATCGGCGGGCCGCGTGACGACGACGATGACAAACGCGACGGTGATTACTGCAACGGCGATGAGGATCAGGTTCAACATGGGATTTTCACCGGATGCTGCTTTGTTTGCAGGTTTTTCGGGGGATCAACCTCCCGCCATGGCCCCAACAATCAGGAACGGCTCTTCACTGTTGACAACTGCCTCCGGCAACGCGGTTTCCGGCGGTTCACAGGACAGGTCTTCCTTGCAGGCAAAGAACCGGACGAATGGCCGGCGCTTCAGGGTGACATGGTCGCGAATCGTCCCGCGCAGCACCGGATAGCGTGCTTCGAGCGCGTCGAGCACGGAGCGCAGCGTGGCGGGCCCTTCGACCTCAAGCTGCACCTCGCCGTCAATCCGCGCCAGGTTGCGCAAATGAAATGGCAGGATGACGCGGATCATGGCAAGGTTTGAACTTCGACGGACAGCACCGCCGGCAGGTCGCGGACAATGGGATTCCACGTGTCACCACTGTCGGCGGAAGCGTAAACCTGTCCGCCGGTTGTGCCGAAATAGATGCCGCACGGTTCGAGCGAATCCACGGACATGGCGTCGCGCAGCACGTTCACGTAACAATCCTTCTGCGGCAGGCCTTTCGTGAGCGCTTCCCATTCGTTCCCGCCCGTCCGGCTGCGATACACGCGCAACTTGCCGTCCGGTGGAAAATGCTCGGAGTCGCTTTTGATGGGAACCACGTAGATGGTTTCCGGTTCGTGTGCGTGAACGTCAATTGGAAAACCAAAATCGGACGGCAGATTGCCACTGACCTCGGACCACGACTCGCCGGCGTTGTCGGTGCGCATCACGTCCCAATGCTTCTGCATGAACAGCACGTCCGGACGCGACGGGTGCAGGGCAATGCGATGAACGCAGTGTCCGACTTCCGCGTCGGAGTCGGGCAGTTCCCATTTGGATTTCAACCCGCGATTGATGGGCTTCCAGGTTTTGCCGCCGCTTTCACTGCGAAAAGCGCCGGCAGCGGAAATCGCGACGAAAATCCGGTTCGCGTTCTTTGGATCGAGAATAATGGTATGCACGGCCATGCCACCCGCGCCGGGCTGCCAGAGATGGCCCTTGGCGCTCCGCAATCCGGAAAGCTCCTTCCATGTCTTGCCACCGTCCACGGTCTTGAAAATCGCCGCGTCTTCCGCACCGGCGTAAACCGTGTTCGGGTCAGTCAATGACGGTTCGAGATGCCAGATACGTTTGAACTCCCACGGATGCTGCGTGCCATCATACCACTTGTGAGTGCCCACCTCGCCGGCATAGACGAACTTGTTGCTTTCACCCTTGGGCATGCCATCCGGGCTTTTCAACTCCTCCGGGCTGCTGCCGGGTGTGTTCCAGGTTTTGCCGCCGTCATCCGAACGCTGGATGATCTGACCGAACCAGCCGCTTGTCTGCGAGGCGTAGATGCGATTCGGCTCAACCGGCGAACCTTTGACGTGATAAATCTCCCAACCCGCGAAGTGCGGGCCGCTGACATTCCACTTCTGGCGCTTGCCGTCTGCGGTCAGGATGAATGCACCCTTCTTCGTTCCGACCAAGACTTGGACTTTGCTCATAACTACCTCCTGTTTTGATTTGCGTTTGACGGTTTTACCCGGCTTGCTCTTCGCATTATATGCCTGCTTCAAAGTTTTGATGTCAAGCTTTCGAGGAAATCGGCGCGATCAATCCGCAGCAATAGCAGGACATCCCGCGCGTGATGGAGATTGCGAAAAGATTCGGATTGGAGATTTTGCCGTCGCCTGAATGACTTTTCAATTCTTTCCCGGCAGGGATGCGGGCGGCGGGTAGTTCATGAGTTTGTTCGCCCACTCGATGAAGTATTTCATATTCGAGCGATCCTCGTGTCCGCCGTCGTGCTGACGCCACGCGAGTTCACTGTCGAGCAAGCCCGTGTTCACCGGCGGCATTTTAGCGACGTGATAATCGTTGGTATCGCCGATGTCTTTTGCTCCTAACAAACGGAACACCGGGCCGGCGGCGACGGTGGCCATGTAACTGCCTTGATGATCAAGCCAGTTGGCGTCGCCCTTTTCGGGCACGCCGTAGCTGATGAACGTCGGACGCGGCGCACATAAGGCGATCAATTCAGGCGCGTCCACGGGCAAATCGTTCGCGGTCTTGCTGCCAAACGTCGCTTCCGCCGCGCCGTATTTCAAAAAATTGCCCGCCATCCAATGATATTCACCCGAACCCGTTAGATTTTCCACCGCTTCGCCGAAATCGCGGCGATGCGGTTTCGCTCCGCCTTCACCGGAAGAACCGACCAGCACCATCGCAAAACGCGGCTCAAACGCCATCGTGACCAACGCCGCCTTGCCAAAACGCGAGACGCCTTCGATGCCCACGTGTTTCGCGTCAACCGTCGGGTCGGTTTCGAGATAATCCAGCCCGCGCGCCGCACCCCAAGCCCACGCGCGCAATGCGCCCCAATCGTCCGGCTTGCGCGGCTGGCCTTTGTTGCACAAGCCGATGATGCCCTTCGTCAATCCCGCTCCATTGTCAGCTTGAATACTGGCAGGGATGATGGTCGCATAACCCCAGCCCGCGGCGATCAATTGTTCCGTGGACGGCGGATCGTTGAATTTGATGTTGCGGAAGAAGGCGCTGAACCGATTCGTCGGCTCAGTCTCACCCGGCCGCAACGGAAAACCGCCGCCGCCAAAACCGCCGAACATCATCAACACCGGCATCCGGCCTTTCACATTCGCCGGCGTCACCAGCGTCATTTGAATATCAACGTTGATGCCGGGACAGCCGGAATTATCCACGTGCCCGACCAGTTGTTTGGCGACGACGGGAAGTTTGCCAACGACGCGATCCGTCGCCTGCGTCGTGACCATCCAGGTCACTTTGGGAACATCTTTGGGCACGCGTCCGACGACTTCGCGTTCGAAATCCTCAACAATTTCCGGGCGACGCTGCTTCCACCACATTTCGGGAGTCGTGACCTTTTGCCCGTTCTTCAACGTGAGTGCGTCCGGCCAATCAGGATAAGGATTGGCTTTTGCCTGATCATAATTGGCAACGTTATTGGTGGCATTGGCATTGCCGTTCCGTCCCGGCCGCAACTTCGTGATGCCCAACTGCTCCATCATGTTCCGATGGTCGCGCTCCGTCGTCCAGTTCAGCGGAGCGGGCGCGGCATTGGTATTGGCAGGTCCAGTCTGGGCCGATAAAGAGCTGGCGAAAGCCATCAGTACGAATCCGGAAAAGACACTATTCGATTGCGACCAAAGAATTCTGGCAAAAGTGCGCATAACTGGAATTGGAACCGCCGAATGGAAAGACAAGCCGATGCTGCGTGCAAGGCAAATCCACAAATTATCAAGCTGATGCAGCAACCACCGCTGGATATCCCGCGCGTGATGGAGATTGGAAAGAAATATGGGCTGGAAATTCTGCCGCCGCCAGGGGCGTAAAATAATTGCTACAGACTGTTAGTGTTCTGACCTGTCACGCTGTTCTCTTTGCCTCTGCTTTGTCGCTATTAGACACGATTCGGGAAATTTCTCATTTCTGAAACGCTCGAACAATTCCATTTCACTTTCTTCGTCGCATCAATGCCCGGCTTGCTGACGGCGGCGATTTTGCTCAGAATGGCGACAGGCCATTGCTCTTGGCAATCATTCAATAAAACAAATGGTGATGTGTTAAAGGTGACTTCACAAGCTGCCTCATCCCGGCGGCATCGCGTCGAGTTGATCACCGCGGAATCTGAAGCATCGCGTTTTGTGCGTCACCGGCGCTTGATTCGGTTTCCACAGCTCACGATGCCGCTGTTGGCGGGCTGTACGCCGAACCACTGGGAGGTGAGCCACACGGATGAGATTGTCCAGCGCGTGGATTTCGACAAGCGCGTGGATTTGGTAGGCATTACGGCGAACACCCCGGCCGCCCCGCATGCGTATTCATTGGCGGGGGAATTTCGTCGGCGCGGTGTGCCGGTTGTGATTGGCGGGCCGCACGCGACTCTGCTGCCCGAGGAGGTGGTTGAACATGCCGATGCGGTGGTGATTGGCGAAGGCGAGCTGGTCTGGCCCGAACTTCTGGCGGACTTTGAGCGCGGCGAACTGAAGCGCATTTACCAATCCTGCGCCCTGCCGGATCTGAAGAAAATGCCGGCGCCACGCTGGGATTTGATCAAGGGCCGCGTGTATGGCAAAGGCGTGACCATTGCCACACGCGGTTGTCCGTTTGCCTGCGACTATTGCACGGTTCCCCAGATGTATCAGCGCCGCATGCGCTATCGGCCCGTGGGCGAAGTCGTGGACGAAATCCGGCGGATGCCCGGGCGCGCCCTGATCCTGTGGGACGACAACCTCGGCGCCCATCGCGACTACGCGAAGGAACTGTTCGCGGCCATCACGCCGCTGAAACGCTGGTGGACGAGCCAATGCACCGCGGACGCTGCGTTCGACGACGAGTTCCTTTCTCTGGCGGCGCGCAGCGGATGCAAAGCGCTGTTCCTTGGTCTGGAAACGATTTCCCAGGCGAGCTTGAACGTCGCCAACAAGCGGCACAACCGCGCGGACGAATATCGCCAAGTCATCCGGCGTTTTCATCATCATGGCATTGCGGTGCAGGCCGGCGTCGTCTTCGGATTCGATCATGACGACCGCTCGATCTTCCGGACGACGGTCGAATTCTTTCGCTCGGCCGGGCTGGATTCCGCCACGGTGAGCGTGTTGATTCCCTTTCCGAATACCCCGCTATTCCGGCGGCTCGATGCGGAGAGACGGATCCTCACGCGGGACTGGTCAAAGTATAACGGCAAGAAAGACGTGGTCTTTCAGCCGGCGCTGATGTCACCGCGCGAATTGCTGATGGGCATGGAATGGGCGGCCCGGCGGTTCTATTCCCTGGGTTCCATTATCGAACGAATGGCCCGCTCACGCACGGGCCTGTGGTGGAACCTTGCGCGCAACGTGGGCTATCACCTTGCGCTGCGAAATTTCGACAACGTGGGCTTCAACCCGGAACGCGTTCCGGGCGGACAAACCGGCGCCCCGCAGGAATTGGAGACGATCCATGCGGTGATGAACCAGCATGGGCTGATTCACGCGCCGCCACAGGAATAAGCGTGATGAAGCTTGCAAAAGAAATTGGGCCGGAATTCCTGCCGCCACCCGCCGCGTGAGAGGCATTAGACGCCTATTCCAATGGTTTTTGCCTCAACGCCAAGACCAACCCGTCGAATCCTCGGCGTTTTGGAATTCGTTCATGCAAAATCTTGAACAAGGGATAAGTCCTAGCCGCTTGACGAATGATATCCGCAATTCGTTTGTCCACGTTCAAAATGTCAACGTAAAGGCCGAAAGAAGCAGCATATTTGTCATGCATGTTTCCCGTCTCTGCATTTGGAAGTTGCCTCAATCGGCGATCGATTTCTTGCCATACTAACCACGATGGCACTGATTCTTTGCGAACGAGCTCAAGCAATTCTTCTTTGATTCGATTCAGACGACGAGCATAGATTCGCATCGAAGAAACGAAAATAGATTCAAATATTACATCCTCTACGCGAGCTTTTTGGGGCAGTCGGTTTCGTTCTACCCCATCTCTCGCAAGTAGCGCTTCAAAATAAT
>Ga0181538_10000575_pt1 | contig 43532 bp, 39 predicted proteins | sample PEATcosm2014_Bin_40_FD_119773 | JGI IMG/M metagenome (GOLD analysis project Ga0181538, IMG submission 119773) | Peatland microbial communities from MTU Mesocosm Facility, Houghton, MI, USA - PEATcosm2014_Bin23_30_metaG | ecosystem: Environmental > Terrestrial > Soil > Wetlands > Peat | place...
AGCTTGATTCCAGATCCCGTCTCGCATCTTTCTCCCTCGCTGAGAGAGGGAGAAAAGGCGAAACCGACGCTGCCCCCCCCGCGCGGGGGGGACCCGCGAGCGGAGCGAGCGGGGAGGACCCGCGACCATGGCTGCCGGGAAGGACCTGAATTCAAGAGTGGGTTCGCCATCGCCGCTCCGATGCTTTTCGCGGGGGCGCTGCCCGGCGCATTTTCGAAAGATCTCCCGGTGCCCACCAGCGTCATCGGAACGTATTCGGGACCCTGGAGCTCGTTCTACGGGTCATGGACACCCGTCAACGGTGCGGCCGCCTGGGACACATGGGGGCCCCTAATCGGGTGGTATCTTTCTATCGCAGCGTTCGCGGTCCTCCTCGTCGGGGTAATCCTTATCGCCCGATCGCGCAGAGAACTGCGGCAGCCAGCGACCGCTCCCTCGGCTACGGCGCCAGTCACCTCCGCCGTGCCTCCCACGTCCTCGCCTCCCTCCCCCTGGCGGGGGAGGACAGGCGGGCATCAGGTTCAATGATCGTGACCTCGGGAGCAACCGGAAAAGGGGAAAGGGTTGGCCGCGGACCTACAGGTTTGGCTTTGGCTGGTTGCTTCGCCTTCTCCAGCCCGGCGACGCCTTCATGTACCATGCGCCGGCGAGGAGCACGACCAGCATGACTAGGCAGATGGGCGCGATGTAGTCCCCCATCGCCACCGGCCCGTTGTTGGCGAGTTCGACGAGGAAGAGGATGAGGAGGGTCGACGCCACGCCCGCGATGAACCACCGGACCGCGTGGACAGCCTGCATGCCGAGCGGGAGTTCGCTCTTCGTCATTCTCTCATGTCACCCTAGTATCCCCAGGGCACCGGGTTTGCGCCGACGAAAGGAACGAGCACTAGCCAAACCCACGCGAAGTAGACGCCGTTGCCCTGGTTCGCAAATCCAACCCACGCTGCATAACCGGCTATCACGCCGGTAAATAGCGTGAGGATGCCAGCCGCTGGCGCGCCGATGACCGTTTCCGCCAGGATAGCGCTGGCGAGGGTGCCGGCAGCTACGCCGGCTAGCAGGCCGTTGAGAAGCCACTGCGTCTCCGCCTGGTTGAGCGAAAGGGCCCATCCAGTGATTCCGTACGAGTATGCCTGCCCGGCGGGCTCGGGGGCGGCCGAGATGCTGACGGAGAGACCGACCGAGACCGAGGAGAACCCGGATTCCGTGATTTCCGCCGACACGGTGAAGCTGCCGGTGCTCTTGGGCTCGTAGCTTATGACGCTGCTTCCCGCCACCCAGCCGTTGGACCCGGGGTACGACCAATAGTAGGTGTACGCGCCGTTCCCTCCGCTAGCGAGAGCAGTGTAGGTCGACGCGTAGTAGGTCCCACTCGGCGATGTTATCGGCGCGGAGTAGGAAGACGAAAACTGGGGAAGGCACAGGCCGCCCGGGTTGCTCACGCACGCCGTGCTGGCCGACACGCCGGACGGAGGGTTAGCCATGAGGACGAGGGAGAGTGGTTTTGCCCCGCCTCCGCCGCAATTGGGCTCGCATTGACTAGGTGCGTTGGGGCATTGTTGGCAGATTTTGAGGGGGTTCGCAAAGGCCGGAGAGGGCACGATCACGAATACGAACGACGCGAGAATCATTACAAGGCAGAGGCCAATTACGCCCGGCGCGAGCCGCCGCGTGCGACGGCGAACCTCGGCGTGCTTTCGACCTCGCGGTCTCTCCACAGTTCCCCCTTTCATGCTAATCGCCTTCCGCCGCCAATCAAGTAATGGCTGAACGGGTAGACGTGCGTACCCTCTGTTTCCCGTTAACGGGACGCCCGTCGACGGGAGACCCGTTAACGGGCAACCCGCAAACGGGCGACCCGTCAACGGACTCCCCCCTCGCAGCCGTCCTTTGGGCGAGACGCGTCTTCGCCTCACTCAGGAAAGACCAGCGACCAAGAATGAAGAGGTCTCTCGACTATGGCTGTTCCCCGTTCGGTCAGCCGGTATCGCTTCGCGAATGGGAACACTTGCTGAGGGTCGGGGGTTATCAGGCCCAGCTGGACAAGACAGCCGAGTGCCCCATCGATCGCCTCTTGACCAATCCGGAGCCGCCGGCGCATCTGATACGGGCTCGTCAGGCTTCGCCCACTCCCCGGGTCTTCCTCGTAAAGGAGGATCAGAATCTCGAATGACCCTCGGTGACGCCCGAGCTGGCTGATCAACGGCAGTGCATCACGGAGGGAGCCCCGGGGACAGGCTCCAAGCGGCAACGATGAGTGATTTCGGGCTGCCGCCTGTCGGGTACCCTGGACCGCACGTCGAAGGTTCGCCTCAAGGCGTGGGTTCAGCGTCTTCAAGGCGGTCGACTTAAGCACTTCGGAGGGAGTTCTGGACTCTGACCGAGACACGTCGATCCCTCGCCTCAGCTGCAGCACCTCGGGCGAAAGATAGCCATCGACGGTCTGGCCATCTCCGGCGATAGGGTCTTGCCGGTCCGCAATCGTTCCCGGCACGACCCGGACCGCGCGCTCGACGCGCGCAGTCATCTTCTTCAAGATCGGGTTGAACGCGGACCATGATTCACATATTTCATGATGCTCCCGGCGCGGCCCGCGCGCCGACCTCGTGTTTCGTCAAAGTCTCCGCCGTGCGCCCGTCGCGCGCGAGCGTCTCCGCCAGACACGGGGTGGTTGCGACCACCACCCGCGCCGCCTTCACGCGTGCGCGGAGCTAACGGACTTGGCCCGACGCGCCATCGGGCGGGGGTGTGGTTGGCGAAGGCTTCGCCCGTCGCTTTCTCCGCGTCAGCACGATGACGACCGCGGTCGCCGTCACGAGAACTGCCGCGAATGCCCACAACAGGTAGTATCCGGTTGCTCCGGGGAGCCCGAAGAGCCCCTTGGGGGATCCGCTGCACGAAGAGGTCTGGAACGTCACGTTCAGTTCTCGGGGGCCGCCCACAACGGTCACGTTCCCCGAAGACGGGCACGCCGAGCGACTCGCCACGTTTCCGATCGTGAAGTTGAAAGTCCCGTTCGGCTCCGGGAACGCTATTGAAGGGGTCGTCGAAGAGAAGGTCGTTCCTCCGACCGTGGCAGACCAATTGGTCCCGGCAGGGAGTCCGGTCTCGTGCAAAGTTAGCCGAAAGATCTGTGGGAGGATGCTGATGTTGTTGGTGTCCGAGTCCGCGACATACACGTTGTGGTTGGCGGAATCGTACGCGATGCCAATCGGCCCCAGCTGCGCGGGCTGAGTCAAGACAATCCGGTTCGTGTCGGGGTCAACCACCGTGACGTTAGGTGTGTCAGGCCCCGTAGCTAGAAAGCGGTCGGTGACATAGACATAGCTATTGGCGGGGTCGTAGACAGCCGCGCCGCACGCACTGCTAATCGGGATCGTGGCAATCACTTTGTCGGTGCTTCCATTCACTGCCGTCACGAAGTTGGATTGACCTGGGCCCGCAGCGTTCTCGCATACATAGACGTCACCGTTAGCCTCGTCGTACGTCACGCCAGGGCCAGTTTCAACCGGGTAGACCTGCCCCGAGACGGTGTTGGTCGTCCCGTTGATCACCGTGAGATTCGCGAGAAGGGTGGATCCCTCGTTGGACACATAAACATCGCCGTTCGTCGAGTCGTAGGCAGCCCCGTTGGGGTCGACTCCCACTGGTATTGCTGCGACAGCCAACGCCCCGTGTATCACGCTGACGTAGTCCGTCACGATGTCCGTGACATAGATGTCTCCGTTCGACTCATCGTAGGTCTGCGGATCGGGTGCGCAGCCAGACGGGCAACCAAACGCGACAAGGGGGATCGTCCACTCGACGCGGTTGGTGGACGAATTGATGCCATAAACGGTCGAAACCGCATCTCCGGTGTACACGACCCCGGTTGCGGTGTCCGCTACAATCGGTCCGATCCCATAGGGCATCGGGATCCAGGCCACGACCTTGTTCGTCGTGGCGTTGACTACGCTGATGTTGTTCGAGCCGAAATTCGTGACGTAGAGAAGACCGTTCACTGGGTCGAAAGTGATGCCATACGGATACGACCCTACGTGAATGACTCCCCTGGCAGGAAGCGGGACAACGAGCGGGCCCACTGCGCGAGCCGGCCCGCTGCGAACCTGAGCGACTCCCCCAACAAAGGGGAGGAGCAGCGCGACCACTGCAACGGTCGCTGCCGTGGCAAGCAGCGCGCCCCGGCGCTTCATGCTACGGTCACCGCGTCAGCGCGTAAACAGTTGACCCCGAATCGGGATGTGATGCCGCCGTGCGCCCGTCGCGCGCGAGCGTGTCGGCCCGGTACAGGGAGTGGCTAAGCAAGGGACGCTTCCGAACGGGAAAAGTACCCGCATGTTCTTGGGGAGAGCATGCCCCTGACGTACCTCGTCTGCGTGCCCTGCAAGAGAGTTAGCGACCTCGTTGAAGACTACGTCCAGGGCGAAGTCCGAGGCGAGTGGCGGCCGTTTCGGCAAGAACACGAGGGAGCCGAACATCAGGTCTTCATTGGCCAGTCTATCGGTAAGTAAGCGGACCGTCGGATTCTCCTCGGGGGCCAGTGGCGTCCCTCTTTTCATCCGGTAAGGCCATTACGTCGGCATGTCGCGGTGGAAGACACTCTATCGTTACCCGTCGACGGGTATTCCTCTGTTCCTCGTTCAAGAGTCCCCGACCGGGCTTGTGTTCAAGAGCCCGTTGGTATCCAACTTTGATCACATGATGGTCACGAAGGGGCCGAAGGGGGTCGGGAAACACCTCACGGACGAGACCGTCAAAGAAGGCGAGGGACGCCACGAATCGCTGGGCAAGCTCACCGCCGCCAACTTTCCGACTGAGCTTCTAGATTCTCTCTCGGTCGAGGTTAGGGATGACGAGCCGATTTACATTCCCGACCCCAGCCGAATCCCGAAGGACCAACCGATCGAAAAGAAAGACCTGCCCGGTCGCGACCTTGTTCCGCCCGAGGGACTCATGACGTTCCTCGAAACGGCCGACCTCGATACCATCCCGGTGCTCCGCAAGGTCACCTGGGGAGAGGCCCGAGGGCTGAGCTGTCCCGGCGGGGTTCGGAGGGAAGGCGGCGAGCTTGTCTACCTCGTACCGCGTCGGTCCGGCAAAGTGGTTCGCCTACCGCTAAGCGCGTTGAAGCAACACCTACCTGTCGTGGCAGAAGTGTCGGGAGTCGGACCCCTCTTCGATCGCGCGAAGCGTCGACTACCCGACTCGTCCGGCGAGGAGGGGCCGCCGGAGCGTTAAGGCGCGGGTCCCGACGGCCGGGACTCGAGCCCCTTCCCCTCCGGGCAAAGAGCAGCGGCGCTCGTGGGTCGCGTCGGCCGCTGCACGGGCCGACTGTGCACGCAGCGCGAGACCCATATCATCGTTCACGCAACGAGCCGGCTGGCGCGCAAGACGCTGATTGCCGCGTGGGACGTCGGAGCTAGCACGGAATCAAATCCTCACGCGTGAAAAGGTCGCACCGAGGACGGCACAGGGGCGAGCTCCGCATTGCCACCCGTCGAGGAGAAATCGGGACCCTTCCGAGAGACTCCTCCGTGATCCAGATCCACGTATGGAATCGCGCCGCCTTGCGCCAGTCACGTGCGTGCGTCTCGGCCCCATGCGCGGGGGGGACCCGCGAGCGGAGCGAGCGGGGAGGACCCGCACTCATATGCGAAGAGATGCTGGCTCATTGAACTGGGAGATGGCACCTCGTAGTTCCGCCGGCGAGAGGTTCGAGATTCTTCTCGCGGATGCGATCGAGAAGGCGATTCCCTGCTCGCTCTATCGCGTTGCGTGGAGGGAGAGACTGAGATATTCCGGCCGATTGGACCCACTCTCCGGAAACCGGGAAACCCCGCACACGGAGTACCAGGTTGACCTGGCTGTCGTCCGCGGCGTGGAGTTCCAGCCCGGCGATGCGGCGGAGGAGGTACCGCTCGTCGTCATCGAAGCAGAGACACAGTCGACCACTGATAACATGCTGGCCGCTTCGAGGAAGGCGGAGTCGCTTAGGGCCGTCTACCCTTGGATCAGGGTCGGGTATGTCGTCGATGCTCCTTACCTGACTGAGAAATCGCTCTGGCACGGTCGGTCGTTCGACTTCATCCTCTGCGTCGGGAAGCTCTCCTCGGAGCAGCTCGAGCGCCGGATTCGTGAGAGGACGCTCAAGGAGCTGGAGGTGGCGGAGATGGGGGTTGAAGTTCTGGGAGGGGGTCATCGCGAGCATCGTGAGTATCCCGGCCTACCGAACCGGTCCCTGAAGGAGAGGTTACGTCAGATTCGGCCGTCGGGGTTCCGTGAATGAACTGGGCTTGCGTGTTCCCGAACCGCGCGTAGAATCTCGCCGCCTTGCGCCAATCGCTTTCTAGGGTCTCGCCCAGTCCGGGCGTGCGACATACAACCGCTCGGGCCGCCTTGACTCTCCCCCGTAGGTCGCGCAGCGTGCGGGCCGCCGCCCGTTCGTCTGCCTCGCGCGAGTGGACATGTTACCTTCCGTCCGATGGGGCCACGGAAAAGGCAAGCGAGGCGCCTCCTGTCCATTCCTCGGAGGCGCCCTGTGGAAACGCTCACCATTGTCGGACTCGATGCCAGCAAGACGAGTATCATGGCCACCGCCGTAGATCCCCTCGGCCATCGGATCGATCAGCAGAAACTCGGCCCCGGAGATCCCGAGCTCATCAAGTTCCTGGAGAGCCTCTCCGGCCCCAAGCGCGTTGTTCTCGAGGCGAGCAATGTCTGGGAACACATCTATGACGCCGCCGCTTCCACCGGCGCCGAGGTCCTCCTGGCCAACCCGGCGAAGACGCGGTTCATCGCGGAGGCCACGCTCAAGACCGACCGAGTCGATTCCGAGGCTCTCGCCCTGCTGGGCCGATTGGATGCGGTGCCTCCGGCGTATGCTCCTACCCTCGAGCAGCGAGCTCTGCGCCGCCTCATGCGGGACCGAGTCTTCTACGAGAGGAAGAGGAGGGACGTGGCCAACCACACCTATGCCATCCTCCTTCAGAAAGGAGTCCCCTACGAAGAGGGAATCCTGTTCAAGAAGAGTCGTCGAGACGAGTTGAGGGAACACCGCATCGCCGAAGTGGATCGAGGTCTGGACGCCATGGTGAAACTCGACGAGATCACGAGACCCTTGGACCTCGAGGTCCACACAGCTTTCACTCGCTCCACGGAGGCGCAGGTGCTCGCCACCGTCCCGGGCATCGGTGAGATCACCGCGACGACACTGGTGGCCTTCCTCTGTCCCATCGAACGCTTCCCCGACTTAGATGCGGTGGTGAAGTACTGCGGGCTCTGCCCTTCCGTCTTTCAGAGCGGAACGACCACTCATCATGGACCCTTGGTCTGGGACGCCCACGCGATCCTCAAGTGGGTGCTGATCGAAGCTCAGTGGCAGACCCGACGACGCGAGCGTCGAGGAGACGTCGCCAAGGTAGGGAAACGAGTGGCCCGTCGAGGGAATGTCAATGACGGAGCGGTGGCTGCCGCTCGCAAACTCGCCCGTATCTGTGCCGCGGTCCTCCGTCGGGGCACTGCGTACCAATCTCATGCTCCTGGGCCGTCGAGCCGCCGCCCGACGATAGCGGAACCGTGAGGTTGCCGCCACTGCGAGTATGCTGGGAGGCGTCCCAGGAGTTCACGGCCGCCGCTGTCCAGATGCGCACTTGGCGCCAATAGCAGTCTGCGTGCGTGAACCCCCTGCACCTGTCGGGGAATGAAGACAGGAACCCTCGGGTGAGTGGGATGTAACTCGTCAACGACCGAATGCATTCAACCCGAACACGGGCGATCGGCCCGCGCTCGGACGGAAGGTACATAGCAGTCGTCCGGGAGTCCGCTCGTGATCTCCAGGAGGCTGAACTGCCGCGTTGGCGTCGCGATGAATTCGTCCGCGTCCTCGCTCTCGTCCGGCCCGCCGAACGCGATCCGCGACTCGAACCGCGTCCGCGAGTAGTCGCCGAAGCGGGGGCTTGGGAACCGCCGGGCTGGGCGAGTCAGCTGCAGGCTGACGGTCGGCCCGCGGATCGCGGGCAGGTCGGGGAACGGGTTCGCTACGTCGATTGCGGAGGCGCTCTGCGCGCTCATCGCGGTCATCGACTCGCAGAGAGCGCGCAGGCCGCCCGAGCGGCGAATCGAGCCGCGAGGGCGGCCGTGCCGTCATAATGCCCGCGCGGGAGGCCGCGGCCGCACGGGCTTTATGAACGGCGCGCGCGGTCGATGACCTGACCGCGATGAGCGCGCGGTTACTTGAAGAGTAAGCCGAGTCCGTGCATTCTTGGAAGAGACGAATGACGAATGCTTCGAGGGGTCAGAGGAACTGATGGATAACGGAAACTGGAATTGGGACATGCCTCCCGAGGAGGAGCAGAAGTCGTTCGAAAGGGCTCTTCGCGCAGTCGACACTCCGGTCGATGAACTGAGGCGTGAGGCGGAACAGGCGACCGCACGGCTCACCGGCTTTGTCTCAGGATACGACCCCTGTGAGCTGCTGCGCTCCTTGGCCATGCTATATGCTTGGAATGGGAGCCCTCCCAACTATCCTAAGGCACAATTTTCCATTCAGAAAGTCGCAGAAGTGGCAACCGAGTCTGCGAGGCAGCGCCCTGACGGACAAGCCGTGCTCAGGCTGATGGAACTGTTACGACGATGTCACGAATCCGAGATTGTGGTCAACCAGCTCGCGTCGTTCGAGGGCGCCAACTCCGATGACTCTTCGAAAGCCGCCCTGACATTAATGCGGTTATACAGTTCCACAATAACGAATCCGGGAACGACGGGCGAGATGGTCTCATTCGGACTGAAGAAGTTCGGACCTCACCGGAACCTCCTGCTTCGTGAGTTTGGCTTCGATGCACGTTGGTACTTCATCAGTATACTGGCCGCACTCACGCTTCTAGGTGAGCGAATTCGGCCGGCTTTGGAGCCAGACGCGCCAATATTGAAGCATCGCGACCCGTCATCATTCGTTCCTTACGAGTTCGAAAGCCCTCCGCAATCATTTGCGCCCATCTGGGAAGATTGTGCTGACTTTGCGAACACGAGGAACCTAGACTTCCTCCCTCCGATGTACGGGGAACGCACGGTGAGGTTCCTATCCGCAGATTACGGATTCTTCCGAGCAAACCGTCAATCCTTCAGTCGCTGGGCCTTTCTGGCCGATCCTGAGGGAAAGTGTACTCTGCTGATTTCTCAGATGTTAGTCGAGACAGCTCTTACAGCTCTTCAGATTCAGATCCTGACCAATTTGCCGGAGAAGGAGCGAAGCCAATACGGAAACCAAATCGGTGAGAACTTCGAAGGCATAGTCGCAGACGCCTTCAAAAAGTGGTGGCCAGACGCGATGCCACAAAGAAGGGTGAACCAAGATGGGGACAAGGGTGACACAGACGTACTCGTCCGCCTGTCAAACGGCAGAGAACTACATGCCCAATGTAAGGGGAAGCTCCTGACACCCAGCGGCCGGTGGGGGCGAGTAGACGTGTTTCAATCTTCCGTCCTGGCGAATGTGGTTGACGCCATCGGCCAGGCTAAACGCATCATAAAGAGCGGGCCGCAACAATCGTCGAGGCCCGAGGCGGTTCTTATCGTGCTGGAAGCGTCGTTCCCTGGCTTGTTGTCCAATGCCAGCCGGATTCCGAGTGTGCAGTCGGGTCTCTTGGAGTTACCGCATCCCATTGTGTTGGATATCTACGACTTGTGGTATCTTCTTCGAAAAGTCCCTGAACACGAGTTGAGCGGTTACCTCGCTTGGCGCGACGCCTTTCTCGCTTCGGGTCAGTACTCTGTCGCTGACGAATTCGACGTGATTTGCGCGTACTTGGAGCGGCACAGGCTTCCACTCGAGCCGAGAACTAAACCGCCTTCTCGCCCCACGTACATCGGATATGATCCAGAGCTAAGCAAAACTACCATGCTTGAAGCGCTTGAAGATTTGCGACGAGGGGACTCCCCCGGATCGGGACGGGTCTAGAGGGTGGACTACACTCAGGTCATCGCATCAATCCTGAGGTTGACAGAAACGGTCGATCAACAACCATGCCGGCCGATGACGGACCTCGATGAGCGCGCAGACGAATCGACACCGATATCGCATCGGACCGATTGGGCCCGCCTACGGTGGGTGAATCCGCCGATGGAGAGACGCAGGGAACCTAACAAAACGCCCATGGCCCGAACCCACGACCCGATGGAACTCGAAGACAGCATGACGAAATTCTGTGCCAAGTGCGGCAGAATCCTGGCCTACCGGGCTGCCCGCAACATACCTTGGATCTCCACAGTGGCTGAGAGTCGTGGCTGCGACTGGGGAGGCTAAATCGCGGAGGCGTGCCTGTGGATCCGAACGAGACGGTTCGACAACTCGCCGGCCAGGTGCGTGGCTTGGCGGCACAAGCAGCCCAAGCGATGGACTCCGGCTACCACTCTCGGCAAGCTGGGGTGGTCGGAGGGCTACTTGCCAGCGCTGTTGTACCGTACGGTCTCAAGGGTCTCTCGCGCGGCGCCGGGAGGCTTGTCAAGAGTAACTCAAAGGCGAACGTCAGGGCTCAATGGTTCCAAACGGGTCGGGGCGTCCTGGCTCAATGCGAGAACTCGATGCGCCAAATCTCGATTAACTCTCGTACGCTGGCCGCTCATGGAAACTCCTCGAAGCTGTTGCTCAAGCTCAACCGAGCCCGGAGGGCAACTAACCCGGTTACACTGCTTTCAACCCTCGCCGTGATTCTTGAGGAAGTAGCGCAGTACGAACTGATCTGGAACTCCGAGATCCCTGCGGAACTTGCACGACGAGCCGCAGAGGCAGCGAGTGAGCGCTCGGCCAGAGCTGCCCTGCGAGCGTCGAGCCCGCAAGTAGTCAGGTTATCGAGAACCGTGGATATCTTCAACCGTACCACGATCGCAGAAAGGCTCCAGCACTTCCCGAACGTAAGCCAGTCGATCCAAGGAGCAATGGACGCCCTTGCTCGACAGGGTCCCGACGGTAATCGCCAAACGATTGCGTCATGCCGCGCAAGTATCGAGGCGCTCGCGATTCAGCTCGGAGGAAGCGGGGATTGGAAGGAGGCTCTGAAGAAAGTAATGCCATCTGAAACCGATCAGAAGGTTGTAGTGGGAGCTTGGAACTACCTGAGCGGGAAGGGCGCCCATGGAGGCCACGATCCTACCCTAGCTGAGGCCGAGCACGGACTGCGAATCACCATCGCCACACTCGAGTATATCACCGGAAAAGAGCCGACGTAAACGCGCTGACTAACTGCTGCGATAGGTCCAGATGATCTTCGCCAGCGAAGCGAGGGGCGGCGGCAGCCGCCGCGACCTTGATGTTGGGCGCACGGGGCCCATGACGCAGCCGCAATCAGCGCGCGAAGTCTCGGGCGCGCACTCTCGCAGTTGAGGTCTGCTCAGCGTCCCTTGCGCCTGCGCTTCGCGAGGAACGAGACGGTCTTCCGCTTCGGAACCTTCACTTTCGCCCTGAACGTTACCCTTCTCCGTCGCGCCATGTCTCCGAATCCTTGAATGGACCCTAACGATAAGGACCCTTCGGATTAGGTCAAGCTCTTTGGCTACCCCTTCCGGCGTCCATTTGGTGGCGCCGGTCCTCCCTGATCTACAAGGGGAAGGGGACCAGCTCGTTCTTTTCGTCCCAGTCTGATTAGGAGTTCTGTCATGCCGCTTGGGGCACCTGGTCCGGCCTTGTTCGTGGGGGGCCCATAGCCGGGTCGTTCGGCCCGGCGCGACGGATCCCATGTTGTCAGGTAAGTCCTGGGTCATTCTTGCAGCCATTCTTGTCGTTAGCGTCGTCTTGGCCGCGCTCGCGCTTGACCCGATCCTCGCAGCCGGACCGGCGTCAGGGTTGTCGGGGTTCTCCTCGATTTGGGATTGCTACATGGTCAGTATAGGCTTCCCGATCGCGTTCTTCTACTCCGTTGTTTGGAATCCGGAGGCCGAAAGGGCCGTGAACCCTTTCACCGGCCGATTTGTCTCCCATGCTCGAGCTGCCGTTGTCGCGGTCGTCCTAGCCGTCGTTGGCTTTGTAGTGGTCACGTACTTCGCCATTCCGATTCTCTATCTCGACCTCATCGGATACTCGACGGGGCCTGGTTACGCACCCGTGACCTCGCTCTTCCTCCAAATCGGATTGATTGTTGCGCTACCCATACTTTGCGTGGCCATCGCGTCTCCGGCCGGCCTCTCCAAGACGCTTCGTTCCGTTTGGAGGAACTGGTAGGAATCCGCCGGGACGAGAGGGGTGCGACTGCTAGCACGTCGCTCTCGCTCGAATGCCAGCCCGACAACGGAAGCACAAGCTGAAATGTGGAACGTGACGACGCCGGCTCCGGCGCCTTAAGTGGACCATGAAGCGCATGGGCATGTGGGGGTCCATGACGCTGGGTCAACGACCGCTCGCCGCGCTGCTCGCGCTCGCGATGATGTTCGCCTTCTCGGCAATCCTATGGGTCGTCGCGCCGCATTGAGCGGGGCAACCGCGGTCGATGGGGCGGACCTTGTTCGTGACCGGCGCGATTGATGACGCGACCGCGAGGAACCCGGCTTACGCAAGTGGACTGCGCGCGAGCCAGCACCTAGTTCCTTGGGTCGTTGCGTCGCCTAAGGCGCTTTCGCACTTTCTCTGCGCCCGGAGCACGCACCAGAGTGCCACGATCGCGGACTAGCCTCGTCAGAATGTGCTTCTTGGCTTTCGCCCGTCCTTCATCCGAGTAGAGATCGGGGGACCAGACACGAATGATGATCATCCCGTCGGCGCGCAACGCGTTCTGTCGAACTTGATCACGCGCGACGTCCTCTGGTTTTGTGTGGTAGCTCGGCCCGTCTACTTCCACGGCCGCATGAATGGGCGGTGGGAGGTAGGCGTCGATGGTCCAATGCCCATCCGTGGCTTGTGGGATAACGGCGAGGTGGAGGGACTTGAGCAAGGTGATCAGCCGCCTCTCGCTATGATTGAGCAGGCGATTGCTTGGGATCCACTTGCCTTCCGTCATTCCTTAACCGGCCAGAGAACCGGATTGAATGGTCGTCCTGAACTCATCCGATCGTCTCAGGAGAGAGGGTTTTCAAGACCGTAGACCTCGCAGAGGTCGGAGAGCGCGCGTTCCATTAGCTTGCGCTTTATCCGAACACTACTCGCTTGCCCTTCCTTCTCGCTCTCGGAGGGCGACTCCTCGAGCAGACTAGGTCGGCCAAGTCCGGTGTATCCGTTTCTGATCTTCCTCTCCTCGAAAGCGAATCCACCGATTAGACTCGCGATCTCATATGCGGCATACTCAGCTTGGTCCGGGGTAAGCCCGTCAATCATCTCGTAGGTGACGATGCCGCCGCTATCCGAAAGCCTCGGGAAGTACCGCCCGCACGCCTGGGATCGGTCCTTTACTACGTGGATCAGGACACCCTTGACCACCTCGGTCGTACTGGGTTTCAGCTTCTTCTCCGTCACAGCGGGACCGCCTGGTCAACCGAGTCAGCGCCGGACCCCAGCGGTGCCGTCGGACCCAACTCGAAAAAGTCGTCCGCGATAGACAACAACCGATGACTTGCAGAGCTTGCCCAGAACAGCGTAACGAATCTCTTACCGCACTCCTTCACTGTTTCCGCGACGTAGGCCATGTCTCCGTCTCCAGACACGACCGCGACCGTGTCGAGCCGATCTCGATACACCGCCGCCGCGACGTCACGGTAGAGTGGCATGTCGATATCTTCGAGCTTCTTCGAGTCCGCATTCTGCACGAACCGAGCGGATGTCACGAAACCGGCTCTGTCCGCCGCAACGAGGCCTGACGTCGGCCCTTTAGGGGGGGAGGCCCCGCCGTTACCTAAGTAGCATCGACCGTAAGCCCGAGCCATCACGATTCGGCCGTGAGATGCGATTAACAGTCGAATCCCACGAATCGACCGATTGAGTAGTTCATTCACACCGACACAGCTCTCTTCCCGAGGACCCGAGTTGACAGACTGGCCTCGCCAATCGTGAAGGCCGGTTTCCCAATTCGGAACATCCAGAAAGACTCCAGTCCGTCCCCAGTCACTCGCCCGTGACAAGGTCCCTTCAAACGCCGGGTCGGTCATTTGACAGCCCGCAGGTTCGCTCTTCGAACCTTGGAGGGGGCACGGACACGAGCATGGGATCGCCGCCGTTTTGGTATCTTCACCTGCGACGCAACGTGATTGGCAGCAGACTCAGCCTCAGATACCGTTTGGACGGCTTTGGCCAGTGATTCCCTATCGCTCAGTACTTCGATTATCTTCATCGCCATCACTAGACCTTCGACCTCTTCCTGGCGTTGGGTCTTTGCCTTCTCCACCGCTTGAAGAAAGTTCTTCAGAATCCGGTCTGGCCGCAGGAAGACGAATCCTTGGGGATTGACGGGCTCCTTGACAATCACCTGAGAGCCCGAAGGGTACTCGTCAAGTTCCGTCTCGCGGTGGAACTTTCCGTTCCCCGAGTAATAGACCCAGTCGGCCTCGTTGTCTGTGGGGTCGAGGGAGCACTCTCCGACCATCACGTCGCACTTGTACTTGGCAAGAAGGGGGTCCATCGTTCGGAGCAGGTTCACGTACTGGTCGCGCGTAGCACCGCGCTCGAGTCCCTCGGAATCGAATGTGTAACCTCGGAGGAGTTGTTCCGTCAGCTCTGAGATGTTCAGTCCGAGCTTGTGAGCGGCTTCGACTGTCTCGGCGTCGACGGTCAAAGTCAGGTTTCTCTTCTTGTCGGGCACACTTGGTCAATACACGTGCTTATATTTAAGCACTTGTTAAAAACATGTGCTTGGTCGTGTCGAGCTAGTCTGGGAGCGTCAGTACGCCTGGTCCGGGGACAGCCCAAGGCTGATGCGGATGACTCGCACCGTAGGAGAATCGTCAAGGTCCAGCCGAGTCGCCTCGTTGTCCTGCAGCCGCTGGAGATGCTCAAACAACGCATTCGTCAGGTCGATTTCGGCCTGCTCGACCGAGGTCGAGTGGGTCAGGATTTGCGGGAACCCCTCCACGATCCCGAGGAAAGAAGGGGGGTCCATGTCGCTCTCCCGCACATCCAGGATGCGTAGGCGGAACTCGAACATGCGACCCCCGGGCCCGCTTCAGGCCGGCCGTGACCGCGCGACGACCCCCGCGAACGACTCGTCGGCGTCTAGATCCCGGAGCTTCGCGTGAAGCTGGCGTAGGGCGAGCACCTTCTCCTCGAGGTCCTCGAGGATGGTGCGGTTCACCCGTGTCCGCAGCTCCTTCGCGGTCTCGCCGTCACGGGCGTAGTCCGCGAACCCGCTGCGCGCCGACTCGAACTGGCCTGCGTTGAAGACGAGCTGGCCGGAGGCCCAGGCAGGGCCGGCTTCCGGGGATGCGGTGGCCTCTGATTCCTCGTGAGCGACCTCGATCGTGGGTCGCGGCACCACAGGAGGCTTTGGCGCCGTGGGTCGCGGGAGGTCGCTCGCGCGGACGAATCCGGGAAGCGTATCGACGCTTTCGGGAGCGCGCGGCTGGCCGTGATAGCTCCCGTAATCAGGCGAATGCTCGCGGAGGTAGGCGGGGTAGGGGCGCTGAGCGCCGAAGTCCACCACGAGGCGGATCTCCGGGTCGCGGGGGATCTCGCGGCCGCATCCGCACGAGCACTTCCTCGGGAAGCGGTTTCCCGTGACGGTGCGGAGGCGAGAGGGCGCGGGTTCGGTCGGCGTAGGGCGTTCGGCGGTCGGGTACTGGATACTGGGCTGCATTCGCTCGTTCCTCGCGAAGAGGGGAACGAGCGATGCACGGGGACGTAGTTCTCTAGAGAGGGGCTCCTCGTTACGGAACGATACGCATATATACGTATTCTGGACAGTAGTCGTCAATGGTCGAATCTGGTTATGCAGCTCTCTATTCCACGAAAGACCGCCTACATCTCGGCGCTGGTCGTAGTTCTCGTCTTGTCTTGCACGTTGGCGTTCGCGTCAAGCTCACGTGTCGGAACCGCATCGATCGGGCAGTCGCATAACACACTCGCCTCCGAGAATCCCGTCAAAGCCGCTAACACGCTCAAGACGTCACAACTCAAGCAGCCACGGCTGACCTCAGATACCCAGAAACCGCAGACTGCCACAAAGACCTCCCTGCCCCCAGTTTCGTTCCGATCACTTCCCGCGATCGTTACTGGGCCTGCTCCCAGTATGGGCGTCCATGCCGGAAGCGGGTACTACTCAACCAACTGGGGTGGCGACTTCCGTTGCCAGCTCATGCAGAGTGGCTCTTGCGTTAACCCTGGAGGGGGAAATGAGATAACTGATGTTTCCGGAGGCTGGATCGTCAACTCCCTCGCATCGACATCCTCGGCTACCGAATCTGCCTCGACCTGGGTCGGCATAGGAGGTTGGGGCTCATCCGACCTAGTTCAAGACGGGATATTCGCGGAAATCGCCCCCGACGGCTCGACTTACTACGGCGCATGGTGGGAGATGCTTCCCGCCTCCGCGACGTTCGTGTCACTATCCCCGGACGCGACGATTTCTCCCGGGAATCAATTCTATGCTTCTGTCGAGTACCAGGGAGAGAATGCGGGTGGCTACCAGCTATGGCAATTCACCCTCGAAGACCTCTCGACGAGCTCCAGTTGGTCAGGTACCGAGGTTTGCGGGTCAAGTTGCTATGGGTCGTCCTTCTCCACTGCTGATTGGATTCAAGAAAGCCCAGAGATCGGCAGCACGATAGTGCAGATACCCGCCTTCTCCTCCTTCCCTTTCATCGACCCTCAATACTACTCGGGGGTGACGGGTTGGTTTTGGAACTCGAATGTAAACTGGGCCTGGCAACAGAACACCGCCTACACTCCAGCAGTCACGGTGGTGCCGTCTGGACTGTATGCGGACCCGGACATGTTCTACATCGACTATCTGGCCGATACACAGCGACAAACGACCAGCTGTTGTGGCATTTCGCAATCGTCCGCCGAGCCCGGGCAGCTGATTACAGGGTCAGACAGTCTTTCGAGCCCTGATTCTTTCGGAAGCAACCAGGCCCAGAACTTGGGGCTCGAAGTGGCCCTCATCGCCCCAAACGGGTCCATGGTCGACAAAGACGCAGCCGACGGATCGATTGGGTTCTCGATGGGCAGCGGTCAGAATTCCTACGGGACCTCGTTCGCGGTCAAGCAGGGCATCGCCTACGGGTCCTACTACGTTCTGCTGATGCTTTGGTACGTTCCCGCAGGGCGTAGTATCGGTGGGGCAGGGAGCCTGTTGCTTCAAGAAGCGGGGGGCGTGGCCTACGGTCCATCACTCGACGTGTACGGACCTACGGTCAGTCAGCCGGTTGCGGACCCGGTATCGGGCATGGTCGACGCAGGGCAAAGCGCTACTCTTTCCACAACCGCAACGGGTGGGTCGGGCGGCTATTCCTACAGCTGGGCAGGACTCCCGTCGGTATGCACCCAGTCGAGCTCCCCATCAATCGTCTGCCAGGGACTCTCACAAGGGAGGTACTCAACCTCGGTCACCGTTACCGATTCCGCCGGGGCCGAGTTCACAAGCGCGTCCCTCACGTTCGTCGTCAACGTCGATCCGTCCATTTCAGGAATAGCCGCGGACCGATCCTCCGTGGACGCTGGACAGAGCGTCTCGTTCACAGCGGGCGTAGCCGGGGGGACGGGTTCCTACATCTTCGTGTGGACCGGACTTCCGGCGTCCAGTTGCGCGAGCACGGACACCTCAACGGCGGCCTGCAGTGCCCTCGCGGCGCAGGACTTGACTGTCGGAGTGACTGCCACGGATTCAGCGGGGATGGAAGCCTCAGGTCACCCTCTGTCCTACACGGTGCTGTCCGATCCAAGTCTCGGAGCACTCCGTCCGTCCCCCGCAACCGTCGACGTCGGCCAGACGGTCACATTCCTGACTAGTGCGTCAGGCGGATCCGGCGGGTACAGCTACTCGTGGACGGGCCTGCCCACAGGTTGCAATTCCATCAATGCGTCATCTGTGTCGTGCGTTCCGACGGCCTCTGGAAGCTTCGCCCCCGCGGTCCAGGCTACCGATTCAAATGGAGTCACAGCCACTACGGCGACAACCTATCTCGTCTCCCCGCTCCCGACAGTTCAAGCTCCGGCTGCTGCCGCTCCTTCGATTACAGAGGGTGACAGCGTGACATTCACCGCGACGGCCGGTCAAGGTTCTGGAGGTCTCACCTACGTCTGGCATGACCTGCCCACCGGCTGTGCCAGTGCTGACAACCCGATGATCGCGTGCACACCCAACGCCACAGGCACGTGGAACGTGTCCGTAACCGTGACCGACAGCAATGGAGGCGCCGCAACAAGCGGAACTTTCCCCTTTACCGTCGTGTCTCCGCCCGCGCCCTCGGTCCTAGGCCTACCCGCAGTTGAGGCTTACGCAATCATTGGAGCCATCATTGCCGCTGCACTCGTCGCGGTGACAGCCGTACTACTGCTTCGCAGACGGAAGAAGGCGGACGAGCGGCCGTCTTCTGCGGTCTGGAGCGAGCTGTAAACACGGCCCTTTTCCTAATCATGCGCGAACGTGGGCCCTCGGATGCGGTCACATTGAGAGCGTCAGGTGGGTTGGTACTGGAGGCGGGTCTACGTTCCTCCTCCCTCACGAGAGCCGGGCAGCCGGTGTGGAGCCATCTCGCGTGAAGCCCCTACACGAGATTCCGACATACGAACTTCGCTCGGGCTCCGGAGCGAATGCTTGGCAACGAAGGCTGGGTAAGAACGTATTATTGGTCGGATGCAATCCATCAACGGAGGCCGACTAATGGGATTCGTTCAATCGTGCTCTCTTTGTGGTGATCACAAGCGGTTCATGCACGACCCGGGTCTAACAGGATGCCCGACGTGCGGAGCGCCATACTGCCGCAAATGCTACAATTCGCTTCCAAAGGTGAAGGTTGGTCTGCTGAGGAAGCAACCGCAGTGCCCTCGATGCGCACAAGGTTCCGCTGCTTCCAGGGCGCCTTTCGCACCTTATCAAGGACAACCCAATGCCTACGCTCCCCCGCCGGGTTACGGGTATGCCCCCCAGCCTTCAGTCGTCGTTAACGTACCTCCCCCGCCGCCACCGCCTCCGCCATCCGTCTACCTTCACTGCAGCCATTGCGGCTCATTGAACGGGGCCGGTGTTGCTCGCTGCACTACGTGCGGGGCCACGCTCTAGGAGTCGACCCGTTTCGAGTTCTCGTGGACGCCACGGCTCTTTCCCCGTTGCACGGCACGCGTTCGGTGGCCAACTCTCCCGTCGGGGATTCCAGCAGATCCCTCGAAGGCGGGAACGGGCGATGCACGTCCCCTCGTTACGGTGGAGGGACGGTTGGAGACGCAGACGCCACGGATCGCCCGCAGCTGCGGCAGTATGAGTCCCCCGCCACGATCGCGCTGCCACAGCTTGGACAGTATCGGTTCGCGGAGGTCACTGGAGGGGGCGGTGGTGGAGGAGGGGGAGGCGGCGGCATTTGAGGGGGATAACCGGGAGCCGGGATCTGAGGATACCCGTAGGGAGGCGGTTGCATAGCTTGGGGCCCTTGAACGTATCCCCACTGTGGCGGCGTCGGCGGTTGAGCGTACGGCGATCCGCTCGCCACCTGATAATTCCCGTAGGGCCGTTGATCGGCCACCACCGTAGAACCTGGCATGGCCTCGCGCTCAGGACGCGAACTCGGTACAAGCGCCACACTGACCGCGAGCATCACAAAGACTAGAATTGAGAGATACCACCCGATGGAAGGGCCCCAAGTCGCGGAGAAAGCGCTGGTCGAGTTCGACCCGAAAAACGACGACGTTGGGCCGTTGGTGTGAGAGTTACCCACCGACCCCTTGTAACTGTCATTGGCAAGCGCGTTAGGCTGCCCCACAAGGAGCATCACCGGTCCAATCAACGCCATCAGAACCACGAGAACAACCAGTGCCGTTCCCCAGGACTTAACGGACGGGGAATCACCGCCAGCAGCAAGCAACAGACTGGCACCGGCGACTCCGAGAACAGAACCGAGAACTAAGAGAATCTCCAGAGCCATGTAGAGGTTGCCGGTTTCGGTCAGCTTTGCCTCCGAGTAAGTTGATGTGACTGCGGATGTCGAAGAGCCACTGGTCTCACTTACATTGTATGCCTGCCCAGGGTAGAAATTGGCTGCAGCACTGTCGGCTCCGTTCGAGGTCGATAAGGAGACGGTATACCAGCTGAGAAACAACGTCGTGAGGAGCAGAAGACTCGCGATCAGTGCGACTACGCCGGCTCCGGTCGCTCGCGCCATAAACGCCGCTTCCCGATGAAAATGTCAGAACGCGCTATTTAGATGCTCTCACCGATTGAGCGTGGGAGATAACTACGTCGCGCGCGAGCTTCTGAGTCTGCATACTCGGCTCGGCGACCCGTTCCTCGCGGAGAGGGGAACGAGTGATGCCGCCCGTGAGTGGCTTAAGATGCCTCGTGACTTTCGAGATTCGTGGCGCCGCCGAGCCAGAAAGCAAGCCCAAACACGAAGCAACCGCCCCGTCGGTTCAAACCGCACGCGAGCATCGAAGGCGTTGAGCTCTGCGCGTTGAATGCGGAACGCCTTATCCGTGACTCCTTCACCGTAAGCGAACCCACCGCAGTGGCCCTCTCAGAGTTCGCGATTGAAGAGGCTTCGAAGGGCCTTATGATGCTGTTCCTGATCGAGGCGAAGAACGCCACGAAGGAGGAGGCTGAGGCTGAAGCCGAACCATCCCTGGCGTTCGAGTTAGAAGCCGGTGAGGTAAAGCAGATTCAGGATTTCTTCGAGAAGAATCGTCCGTACCTCGAAAGACTTGATACCGAACTCAACAGGGCTTTCAAGCAGCACCCGCCGAAGCTTCGCTTCCTTCAATTCGCACTTGAGTACGACCGCGTATCCCTCCCCATCTTGAAGGACAAAAGACGACTCGAGTCATTCGCATCCAACTTGATCGGCCCGGTCTTCAAGCAGACAGGCCCCGCGGAGCCGCCCGGCATCGAAGGTCTAGAGACATTCCTCCAATCGGTGAGGGCTGACCAGCTTCTTGAGCTGCAAACGATCAAGAACGACGCGCTTTACGTAGGACTCTACAGCGACCGCGCCCTCGCAATCCCAGGTCTCGGTCCCCCGTTGCTTCCTTGGGTCCGTCAACTAGCAATTCTGACTTCGGCAGGCTTGCGACTTAGCCTCGCAACGCGACCCCGGTTACATCCCCAGAGGACTGACTCAGGATAGAGCAGGAAATTCTCAGGTCCGTTCGTTCGTCGCGAGCAAAGGCGCGGGCGGTGCGCGATGTTCAGGCGCTATCCACGATCCGTCCCCCCTCAACCCTCCGGTATGTGTCGCCGGACTTCCGTAACGCGATCCACCGCTCCATCGCCTTGGGGTAGTACCTCAGGCCATGGGAGGGCTGGGTCCAGACAGGTTCTACTTCACACGAAACCTCTCCCCCGGGCAGGTCCACAACTAAGTACCCCACACCCTGAACCCGGCACCGCTTGGGAACATCACGAGCTTCCCACCTGTTGGCGACCGTCCTTGGGAGCGCGAGATACTTCGCATGGCCAGGGTATTTTCGGAGTTGACTGAGCCCATTTCTTGAATCGTGCAGCGCTCCCTTGGAGGACCTCTCGATTTCAACCGGCACCACGGTGGTGCTGTCCACGCTCTCTTCGTGATAATTCGCGAAGACAGCCAACAAGTCAGGTCGACGCCCACCTCTGCCCTGGGGCTCAGCGTAGGTCAGGAGGGTCCTTTGGGCGCCGTACTGGTCGTGAATCCAGACCGAGACCGGGTCAAGAAGCTCAGCTTCACGTGGCATGGTACTCAACCGAGACCGCTCCAACGGGCGCTATCTCCGGTGAGAGAAAAAGGTCCCGGGTTGCCTCGGGCGCAAGGGGAATCGGTGAGGGTCCACGGGGGACCATAGCCGGCCCTTCCGCGACTTTGCGACACCATGCTCTCATATTGCCAAAAGGGTGTAATCGGGCACTGCGGAACAAGGCTCGGACTTACGAATGGCTGACGAGGAAAAGAGACGCGAATACCGCAGGAAGTACTACCTGGCCAACCGCGAAAAACTCCTTACGAAGTCTCGTGAGTACCGGGCGGCCAACCTCCAAACCATTCGCGAGAAGGAGCGAAAGAAATCGCGAGAACTTCGTAGGACTCAGCCCGAAAAGACACGGGCGGCCCAGCGGAAGTACAAGGCGGCCCACCGCGAAGAAATTCGAATGAGGTCTCGGGAGTACAACCGCTTACGGTGGAAGACTCAGCGTGCCAAGTTAAAAGAACAGTACCGTAACTGGAGAAAGAAACACCCAGAATACGACGCTCTCGTTTGGAAGCGCCGATCTGCCGACCCCGATTGGCGGAAGAAAAGGCGGGAGAGGAGGGCAGCGAGCCCATACGACCGGATGTATCGGGAGGCCCACCGCGAGACCCTTCGCAAGCAGGGTCGCGAGTACATGCGCCAGCGGTGGAAAACAGACCCTACGCTACGCGAGTACGCCCGCAAGTACGCCCAAGACTGGAGAAAGAGACATCCTGGATCTGACGCCGAAGCCTACAAGCGCCTTGTGGCCAAACCAGGATGGGCTGCACATCACGCGAAACTTGTCCGTGAGCTGGTGAAGCGGAAATACCATTCCGACCCAGAATTTCGGGCGCGGCTGAATCTTAGCATCGAGAGGCGCCGTGCCCTCAAGCTCGGCAACGGTCCTGCGGACCTGATCAAGGCCAAGCAGGTATGGGACCGTGACAAGGGCATCTGCGGGATCTGTGGTAAACCTGTCCCGTTCGAGAAGTTCGAGCTTGACCACATTCGACCCTTATCTAAGGGCGGGACACACACATTCTCGAACGTTCAAGTCGCGCACCGCTCCTGTAACTCGCGGAAGGGGGCCAGATGGCCCTATCCCCATGCCATGCCACCCCCGTCTCTCTGCTAGTTCAGGCGCGCGAGGAAAGGCGGCCCCGGGTTGCCCCGGGGCGGAAGGGGTTAGCTCCTATCGGTGGAGGACCTAACAGAGCGCTGGACTAGGTCGGCAAGAGAGTGGGCGAGATCGCTCGATTTCCAGGGGTGTCGGGGTTCCCGGCCCAAAAACGGGTGTTTTTGGGCCGGCGGCATGCCAGTTTCCTGACGTGCCGGCCAGGTCGTGGTAGTAAGCCCCGTTCCGTTTCAGGCAGCATTCGACTGCGCGCTCTCCTCGACGGTCGCGGAAACGCTTCATACCGTCCGTCAGGGCTTGCTCCCGGGGAGTCGGCCGTTTCACCATATTCCGGTGGATCCTCCAACGCGACGCCTTCACCGTACCACCGGACTGTGTCGTTTCTGCTCCGGAGCTCAGACTCTCGCCTGTCGGGTTCCCGCCCGACCCCGTGTTTCCCGGAGCGGGGACTTTCCTCAGCGGCCGGCCGTTGCCGGCACGGACCACCGTCAGCTGCCCTCCACCTCCTGGCAAAGGAACGACCCGTTGAGGAGGGAAAAAGCCTCCGATGGCACCCGCCGGTCCTGCCGTAGACCCAAAACCGAGGCACGCGGGTAGGAACCGGACCGAGAAGGGGAGGCGAAGACCGAATAACCCGCACGTGGTCCCCCGTGCGATGCCGGGCCGACCGCTGGCGAAGACCGCTCCTTCCTCTTCAGCACCGCCGCGGGGTCCCGCTCTGATGCCCTGTCTGCTGCTGCGAAAAGGCCAGGTCTGCGTCCCCGGCCCAGATGGTCCGGTAGCGGCCCACTCCCCGGACGGTCCGCCGTTCGACCCTTTCGATGTGGTCGACCGCTTGGCGCGAGATTACTCGATGCTGTATCTCGTCGACCTCGATGGCCTCGAGCACGGCGACCCCCAGATGGACTACCTCCAGGAGATCTCGCGGGACGTCACTCTCTGGGTCGACGGCGGCGTACGGACGGCGGAGCAGGCGATCGATATCCTGATCACGGGGGCCCGTCGAGCCGTCCTCTCGAGCGCGTACCTCCGAGGCCTACGCCAGCTGAAGCGAGCGTGGCGGCTTTCCACCGAGCTCGTATTTGAGATGGAATTCGAGTCCTCCGGACGTGTCGCCCTCGCCGACCCGAGCTGGGGAACGGAAGACCCGGGAGAACTCGCCCGCATCGTTCGCGAGACCGGGCCGGATCACTTGATCGTGTCCCCCCGAGAGACCGACCCCGACTGGAACCTGGTGGGCCGCCTCGCCGCCGGGGGCCCGACCTGGGTCGATGGGTCCTTCAACCCCCGGGACCTTCCCCTACTCGTCTCGGCCCAAGCGACCGGCGGGATCTTTCACATCGATGAGATCCTCCAACACTGGGGCGAGGAGCCGCTATCGAAGACCAAGCCATCCGAATCGCAGTCCCCGACGCGCGATGATGAAAACTAGAACCAGCTGACCTGTGATGAGTAATGGGCGGGCTGAGCGCACCTCAGGGGACTGCCCTCTAGCGGGGGGGCAAAACGGCATAACGGGTGCCGTGTTCGCACGGTTCTAGACCCCCAGAATGGGTGCCTCGGGAGGGGGTCGGGGTAGGTCGAAAAGCTCGACCGCCTAGCGCATCTTATCCACGGTTTCCCCGATGTTGCAGAGGGTCATTTCGAACGAACGGCCGCATCGAGAATCAGAGACTCCGCTCGGCGACCAGCGTTGGTTCTTGGCTTATGTTAGGGGGCGGGCAGTGGAAAGGTGCGGTGGTGTGGATCTCGAAAATCGATCCGGAAGAGAACGTTCCTGAAATCGTCCAGTTGTAGACCGAGCCGCAATAGGGCGAGTAAGGGCCGACAATAATCCCATTAGCCGAGGCGGACTGCCTAGGCTCCAATGGGGACGCCGCGCTCACGCTCGGAAAGTCCATCACGTAAGGATACTGGAGTTGAAGGGATGCCGAGAGGTTGACGATCGAAGAGCTTCCCGTGTTCTCCACGCTCAGAATCACCGCCGGTCCCCCCGGATTAATGAGCGACTGATTGAACTCAAACGACACTATCGACACGGGTGGTTGGTTAAGTTCGAAAGCCCCGAGGCCCCACGGCGAGGGAAGAGCGAGCACAAGAAGTAGAATCCCGATTAGGACCGTGCAGACGATTGCAGTGTAGTGATTCCTCCAGCTGAATGTTCTGTCTCGCCCGCCAGGGCCGGTGGCAGTAGTCATACGGCTCAACCAGCACCTTCCGAAAGGGTCCCACTTCGGATATTTCTTCGGGGTAGGCGCAACATGCTCGCGCAGGCTTCATGAAGGACGCGCGCGGCCGATGACCGAACCGCAGTCAGCGCACCCGGAAGGTCGCCGGCTCAAATCCGACCGGGCCTAATGTGGTACTCATCGACCGGATCTAGGGAGGCCCTTGCCTAGCCAACAAGTCTATGCAATCGTGCGCACAGCGGAGAGCGTGGCACAAAGGCTCGACGATGTCGATCTTCGGCTTCTGAATCTGCTACGGTCGGACGCTTCCACCACCCTAAAGGATCTTGCTCGCATCCTCGAGATGCCGCGCGCAACGGTCCAGTACCGAGTGCAGAAACTGAAGAATCTGGGCGTCATCAAGTCGATCAGCGCGATTCCCAACTTCGCCAAACTGGGACGACCGATCCTGGTGTTCGTACTCGTCAAGCTCGAGCCTACGCCCAAGGTGCATGTGGCGGTCGAAAGACAAATCGCTGGCCTCCCCGGCGTCGAACGGGTGCACGAGATCTCGGGAGAGTGGGATGTGTTTGTCGAGGCTCGGGTAGAGTCTATCGAGTCGCTTTCCCGGACCATCGATCGGCTGAGGGACCTCCCTGGAGTGTCCCACTCGATCACCGCATTCTCGCTCTCAGCAACCAAAGATTGAACCCCAATCGTCTCTATCCGACAAACCCAGCGCAAATCGAGTTGGCCTTCCGCCGAAGTGACCGGCGAACGTACTTCGACCTTCCGCCGATGGTTTGGAAACTGTACAAAGGCCAACTTCTCGTCTAACTTGACCTCACGTTCTGGATTTCTGCTGAAGGACTAAATAGGCGCGGTCTGGTGGACGTCCCGACCGACGGAGATTCTCTGTCGGTGAAGTGGGTGGGTTCATGTCCAGCGAGAGCGAAGGCTCGTCCGGCGATGTCGGCCGTCCCTCGGGACGAAGGATGTCGATGACCATGGCCATCGTCGTGATGGTCGTAGTGATCATCATTGTCGGCGGCGTGGGGTACGTGGCGCTGAGTGCGACCTCCAACAGTGGGACCCAGACGATCAGCGCGTGCTCTCCGCCGAACAGCCCGGTCTGCCTGTCCTCGTCCGGACTGACGGATGTGGTGCTGACGGTCCCCTACGGCGCCGGCTTCGGCCAGGCCGTCGCGACGACGACCCAAGGGTCGAGCATCCCGGCGACGGTCTCGGTGTCGGGCGGCGAAGGGGTTTCGCAGTATCAGATCAATTGGGGCGATGGGTCGAACTCCACGGGCGGCAGCCCGACCGCGAACCACGCCTACACCACTCAGGGGTGGTATGTGGTCAGCGCCCAGGCGCTGGTCGGCACCTACTGGCACACGGGTCCGAAGTATCTCTTCCCGCTCGATGTCAAGCCGAACTACCAGACTACCACTTCGGGATACTACCCGACCCTCTCCACGACGTTCACGAACGGCAGCCATGCGACCACCCAGTTCGGGTGGCTCTCAGCCCCCGGGACCGTGAGCGTTTCGGCGACGTACACGGAGAACTCGACCGCCACGGGCTACACCGACGCTCCACCAATCCTGGCGATTACCCCAGCGGCGGGCACGACGGAATCGAACGGTGCGTCGACGGCAACGAACGTCTCCTCGACGTATTCGTTCTCGACGGCAGGTCTCTACTTCATCACGATGGTCGGCAAAGTGAACGGACCGCAGGGCGCAGTGCTCTACGAGAACTACACCTGGACGGTCTACGTAGCACCGGCCGGTGTCTCTCCGGGCTGCGCGAGCTGCTCGAGTTCGACCGGTTCCTCGGCGACCAGCCCGCACCCGGGCGATATCACCAACCTGGAGGTCGCTCCGGCGGGAGCGGTCACCGAGGACCCGTCGGTCGCGTACGATTTTGTGAGCTCTGAAGCGCTCTACAACGTCTACGAGACCCTCGTGGTGTACAACGGCAGTAACACGGCATCCTTCCTGCCCCAGCTCTCCCTCTGCGTCCCAGGGGACACGGGCTCGAGCAGCTGCCAGGCGATCTACGGGAACCCCCTGATCGTCGACAACGCGACCACGGGCGAGCCCCAGTACTGGACGTTCCCGATCGACCCGGCCGCCCGGTTCTACGACCCCGCAACGAAGGCCGGCTGGCCGGTCTACCCTTCCGACCTAATGTTTAGCCTCAGTCGAACCTGCGGCTTTGCCGACCTTCCGGGAGTGGCGAGCCAACCCGGTTGGATCCAGTGCCAAGCGCTGCTGCCCAACGGGAACCCCAACTTCGACAACGCCATTCACTCGCCGTACAACAACACCCCCGGAAACGTCCTCTCCTCGATGCTTGTCAACAACACCACGTACTGTCCGTCCTCGATCCTGGCCCACTCGAACGGATGCATCACGTTCAACGCGTGGGGCGGAGGGCACTCGTGGCCGTTCGCCCTCGAGCTCTTCGGCTACCCCATGGGCGCCGCGGTCGTACCGTGCGGCTGGTTCACGTATGAGGACGCAGGAGTTCCGGGCTTCGGAACGTCGGCGGCCAACGGGGACGGGCCCTGCTACCTGCCGGGTTCGACCCCATCGCACCCCATCACTTCGACGAGCGACCCGGCCTGGACGAGCTATGTATCGAGCCTCTCCCCGACCTACTGGGACGCCTTCGAGGAGCTCGCCCTCAACACGCCGGGCATCCAGCCGAACGTTCGGTGGAACATGGTCGGGTCGGGCCCGTACTATCTCGCGAACGAGCCGTTCCAGCAGTCGGTGGGATACACGCTCAAGCAGAACCCCGATTATCTGGCTCCGACCGGATGTCCCTGGGCGCCGTACTGCTCGCCGCTTCCCGGGCCGACCCACTACGCGTCCACCGTCACGGTCGTCTATGAGGCGACCGACACGGTCGGGATCGAACAGTATAAGGCCGGGCAGACCGACTTCGCGACGATCCTCGCGGGCGAGACCCCACAGATGCTCTCGCTGGTCCAGGAGGGCAAGATCGGCGCGTTCACAACTCCAACACTGACCGTCAACACCCTTGGGTTCACGTTGCAGTTCGACGTGGCGGCGGCCAAGGTCCTCGACCCGAACATCCTCAACATCCCGGGCGACTTCTTCAGCCACATCGGGCTGCGCGAGTTCCTGGCCAACGCGTTCCCGTACAATACCGTGGAGAACACGATCTTCACGACGGACGGGATCCAATACGGGATCAATTTCGGCGGCGTGATCCCGCACGGCATGGGCAACTACTACCCGACCAACATTAGCTGGCCGAGCGGAGACCCGGTCACGAATGCCGGCGTGGCGGGAAGCGCGGCGTGGTGGTGGGCCCAGGCGACGAACTCCTCGAGCCCCTATTTCGACCCCGAGCTCGCGAGCTGCACGACGAGCTCGCCGTGCCAGTTCCCGATCATCGGTCAGAGGGGATACACGACGCTGGACCAGCTGCTTCAGGACTACATGCCGTTCATCAGCTCCCTCTCGGGCGGGCGGCTGGCGCCCAATACCTACGACCTCACGAACACCCAGGACTGGACCTACAGCACGTCGTCGCTTCCGGGCCAGTCGCCAATGCCGTTCTATCTGGCCAATTGGGCGCCCGATTACCCGGACCCGACCGACTACGCGCTACCGTTCTACTATCCGAACGCGACGTACACCCTGAGCGGGTCGTTGGAGGAGTCCCTCAGCTTGCAGACCTGCAGCGGGGGTTCCGCGCCGAACGGCATGCCGAGCGACTCCGGCTCAATAGCCGCCGTGCTGTTCTGGGCGAATCTGCCCGAGATTCCGCAAGCCTGCCAAGGGAATGCCTATTCCGCCATGACGTACGGGCTGCAGTTCGCCGCGAGCATGCCGACCGGACCCGACCGCGTCCTCATGTACAACCTAGCCGAACACATCGCCAACTCGCTGGCCCTCTACGTGTACTTCGACCAAGGGAACGACGTCGTGACGTACGCGGCCTGGATCAATCCGACGACCATCAATACCAACCCGATGAGCGGTGCGATCGGCGCTAACACGTACTTCCTCTACACCGGGAACGGGGTGCTGAGCAGCTGAGGGCCGAACGGAAGGAAGTGACCCGAACGATTCGCCGGCCGGTCCGGTCGTTCCGGACGCCGGATACGGGCCGGGGGACCTCCGCGAGCTCGTACGTTCGCGAGGGGAACGAACGGTCGACCGACCGCGACCCCTCGGGTCCTGGCTGAAGGGGGCCCTATGGAAATCTCGTACACCGTTCGGGCGGTCACCCCTTGCGAACACCGGGCTCGGTTCTCGATCGACCTCGACGGGGTCTCCTCCCCTACCCTCGACCTCGTTCTACCCTCCTGGATGCCCGGGTTCTATGTGATCTCCAACTTCAGCCGAGGGGTCCGCGACCTCAGCGCACGGCGGGAGCCGGACGTAGCTTTGCTGTCGACCGAACGCGTCGGTAAGGCCCGGTGGCATATCTCGACCGGAGGTGCGGCCCGGGTCCACGTCGAGTACACGGTCTACGGCCATCAGCTTGTGGTCGACGGATTCGACCTCACTCCCCAGCATATGTTCCTCAATCCGGGAGTCTGTCTTCCGTATGTCGAGGGTCACCTTTCGGACCCCGCGACTGTAGCTCTCGATGTTCCCGCCGACTGGGCGGTCGTCACCGAGCTCGAAGAGGTCCGTCGCGCTCCACCGCGGTACCGTGCACGGAGCTACGACGAACTGGTGGATTCCCCCATCGATGCTGGTCGGCCGGTCGTGCTCACGGTTCGTCCAGTGGGGATTCCGCACCGCATCTCCCTCTGCGGGGAGGGCGGAAACTACGACACCCGCGCCCTCGAGGAGGACATTTCCAAGATCGTGGAGGCGACGGTCGCCCTTGTCGGGGACTCACCCCCGATTCCCCGATTCACGTTCTTCTTTCACCTGACGAGCGGCCCGGAGGATGGTCTCGAACACGCCTTCTCGACGTCGATCGTCACGGACCGGAATTGCTTCCGGCCAGCGGAGTCCTATCGGGCCTTCCTGTACCTCACGACCCACGAGTACCTCCACCTCTACAACGTGAAGCGGATCCGTCCGAAGGTCCTCGGGCCGTTCGATTACACCCGGGAGAACTACACGCGGCTTCTCTGGTGGATGGAGGGAGCGACCCGCTACTTCACCTACCTCGTCCTTCGGCGGGCTGGCTTGTTTACGGCGGAGCAGTTCCTGGAGCAGCGCGCGAAGACGATCAAGGAGTACCTCGAGACCCCCGGCCGCAACCGGGTCTCGCTCGAGGAATCCTCCATCCTCGCCTGGATCGAGTACGAACAGCCGTTCGAAGACACCCCGAACCAGTCGGTCTCCTACTACCCGAAGGGCGACCTCGTCTCGATGTGCCTCGACCTCGAGATCCGGCACCAGAGCGAGACCTGCTCGTCGCTCGAGAGCGTGCTGCGCCTCCTCTGGAACGAGTACGGCAAGGTCGGTCGCGGACTCGAAGAGGACGAGCTCCTCCCGGTCGTGAACCGGGCCACGGGACTCGACCTCCATTCGTTCTTCGACCGGCATGTCCGGGGCACGGAGGAGCTCGACCTGGAGGCATTCGCTCGGCACGCCGGTCTCGTCCTCGCACCGAAGCCTACGCGACTCGACGAAAAGGACGAGCCCGAGCCGGGGGACCTAGGCATCGCTGTCGAGGACGCCGGAGGTCTCGCTCGGGTCCGTTATTCCTTCGCGGGGCGGCCCGGACACGCCGCAGGTCTGACGCCGGGAGACGAGATCATCGCGATCAACGATGGAAAGGTCACCTACGCGAACCTCGACAAGACGCTCGAGAAGTGCCCGGCCGGTACGCTCCTCGACCTCACGGTCTTCCGAAGGGGGTACCTCCATCGGGTCTCGCTCGTCACCGGGACCCTTCCTCCCCGGAAGTACGCGTTCACTCCTATGGACGGTCCCTCCGAGCTTGCTAGGAAGGTCTACGAGAGCTGGGTCGGGACGAGGTGGGGACCGCGTCCGACCCCATCATAGAATTCTTCTGGGTCCGCGACGCGAAAGGAGCTCGAATCACACGGGTTCGTCCTTACACCGGGTAGCTACGTCGGAACGGAAGAGGCCGAAGACGATGGGAAGCCGTTCTGGTGCCTCCCGGTGGGAAGGCCTCCCCTGACTGACGGTTCGAGCGAGGATACGATATAACGGCGGTTCGTGACGGTCTACGTCGAATCATCGGGAGGAATCATCTTGATCGGTAAACTCGCAGAATGTCCGACCTGTCACAAGACCATGGAACCCGGCTACCTCTGGGGGCTCCGGGGCCTAAGGTGGACACCGGCGCGGCAGGGCAAGCAGGGGTGGGAATTCTCGAACTGGGTTAGTAACGAGCCGGTGAACCGCGAGTGGAAGCTCCCGCTCTGCAACCGTTGCCTCGGCTGCGGAATCTACTGGTTCACAAAGAGCGAGGACTCGAGCACGGTACCTTTGCCTTAGAGCTCGATTGGGAACCCGGACGAGGCTTTCGCGCGTCGAACTCGGCACGAGACCCACCATCGTGACGAAAAGAACACCTATACCCTGAGCTCGTCCTTCTCCGCGGGCTTCCGAGTAGGGGGTCGCGCGCCAGCCGACCGCCCCCGTTCGCGGTCGGGTTCGGGCTTCGCTACCCAGGTCACGCTCTCGCGCGGGAACTCCAAGGCGGCGTATTCGGCGATCGGACCCTTCCGGTGGCGGTAGTGTCCCACGAGATGTCTCACATCGGGCGCCCTCGGGATTCGCCGAACTTCCCATTCGTACTCGGTCATGGCAACATACGTAATTCATGCAGTAAATAAATAGCTATCGCCTTAATGCTATAGATATGCACGGACGCGGGGTCTCGCCGGCCGAGATCGAGCGCCCACCCTTCTCCGACCGCCTTCCGCGGAGCGCGACGGGTCGGACCACCTCCAGCTTCGCTCGAGGGCCGGAAGATGGGTTTCGGCCGGGCTCAAGGGGACGGGGCAGGAGTCCCGCCCAAGCCTTTTAGCTGAGGAACCGGTCGCTCGCCGTCCACAAGACCATGCCGGACCCAACCTCGATACGCGTTCGCTTTCCCGATGGGAAGGAGGAATCGGTCCCCGGGGGGACTGCCGCGAGGGATGCCCTGGGTCGATGGGACCCGGAACAGCTCAAGAACGCGATCGCCGCGTCATGGAACGGCGTCCCAGTGGACCTGGCGTCCCGGCTCACCTCGGACGGCACCCTTGCCCCCCTCACGTTCGAGGACCGTGCCGGTCGCGACATCCTCCAGCATTCGTCGGCCCATCTTGTCGCGAAGGGCCTGCTGGAGACGATCCCCGACGCTCGCCCCACGCACGGCCCGCCGACCGACGAGGGGTTCTACTACGACTTCGACGTGAGGCCGCTCACTCCCGCGGACCTCGACTCGGTCCGAGCCGCGATGGACCGGTCCATCCGAGCCAAAGAGCCGTTCGTTCGACGCGAGCTCTCTCGGCAGGAAGCTGAGAAGTTCTTTTCCGGAAACCCGCACAAGCTCCGGTACATCTCCGAGGTCCCCGAGGGCGAGACGGTGTCGGTCTACGACACCGGGACCTTCACCGACCTTTGCCGGGGCCCGCACGTCCCCTCCACCGCTTGGCTTGAGGGCGTTCACATCCTCGGCTTCTCGGCCATCGGGCAGGAGGACCCCGCGATTCCCCCTCTCCAGCGAATTCGGGGGGTCGGCTTCCCCACCCGAACCGAGCTCGACGCCTACCTCAAGATGAGGAAAGAGGCCGAGGCACGTGACCACCGGACGCTGGGCGCGAAGCTGGAACTCTTCACGTTCATCGAAGAGGCTCCGGGGTTCCCGATCTGGCTTCCCAACGGGATGGTCGTCGTCCACGAGCTCGAGAAGTTCGTGCGGGAACACCTCGCTGCGGCCGGCTACGTCGAGATCCGGACGCCCCTCCTCTTTCCCCAGTCCGTCTACGAGACGAGCGGTCATTGGGACCACTACCGTGCGGACATGTTCCTGACTGAGCTCGAGGGTCGGACCTTCGGCTGGAAGCCGATGAACTGCCCGGGCTCGATGCTGATGTTCCGGTCCCGCGCTCGGAGCTATCGCGAGCTCCCCATGCGCCTAGCGGAGTTCGCTCCGCTCCATCGATACGAAGCGAGCGGGACCCTCCACGGGCTCACCCGCGTCCGCGAGTTCGTCCAGGACGACGCTCACATCTTCGTGACCGAGGAACAGGTCGAGCCCGAGGTCCGGACGCTCCTCGCCTGGATCGAGAAGGCGTTCTCCACGTTCCGGCTCAGCTGGAACGTCGAGCTCTCGACCCGTCCTGCCAAGTTCCTCGGTGAAGCAGAGCTGTGGGACCGCGCCGAAGCGACGCTCGAACGGGTCCTCAAGGCGAGCGGGGTCAAGTACCGGATCTCGCCGGGGGAAGGTTCCTTCTATGCGCCGAAGATCGACATCCACGTCCGCGACAGCCTCGGTCGGCCGTGGCAGACGGGAACGATTCAGGTCGACTATCAGATGCCGCTCCGTTTCGGTCTCGCGTACCAAGGGCCGGACGGCCAGCTCCATACGCCGGTGGTGGTCCATCGGACCATCCTCGGTACTTGGGAGCGGTTCCTCGGAGTCCTGCTCGAGCACACCGCGGGCCGGCTACCCCCTTGGCTCGCTCCCATGCAGGTCCGCGTCCTTCCGGTCACTGACCGGAATGCGCCTGCCGCCGTCGGGCTCGTGGAAGAACTGCGCTCCCAGGGGCTGCGCGCGGAGGCCGCGGGGACGGAAGAGTCTCTCTCGAAGCGCGTCCGGAGCGCGGAGGTCGAGCGCGTTCCCTACGTCGTCGTCCTGGGCGACAAGGAAGTGGCGGAGGGGACCGTGGCGCTGCGCGTCCGCGGTTCCAAGGAGAACCGACCGTTCTCGCGCCCCGAGTTCCTCGTCTACGTCTCCGAGCGGGTCCGAACCCGGTCGTTCGACCCGTAGGCTAGGTAGGCCTACGGCGAATGCGAGCGCCGCGACCGCCGGGCCTCGACGCGAGCGTCCAGGAACATCGTGTCGACCTCGGCTGAACCGAGCTGGTGCTCGGAGCGCAGGTGCTCGCGCATATGCGCGAGGTCGACGTGAACACCACAGACCTTGCACGGCACACGGGAGCGTCGCATGTCCGAATCCCGGGAGCCCACGGACTGCATCGGGTAGGCTACGCGAGGAGTAGGATAAAGACCCGCTCATCGGCCGCGGCCCCCGGCCGGTAGGCCGGCGGCCACCAAAGTTTATTTACGTATCCCCTTGAGCCGGCTCGGATTTCGAGGGAAACCCATGGATTTGTCAACCGGGCAACTCGAGCTACTGGTCCTGGTGGCCGCTCTCGTCGGTCTCGCGTACGCGGGATTGCAGACCGCGCTCGTCCTGCGCGAGGACGAAGGCAACGAACGCATGCGCGAGATCGCGGCGGCGATCCGCGAGGGCGCCATCGCGTTCCTGCGTCGCGAGTACACGTTCGTGTTCGCCGTGGCCGCCGTGCTGGCGGTCGTCATCGCCTTCGCCTTCGGGATCACCGGGGACGGGGCTCGCCTCGCGGTCGGGTTCATCTTCGGGGTCGGGGGCAGCGCGCTCGCCGGGGCGGTCGGGATGCTCGTCAGCATCCGGGCCAACGTCCGGACCGCCGCGCACGCCATGAAGGGTAACCTCGGAGCGACGATGCGCTACGCGTTCCGGGGCGGCAGCGTCACTGGGATGTCGGTGGCAAGCCTCGCGCTCCTCGAGCTCGTCGGGTTCTACTGGGCCTTCGGCGGCAACGTCCTCGACATGGTCGGGGTCCTGTTCGGGGCCTCTCTCATGAGCCTCTTCGCGCGGGTCGGTGGCGGTATCTACACGAAGGGCGCCGACGTCGGGACGGACCTTGTCGGTAAGGTCGAAGCCGGGATCCCCGAGGACGACCCGAGGAACCCGGGCGTCATCGCCGACAACGTGGGCGACAACGTCGGGGACTGCGCCGGCATGGCCGCCGACCTGTTCGAGACGTATGTCGTGACGGCCCTCGCCGCGATGCTCCTGGCCTATCTCATCGAGGGGATCCCCGGAGCCTCGCCGCTCGGCACGGTATTCCCGAACGCGGTTCTCTTCCCGCTCCTCGTCTGTGCGTGGGCGATCGTAGCGACGATCGTCGGGACGTTCTTCGTGCGGATGCGCACGGGCGGGTCGATCATGGGCGCCCTGTACCAGGGCCTTGCCGCCACGACCGCGGTCGGTCTGGTGGGTCTCTACCTCCTAGACTACTACTTCATGGGCGGGAACATCGGGGTCTTCGTCGCGACGGCGGTCGGCCTCATCGTGATGATACTGATCGTCCTGATCACCGACTACTACACGAGTTCCAAGTACCGGCCGGTCCACAAGATCGCGGAGGCCTCCCAGGCGGGCGGGGGCCCCACGGTCATCAGCGGGCTCTCGGTCGGGCTCGAGTCGGCGTGGATGCCGGCACTCGTGCTTGTTGGGGGAACGCTCCTCGCGTATGCCGCGGTGGGTTGGTACAACGGGTTCTCCTCGAGCCACGGGCCGGACGCCTACTTCGGTCTCTACGGAATCGGACTCGCGGCCGCGAGCATGCTCTCGGTCACCGGGATGATCATCTCGATCGATGCGTTCGGGCCGATCACCGACAACGCGGGAGGGATCGCTGAGATGGCGAAGCTTCCCGAGACCGCCCGCGCGATCACCGACCCACTGGACGCGGTCGGCAATACGACCAAGGCGATCACGAAGGGGTACGCCATCGGCTCGGCCGTCCTCGCCGCCCTCGCGCTGTTCGCGGCGTACACGTTCGCGGCCGCGAAGGACTGGGGCCAGCCGTGGGGCTCGTTTACGAGCCTGCTCACGCTCTCCACGCCCCTCGTTCTCGCCGGCCTGGTCATCGGAGCCGCGCTACCGTTCCTGTTCACCTCGTTCCTGATGAACGCGGTCGGGGTCGCGGCCGAGAAGATGGTGTTCGAGATCCGCCGGCAGTTCCGGGAGATCGCCGGGGTCCTGGCCGGGACGGCGAAACCCGACTACGGGAAGTGCGTGGACATCGTCACGCTCACCGCACTCCAGCAGCTGGCCGTGCCGGCGCTCATCGCCGTCGTCACCCCGCTCGCCGTGGGGTTCCTGCTCGGACCGATTGCACTCGCGGGTCTCCTGCTGGGCACGATCATCTCCGGGTTCCCGCTCGCCCTCACGATGACCACCGGGGGAGCGGCCTGGGACAACGGCAAGAAGTACATCGAGAGCGGCCACTTCGGCGGGAAGGGCTCGGATGCCCACAAGGCGGCGATCGTCGGGGACACGGTCGGGGACGCGACCAAGGACACCGCGGGTCCGGCCATCAACCCGCTCATCAAGGTCGTGAACACGATATCGATCCTGTTCATCGCACTGATTGTAGCGCATTCGATCATCGGGATCTAACGTCATCCCGAGGCCGCCGCCTCAAACCGCGGGGTTGATAAACCGGGCCGTGCTCATCGTGGCCGGGCAGACCATGTGCGACACGTGCGGCTGCAAGACGAAGAAGAAGCCGTAGGCCGCCGTCGCGTTCGAGAGCGTTCTCGATCGCGGAGGAGCCGGAGCGCGCTCCGCTTCCTCGGACGGCTGTCGAACTTAGCGGAGCGGATGGGCGGGTAGGGCTAGCCCTACGGGGCGCCCTTCAGGCGTAGTGGCTCAGGCTCGTGCGTTCCTTCTTGGAAGGGTCGTTCGGGCCGCCGCGCTCGTCGCGCCGGCGCTCCTTCTCGCACTCTTCCTCGGTGACCCAGACGAACTCGAGGTCCTCGGGGTGGTCGTGAGAGATGAACGCCCCCGCCTCGAAGGCGCTCGAGAGCAGCTCCTCGAGGTTGTCGGCCTCGTTCCCCTCGAGCCGGCCCGCGGTCCTCCAGTACCAGTCGGGGGCCTTCCCGGAGGCTTGCAGGTACTCGGTGATGAGGTCGTAGATCGACGTGCGGTCGTCCGCCATTCGGACGTGAAGGTGCCGGTCTTTGTCGGTCGGCGCGGGCGCGTCGGTGGCGGTCATTGTCCGTTCAATCGACGGCCCTCTATAACGGCTCGGCTCGGCCCGTGGGGACGACCCACTCTTCAAGAGCGGCCGTGGTCTGGGGCGTACCGTGTCTGCTCCGGACGAGAGCTCAGGCGGTGGGTCCCGCCCCACCCCGGGACGTGATGCCGCCCGCAACAGTCGCCACGCCTACCTCGTCGGCCGCCTTCACAATCGTCAGATCACGATGGAGGAGGCCGCGGAGCTCTTCGCGCTCATGCAGGGGATGATCCAGACGAGCGAAGCTGCCCGCCTCGCCCTGATGCGGATGCCTCCCCTGGCCCGCGCGACACCGGGATCTCTCGCGCCCCCGCCGCGCGCTCCAGCCGCGCCCGGAGGCGGCAGCGACGACCTGCTCCTGATCGGCCTCCTCGCCATGGGTGCGGGAGCCGGCCTTCTCGCGGCGATGACCAAGCGGATCCAGGATGCCACCACCCCCGCCGGGTCGGCCCCGAGTTCGCGCACCAGCACCGGTGATTCGTCCCGACAGGGGTAGTGGATGGGACCGGACCGGTTCGTCTTCGCCCACCTCGCGGACGCGCACGTAGGGGCCTGGCCCCGGGACCCGGCGGTGCGCTTGGCGCTGCGGGAAAGCCTGCTTTCCGCGCTTCGGGTCGCAGAGGAACGGAACGCCGAGTTCCTGCTCGTCTCGGGCGACCTCTTCCACACGCCGGTCCCCGACCCAGGCGAGGTCGCGCCGGTCACCGCCGCGCTCCGTCGCTTCGTCGACCAAGGCCGACGGATTTACGTCATCTACGGGTCCCACGACTACGTCGCGCAGCGAACGAGCTGGCTCGACGTCCTCGCCGAGACCGGCGTCTTTCTCAAGGTCGCGCCGGAAGCGGTGCGCTCCGAGGGGACCCGCTGGAGCCTCCCGTTCCTGGTCGACGCACCGACGGGGGCCCGGATCGCCGGCATCTCCGGACGCTCCCACGGTCTCGACCGGGAGTACTTCCGTGCGGTCGACTCCGAAGCGTTCCGCGCCGAGCCGGGGTTCAAGATCTTCCAGTTCCACGCCGCGGTCGAAGAATACCTCCCCGAGAGCCTTCGGGAGCACATCCACGGGATCCGGCGGGAAGACCTCCCCGCCGGATGCGACTACTACGCGGGGGGCCACATCCACTACACCTACACGGGAGAAGGACCGGGCGGTGGGCTCCTCGTGAACCCGGGGGCCGTCTTCGGGACGAGCCGGACGGATCTCGAGAACGGTCAGGAAGGACGGACCCACCAGGGCGTCGTCATCGTGACCGTGGAGGGAGGGCGACCCCGAGCCGAATTCGTCGACACGGCCCCTCGCGGCGCGGTCCACTTGGTGGATGTCGACGTCTCGGGGAAGACCGCGGACGAGGCGCGGACGGAGCTCGAGCGTCGCCTTTCCGTCGAGGGAAAGCACGGCGCGCTCCTCTTTCCCCGCGTCCACGGGACGCTCGCGGACGGAACGCTCGCGAGCCTCGCCCTCACACAGCTCGCCCGCCGGCGGAGCCCGGAGGCGGGGACCGTGCACTGGGATGTGCGGGACCTGGCGCCGGCGTCGGAGGAAGGGGCGGGAGCCACCTCCGAGTCGGAGGTCGAGACCGAAGAGGTGCGTCGGCTCCTGGCGGAGACCGCACTCGGACGGGCGTGGCTCGAAGGGGCCGAGGGAGAGCGACGGGTCCGCGAGCTCCTCCGGGAGCTCGGCCAACCGAAGGCCGAAGGGGAGTCTCGCCAGGATTACGCCAACGCGCGGCAGGGGAGCGCCCGCCGGCTGATCGGGGTCCGCCTGGAGCGGACCGGGGACTAGGGGCTCACCGTGCAGCTGCGCCGTCTTACCGTCAAGAACATCCGCAGTTACGAGGCGGCCCAGGTCGAGTTCGCGAGCGGGACGACGCTCATCGCGGGGGACGTCGGCTCTGGAAAGACGAGCCTCCTCTACGCCATCGAGATGGCCCTCTTCGGGGTCGCGGAGGTCAACGCCGCCTACCTCGTCCGACACGGGGCGACCCACGCCGAGGTCGCCGTCGCGTTCGAGGGGCCGGAGCGCCGGTACGAGATCTTCCGGCGGTTCCGGCGGGTCCGACGCAAGGGCCAGGAATCGTTCGAGCCGGAGCGTATCCGCTTCACGGTCAACGGGAACGACACCTCGTACTCCGCGACCGAGCTCCGCCAGCAGGTGATCGACCTCCTCGGGTTCCCCGACAACCCCAGCCCCCAGGCTCACTCCGACCTGTGGCGCTGGGCGGTCTACGTTCCCCAGGAGCGGATGCGCGACATCCTGGCCGCCCGGCCGCAGGACCGCCTCGAGACCGTGCGAAAGGCCCTGGGCGTCGAGCGATACCGCACCGCCGCGGACAATGCCCAAGAGCTGGCGACCGACCTGCGGCGAAGCGCCGTCTCGCGACGGGCCGAGGCGGACAGAATGCGGTACTTCGACGAGGAGTTTGCCGAAGGGAACCGCCAGGCCGACCGGCTCCGGATCGACCGGATGACCCTCGAACGCGGGCTCATGGAGCGCGAGGCGGCTGTGGCGACCCTGCGCGCCGCTCGGGCGGAGCTCGAGGTCGGGGTAAGGAAGGTCGAGGCGGACGAACGGGAGCGCTCGAGCCTCGAACGAGAACAAGAGGCCGACCGACGTTCGCTCAGTGAGCTGCGACACGTCCTCGAGGAGCAGAGCGCGGAGGCCGTTCGCCGGCGCGCCGAATCCGCCTCCGCGAGCGCCGACGCGGACGCGCTCGGGACGCGGCGAGCTGCCCTCACCGCCGCCGACCAGGAGCTTTCTCGCCTTCGGGGGGAGCTCGAGCGCCGGTCGACTCTCCTGCGTTCCCTTTCCGAAGCTCGCGCCCTTCTCGCCGCTGCGGAGCGGAGACGAACCGACGCCCTCGCGGCGGTCGAGCAACACCGGGCCGAGGAGGTCGAGGCGAAGCGAACGAACGAGGAGGCGCTCGCCGAGGGACCGACGAAGGAGCCTCCGGCTCCCACCCCCGAAAGCCTCGCGAAGCTAGACGAGCGGCTCGTCGCCGCCCGTCAACGAGAGGCCGCCGCCCTCCAGGTCGTGACCCAGGCGGAAAGCGCCCTCGCTGAGGTCGAGGAGCTCCTGCACGCGGGCGTGTGCCCTCGGTGCCATCAGAAGGTCCACCCCTCCGAGTTCGGGTCCCATCGGACCGAGGCCTCGGCGGTCGTCGAGGCGGCCCGAACGAAGCTTTCGACCGCCGAGGCGCACCGCGTCAAGATCGAAGAGGAGCGGCAGGCTCGCGAACGGTACGAAAGAGCCCTCGACCGCTGGAAGGAGGTCGAGAAGCGCCGGACCGCTTCCCGGGCCGCCTTGGCCCGGGCGGAGAAGGCGCTCGAGGGCTCGGATCGAGAGCAGGAAGCGGCCGAGCGCGCCACCACCACGGCCCGGTCGCGAGTGGAGGAACTGTCGCCGGAGGAGGAGCAGGAATCGTCGCTCCGGGCCAGCGTCGCCCGCGCCGAAGAAGCGAAGGCCACCGCATCCCGGGACGTCGAGAGGTCCGTCCTGGCGGCGGAACGACGGCGAGGCATCGACCGTGCCCTAGAGGTGCTGAAGACCGAAAGCGGTCGCCTTGAACGCGACGGGAAGCTCCTCAAGGGGAGGGTCGAGGAGCGGGCGGGGCGGGTGGCCGCTCTGCGCGCGGAAGGCGAGAAGGCCGCGGAGCTACGGGCGGCCGTAGCCGAAGCCGAGCGGAACCTGAAGGCCGCGGAAGACCAGCTGGCCGAGGAGAGGTCCACCCTGGCCCGGCTGGATGCGCAGCTCGACGAAGCCGCCCGACGCGTGCGGGCGGCCGAGGTGGGCCGGCGCGAGCGGGCGGAGCTCCTGGTCGAGGCCGCTGAGGTCGAGGAGAAGGCGACCTGGGTCGGCGGACCGTTCCGCGCTACGGTGCTGACGATGGAACAGAAGCTGCTCACGCACGCCCAGGCGCTCTTCGAACGGAACTTCGCGCGCTATTTCGCGTCGCTCGTGGACGACCCCGGGCTCGTCGCACGCACCGACCCCGCGTTCACGCCCCTCGTGATGATCGAGGGCGAGTGGACCCCCGCCGAGGCACTGAGCGGCGGCGAGCGGACGAGCCTGGCCCTCGCCTTCCGCCTCGCGCTCGCCCAGGTCGTGCGGGCGATGGGAAGCCTGCACCTCGATACGATCCTGCTCGACGAACCGACCGACGGTTTCTCTCCCGAGCAGGTGATCCGGATGGGGGAGCTCCTCGAGGAGCTCGCGCTGCCGCAGGTGATCCTTGTGTCGCACGAGTCCCAGCTCGCCTCGATCGCGGACCGGGTGATCCGGGTCCAAAAGATAGATGGCCGCTCGGTCCTCGAGGACGCCGGTCCGGTAGTCGCCGACGAACCCCCGGCACCCTCCGTCTGACCGCTGGGCGCGAGCGGGAGCTTTCGAGTATCCTCTACGGGACCAGAGACCGGAATTGCTCGGCGTCCCAGGGGGGTCGGGATGCGAGCTCGAGGTTCTCGGAGAGGTGCTCGGGCCGCTTCTGCCCCACGAGGGGGGCGATCGTGCCGGGCGCCGACCGCGCGAACTGAAGGGCGGTCTGGGCGGCGGTGAGCCCGCTGCGCCGGGGCCCAGTCCGAGCTAGCTGCCCCTGGAAAAGAGGAACGCTGGTGAAGCATCCGACGCCGAGGCGGCGGGCGGCCTCGAACAGGGTCGCCCGGTCCCCCTCGACCGGTTGGTTCACGACGGTCGCGGCCTCGGGCATCGAGAGGTTGAACGGGAACTCCACGAAGCGGAACCCATGCTCCTCTCCGCCGACCTTGCGCGCCAAGCGGACCGCGGACTCGAGCGAGAAGAAGGCCGGGTCGTCGGGTCGAGCGCGCAGGCAGTCCCAGGTGGCGAGACCGTAGGCCCTCAGCCGGCCCTCCTCGCGGAACCGCTCGTACAACTCAAAGGCCTTCTCGAGACGAGAGGCGAACTCCTCGGGGCCGACCACCGGTATCTGAGTATCGGGCGCATTGTGGAGATACACGAGGTCGATCGTGGAGAGCCCGAGGTTCCGCCGACTTCGCTCGAACTGGTCGGAGAGGTACGAGGGACTCATCGCGTGGCAGTCGTCCACGATGTCCGCCGGGTCGAGGATGCCCGGGCGGATGAGCTCCTCCGCGATCCAGTGGTCGGGAGGCGTAGGGGACTCGGCGTCGGGGGCGAAGTACCCGTTCTTCGTCGCCACGAACACTTCGTCCCGCGTCACCTCGTCGCGGTCCTCCAAACGAGCCAGAGCTCTCCCGATGCTGCGCTCGGCCCGCTGGTAGCGGTAGTTGATCGCCGTGTCGAGGACGTTGACCCGTCCCGAGGTGAGGCATATCGCCACCGCTTGCTCGACGGCGTGGTCCGTCGGGGCGTCCGGCGGACCGATGTAGGTCCCGAGGCCCATGGAGGAAAGGGCGAGACCGCCCGGAGCGTCTCGGAAATGCTCGGCGGGAAGCTGGCGCGCGTTGACCGCCCGACCTCGGAACCGGGAGGTTCCTTCACGGCTCGCATACCCCGAAAGCGCGGCCACGGTCGTGCGGGGGCGAGAGACCACAAAAGGTTCACCGTGAGCCTTCCTCGGACCCGTCGCCTCGTCACCTTGATGAAGCCACCTCGGCTTCCCATCGGGCCGAGGACCATGCCCGTCGGAAGTACGGACGGTTGCGGAAGCCGATCCCGCCCGTTCCCGTGGAGAAGTGCCGGTTCTGCCGGCTGAAGCGTCCTTGCCCGATCCACCCTCGCGGTACCCGTTCGTAGGGGCCGCGCCGGCGCCTCCGCTATTCGGCGCCCTTCGAGCGACGGCGCACGGGTCGTCCTCCGGAGATCGCCCCGACCGGGCAATAGGGGACGCACCAGCCGCAGTCGGTGCAGTTCGAATGGACCACGAGCCGGGTCGGGGTGAGCTCCATCGCATCCGGCGGACAGACCGCGGTGCACAGCCCGCACAGCACGCACGTTTCGGGGTCGACGACGATCACGCCCGGAACCCTCCGAACCTCCGGTCCTGCGTCGCCGGTCGCACCCCAAGAAGGCCCGCGGACCCTGCGACCGGCAACCGAACCCTCACGCGGCCGGCGGGTCGGGTCCGGGATGCAGGGCCCGTCCCAAGGCGGCGAACCCCGTGAGAGCGCACTTGATCCGGGCCGGGGAGAGCGGGATGCCCAACAGTTGAAGGATGTCGTCCCGGGTCAGCTTGCCCGCTTGCTCCACGGTGAGGCCGGCAACCTTCTCGGTCATCATCGAAGTGCTTGCCACGCTGATGGCGCAGCCATCGCCCTCGAAACGGATCTCGTCGATCTTCTGCGACTCCGGGTTGACCTTGAGCCGTAGCGTGATGTGGTCACCGCAGAGAGGATTCGATTCTTCCCCCTCACGGTTGGCGTCCGGGAGAGGCCCGAAGTTCTTCGGCGTGCGGTAGTGCTGGAGGATGACCTCCTGGTACATGTCGTACATCG
>Ga0181538_10000576_pt1 | contig 43417 bp, 30 predicted proteins | sample PEATcosm2014_Bin_40_FD_119773 | JGI IMG/M metagenome (GOLD analysis project Ga0181538, IMG submission 119773) | Peatland microbial communities from MTU Mesocosm Facility, Houghton, MI, USA - PEATcosm2014_Bin23_30_metaG | ecosystem: Environmental > Terrestrial > Soil > Wetlands > Peat | place...
ACCGAGACCACGGCGATCCATGTAGCCCAGCCGGCGACGAAGCCGACCAAGGAGCCGTGCGAGTAAAATCCGTAGCGGATAGACCCGCCGGATTCCGGGAACATCGCGCCGAGCTCGGCAAAAGTCAGGGCGACGAACAAAATGATTACCGCGCCGATCAGCCAGGCGTAGATGGCGCCCGGACCGGCCAATTGCGCCGCGCGCCATGCACCAAATAGCCAACCCGAGCCGATGATCGAGCCCAAGGCGGTAAACAGGAGTGCGATGACGCCGACGTCGCGGCGTACCTCGGATTCATTGGTCATGACCTCGCCTTTGAATTCCAATACACCAAATCGGCAACCCCGGCTACGAAATTAGTGACCGGCGTCTCTTTCATGGCTTGTCGCTTTATAGAAAATAACCTGCGGCGACGGCCGTTACTATGTAATTGTTACCGCCATTCTTCAGGAACGAACCATGCGATTCAGATTAAAGGCCTTCGGATTGCATCTTCTGGGCAGCGCTACCGTGCTCACGCTCGTGCTCGGCACGCTCTATCTGGGTTGGTATCACTGGCCCGGCTGGTATCTCTCGGGTGTCAAAGACGTCGTGTTCGTCTTGATGGGCGTCGATCTCGCGCTCGGGCCGCTGTTGACGCTGCTCATCGCGAGCCCGCGCAAGCCGCGTCGCGAGCTCGCGCGCGACGTTTCGATAATCGTCGCGGTCCAGCTGATCGCGATGGGCTATGGCAGCCAACAATTGTGGTCCGGCAGGCCGTTGTACTACGCGTTTTCGGAGACGGTCCTGCAGGCGGTTCAAGCCTATGACCTCAATGCCGACGAAGTGGCGCTCGCGGAAAAACAGAATTCGCCGCTGCGGCCGCACTGGTACAGTTTGCCGCGCTGGATTTGGGCGCCGCTGCCGCAGGATATGGTCGAACGCGACCAGATCGTAAAGTCGGCGATCCTGGGCGGCGAGGACGTGATATCGATGCCGCGATACTTCCAGCCGTGGCAAGCGGGGCTATCCGCGCTGCGGACGCAATTGAAACCAGTCGACAAGGTCAGCTACTTTTTTCCGCCGGAAAAGCGGCGGCTCAAGGAGCGCATGCAAGCCGCCGGCTTGCCTGTGGATCAAGCCAACTCGATTCCTTTTACCGGTCGCGGACGCCCGCTGCTCGCGGTATTCGATCCGCTGACTTTGCAACTCAAGGCGTATTTGTCGCCCAAGTGAGGCGCGTCGGGCAAGCACACACCTAACGCAGCTGCGAGGAATTCCAGCCGCCGCCCAAGGCCTCGATCAACGCGACGCTCGCCTGCAGACGATCCGACAACACGGTCAGGGCCGTCTGCTCGCTGCTCAAGGTCGTCGTCTGCGCCGTGATGACGCTGCTGTAGGGCACCGTGCCGGCCTTATATTGATTGAGTGTCAGGACTTCGGCTTCGCGGGACGCTTTGACGGCTTCCTCTTCGATGACCGCCTGTTTTTCCAGCACACGCAAAGTCACGAGCTGATCCTCGACTTGCTGCAGGCCGGAGAGCACGGTCTGACGATAGCTGTCGACGCTCGCCTCGTAGGCGGCGCGCGCCTGCTCGACCTCGGCATGACGCAGGCCGGCGTCGAACAGCGTTCCGGCGAGCGAAGGTCCGACCGACCAGATTCGATTCGGCACCGTGAATAGCTTGCCAAGCGGGGAGCCCGTGTATTCATCCGATCCTGCGAGCGTCAGGCTTGGAAAGTAGGCCGATACGGCGACGCCGATCTGCGCGCTGGCCGCGGCCACTTTGCGTTCGGCTTGCGCCACGTCGGGTCGTCGCTCGAGCAGCGTGGAGGGCAGGCCCGGAGGCACGGTCGGAACCTCGGTGCGCATCGGCGTCGGTTTCAAGGAAAACGCGGCAGGCTGCTGGCCGATCAATACGGCAATCGCGTGCTCGAGTATTCCGCGCTGAATTTGCGCATTGACTTGTTGCGCCTGGCTCGACAGCAGCTGCGCCTGCGCGCTGACGACATCGGCCTTGGCAGCGACTCCATAATGGTAGCGGCTCTCGGTAATCTTCAAGGATTTCTCCTGCGCCACGACCGTGTCGTCGAGCAGCCGTTGCAATTGATCCTGTGCTCGCAGCTCGAAGTAGTCGGTCGCGAGTACCGATTGCGCCGTCAGACGCGTCAGCGCAAGCGCGGCGGCGCTCGATTGCGCCGACGCGACGTCGCTCTCCAGCGTGCGGCGGGTCTGACCCCAGATATCCAAGTTCCAGGTGACCGTCGCACCGGCGTTGTCGGTGGTCAGCGGCGGCGCCGCGTAAGTCGCGCCGCGTGTGCGTCCGACGCTCGCGCCGATCGTGGGAAAAAATCCGGCCCGAGCCTGACTCACGAGCGCGCGTGCCTGATCCACGGCCGCTGCAGCTGCCTTGACGTTTTGATTGGAGATGTCGATTTTCTCCTCGAGCTCGTCCAATGTTTCGTCGCCGAAGATCTTCCACCAGGGCCCATGATTGAGGATGTCGCTCGGTTCGGTGGGCTTCCAGCCGGCCTCTTCCTTGTAGGCCGCAGCGGTTTCGAATCCCGGACGTTTGTAATTCGGACCGACTGCACATGCCGCGGCGAGCACGGTCACCAGGGCGAGGCTCAAACAGCGAAGATGAGTCATTGCACGCTCGCCTCGACGGGACCGTAACCCGGCGTGTCTTTTTTCGCGGCCTTCTTGTTGCGCCTCCAATAGCGATGCACATAGAGATAGACGACCGGCGTCGTATAAATCGTGAGCAGCTGACTGACGACCAGGCCGCCGACCACCGCGATCCCCAAGGGTCGGCGCACTTCCGTGCCGTCGCCGAAGGCGACCGCCAACGGCAGCGCGCCGGCGATGGCTGCGCAGGTCGTCATCATGATGGGGCGGAAGCGCAGCGAACAGGCGCGCGCAATCGCTGCGCGCGGGTCGAGGCCGAGGCTGCGCTCGGCGTCGAGCGCAAAGTCGATCATCATGATCGCGTTTTTCTTGACGATCCCGATCAGCAGCAGAATGCCGAGAAGTGCGATGAGGCTGAACTCCGTGCCGGTGGCCAACAGCGCGAGCAGCGCGCCGACTCCGGCGGATGGCAGCGTCGAGAGGATCGTCAGCGGTTGGCTGTAACTCTCGTAGAGGACGCCGAGCACGAGGTAGATTGCGAGCAGCGCCGCAGCGATCATCGCAGGCAGGTTGCCCATGGCTTGCTGAAACTGACGGGCCGTGCCGTAGGCGGCGCCGCGAACGCTGAGCGGCATATGGATCTGATTCATCGTGCGAGCGATTGCGTCGAGCGCCTGTTTCAGCGCCACGCCCTCCGGAAGGTTGAACGCGATCGCCGTCGAAACGGACGTGCCCGTGTGGTTCACGGTGACGGGCGTCGTACTCGAACCGAAATGACTGAACGCCGACAGCGGCACGATGGTCTCCGCGCTCAAGCTGATCGCCGAGCCGGTCGACGTATTGCTGCGCCCCGCGTTCGCCAAGGAGTTTGCCGCGAGATTGCGCGCGAGATCCGCGGCGACCGCCGCGGCCGTACTCGTACCGGCCGTCGGCGTCAGAGCGGTCGTGCCGGCGACCGCCTGCGTCGCCTGGGTGCCGCTCACGGAGCCGCCCGCGGTGCTGACGTAGAGATCTTTGAGCGTGTCCGGGTTCTGCCAGAACTCCGGCGCGACTTCCATGACGACGTGATATTGCTGCGGACTGAACGGATTGTAAATCGTCGAGACTTGCGCCTGTGAAAATGCATCGCCGAGCGCATTGTCGATCTGAACCTCGGACAAGCCGAGCCGGGAGGCGGTATCGCGGTCCACGATCAGATCCGCTTCCAGTCCGCCGGGCTGTAGGTCGCTGTCGACGTCGGTGACCTCCGGTATGCTTTGCAGTGCAAGGCGCAGCTTTTGCGACCAGGATCGCAGCTCCTGTAGGTCGTCGCCGAGCAGCGTGTACTGGTATTGCGAATTGGCCGAACGACCGCCGGGGCCGCCGAAGTCCTGTACGGCCTGCAAATAGGTACTGACGCCGGAGATCTTGGCCAGTTGCGGGCGCAGGCGGGCGACGATCTGATCGGCCGACTCGGTGCGTTCCGAGAGCGGCTTCAGCGTGATCGTGACGTTCGCACTCGCGCCGCCGCCGCCGAAGGGTCCGAAGCCGCCGCCGCCGACCGAGCCGATCAAGCGGAGCACGCCGGGATCGCGTTGGATGATCTGGGCGGCTTCTTGCAGCTTGCCTTTCATCAACTGGAACGACGAGGTCGCGTCGCCGCGAATGCCGCCTTGCAGTTGCCCCGTGTCTTGCTGCGGCAGGAATCCCTTGGGGATCACGACGAAAAGGAACACGTTCAAGGCGATCGTCGCCAGCAATCCGAGCATGATCGTCCGCGGATGGCAAAGGGCCCAGTCCAGTGTTCGTTCGTAGTCGCGCCGCAAGCCCGCGAAGCCGCGTTCGAATGCTCGGCCGAATCGGGAAACCTGGCGGTCTTGATCGCGCCCGAGCAGCCGCGCGCACATCATCGGCGTCGTGGTCAGGGAAATCACGAGTGAGATCAGAATGGCCACCGAGAGGGTCATCGCGAATTCGCGAAACAAAAGGCTGAATATGCCGCCCGACACAATGAACGGCAGAAACACCGCGATCAACGAGAGGCTCATGGAGACGACCGTGAAGCCCACTTCGCGCGCGCCCAGCAATGCGGCCTCCATGCGCGGCATCCCCGCCTCGATGTGCCTCGAGGTATTTTCCATGACGACGATCGCATCGTCGACGACGAATCCGGTCGCGATGGTCAGCGCCATCAGCGAAAAATTGTCGATATTGAAGCCGAGCAGATACATCGCACCGAAGGTGCCGACCAGCGATACCGGCACGACGACCGCCGGAATCAGCGACGCGCGAAAGCTGTTCAGGAACAGGTAGACGACGAGGATCACCATGATCACGGCCAACACGAGCGTTTGTTCGACCTGGTGCAGCGAGCCTCGGATCGTGACCGAACGGTCGAAGGTCACGAGAAAATCGATCTTCGGATCGATTGCCGCCCTGAGCATCGGTAGTTGGGCCCGGATCGAATCGACCATCTCGACGATGTTTGCGCCCGGCTGCTGAAAAATCCGCACCGAGATCGCCGGCTTGCCGTTGAACAGCCCGTAGGTTCGGATGTTCTCGGTCGCGCCGTCGCGCATGTCGGTGATCGCCGCCACATCGCCGAGGCGCACGACCGCGCCGTTGCGGTTCGCAATGACCAGTTGCCGGTAGGTGTCGGCGTCGCGCGCGTTGTCATTGGTATAAATCTGGTAGTGCAATCGATCGGTTTCGACGGACCCCTTGGGTGCGTTGGCGTTCGCATTGGAGATCGCGGCGCGCACGTCTTGCAGTCCGATCGCATACTTGGAGAGCGACAGCGGGTTCAATTCGACGCGAACGGCGGGTAAGGCGCTGCCGCTGACGTTGACGCCGCCGACCCCCTTGATCTGCGAGAGCCGCTGCAAAATGACTGCGTCCGCTGCATCGTAGATTTGGCCCTGTGTCAGCACGTCCGAGGTCATCGCGATGGCCATGACCGGAAAATTGGCGCTGTTGAGCTTGAAATACGAGGGATTCTGGGTCAGCGAGGTCGGCAGATCGGCGCGCGCAGCGACGATCGCCGCCTGCACGTCGCGAGCGGCGCCGTCGATGTTGCGATCGGACCCGAAGGTCAGCTGTATGCTCGTGCCGCCCACACCGCTCGACGAGGTCATGTCCTCGACGTCGGCAATGGCGCCTAAGTGTCTCTCCAGGGGCGTTGCCACGGTGCTCGCCATGACCTCGGGGCTCGCGCCGGGCAGCGAGGCCGAGACGAAAATCGCGGGCACTTCGATTTTGGGCAGCGGGGCCACGGGCAGCAAGGTGAATGCGGCCGCGCCGCAGAGCGCAACCCCGATCGTCAGCAGGATCGTCGCCACGGGTCTCGCGATGAACGGCGCCGAAATGTTCATGCGGGCACGCGCTTCAGTTCGGCGCGCTTGGCCAGGCGATCGAATGCAAGGTAGATGACCGGTGTCGTGAACAAAGTGAGGACCTGGCTCACGAGCAATCCGCCGACGATGCTGACGCCGAGCGGATGGCGCAGCTCCGATCCGGTGCCGGTACCGAACATCAGCGGCAACGCGCCGAATATGGCCGCGACGGTCGTCATGAGAATCGGGCGGAATCGCAGCAGGCAGGCCTGATAGATCGCTTCGCGCGCCGACAGCCCTTGCTTGCGCTCGGCATCGATCGCGAAGTCGATCATGAGAATCGCGTTCTTCTTGACGATGCCGATCAGCAGGATGATGCCGATGAGCGCGATGATCGTCAGGTCCTCGCCGGCCAGCATCAGCGCGAGCAATGCGCCGATTCCCGCCGACGGCAGCGTCGATAAGATCGTGATCGGATGGATGAAGCTCTCGTACAGGACGCCGAGCACGATGTACATGACGAGTACGGCCGCAACGAGCAGCAGCAGTTCGTTGGTGAGATTGCTGCGGAACGCGAGGGCCGCGCCTTGAAAGGTCGTGCGGATGCTCTCGGGCACGCCGGCGGCGAGTTCGGCTTCTTCGATGGCCGTGACCGCCGCGCCGAGCGAGGTATCCTCGGCGAGATTGAACGACACCGTGGTCGCCGGAAACTGCGCGAGATGATTGATCAGCAGCGGCCGGGTCTCGACGTTCGTTTTGGCGATGGCCGAGAGCGGAACTTGACCGCCGCTCGCCGACGGTACGTAGATCGACGCGAGCGAGTCGATGCTGCGGTACTCGGCCGGATCCGCCTCGAGGATGACGCGGTATTGATTCGACTGGGTGAAGATCGTGGAGACGATGCGCTGGCCGAACGCGTCGTACAGCGCATTGTCGACGGTGCCCACGCTGACGCCGAGGCGCGCGGCGCTGTCGCGGTCGATCGTCACGTAGGCGGCGAGTCCGTCATCTTCCTGGTTGCTGACCACGTCGGCGAGTTCCGGCTGTTCGCGCAGCTTGGCGACGAGCCTCGGCGTCCAGCTCGCGAGCGCCGCGGCATCGGCGCTTTCCAGCGTGAACTGATATTGAGTCCGGCTCACGGTGTTATCGAGGGTCAGGTCCTGTATCGGCTGCATGTACAGCGTGATCCCCGATACGCCGGCCGTCTCGGTCTGAAGGCGCCGGATCACGTCCGTGACACTCGTGCTGCGCGCGCTGCGGGGTTTGAGATTGATCAGAAATCGACCACTATTGAGCGTGACGTTGTTGCCGTCGATGCCGATGAACGAGGAGAGGCTCGCGATGTCCGGATCACGGAGAATTTCTGCCGCGAGCGCCTGTTGGCGATCGGCCATGGCCGCATAGGAGATCGATTCGTTCGCTTCGGAGACGCCTTGGATCAAGCCGGTATCCTGGCTCGGAAAGAACCCCTTTGGAATTAGAATGTAGAGCAATGCAGTGACGGCCAGCGTCCCGAACGCCACGTATAGCGTGAGGCGCTGGTGATCGAGCACCCAGGTGAGGCGCCGCGCATACGCGTCGACGAGCGCCGTGAACCACGGCCCGGCATGTCCGGAAGCATGGCCCGCCGCCGGCCGGTGTTTGAGCAGTTTTGCGCACAGCATCGGCACGAGCGTCAGCGACACGATTGCGGAAATCAGGATCGTCACCGAAAGCGTGACCGCAAATTCACGGAACAGCCGCCCGACCACGTCCTGCATGAACAGCAGCGGAATCAGCACGGCGATCAGGGATACCGTCAGAGAAATGATCGTAAAGCCGATCTGGCCGGCCCCCTTTAGCGCCGCCTCCAGCGGCGCCTCGCCCTGTTCGATATAGCGCGAAATGTTCTCGATCATCACGATCGCGTCGTCGACGACGAATCCCGTCGCGATCGTCAAAGCCATCAAGGAGAGATTATTGAGGCTGAAATTCGCGAGATACATGACTGCGAACGTGCCGATCAACGACAGCGGCACGGACAGGCTCGGGATGATCGTCGCCGGAACATTCCGCAAGAACAGAAAAATCACGAGCACCACCAAGGCGACGGCGAGCACCAATTCGAACTCGACATCGGCGATCGACGCCCTGATCGTCGTCGTGCGGTCGGTGAGGACGGTCACGTCGACGCCGGCGGGCAGCGCCGCGCGCAGCGACGGCAGCAGTTCCTGGATACGATTGACGACGTCGACGACGTTCGCCCCGGGTTGGCGCTGCACGTTGAGGATCAAGGCGGGCGTCGAGTTCATCCATCCGCCGAGCTTGGTGTTCTCGGCGCCGGAGATCAGCGTTGCGACATCGCGCAAGCGCACGGGCGCGCCGTTCCGGTAGGCGATCACGATCGATCCATACTCTTCCGCGCTGCCGATTTGATCGTTGGTGTTGACCGTGTAGGCGCTTACAGGCCCGTCGAGCGTGCCCTTGGGGCCGTTCTGGTTGGCGTTGCCGATCGTCGTACGCAGATCATCGAGGTTCAGCCCATAAGCGGCCAGCGCTTTGGGATTGACGACGACCCGCACCGCCGGTCGTTGGCCGCCGGTGACGCTGACGACGCCGACGCCCTTGAGCTGCGAGATTTTCTGTGCAATGCGGGTGTCGGCGAGGTCCTCGACCGCCGTCAGCGGCATGACCTTCGAGCTGATGCCGAGGCTCAAGACCGGCGCGTCGGCCGGATTGACCTTGGCGTAAATCGGCGGTGCCGGCAGGTCTTGCGGCAGTAGATTCTGCGCGACATTGATCGCCGCCTGCACCTCTTGTTCGGCCACGTCGATCGCAAGCGCCAGATTGAATTGCAGCGTAATGACCGAAGCGCCCGCCGAACTCGTCGACGACATCTGGGAGAGGCCGGGCATTTGGCCGAACTGCTTTTCGAGCGGTGCCGTGATCGCCGAGGTCATGACCTCGGGACTCGCGCCCGGATAGAACGTCTCGACCTGGATCGTCGGATACGCGACCTCGGGCAGCGCCGAGAGCGGCAGCTGCATGAACGCGATGCCGCCGACCACCAACAGCGCGATCATCAGCAGGGTCGTCGCCACCGGGCGCAGAATGAAAATTCGCGACGGGTTCATGCCCGGCCCGGCTCACCGGAGTTTGCAATGCGCACTCTGTTCACTCGGCAGGTGTCATTTGGATTTGGGTCGGGCTGCACCTTGCGGCGGCGCCGGCGCCGCGCCGGGCAGCTCCACGGCGGCCCCATCACGCAGCCGATCGCCGCCCTCCGTGACGACACGCTCGCCGACCTTGAGTCCCGTGCTGACCGCGACCCGATCCCCATCCACGCTGCCCAGCGTCACGGGTCGAACCGAAACCGTGCTGTCCGCGTTGATGACGTAGACGAAACTCGTCAAAACGCCTTTGGGCGCGCCGCGGTGCACCGCCACATTCGGGATGATGATCTGGTCTTGCAGCAGATTGACCAGCAACTCGATGTTGACGAATTGGTTCGGGAACAGTAATCCGTCCGCATTCGCGAATTGCGCGCGCAATTTGACGGTGCCGGTCGTCGCATCGATCGCATTGTCGACGGTCAGGAGCTTGCCTTCTGCGAGTTTCGCGCTGTTGGTCCGATCGTAGGCTTCGACTTTCAGCGCGGCGCCGTCGTGCAGGCGCTGCACCACGGCGGTGATATTGTCTTCCGGAATCGGAAAGATCGCCGTGATCGGCTGCAATTGGTTGACGACCACGACGCCGTTCGCATCGGCGGGCGTCACGTAATTGCCTTGATCGACTTGCCGCAGACCGACGCGACCGGTGATCGGAGAGATGATGTGCGTGAATTGCAGGTTCACCAATGCGGTGTTCAGCTGCCCTTCGTCCGACTCGATCGTTCCCTCATACTGGTCGACGAGCGCCTTCTGCGTATCGAGCTGCTGAACGGCAATCGAGTCTTCCTTGACGAGCGCGTCATAGCGTTTCAAGTCCAATTTGGCGTCCGCCAGCAACGCCTGATCGCGGCGCAAATTGCCCTGCATCTGCTGCACGGCGGCCTCATAGGGTCGCGGATCGATTTGCGCGAGCAGATCGCCCTGATGCACGAGCTGGCCTTCCGTGAACACGATCTTCTGCAATATCCCGCTGATCTGGGTCTTCACGGTTACCGTCGCGAGCGGTGTGATGGTACCCAAGGCGGGAATTCGCACTTGGATGTCCCCGGCACTCGCCGTGGCCACGGCCACCGCAACCGGGGGATCCTTTCCGCCGCGTTGCTTGGCGGATACGTCCACGGGCGCCTGTTGCTTGTGCTGCAGATGCCGTACGAAAAGAATCGTGAGAACGAAGACGACCGCGAGCGCAATCAAAGCGACTCTACGGTTGAGGAATTTTTCGCTTAACACGGTTCCACCAGGTGGCCATTGCAGGCGGTAGATCAGCACATTAACATGCGGGGCGCTGCTTGTGCGCCAAGCGGCGCCGCGCAGAAGCGAACGACTCGATCATGAAGAAATTATTTTCCGCTCATCCCCGTCTATGGGCCTCCGTCGCCGTCGGTGGCGCGATTTTTTTCCTGCTGCCGGGACAGTGGACGACGATCAGTCGCGTGCTGGTCGCCTGGAATTGCGGCGTGATTCTGTTCTTGGCTGTCATCGGCCGGTGGATGACGAGCTTGACGGCCGAACAGGTTTGTTCGCGGTTCATCGAAGAAGACGAGAGTGCGCCCGTGATCGTCGCGATCGTCACCGCGTCCGCCATGCTCAGCTTGGTCGCGATCGTCGCGATCCTCTCGACGATCAAGCAGGTTGCCGGCGCTGAGCGGATCGCGCACGAATTGCTCGCGGCGATTACCATCATCGACTCGTGGCTGCTCGTGCCGACGATCTTTACGGTGCAGTATGCCGACATGTTCTACAGCGCTACGCCGGAGAATCGGCCGTTGCTGTTTCCAAAGACGCCGATGCCGATCTTCTGGGACTTCGCGTATTTTTCCTTTACGATCGCGGCGGCCTGCCAGACGGCGGATGTCGCGACGACCCAGCAGGCGATTCGTAAAGTGGTGATCGCGCACGCGCTGATCTCCTTTCTATTCAACGCGTCGATCCTGGGATTCGCGATCAACGTTTCCGCCGGGTTGTTCGGATCCGCCTGACGCCTGCCTGACCTTTCTTTGCAATCCAGCGGGTAAATAATGCGGTCGGCTACTGGCGCAGATCGCGGCTCGCATGGAATCATTGGAGGGATGGAACCCGAAACGCCTGCCGGCGACGTACAGCCCAAGACACCCTCGAGATCACGAATCTGGCGCTGGATCCTCATCCTCGCCGCGGTTGCCGTCATCCTCGGCGCCGTCATCTATCAATCGATCACCTTTCTATCGCAGCCGCCGGTTCGTCGCGGGCGCTTCTCGGATGCAGGAGGCCCGCAGTCGGTCGGGGTGAAGACGATACAGCGCGGCGACATTCGATTGATCGTCAACGCTCTGGGCGCCGTTACGCCGCTCACGACCGTCACCGTCAATACCCAAATCAGCGGATTGTTGATGGAGGTCGGTTTCAAAGAGGGCCAGCTCGTCCACAAGGGTCAGTTTCTCGCGCAGATCGATCCGCGGCCGTATCAAGTCGCGCTCGAGGAGGATCAAGCGCAGTTGGCGCGCGATGAGGCGACGCTCAAACAGGCCGAGATGGATCTCGAGCGCTACAAGAGACTCGCCGATCAGACCTCGATCGCTCGCCAAACCTATGAGGATCAGGTTTGGGTCGTCAAACAGAATCAAGGCACCGTCGACTACGACAAGGCGCAAATCAAGGCGCAAGAGCTGAACTTGGTTTATTGCCACATCGTCGCACCCAGCGACGGCCGCGTGGGACTGCGGCTCGTCGATCCCGGCAATTTCGTGCAAACGACGTCATCGACCGGGATCGTCGTGCTCACCTTGTTGAACCCGATATCCGTCGTATTCTCCGTGCCCGAAGACAGCATCCCGCAGATCATGGCGCGCGTGCATGCGGGGGCGAAGCTGCAGATAACGGCCTTCGACCGAGCGAACGTCAAACAACTCGCGGTTGGTGAATTCGCCGCGATCGACAATGAGGTCGATACGACGACCGGCACCGTCCGCTTGCGCGCCAACTTCGATAATGCCGCGGAGACGTTGTTTCCGAGCCAGTTCGTCAATGTCGTGATGGCCTTGGATACGCTCAAGGATGTCGTCACCGTGCCGGTCGCGGCCGTGCAGCGCGGGGCGCCCGGTACTTACGTCTATTTACTCGCGGAGGACAATACCGTCAGCGTGCATCCGATTAGCTTGGGCGCACAAGACGGTGATTTTTTCGCCGTGGAGTCCGGCCTCTCGCCCGGCGATCGAGTCGTCACGGAAGGCGCCGATCGTCTGCGCGACGGCGCGCATGTCACCGTTCCGCCGCAGCCAGGCGCCGCGCCGAGCGGCGCCCCCGGTACTGCACCACCCGGAAGGCATCGTCGCAGCGGTCAGGGCCAGGACGCCTCTGGAAAGAGTCCGGGCGGCGCAAGCCAGGGTCCGGGCGGCGCGGGTCAGGGTCCGGGCGGCGCGGGTCAGGGTCCGGCCGGCGCGAGTCCGGGTCCGGCCGGCGCGAGTCCGGGCGTTGGCCAAGGTCCGGGCGCCACCGACGCGGATGCGGCTGCACGCCGGGAGCGATGGCGCCAGCGCCATCCGCAACAAGACGAGCAGACGCCGCCCGGCAACCCGCAGGCACCATCGGACAAGCAGCCGGCGCCGTCCGGCAAGCCACCGGCAGCATCGGGCCCATCGGGTCTGTGAACCCGTCATGAACCCGTCCCGGCTGTTCATACAGTTGCCGGTTGCGACCACCTTGCTCATGGTGGCGGTACTGCTCAGCGGAGTATTCGCGTTCAGGTTCCTGCCGCTATCGTCGCTACCGGAGGTCGACTACCCGACCATTCAGGTGCAAACCTTCTATCCGGGCGCGAGCCCCGAAGTCATGACCTCGTCGGTAACCGCGCCGCTGGAGCGGCAATTCGGGCAGATGCCCGGGCTCAATCAGATGACGTCGGCGAGCTCCGGCGGCGCATCGGTCGTTACGCTGCAATTCAGCCTCGATCTCGGATTGGACGTCGCCGAACAAGAGGTGCAGGCGGCGATCAATGCCGCCAACAACGTGCTGCCGAACGACCTGCCGACTCCGCCGGTCTATGCGAAGTTCAATCCGGCCGATGCGCCGATCATGACGCTCGCGGTCACGTCGAAGACGCTCCGGCTCATCGATGTCGAGGATTTGAGCTTTACGCGCCTCGCGCAGAAGATCGCACAATTGCCGGGCGTCGGCGTCGTCAGCATCTCGGGCGGTCAGCGGCCGTCGGTGCGCATTCAGTTCAATCCGCGCGCATTGGCCAAGTACGGGCTCAGCATCGACGACCTGCGCACGACGATCAGCAACGCGAACATCAATTCGCCCAAAGGTAGCTTCGACGGTCCCACGCAAGCCTCCTCGATCAACGCGAACGACCAGATCACCGATGTCGCGGGCTATCAGAAAATCGTCGTTGCCTACCTCAACTCCCATCCCGTGTATCTGGCCGATGTCGCCACCGTCATCATGGCGCCGGAAAACAAGAATTTGGCCGCCTGGGCGAATACCACGCCCTCGCTGATCTTGAATATCCAGCGGCAACCGGGTGCCAATGTGATTCAAGTCTCCGACGCCGTGAAGACGCTGCTGCCGAAAGTCGTGGCGGACATGCCTCCGGCGCTCGAGATCAGCATATTGAGCGACCGCACGCAGACCATTCGCGCCTCGGTCGCCGACGTGGAATTCGAACTCGTGCTCGCGGTCGCCCTGGTCGTGCTCGTGATTTTCCTGTTCCTGCGCAATCTGCCGGCGACGCTCATTCCGAGCCTCTCGGTGCCGCTGTCGCTCGTCGGGACCTTCGGTGTGATGTACCTGCTGCGCTACAGTCTCGACAATTTGTCGCTGATGGCGCTGACAATTTCAACGGGTTTCGTCGTCGACGATGCGATCGTGATGATCGAAAACATCTCCCGATATATCGAACAGGGCGAAAAGCCAATGGCCGCCGCGCTCAAGGGATCGCAACAGATCGGCTTCACGATCATCTCGCTGACGGTGTCGCTGATCGCGGCGCTGATTCCGCTGCTGTTCATGGGCGAGATCGTCGGCCGTTTGTTTCACGAGTTCGCGATCACCTTGGCGGTTACGATCGTGATCTCCGCAGTCGTTTCGCTGACGCTCGTACCGATGATGTGCGCGCGAATGCTGCACCACCGCACCGAGGCAAGCCGCAAACGCTGGGACGTGCAGGCCGAGCATGGATTCAATTGGGTCATCCATCATTACGGCCGGGCTCTCAATTGGGTTCTGGACCGTCAGGGATTAACCCTGATCGCGGCGGCGATCACGCTGGTGGTGACCGTGATGCTTTATATCTTCATACCGAAGGGGTTCTTCCCGGTCCAAGACACCGGCATGATTCAGGGAATCTCGGAAGCGGCGCAGACGATCTCCTACACCGCGATGGCGGATCGACAGCAGGCGCTCGCCGCGGCCATCCTCAAGGATCCCGACGTCGCGAGCTTGAGCTCCTTCATCGGAGTCGACGGCACGAACTCGACGCTCAATAGCGGGCGCTTCCTCATCAATCTGAAGCCGCATGCCGATCGCAAGCTCAGTGCCAGTCAAATCATTCGGCGCTTGCAGCAAGAGACGGCCGATGTGCTCGGAATCACCTTGTACATGCAGCCGCTGCAGGACATTACGATCGATTCCGCGGTCAGCCGCACGCAATACCAATTCGTCGTCGAAAGCACCGACAACAACGATTTCGTCGCCGAGATCCCGAAGCTCATGCAAAAGCTCGGGCAATTACCGCAGCTCGCGGACGTGGCCAGCGACATGCAACAGCAGGGCACGGCGACCGACCTGATCATCGATCGCGCGACCGCGGCGAGATTCGGCATCACGCCCGCAACCGTCGATAACGTGCTCTACGATTCCTTCGGGCAACGCATCGTCTCGACGATCTATTCGCAGGCGAATCAATACCGCGTCATTCTCGAGGCGGACCCGTCGATCCAGCGCTCGCTCGCCGGCCTCTCGGAGCTATATCTGCCGTCATCGTCGTCGACCACCAACGGCCAAGTGCCGCTGTCGGCGATCGTACAGGTGAAGCAGCGTGCGGGACCCCTGCAGATTACGCATCTGGGCCAGTTCCCGGCGACGACCATCTCGTTCAATCTGACGCCGGGATTTTCCCTGGGCGAGGCCGTCGACGCGATCAAACAGGCCGAAAGGGACATCGAGCTGCCGGCGAAATTCGTGACCGCATTCCAAGGAACGGCGGCCGCGTTCCAGAACGTGCTGACGAACCAGGCGCTGCTGCTGCTCGCGTCGGTGATCACGATGTACATCGTGCTGGGCGTGCTCTACGAGAGCTTCATTCACCCGATCACGATCCTCTCGACGCTGCCGTCCGCGGGCATCGGGGCGATGCTCGCGCTGCTGATCGCCGGCGACGATCTCGATGTACTCGGCATCATCGGCATCATCCTGCTGATCGGCATCGTCAAGAAGAACGCGATCATGATGATCGATTTCGCCTTGGATGCCGAGCGTCACGGGGGCCTTGCGCCTCGCGATGCCATTTATCAGGCCTGTCTGCTGCGCTTCCGGCCGATCTTGATGACCACGATGGCGGCCTTGCTCGGCGCGCTGCCGTTGATGCTCGGCGGCGGCGCGGGTTCGGAGCTGCGCCGGCCGCTCGGCGTCGCGATCGTCGGCGGGCTGATCGCGAGTCAGTTGCTGACGCTGTTCACGACGCCGGTGATTTATCTGGCGTTCGATCGCGTCGCTCTACGGCTGCACAGGCCGGCGATCGCATGAACGTATCGCGCCCCTTCATCGAGCGCCCGATCGCCACGACCTTGTTGACGGCGGGGATATTTCTGTCCGGCGCCCTCGCCTACACCTACCTGCCGGTCGCGCCGTTGCCGCAGGTCGATTACCCGACCATATCGGTTTCGGCGTCGCTGCCGGGAGCCGACCCCGATACGGTCGCGACGAGCGTCGCGGAACCGCTCGAGAGGTACCTCGGCCAGATCTCCGACGTCACGGAGATCACGTCGCAAAGCAGCAGCGGGCAAACGCGAATCACCTTGCAGTTCGACTTGGATCGCGATATCAACGGAGCGGCGCGCGACGTGCAGGCGGCGATCAACGCGGCCTCGGCCGACGTATCGACGAGCCTCAGCAGCAATCCGAGCTATCGCAAGGTCAATCCTGCCGACGCTCCCTTGATGATCTTGGCGCTGACCTCGCAGACCTTGACGCGCGGCCAACTGTACGATGCCGCGAGCAACGTGCTGCAGCAACGCCTGTCGCAATTGGACGGAATCGGTCAGGTCTCGATCGGCGGAGCGACGCTGCCGGCGGTGCGCGTCGAGCTCAATCCCACCGCGATGTTCAATTACGGAATCGGTCTCGAGGACGTGCGTGCGGCACTGGCATCGGCAAACGCCAACAGCCCGAAGGGCACGATCGATGAGAGGGATCATCGCTTTCAGCTCTATACCAACGATCAGGCGCGCGTCGCCGCCGACTACCGCCCGCTGGTGATCGCCTACCGCAAAGGCGCAGCGGTGCGCCTCAGCGACGTCGCCGACGTGCAGGATTCGGTGCAGGATTTGCGCAATGACGGCCGTGCGGACGGCGAACCCTCGGTACTCGTGATCCTCTCGAGACAGCCGGGCGCGAACATCATCGAAACGGTCGACCAAGTGAAATCCGAGCTGCCGCAGCTGCAGGCATCGCTGCCCAACGACGTGAACGTCACGATAGTCTCGGACCGCAGCCAGACGATTCGCGCCTCGCTGCAGGATACGAAGTGGACGCTCGTACTGGCGGTGCTGCTCGTGACGTTCGTCGTGTTCGCGGCACTCGGCGAGCCTCGCGCAGCGATCGTTCCGGCGATCGTCGTGCCGGTCTCGATCGTCGGTACGTTCGGCGGCATGTATCTGTTCGGCTACAGTCTCGACAATCTCTCGCTGATGGCGCTCACCATCGCGACCGGATTCGTCGTCGACGATGCAATCGTGGTTCTCGAGAACATCTCGCGGCACGTCGAGGCCGGAATGCCGAGGCGCGAGGCGGCGCTGGTCGGAGCCAAGGAAGTCGGCTTCACCGTCGTGTCGATCAGCCTATCGCTGATCGCAGTCTTCATCCCGATCCTGCTCATGGGCGGAATCGTCGGGCGCCTATTCCGCGAATTCACGGCGACGCTGTCGATCGCAATCCTCATTTCCATGGTCATATCGCTGACCACGACCCCGATGATGTGTGCGATCTTCCTGCGCCACAAACCGCATGATCGGCCGCACCGCCGTACTCTGATGAAAATCGCGCTCGCGGGCTATGACCGTACGCTCGCGTGGTCGCTGCGCCACGGCCCTCTGGTCATGCTCGCGCTATTGGTGACGATCGTGCTCAACGTGTTCCTGTTCACGATCATCCCCAAGGGATTCTTTCCGCAGGAGGATACCGGATTGATCACGGGCGGCATCGTCTGCGACCAAAGCATTTCCTTCCAGCTGATGAAGGGCAAGCTTGCCCAGTTCATGGAAATCGTACAGGCGGACCCGGCGGTGCAAAGCGTCGCGGGCTACACGGGGGCGGGCAGCGGCGGCGGCAATTCACAGACCAACACGGGCTCGGTCTATGTGCTTCTGAAGCCCTTGTCGCAGCGAAAGCTGTCGGCCGACGACGTCATCGCGCGGCTGCGCCCCAAGTTGTCGCAGGTCGCGGGCGGCCGATTGTTTTTGCAAACCGTCCAGGACATACGCGTCGGCGCGCGTCAGGCCAACGCGCAGTACCAGTTCACGCTGCAGGCGGACAACACCAGCGACCTCAACGAGTGGGGACCGAAGCTCACCGCGGCTTTGCAGCGCAGTACCGTGGTTGCGGACGTCAATTCCGATCAACAGCCCAAGGGACTGGAGACCGACGTCGCGTTCGACCGTGCGACCGCCTCGCGCCTGGGATTAACGTTGAGCCAGATGGACAGCACGCTCTACGATGCCTTCGGTCAGCGCCAAGTCTCGACGATCTATAATGCGCTCAACCAATATCACGTCGTCATGGAGGTCGCGCCAAGATATTGGGAGAGTCCGCAGACGCTCAAGGACATCTACGTCAGCACGGCCGCCGGCACCCCGGGCGGCGCTGTGGCGACAAATGCCGGCACGACGACGACGCAGATCGTCGGTCTGCCGCAAGCGTCGTCGACGACGACGAGCGTCGCGGGCGCCAGCAATTCCGTCCAGAACGCGCTCACCAACGCGATCGCCAATACGGGCCGCGGCGCGGCATCGAACGGCGCTGCGGTCAGCGCCAGCGTCGAGACGATGGTGCCGCTGGCGGCGGTCAGCAGCTTCTCCTCCGGGACGACGCGCCTTGCAGTCAATCACCAAGGATTGTTCGCCGCGACGACGATTTCGTTCAATCTGGCGCCCGGGATGGCCTTGAGCGACGCGACCGAGGCGGTCGCGCAGGCGATGCAGGAAATCCACATGCCCACCTCGGTGCACGGCGTGTTCGCCGGCACTGCCGCGACGTTTCAGCGGTCGCTATCCGGCGAGCCCGTGCTGATCGCGGCTGCGCTGCTGGCCGTCTACATCGTGCTCGGCGTGCTCTACGAGAGCTATATTCATCCCATCACGATCATCTCGACGCTGCCTTCGGCAGGGGTCGGCGCCGTGCTCGCGCTCATGGTGTGGCATACGGAATTCACGATCATCGCGCTGATCGGCGTGATTCTTCTGATCGGCATCGTCAAGAAGAACGCGATCATGATGATCGATTTTGCGATTCACGCGGAACGCACGCAGGGAATCGCACCGCGCGATGCGATATACGAGGCTTGCCTGCTGCGCTTCCGTCCGATCATGATGACGACGTTCGCGGCCTTGCTCGGCGCCTTGCCGCTTGCGGTGAGCTATGGCAACGGCGCCGAAATGCGCAGGCCGCTCGGCATCTCGATCGTCGGCGGCCTGATCTTGAGCCAGATTCTGACGCTTTATACGACGCCGGTCTTGTACGTGTACTTGGATCGGTTCCAAAGCTGGGGCAGGCAACGCTGGCAGCGGTTTTGGGGCGGCGACGATGACGCCGTGGAGGCGATGACATGAAGCCCGAGAGAACTCCGCGCAGCGGCGGGCTGCGGCTGATGTTGGCCATTGCGCTGACGCTATGCGGCTGTAAGGTCGGCCCGAATTATCGACGCCCGGACGCGCCCGAGCCGGCGGCCTACAAGGAAGCGCACGCGGGCGATACCTCATGGAAGCCGAGTTCTCCGCAGGACGCAGTCGATCGTGGTCCGTGGTGGGCGATATTCAACGACCCCGAATTGGACAGCCTCGAACGCCAGATCAATATTTCCAATCAGAACGTCAAGGAATACGAGGCCGAATATCGCGAGGCACGCGCGCTGCTGCGCGAGGCCCAGGCGCAACTGTCCCCGACGCTCGCCGTCTCCGGCGGGGCTCAGCGCGGCGGCGGCGGCGGCGGAACGGCGAGCGTCTCGAGCGCGGTCGGCAGCGGCGCCGGCGGAACCATCCACACCGAATTCACGCTCGAAGCGCAAATATCCTGGCAGCCGGATATCTGGGGTACGATTCGCCGTCAGGTCGAAAGCCGCAAGGCGGGCTTGCAGGTTAGCAAGGCCAATTTGGCCAATGCGCAATTGTCGGCGCAGGCGACTCTGGCCACGGATTACTTCGATTTGCGTGCCTCCGATAGTTTGCGAAAATTGCTCGCACAATCGGTGAGCCTGGACGAGCGCGTCGTCGCAATTACCGAGAGCCAGTTCAAGTCCGGAACCGCGAGTAATGGTGATTTGGCCGCCGCTCAGGCGCAGTTGCTGGCCGCTCAGGCGCAGTTGGTCGCGGTCGACCAGCAGAGGGGCAACTACGAGCATGCGATCGCCGTATTGACGGGACATCTGCCCTCGGATCTGAGTATTGCGGAGGTGCCGTTGACCGCGGACGTGCCGATAGTGCCGGTTGCCGTGCCATCGACGCTGTTGGAGCGCAATCCGGGCGTTGCCGCCGCCGAACGCCAGATGCAGCAGCAGAGCGCGCTGATCGGCGTCGCGATCGGCGCGTATTTTCCGTCGTTGAGCCTGACCGCGCTCGGCGGTTATGCGGGCGACCCCCTGTCGCAGCTGTTCAAACTTGGCAATCGCATTTGGTCCATCGGGGCGAGTGCGAGCAATACGGTGTTTCAGGGTGGCGAACAAGTTGCCGCCGTCGCCGGGGCTCGCGCAACCTACGACCAATACGTGGCCGCCTATCGCCAGACGGTGTTGACTGCATTTCAGTCGGTCGAAGACGCGTTGCTCGCGCTACGCGTGTTGCAAAGTGAAGCGGAGCTGCAAACGCGGGCCGTAAACGCCGCGCAATTGTCGGCCGACGTGGCGCTCAACGAGTTCAACGCGGGGACCGTGCCCTATACGACCGTCATTACCGCGGTGCAGACCTTGTTGGCGGATCAGCAATCCGCGTTGACGATCCAGCAGAACCGGCTCGTCGCCACCGTGACGCTGATCGCGGCGCTCGGCGGCGGATGGGATACGAAAGCGCTGTAGCCGAGACCCGGCGAAGCCGCGATCGTCATTGCAGCGCCTCGTTCAACACTTGCGCGAGCCGTACACCCGCGCGCTCGAGCTGCAGGCGTACGGTTGCCGTCGCCTCACGAACGTAAGTTTCGCCGAGCCGATAGCGGCCTGCCGCATCCGGCCTCGGCAATTCGCCATAGGCGACCTTGCGCGCAAGCTCGAAGGACTGCATCGCCCATGCCGCCGGCGTACCGCCACGCCATTCCCGCCGCTGCTCGGGGGAGATATCCGCGATCAATGCTTGGGCAACCGTCGCGCTATGCTCGCCGAGGCGCTCGACGAACACCGTATCCCAATAATGATGCAGGGTTCCCGCGTGTATCCCGAGCGCTTCGACGCGCTTGTCGTTGCCGCCGCGGTCCTGATCGTCGCCGAGATGCAAAGGTTGATGTAGATCGCCGATGAGATGCAGTAGGAACTGCAGCGCAACAAGCCGTTCGGATTGCGGTAGGCGCGGATCGGCGAGTTCGCGGCGAAACTCATCGATCTTATCGACGATGCAAGCATGCGCGGGTCCCGCGGAGGCGTACGTGCCGCTTGGCAGCTGCGGGTGAGCGAAGCAGGCGGCGTCGATGTCGGGATCCCCGAGTTCGATATCCGCATAATGCCATTCACGGGTCGCGTCGTAATGCGCCTTATCGGTGCTTCGATCCGCGTCGCGAAGGCGATCCGCCCAGGTCGCCTCGGCGGCAATGCCGTCGTCGGCGGTCAGGTGGCTCGAATCGCTCGAGAGCAGCAGCGTCACTTTCTCGCGCACCAAGGGATTCAGGTAATTCCAGGCAATCAGAGCGATGATCTCATGACCCTCATCGCCCCAAGCATGCGCCGCGATCGGCAGCAGCAGAAGCAAACATTGCAGCGCGAGAGTCTTCAAGCAATCCTTTCCTCATCGGTTGCGGTCCGGCCAGTCGACGCCCGACAGTTTCGCCGATATCTCCCAGAGCCGCATGGCCGAGGCATCGTCGCGTGCCGCCGGGCTTGGTTCAAGGGCAACGCAATTTGCGAAATAGCCGCCGGATACATCGGCCGCTTCCGGCGCGCATGCCAAGTAAATCATCGTTTGTGCTCCTTGCCGAGGGGTCGATGCGAAATACTTCCCGAGCCTCAGCAAGAATTCGAAGGGTCCACCGCTCGACTTGCCGAAACGTGTCGCGACGAAGCCCGGATGAAAGCAGTTGGCGGTGATGGTCGTGCCGCGCAGGCGCCTCGCGAGTTCCCGCGTGAACAGGATATTGCATAGCTTCGAATTCGCATAAGCGCGCATCCCGCCGAAGTTTCTCGTCGATTGAAGATCGTCGAAATTCAATGCGCCCCGCGTGTGCATGGCGGAGGCCGTCGAAACGATACGCGCACCAGGAGCAAAGCGCTCGCGCAACAGGCAGGTCAAGACGAAATACGACATATGATTGGTCGCGAAAGTGAGTTCCAGCCCGTCCTCCGTGAGCGTCCGGCGGTTGGTCATCATGCCGGCGTTATTGACCAGTATGTCGATATGCGGCCCGATGCCGGCGATCTCGACGGCTACCCGCTTCATTTGCGCGATGATCGACAAATCGGCGTAATGGACACTGTGATTGGCGTGCGGCTCGATCGCGCGCAAGCGTGCGAGAGTCGCCTGCCCCCGGGCCCGGTCGCGTGCGGTAAAAATGATACGCGCTCCGCGCGAGGCGAGGGTCTCGGCGGCAACCGCGCCGATGCCGGAAGTGGCCCCCGTAATGACGACGGTTGGCGCGTTCAGAATCGCCTCACTGAATGCCGTATTCGCCCGGAACTGCGAAGCTCATGATTCATGGCCTTCTTGGTGTAGACCTTGCCAATGTGAACATGCCCAATATTGGTGAGCGAACGATTGCCGGCGCGGTTCACCCAAGGCGGGGAAATGAATCGAGGCAGGCTCGACTATACGGACTCCGCGGTTGCCGTGCTGTCGGCGCGGCGTCGGTCGTGGCTGTAGGAAAACGCTGATATCATCGAGCCGGGGCTGGAATTATTCATTGAGCAAGGAGAAAAATACCATGAGCACGATTTCGATCCATCCGTCGGTTGATAAAGGCATCCCGCCCGCACGCAAGGATTTTGCGGGCGGCACGCTCTCCTGTCACTGTGCGGATAAGCCCGTCAAGGTCACGATCAAGTCGCAGTCCGCGCACAACCATGCTTGCGGCTGCACAAAGTGCTGGAAACCGAAGGGCGCTTTGTTTTCGGTCGTTGCGGTCGTTACGCGCGACAAATTGGAGGTCACCGAGAACGCCGACAAGCTCGCCGTCGTCGATCCCAATGCCGCAATCCAGCGGCACGCCTGCAAGAAGTGCGGCGTGCACATGTATGGCCGCATCGAAAATACCCGCCACCCGCTCTACGGATTCGACTTCATTCACACCGAGTTATCCCCGCAGTCCGGATGGTCCGAGCCCGGGTTCGCGGCCTTCGTTTCCTCGATCATCGAGAGCGGTGCCGATCCCGCAAATCAAGGCGCGGTTCGCGCGCGGCTGCGGGCGTTGGGACTGGAACCCTACGATTGTCTGTCGCCGCCCCTCATGGATTTCATCTCGACCCAAATCGCGAAGGCCTCGGGCGTTCTGAAACACTGAACGGAGCGCGTATCAGCGTGCGACTGCCGGGCGGCCGGCGCGGAGCCGGAGCTCGGCGCCGCGCCGGCTCTGCGCTCATTCACCGGTGCGGAAACGCGTCCACAGGCGCGTCATCAGGCGCGAGTAGTCGGGCGGCATCGCAAATAAGGCATGCAAATTGTCGCGTGTCGCGGCGGGCGGGTAGACGGCCGCATCGCCTTTGATGCTGTCCTTGACGAAGGGCAGCGAGGCGATGTTGCCGTTCGGGTACTTCACGACATTGGTGATTTCCGCGATGACCTCGGGGCGCATGAGGTAATTGAGCCATCGCTCGGCATTGTGCGGGTGGGGCGCATCGGCGGGAATGCCGATCATGTCGGTCGTCAACACCGAGCCTTCGCGCGGCAGCAAATACGCGATTTGAGTGCCGTTGCGGGCTTCTCGAGCGCGATCCCTGGCCTGCAGCACATCGCCCGACCAGGTCAGCGTCATGCAGAGGCTGCCGTTGGCGAGCTCGCTGATGTTTTGGGTACTGTCGATCGAACGCACGAACGGACGTATTTTCATGAGCAGCGCGCTCGCCGCCTCTGCATCGAGAGGGTCGCGGCTATTCGGATCGCGCCCGAGATACACCAACACGGCCGCAAATACATCCTGCGGGGAGTCGATGATCGAGATTCCGCAGTCCGCGAGTTTGGCGGCGTTGGCGGGATCGAGCAGCACCGACCAGCTATCCGGCTTGCGTGCGCCCAGACGCTCGCGCACCTTGGCCTCGTTGTAGCCGATGCCGACGGTGCTCCACAAATAGGGCACAGCATGGGCGTTGCCGGGATCATGCAGTGCGAGTCGCCGCATGATTTCCGGATCCAAGTTGGAGCGATTCGGCAATTCGTCTTGATCCAGGCGGCGAAAAACGCCGGCCCCTATCAGGCGTTCGAAGAACGTGTCCGTCGGAATGACGACATCATAATTCGTATGGCCCGTGAGTAATTTGGTTTCCAGGACCTCGTTGCTCTCGTAGGTGTCGTAGCGCACCTTGATGCCGGTTTCCTGTTCGAACTTCGCGACCGTATCCGGTGCGATGTAGTCGGTCCAAGAATAGACGTTGAGCACCTTCTCGGTGTCGGACGGTGGACCGGCGAGCGCGGGCGCACCGCTTGGGGCCGGCTTGCCGCCGCCGCAGCCGCCGAGCAGTACCAGCGACACCGCGGCGATGATCCGCATGCCGCGCGAGCTCACCGGCTGCATTCGCTGCCTGGGGCGCACGCTATGCCAGTAATTCCATGACCGCGCGATGCGCTGCATCGATGGCGACGTTCGTGTACGCATCCCAGCCCGAATCCGCATTGGCAATCGTGATTCGTCCCACGCGTTGACGCGCGAGTCTTTCGATTCTTGCCTGTTCTGCGGGATCGTCGTAGAGCCGGGTCGGTGTGTATGTGTAGCCGTGCGGCCACCGATTCACGGTGATCGCCGCAATATCGCGATCGAAATCGAAGCCTGCGGGTCCCAACATGCGCCCGAGTTCGTCGCGGATCTCGCGCTCGAAGTCGGCAAAGCTCGTCGTGTAGAGGCGCGCACGGCCGGCGCGATACTGCTCGCGCATGGTCAGGCCCTGGTTCGGCGCCGTGGGCGTATGGAACAAGTGAACGCAAATCGGCTGAGACGGATCGGCCGAGAATCGGTAGCCGCCGAGGCTGACGGGGTAGTCGAGATACGCGGCGAACGTGCCTCCCGGGTTATCGATGTAAGCGATGCCGAGCTTGCGCCACGGCTCCCAGTTGCGTGCGACGAGGTTCACGTACACGAGCGGCGCACGCACGTTTGCATGCAGTGCCTTGCGCTGCGGTTCACCCGTTTGCGGCGCGATGTAGGGGATCATCGCGTGGTAGCAGGCGAGCACGCAGCCGCGCGCGGCCACACGCGTCACGGTGCCGTCTTTGACATACGCGACTTCGACGCGCTCGCCGACATTGCGCACATCCACGGCCGTCGAGCCGAGGCGGATCCGCACGGCGTGTTCGGGACGATCGAGTTGCCGGTAATCGAAATGCGCGAGCACGATGTCGTCCATGGTCGAGCCCGCGGCCGCGCCGGGAATGAGTTTGCGCACCAGCAGACGCGCGATCGACGCATTGCCGTCCGGGAAATGATAAATATACGGCTCTTCCACTTCGGTGCCCGCTCCAGCAAGCGCGTCGCGCTGCGCCTTGAGGCCCGGCAAGTAAAGCGTCTCGCTCGCGGGTACCGCGTCGATGCCGATCGCCCACAGATCGTGGGTACGAGTCTGCAGATACTTCAACACATCGTCGTCCGCGTCCCAATACTTGCGCAGGAAATCGCTGTAGCTGAGGCGCTCCAGGATCGCCGACCGCTGCTCCGCCGTGTGGCCCGCGAGCACGTCTCGATTCGACGAGCACATCTCGAACAACTGAGCGCGTGCCCGCTCGTTGAGCGGCAGCTCATCGATGTAGGCGCGCAGAGCGCTCTGATCCGCGCCCTCGTCGGTCCATTCGGTCCAGGTCGAGAATGGACGGCGTACCAGGCGATCGACGCCGAACACTTCTTTTTTGAAGAAAATCGCCTGGTTCAATCCCCAACGCGTGTTGAAGTCTTGATCGAATGCGCGGTCGAAGCGCCTGATTTCGATGCCGAGTTCTCGCAGCAGATCCTTCGCGACGCGGCTGTACTTGTGTTCGGGCGAGTCGATCGACTGGGTGCCGCCGTAGCCGATGATGATCTTGCCGTCGAGCTCGAATTCGTTGCGCTTCGCATGACCGCCGAAATCATCGTTCGTGTCCAGAATCAAGATCCGCGCGTGGGGCCGATGCTGCCGGTAGAAATACGCGCCGGCGAGACCACTGAGGCCGCCGCCCACGACGACCATATCGTAATGCTCCGCGACTTCGGCCCCGCCAAGATCGAACGGCAAGCCGTCGCGCAGTCGATGAGCCGCCTCGAAGGACCCGACATGGCTGCCCCGCAAGCCGTCGCGAGCGGGAGGATAGACATCCTGCGCCACCGGTGCGCCCGGCGCGCCCGGCGCGATCGGCGCGATCGGCGGCGTTGGCGCGTCGGCCGGTGCTGCACGGGATAATTCGATGCCGGAGGCTCCGGCGACGGCTATCGCAATGCCGTTCATGAAGTCGCGGCGGGTGATCCCGTTGGACTTCATTCCTTGACCGGCGGCTTGGCGCGATATTGGCCCTGCGTCGCGAGCAGCCGTTGGTCCTCATCGGTGAGTTGCACGCGCGTCGCGGCGATGTTGTCCCAAATGCCCTTGCCGCCGTAGCTCATCGTGCCCAGGCAAATTTCTGAAACGTAAAACCCCGTTTGCCCCAACAGTCGGTAGCGCATGGGTTGACTCTACACGATAGGCGGGTACATTAACTATATGGAGAGAAAGTGGATTGTTCCGGTCGGTGCGGTGGTCGTGGTGCTGTTGGGCGCCGGGCTCTGGTATTACCTCGCCCACCGCGCGAGCGCGCCGCCGACGACGGTGGCGGTGCCGACGCCGCTGCCGGCTCCGCCGCCCGAGCCCGTCACGCAACACCCGATCCCGGACGGCTCCAAGGACGCAGCCGGTCAGGCGCCGCTGCCGGCGTTGAACGACAGCGATATGCCGATCCTCGCCGCGCTTGACGGCGTCGTCGGCGCCGGCGCGGTCAAGGATTACCTCATTCGCGAAAATGTCGTACGGCGCATCGTCGCGACGATCGATAATCTGCCGCGCCAGAAATTGGCGGCGCAGAAGCTGCCCGTGGTCGCGGTGCCCGGCGTTTTCAAGGTGCAGGGCGACGAATTGCATGCGACGCTAGATGCGCAAAATTACGCGCGCTATGGGCGCATGGTCGCCGTGGTTCGCGGCCTCGACATGCAGCGCGTCGCGGATCTGTACATTCATTACTATCCACTATTGCAGAATGCGTATCAGGATCTCGGCTATCCGACCGGCTATTTCAATGACCGGCTGGTCGCCGTCATCGATATGCTGCTGGCGACGCCGCAAGTGACGGAACCGATCGACCTGGTGCGGCCGCACGTCATGTACGAATATGCCGACAGCGCGCTCGAGGCGCTGCCTGCGGGGCAGAAGATACTCATTCGGATGGGCCCCGAGAACGCCGCGGTGATCAAGGCCAAGCTGACGGAACTGCGTGCAATCGTAACCGCAGCGCCCATCAAGCGTTGATCGAGCATATGATCGCCGGGGGGGTGGCCGGTGCGCCGCTGCCGCGGCTCGGGCGATGTTACGTTTTCTTAACAGTCGTAGCTGCGATCGACTCTGTGACGTTAATAGACGCTGTGACGTTAATCGAAACTGTGACGTTAGTTGTTTTGTGAGCACCAACGATTAGCCTAAGATTTGACTTAAATTACGAAAAAGGATGTTACCTATGTCCAAGCTATTGAGTCCTCGCGGCCGGCTGCTGATGGTTCGCGGCGGAAAACTGCTTGCGCTGTTGGCAGCGACTGCGCTGAGCGCTTGCGTCGTCCAGCCCGCGTACGTGCCGCCCCCGCGCGTTTATGCGCCCCCACCCCCGCCGCCTCCGCCGGTCGCGGTCGAGGCCGATGCCGGTGGTGGAGCCGTCGAAGTCACCGCGACCGAGGCGCCGCCGCCATTGCCCGATTATGAGCAGCCGCCCTGCCCGGAGGACGGATATCTGTGGACACCCGGTTATTGGCATTACGGCGCCGTTGGCTATTACTGGGTGCCGGGGACCTGGGTGCAGCCGCCGAGTGTCGGCGTGCTATGGACTCCCGGCTACTGGGGATTCGCGGGTGGGGTCTACGGATTCCATGCCGGCTATTGGGGCCCGCATATCGGCTTTTACGGCGGCGTGAATTACGGATTTGGTTACGGCGGCGTCGGCTTCGTCGGTGGCCGTTGGGACGGCGGCCATTACCGCTACAACACGGCCATCACGAACGTCAACGTGACCGTCATTCACAACACCTATAACCAAACGGTCATCAACAATAACACCACGGTCAACCGCGTGAGCTTCAACGGTGTGGGTGGCGTACGGGCCGTCGCGACGGCGCAGGAACGCACCTACGCGCAGGAACCCCATATTCCGCCGACCACGGCTCAGGTGCAGCACATACAATCGGCGAGCAGCAACCCGGCACTCTCGATGCATGCGAACGGGGGACACCCCGCAATCGCGGCAACCGCGAAACCCGGTGCGTTTACCGGTCCGGGCGTCGTTGGCGCGCATGGCGCCACACCGATTAGACCGGGTGCTCCCGGCGGCAATGCGATGGGTGGCGCCGGCGAAGCGGGAATGCATGGCAATGCGCCTCCGGGCGGCCAGCCGAATAATTTCCATCCGCCTGCGGCCGGTCAGCCGAACGCCTTCCATCCTCCGGCGGGCAATCATCCTCCGGCGGGCAATCAGTCCAATACCGTCCACCCGCCTGTGAGTGGCGGAGCGCACCCGCCGGCGACCCAGATGAAGGCGACGCCGCCGCCGCCGAAGGCGCCGCCACCGAAGGCGCCGCCGCCGAAGAGGCCGCAACCCAACGAGAAGGAAAAGCCGTAGGGCGGCGATTGATCGCGCGAGAACAGACGCCGGCCTCTATGGAGAGGCCGGCGTTTTATTGAGAGCCCACGCGCGGATCGCACGAATGTCCTCCGGCGTCGTGCGGCAGCATCCGCCAATCAGACGCGCCCCTTCGCGATACCAGCGCAGCGCTTGTTCGGCAAACGGAGTTGCGCACGGCTGTCCTCGCCATTGCTTGGCACCGGCGTCGTAGCGCTCCCCGGAGTTTGGATAGACGAGCAGCGGCTTGTTGGTCCGATTCCGCATGCGCTGTAGCAGCGAGGAGATATGCTCGGGCGCGGTGCAATTGACGCCCACGCCGACGATTTGCACATGATCCTTGAACTGCGCGACGCAATCGCCGATCTCCTGGCCTTCGCAAGTGCGCACGCCGTCGCGACACGAGAAGCTCATCCAAGCGGTCATTGCCGGAAATTCCTCGAGTACGGCTGCCAGCGCCTGAGCTTCACGCAGACTCGGAATCGTCTCGCAGGCGAGCAGGTCTGCTCCCGATTCCGCCAGCACGTGAATTCGGGGTCGATGGAAATCCCGCAGCGCGGTATCGCTGACGGGGTAATGGCCGCGGTACTCGGATCCGTCGGCCAACATCGCACCGTAGGGTCCGACCGATGCTGCGACGAGAGGCCGCAATCGGTCAATCCGATTCGACGCATCGGCCCAAAATTCGTCCCGCGCCGCACACGCGAGCGCGACCGCAGCGCGCATCAGTTGCGCGGCGCCCGCGGCGTCGATGCCGCGTCGAGCAAAGCCCTCGAACGTGGCCTGGTAGGTCGCCGTAGTCGCGACATCGGCGCCGGCGCGGAAGTAATCCAGGTGCACCGCCTCAATCGCATCGGGCCGATCGATAATCAGTTTCGCGGACCACAGCGGGTCACGCAGATCGGCGCCGCGGCGCTCGAGTTCCGTGGCGAGCGCACCGTCGAGTATCAGTAGCGGGCGCAGTGCCAGAAACGCGGCGACGGGATCACGCGGCGATGGTGTCAGGTTACGCACGTCGCGGTCGATTCTGCCATACTTCGAATCCGGGTCGCCTGCATCTTCAGGTGAAGGATTTATGCTCGCCGCGCAAACCATAAAGAACGAACATTCCGACGTTTTCACATTTTTAGCCGGAAATCTCGATCGATCCGCGAGCCACTGCCACGTCGTCGAAGAGGCCACATCGGCGAGTTTGGTGTACGTCACGGATCCGGCGCAGTTGGCGCCGGCGCTGCGCCGCAACCCGTCGATTCTGATCATCCATGCGAAGATCGCGGCTGCGCTCCGCATCGATGCCCCGGCGGATAGCTGCTGTTTTTCCGCGCGCAACATTCCGCTGGGCATGGCCATATTGCTCAAGTACTTCGATACCAAGAGTTTGCGATTCAAACAATGGGGAGAGCGTCATCCGACCGCGGTCGTGCACGCCGACGCCGTGGTCGGCGAGCGTGTCTGCCTCGGCCCCTACTGCGTGATCGGCGCTCATGCCTCAGTAGGCAACGATTGCCTGATCGGTTCGCACGTCGTCATTGAAAACGAAGCCCGTGTCGGCGCGAGAAGCCTGCTGCATCCGCACGTGTTCGTGGGATCCGGCTGCGAGATCGGCGAGGACTGCGAGATTCATCCGCATACGACGATCGGTAGTGACGGCTTTGGATATGCAGCCGATGCAAGCGGCAAGCCGCGCAAGATAGCCCATCTCGGTAACGTGAAGATCGGCGAGGCGGTCGAGATCGGCGCAAATTGCGCGATCGATCGAGCGACGCTTACCTCCACGTATATCCGCTCCGGTACGAAAATCGACAATATTTGCCACATCGCGCACAACTGCGACTTGGGCGAGAACGGCTTGTATACGGCGGGCTTCATGATGGGCGGTTCGACCAAGATCGGCCGCAATTTCATGACGGGCGGCAACTCGGTCGTCACGGCCCATGTCACCGTCGCCGACAACGTGACGCTGCAAGGAAGATCTTCGGTTACGAACGACATTTTGGAACCGGGTGCCTACGGCGGCTACCCGCTGCAGCCCTTGAAGGAGGCGATCAAGACCGCGGTCAGCCTCGGCCAGTTGAACGCGATTCGCAAGAACCTTTATCGAGTCATGAAGCATCTGAATCTTCTCGAGAAGGACCCCTCCGGGAAGTTGCCCGACGCTTCAGAATCCTGAACGCCGATTGACGAAGCCGTTGGCGCGTCTCAGCTGGTCCAATGCTTACCCGGTCGCGGGCCCGACCGCGGTGGTCATGGGCGCCATGATCTGCATCCCAGTGGGAGCGACGATCGCCAAGAGCTTGCTGCCGCTCGTGGGGGCCGCGGGAACGACCGCGCTGCGCATGAGCCTCGCAAGCCTCATGCTGCTGGTTTACTGGCGCCCCTGGCGGATGCGGCCCACTTTGGGCACGCTGGGGGCGATCGTGGTTTACGGCGTGGCAATGGGGTGCATGAATCTGTGCTTCTACGCGGCCTTGCGCACCGTCCCCCTCGGCATCGTAGTCGCGGTGGAATTCACCGGGCCGCTCGCAGTCGCAATGATTGCCTCGAGCCGAGGCATCGATTTCTTATGGATCGCGCTGGCCGTCGCCGGGCTCGCGGTGCTGCTGCCGTTCGGCGGGGCCTCCGGTGTGGTGAGTCTCGTCGGCTTGGCGTATGCCTTGGGCGCGGGGGTTTGCTGGGCGATTTATATTCTCTTTGGCAAGCGGGCCGGCGCCCAGGCGGGCGGACAAACCACGGCGCTGGGCGCAATCATCGGTACGATGATCATCGTGCCGCTCGGCATCGCGGAAGCCGGCAGCCGGTTGTTGAGTCCGTCCTTATTGCCGGCCGCCATCGGTGTTGCGCTGCTGTCGAGCGCGCTGCCGTATTCGTTGGAGATGTTCGCGCTGACGCGCTTGCCGACGCGGACCTTCGGTGTCCTGATGAGCCTGGAACCCGCGATCGCTGCGCTCGTCGGTTTCGGTTTTCTCGGTGAGCGGCTGACCGGCTGGCAATGGGCCGCGATCCTCAGCATCATGCTCGCGTCTGGCGGCAGCGCCGCGACCTCGCCGGCGCGTGCCGCACTGCGACCGCAGATCGACTGACACCGCCGTTACGCGGTGCTCAATCGCCGAGCAGGGCTTTCTTGAGATCGCCCTGGACGGGTTTGGCGCCTAGCCAAACCTTGAGCAGCGCCCGCTGAAAGTCCGCGCCAGGAATCGGCTGCCCACGCGGCTGCCCATTGATTGCGACGCGCGTCGTGCCATCGGCGAGAAAATCGATCGTCAATAAATCGCCCTTGGCCGCGGAGCCGATCGCGTTCATGGTGCCGACGAGCGCGTCGAGCTGCGCCTTGAGGCCGGCGAGTTCGGCCGGCGTGCTATTGAGACTGATTCCTTCGCGCAACGAGTCGCTGAGCTGTTCGGCGCTCAAGTTGCGCATGAGCGTCATCGAGACGCGTTTGGGGCCTGCGTCGTCGAGAATCGCCGTCGCGTCGGATAAATGGCCGGAAAGGTACAAACCGGCTACATAGACATCGAAGAAATATTTGGTGCGTTTACCGGCGCCATTGAGCACGAGCGTCGATGAGCCGACCTGAGCCGTGCGGTCGATCTCGATTCCGGCGACCGCAACGGTCGCGGCGTTTGCGACCAGCGTCGTAGCGAGATACAACACCGCGGCGCCGGCCAAACTGATCGCGGCCGTGAGCAATCCCGGACGGGCGCGGCAGCCCTCTGCGATCTGGTCGCTCGCGCCGATTGGGCTTGTCATGTTGTTCATTGCATTGACCCCGTCTGAAAACTCATGGGCTAGAACCGCGATTGCGGCCACCATACCAACTGCGCGATAGGCATGGAAGGCCAGGCCCAATCAAAGCTGTGCGGCGAATTCCTTAATGACCGGAAACCGGAAAACGCCTCATACTATCCGCGATTGCCGCGTCGCGGGGACGTTCCTGGAATAATGCGTTTCCATAAGGTGGGGAGGTACAGTATATTTTTTTTTTCGACATCGGCCAATCGGCATTTCGGGTTCAGCTGAAGCGCTGATCCAAGTGAGAACCTGATCATGCAAGACCGGTTCAGCGCGGCGGCTTTCGACGCGCATAGTCACGTGTTCCTCGGCGCCGGCCATGAGCAAAATGAACGCAAGACCTGGGCGGTCATCGCGTTGTGCACGCTCATGATGGCAGTCGAGATCGTGGGCGGCCAGATGTTCGGCTCGCTGGCGCTCATCGCGGATGGCTTGCACATGTCGACGCACGCGAGCGCCATGCTGATCGCGGCGCTTGCCTATATGTATGCGCGCCGCCATGCGAGCGACGCGCGCTTCGTCTTCGGCACCGGCAAACTTGGCGACCTCGCCGGATTCACGAGCGCGATCATATTGGCGATGATCTCCGTGCTCATCGGCTATGAGGCGGTGGTGCGTTTCCTCAAGCCCGTTGCCATCCACTTCGCCGAAGCCATCCCGATCGCCGTCGTGGGATTATTCGTCAACGTCGTGAGCGCCTGGCTGCTGAGCGACCATGATCACGGCGCGCATGGCCACGGCCACGGCCACGGCCACGGCCAAAGCGATGATCATGAGCACGCGCACGGGCATGAACATGCGCACGGGCATGAGCACGCGCACGAGCATGAGCACGCGCACGGGCATGAACACGCGCACGGGCATGAACACGCGCACGGGCATGAACACGCGCACGGGCATGAACACGAACATGTGCATGGCCACGCGCACGCGCATGTCCCGCGTGATTTGGCGACAATCGCGATCTCCGCGCATCGCGACAACAACATTCGTTCGGCCTATGTGCACGTGATGGCAGACGCCGCGGTGTCGGTGCTCGCCATCGTCGGATTGCTGTTCGCGCGGGGATTCGGTTGGGCTTGGATGGACCCTCTGGCGGGCACGATCGGCGCGTTCGTGATCGCGAGTTGGTCTTACCGGCTGATACGCGATACCGGCGGAATTTTGCTCGATATGAATCCCGATTTCGCGATGACCAAACGCTTACGCGCCGCGATCGAGACGGATGGCGATCGGCTCGTCGATCTGCATGTGTGGCGGTTGGGTCCCGGACACTTGGGTGCGCTCCTCTCGATCGTTACCGCCAAAGACAGAAATTGCGCGTACTACCGCGAAAGGCTCAAGGGCTTCACATCGCTGTCCCATGTGACCGTGGAAGTGGTCAACACGAGACCAATGCACTAGTCTTCACGGCCATGCTGACAAAAATTATTGCGCGTTTCGCGCTGGCCTCGATCCTGATTCATTTGTTTTGCGCGGCTGCGCCGGGCCACGCGGCCACCTCGGCTGCGGCGGCCGATATGGTCTATCGGAACGGCAAGGTCTACACCGTCGACGCGCGCGACAGCCTGCAGCAAGCGCTCGCGATCCGTGCCGGCCGCATTGTCTACGTCGGCAGCGACGCGGGCCTCGAGCCGTTTATCGGCGCTCATACGACGATCGTCGACCTGCATGGCCACATGTTGATGCCCGGGTTGATCGACGGTCATATGCATCCCATGCAGGGCGGGGCGGCGCTGCTGAAATGCAGTTTGAATTACGCACAGCTCACCATTGAGCAGATGCAAGTCAGAATCCAGGCCTGCCTCGATCGGGCCGATGTGGGTCAGGCGAATGCGTGGTTTGAAGTCGTTGACTGGTTTCAGGAGGCCATGACGCCCGCCGGCACCGTCACGAGCCGAGCGACGCTCGATGTCTTGAAGACGACGCGACCCATATTGGTGATGTCGTCGTTCGGGCATACCGCGCTCGTCAATTCCCGTGCGCTGCAACTGGCGGGTATCACCGCGCAAACGATCGACCCGCCCGGCGGACGAGTCGGGCGCGATGCCGCCGGCAATCCCTCGGGTATCTTGGAGGACGCTGCCCACGAATTGGTGACCAAGCTATTGCCGAAACCCACGCCTGCCGAGGATATTGAGGCGGCCAAAGCGGCACTCGAGGCGTTGCGCAAGCAGGGAATCACGACGTTTCTGGATGCGATGGCCACACCGGCGGGTATTGCGGCGTTCGCGCATTTGCAAGGCACGGGCCAGCTGACGGCCCGCGCGCATTTTGCGGTGTTGATCACGCCGCCGGAGGGCGGTCTGCCGCTTAAGGCCGTCGCAAAGGTCAAAGCCTTGGTGGCTCGCTACGATCAAGGCGCACTCAAACCGGCGCCGCAGATCACGGTGCGTAACGCGAAGATGTTCCTCGATGGCGTGATCACCGCGCCGGCGTGTACGGGGGCCATGTTGGAGCCGTACTTCGCACCGCAGAGCGCATCGGCCGATGCCGAGTGGCTGCCGGGAAAGAACCGCGGACCCGAGGTCTATTTTCCGGCGCCCATGCTCGCCAGGCTGTTGGTTGCGCTTGCGCAGGCGGGAATCGAACCGCACATGCACGCCGACGGTGATCGGGCGGTGCGCGAAGGCCTGGACGGCATCGAGGCGCTGCGGCGCAAATTCCCGCATCGAGATATTCGCGCGGCGATCGCGCATGACGAAATCGTCGACCCCGCGGATTTTCCCCGCTATCAGCATCTCAATGTGATTCCCGTGTTGTCGTTTCAATGGGAAAAGCCGGCCCCGGACACGATCGATGGGGAACAAGCCTACCTCGGCAAGACACGCTTCAAGTACCTCGAACCGGCGGGATTCCTCGCCGCGGCGGGCGCACGCATCGCCTACGGCAGCGATTGGCCCGTCGATCCGCTCGATGAATGGTTTGCGCTCAAGGTCGGCGTGACTCGAACGAACGCGCCGAGCGCCGATCTGAAGTTCCGGGGCCGGCTCAGCGAGGATCCGGGACTTTCGCGCGAGGCGGTGTTGCGGGCCATTACGCTGAACGCCGCCTACGAGCTGCACCAGGAGCGGCAGACCGGTTCCCTCGAACTCGGCAAATTCGCCGATTTGATCGTGCTCGACCAGGATTTCTTCGATATTCCGGCCGAGCAGATCGCCACCATCAAGGTCCTGCAGACGGTCGTCGGTGGACGCGTGGTTTACCAGGCCGAGGCGTTTTCCGACTGAGTTTCGGCGTTGCGCAGGGTTTCAAATGCCCTGCGCCGCGCCTCCGGCCACCCCCATACGTGCATGATTCACAGGCGTTTTTGACCGGCCTTAGGGTTCGGCTCGACGCGCAAATTGAGAGGGACCCGGCAGATTGCCGCGAAACTTGAGTGCGATTTCCACGAACTGCGAAGGCGATCACAAACGCATCGCGATATGCAGGAAGAATGGCTCCTATGCCCGGCGCGAGCGCGGGTTTTTGGTCGGCACATTGCGTTTTTTTCAATTTAGGAGCTTCCATGCGTAAGATTCTTTCGGCAACCCTCGCGGCATGCGTCATGACCGCAGGTGTTGCTCAAGCGGGCACCACGACGACGACGTTCGCGGTCACCGCCACGGTCAATTCGACCTGTTCGACGACGGCGACGGCCCTCGCGTTTCCGGCCTACACGCCGGGCGGCGGTGCCGTGATCCAAAGCAGTACCGTCAGCGTCAAGTGCACCAAGAACACGCCCTATACCGTTCTTCTCAACGGCGGCGTTGGCGGTACGGTGGCTCAGCGTTTGATGTCCGCGGGTGCCAACACCTTGCAGTACCAGCTGTACACGACCGCCGCACTAGCCAGCGTTTGGGGCGACGGTACGGGTTCGAGCGTGACACAGGCGGGGACCGGTTCGGGTGTTGCAACTGCGAACACGCTGACCGTCTTCGGCCAAGTGCCGGACAATGCGTTTAACCAGGCGGTGGTCCCGGCGGCCTATACCGACACCATCACAGTCACGGTCAATTACTAACGGGCGGCAAGCCGGCACTGCGCGAACGCATGGGAAGCTCAGTCGATTGATCGCGATCGGCTCAGCGGTGGCTGTCACTCGGCCACCGCTGAATGCGGCATGCGATACCGGCCATCTGCACCTGACCCATTGCCGCGGCCGACGACCATGAGAACGTGGATGCATTTTCAATTATTGCTGGCCGCGATCGCGATGGCGGGCCCAGCGCATGCGAGCTCGTTTAATATTTCTCCGATCCGCGCCGAGTTGGGCGGAGCGCATCACACGGAAGTGTTGAGCTTGACGAACGCGGACGACGGCCCGGTTGTGGTCGAAGTGCGCATCGTCAAGTGGTCGCAGGACGATGGCGCAGATCAACTCGATGACACGCGCGAACTGCTCGTTACTCCGCCGGTATTGCAGATTCCGGGAAAAGGCGAACAGATCATTCGTGTGGCGCTGCGCCGCGAGCCGGATCCGGCCCGTGAAACGACCTACCGCGTGATTTTTCAAGAAGTGCCGCAGGCTCCAACGCCCGATTTCACGGGCTTGCGGGTCGCGTTGCGGCTCAGTGTGCCGATTTTCGTCGCGCCTGCCCACGGCAAGGCCAAGGCGGACGTTTCCTGGGATGCCCATTGGCTCCCGAGCGGAGAACTGGAAGTCGCCGCGACCAACAACGGCAACGGCCATTTGCAGGTCATTGATTTCGATCTGCAGTTGCCGGGCGCGAGCGCCCCGGTGCGCGGCATCACGGCCAAGTACCTGTTGCCCGGCAGCCGCATGGTGTGGACCTTGGCGCCGCCGGCGGATGCCGAGAAGCAGGGAGCGATTTCCATTCATGGCCATAGCGACCAAGGCGAATTCTCGGCCGACGTTGCCAACAACGGCTCTTAAGGCCAAGGCCGACGTGGCGTGGACATCAATTCCTCCAGGCCAATCTCGTGTACTCATGGAACATATTCCAGGATTGCCGCAACCGCTGAACGCTGCATCGATGCGGGCCGGTGGCTGCTGGGGCTCGTGCTGCTGTATGGCGCACTCATGAGCACCGCCTTCGCGGCGCCCGCGGGTGAGTTGCAGGAAGCGGTGCTCGAAGTGACGCTGAACCCCGAGGTGGATGGGGAGATGATGGTGGTACTGCGCGGCGACGGCGGCGTGCTGTATTTGCAAGACGAGGATTTTGCGAAGCTGCGCTTGCATCTGCCGCCGACTCAGCCGACCCTGTTCGAGGGGCGCCGCTATTATGCGCCGGCCGCGATTCGCGGTAGCACGGTGACGATCGACGAGGCGCGCCAGCGCGCGGTCATCAGCGTGCCCGCATGGGCGATCGAGACGACGCATCTCAGCGCGGCGGAGCGACGCAGTCCCGCAATCACGCCCTCTTCTCCGGGCGGGTTTCTCAACTACCAGCTCTACGCACAGCAGGTCGAGGGTCAAAACAGCGGCGGCCTGTCCGCCGAAGTCGGCCTGTTCGCGGGCGCCGGCGTATTGACGAATACGATGGTGGGCCGTTCCGGCGACGGCCAAGACAGCTTGATTCGATTGGATACGACATATACGCGCGATTTTCCGGATCAACTGGAGACCTTGAGCCTCGGCGATGCGATTAGCGATGCCGGCAGTTGGGGCGATTCCGTGCGCTATGCGGGGATACGCTGGAGCCGAAACTTCGCGTTGCGTCCCGATTTGCTCACGACACCGTTGTTGACGACTGGCGGCATGGCGACCGTGCCGTCGACCGTCGACGTGTTCGTCAACAATCAGTTGGTCTCGACGAGCCAAACACCCGCGGGTCCGTTCGTGGTCGATCGGCTACCGACGGTTTCGGGCACCGGCGACGTCAGCGTGGTCGTGCGCGATGCACTGGGACGCGAGCAGGTCGTCACGCAATCCTTTTATTCGAGCACCAGTCTGCTCGCGCCGGGTCTGACTCAATATTCTTTCGACCTCGGCAGCATCCGCGACGACTATGCGCTCGCGAGCGATCATTATGGCTCGACCTTGGGCGAGGCGACTTACCGGCGCGGCATTACCGACACCCTCACGTTGGAGGGTCATGCAGAGTATTTGGAACATTACCAGCACGCCGCCGGGCTCGATGCGGCGATCGGCATCGGTAAAGTCGCTGTGCTGACACTCACGACGGCGAACGGCGCGGATCCGGGCGGATCGGGCTGGTTGACCGGAGTCGGCATCGAGCATCGCGGATCGCGATTCAGTTTCGTCGCGAGCAATTTCTGGGCCAGCAGTAATTTTGCGCAAATTGGGCAGGCGCTCGAGCCGGCGCAGCGGCTGCGTCAGCGCAGCCTGGCGCAAACCGGCTATAGTTTAGGGCGTTTTGGGTCTATTTCCTTGGCTTACGTGCGGCAGGAATATCGTGACTCGCCGACACAGCAGACGATCAGCCTCACGCAAAGCGCAAACTTCGGCCGCTCAGGCACACTCAATTTGACCTTGACGCGGGTATTGACCGCGGATGGCGGACCAAGCTTCGGCACGCCGAACCAGAATTCGACGAGCGTTTATCTGATTTACGTCATACCGCTGGGCGGTCGGCGCGCGGCGACCGTATCGGCACTCGGCGGCACCGGCAGCGGTGCGCCCGCGAATGCCTTGGTCGGTTCACTGATCGAGAGCCCGCCGATCGGACCCGGTACCGGCTATCGACTGAGCGCATCGAGCGCCGGCGACTACGATGCCGATTTGCGCCAACAGTTTGCAAGCGCCGATATGGAGGTCGAGGCGGTGCGCAATCAAGGTATCGAGGGGCGCAGCGCTTATTTTACCGGCGCGATGACGCTGCTCGACGGCCAGCTCAACGAGACGCGTCAAGTCAATGGGAGCTTCGCGATGGTCGACGTCGGGGGACTCCCCGGCGTGCCGGTATACGTCGAAAATCAACTGACCGCTTATACGGATTCTACCGGCAGGGCCTTGCTGTATAACCTCAGACCCTATGAAGCCAACCACATCAGCATCTCGCCGACCGAATTGCCGCTCGACACCGCGATCGCCTCGAGCAGCACGATCGTCGCGCCGCCGTTTCGAAGCGGAGTGGTCGCGCGATTTCCGGTCGAGCGGATACGCGGCGGCACTTTCCGGCTGGTGACCGACGACGGCAAGCCGGTGCCGGTCGGCGCCTTGGTCAAACTGAAGGGCAAGCTGTTCCCGGTCGTTCTCGACGGTATGGTGTACGTCATCGGCTACGATCACGGCATGGCGGCCGAGGCATCGTGGAGCGGCGGACATTGCAACTTCCGCTTGGATCCTCCGCCCAATGACGATCCCTTGCCCGATATGGGCACCGTTCGTTGTCACCTTGCCCTGCCTGGCGCAGCCACGGGGAGCCCATGAGATTTTCTCTAACGCGGCATTGCGAGGCGGCGCTGCGCCGTGTCGGCCTCTTCCTCGCGCTGGGGCTGCTGCTCGCCGTGTCGCCGGCGGCACGCGCGGCCGTGACCGTCAACTGCACCGTCAGCGCAGGCGGCATTGCATTCGGCATCTATAATCCCTTGAGCGGGATCGGCGACGCCTCCACCGGGAGCCTGCTCGTGACGTGTACGGGCACCGGCTCGGGCTCCACCTTGGTCACCGTCGACCTGAGCCTGAGTACCGGCATCAGCGGCAACTACGACACCCGTACGATGCTCTCGGGGGCCAATGTTCTCGACTACAACATCTATTGGAGCGCCGCCTACACGCAGATCATGGGTAATGGTACCGGCGGATCATTTTCCGGTCAGGCCGGCCCGTTTACCGTCACCGCAGGCGGTAACGTGCAGGTGACCGGCACGATGTATGGGTACATTCCGCCGTCGCAGGACGTGGCCCCGGGCGGCTATACGGACGTCATCACGGTCACCGTGACTTACTAGATCGATTCCAGCGGGCGAACTGCGATGCGCATGGGCCAGGGATAGCGGCCCGCCACGAGTCCCGGCGCCAAACTCAAGCGAAAGCGCAGCGACAGACTCACCGGGTGAGGCTGCTGCCAGCGCTGGATGATCGTGCCGCCGTCTTGACCGAGGCGCAGATCCGCATCGAATCCATGAATCAGCATCGCGGCTACGATGGGAGCCACCGTCGTCACATCGAGTGCATAGCCGTTCGCGCTGTTGCTGCGTATCACGAGCATCGTCGGCTGCAATACGTCGATGTAGCCGCGCCGCAGATCTTGCGTCGAGAGTTGCAGTTCGGTCGGCGCAGATTGCCGTTCGATGTTGGCGACCGCGTTGACGGTGATGCCGACGGAGAAACTCGTGCGTGTGTCCTTGGCGGTTGCCGCCGCGAAACCCGCCATGACGAATCCAAGCGCAATTCGCGCGACTAGCCGCGGATCGGACCGCGTCACGGCTCTGCGGGTCGGGTTGTCGCTAGCGTTCATGGATACTTTACATAGCGGCACCGGCGCAGGGGACTTTAGTCATTGACGCGGCCGCGCGCTCCTGACATAACGTGGTGCCACGCATGCGCACTCCATTGACGCTCCCGTTCGCGCTGTTCCTGCCGTCATTACTGATCTGCTATCTAGCCGCCCTGTGGCCTTGCGTGGCCGCCGCGGCCGATGTCCCCGATGCCCCCGGTGCCGCCGATGCGACCGCCGTGATCGGCGCCGCGCTGTCGCCGGTCGTCATTACGGCGACGCGTCTCGCGCAAGCGAGTTTCGATCTGCCCGTGGCCATCGATCGCGTCGAACGCGCGGCAATTCAGCCGGGCAAATTGCAAGTCAATTTGTCGGAGTCTCTCGATACCGTACCGGGCGCGTCGGTCGAGAGCCGGCAGAACTATGCGCAGGATCTGCAGATCTCGATCCGAGGCTTTGGTGCTCGCTCCAGTTTCGGCGTGCGCGGCGTGCGGCTCTATTCCGACGGTATCCCGGGAACGATGCCGGATGGACAGGGCCAGTTTTCGCAGTTCGATTTGGGTTCGGCCGACCACATTGAGGTCATGCGCGGGCCTTTCTCGGCGCTCTACGGCAACTCGTCGGGGGGCGTGATCGCCATTTTTACCGAGGACGGCGCGCCGGGAAATCGTATCGACGGCAGCGTGGATTTCGGCAGTTTGGGGACCCAGCGCTACGCCTTGAAGGATGCCGGAGACAATGGCGCGATCAATTACGTCGTCGATGCCGCGCACTTTCAAACCGACGGCTATCGCGACCACAGTGCCGCCCAACGCAATAATTTCAATTCGAAATTGCGTTTCGATTTCGCGGATGCCGGGAAATTGACGTTCATCGGCAATGCCGTCGAGACGCCATTCGTCCAGGATCCCCTGGGCCTCAATAGTGCACAGCTCGCGGCGGATCCCGCGCAAGCGGGAATCGGCGCGATCGCCTACGACACGCGCAAATCCTTGAGTCAGGAGCAAGCCGGAGCGATCTACGATCGGCCGCTCGGCGCGGCCGATGATTTGTCGGCGACTCTCTATACGGGACATCGCGCCACGACGCAGTATCAGGCGATTCCCGCTTCGACGGAAGCTTCGCCGACCGATCCCGGCGGCGTCATCGATCTCGCGCGGAACTTCTGGGGAATCGATGCGCACGTCGTCGATCACAGAGACTTGCTCGGCAAACCACTGCAGCTCACCGCGGGCCTGAGCTACGACGATCTCGAGGAAGCGCGCAAGGGGTATGTGAATTTCATCGGCGATACGCTCGGCGTCGAAGGCGAGCTGCGCCTCGACGAGGCCAATCATGTTTATGATTTGGACGAGTATTTGCAGCTGCAATGGGATCCTGGCGCGCGTTGGCGCGTGCTCGCGGGCTTGCGCAATAGCGACGTCGATGTCAGCTCCCACGATCATTTGCCGGTGCCGAGCGGCGATCAAGACAGCGGCGTACGCTACGGCGCCGTCGATCCCGTCGCGGGGATCACGTTTCGGATCGCCCCGACGCTCAACAGCTACCTGGCGTTCGGCAGGGGATTCGAGACGCCGACCCTCAACGACTTGGCGTACCGGTCGACCAACGGCAGCCTGCCGGGACTCAATTTCGGTCTTCAGCCGGCTCGCAGCGACAACTACGAGGTCGGCATCAAGGCGGAGCTGGGCTGGCTACGCGCCGATCTCGATGCGTTCTATGTAAAGACCGAGCACGAACTTGCGGTGCTCGCGGACGAGACCGGCAAGTCGGTCTACCAGAATATCGGCGAGACCGAGCGCAGAGGAATTGAACTCGCTGCGGACGCCGTATGGACGCGCGCATTCAGCGCGCGGCTTGCCTATACGTATTTGCATGCGGTCGTGGTCCAGCCGTATACCACCTGCGTCGGCGCGCCTTGTTCGGGTGCCCCCTGCGCGGTCGCGAGCGGTTGTAAAACCGTCGTAGTCGCCGCAGGCAGCTATCTTCCAGCGGTGCCCATGAATGCGCTGTACGCCGGCCTCACCTGGCGCTATGCGCCTCGCGGGATTTCGATCACACTCGAGACTCAGGGCCGCGCACAGATCTATGCCGACGACCGCAATTCCGAAGCCGCCGGTGGCTATTGGGTGGAAAACTTGAGCGTGGGTTGGGAACAGCAAGGCAAGCATTGGCGGTTCACCGAGTTCGGACGGCTCGATAATCTGGCAAACCGCCGCTATGTCGGCAGTGTCATCGTCAACGAGAGCAATTCGAGGTTTTTCGAACCGGCGCCGGGCCGAACGGCGCTCATTATGTTCACTGCAGCAAGGCGCAGCGAATGAGACCGCCTGATGGGGAATTTATAGGCACGCGCAATAAGTTATTTTGCGGCGTACACCGATTCGCGCGAACTGCGTTAACTAGTTAGTGTCTACTTAAGTACGGGTCCATAATCGAACCGATGGGGTCCGGCAGGTAACGGAGAATGGCAATCATGAGTACCAAGATGGGTCGCTTTGTTCTGGCGGTGGGGGCGCTCGCGTCGATTCTCGCAATGGGAGCACCTGCGTTTGCCGAAGGACATGGCGGCGGTAGCCATGGGGGCGGT
>Ga0181538_10000577_pt1 | contig 43409 bp, 42 predicted proteins | sample PEATcosm2014_Bin_40_FD_119773 | JGI IMG/M metagenome (GOLD analysis project Ga0181538, IMG submission 119773) | Peatland microbial communities from MTU Mesocosm Facility, Houghton, MI, USA - PEATcosm2014_Bin23_30_metaG | ecosystem: Environmental > Terrestrial > Soil > Wetlands > Peat | place...
AACCTTTTACAATCGCCAGCGCGCCCATAGCGCCCTGGGCTACCATTCGCCCGTTGACTTCGAACTCCTAAACAACTAACTAAATGTCTCAACTTTTCTCTCCGTTTTTTCGAAGCAAGCCCACTTCGCCTCCCTCTTGGACCTCGCCCAGCTTGATAAAAAGAGAAACCAATTTATCAATTAGTGGCGGCGGTTGAGCACTTTTGCTGCTGCCATCGCCCGCGCCCGAGTTCGAATTTTGCACTGTGTTCATAGAAATTGCTTTCACCCGTAACCACGCCATTACCCGCAGACAAACTCAAGGAACCGCCGAAACGCGCCCAATACGATTGAAAATCAACCGAAGTTGTGGGGGGATCGCGCCCCCGCTTTGCATCAAAGTCAAAAACACGCAAAACCATTGTGACTATTGGCGAACCGATGAATTTTGATCGGGAATTATTTTGTTCAAAAAACAACGACTCTGCAAGTAGATGTTTCGACGTAAGTGATTGATGGTCAACTATATCCTGTTTACAGCCGGTGCCAAAACCCTAAAAGTATACAAACGGGCTTGATGACAAACACGAACAAGGGTGAAAAGCCAAAGCTGACGTTGGCAGAAATGACAAAACTTAGAGAAGAATCCGCCGCAGTTTTTCGAGTCTTACCAACGAATCGGTGCGCGGCGCACTGGCTGAACTAGCGCCATCAAACACAATTGCAACCGGCGTAAAAATCCTGCTGGACGAGAATTCATCAACGATTTCATAGCAGCATTTCGCGCGGCGGCCTTGAATGGATTTCAACACTGCGACGATCGGCAGTAATTTTTACCGAAAGAATTTGCAGAATTTTTCGAAATTAAATTCGTTTGTTCGGTTAATTCTGTCTCCGAACCGAAATTGCGCGGCTTGATTTATTCCGCGTCTGCCCTACGTTGTTCAACCTGACTTATGGAATTGAACAATGACGAAATCCGCCGGTACTCGCGGCACCTGATTCTGCCCGAAGTCGGCCTGGCCGGCCAAAAGAAAATCAAGGCCGCCAGCGTCCTGTGCATCGGCTCCGGCGGCCTCGGCTCGCCCATCGCCATGTATCTCGCCGCCGCCGGCATCGGCAAACTCGGCCTCGTGGATTTCGACACCGTGGATTATTCCAATCTCCAGCGGCAACTGCTGCACACCGATGCCGACGTGGGCCGCCTAAAAACGGAATCCGCCCGGGAAACCATCCGCGGCATCAATCCGAACGTCGAGGTCGTTCTGTACAACACCCGCATCAGCTCGGAAAACGCGCTCGACCTCATCCAGCCCTACGACATCGTGGTGGACGGCACGGACAATTTCCCAACCCGCTACCTCACCAACGACGCCTGCGTGCTGCTCAAAAAGCCGAACGTCTATGGCTCGATCTTCCGTTTCGAGGGACAGGCGAGCGTGTTCGCGCCGCATCTCGGCGGGCCGTGTTACCGCTGTCTTTATCCCGAACCGCCGCCGCCCGGCATGGTGCCGAGCTGCGCGGAAGGCGGCGTGCTCGGCGTGTTGCCCGGCATCATCGGCTGCATCCAGGCCACGGAAATTCTGAAGCTCGCCATTGGCCGGGGCAGTTCGCTCGTCGGACGGCTGCTCCTGTTCAATGCGCTAGAATTGAAGTTTCGTGAATTAAAACTGCGCCGCGACCCGCAATGTCCCGTTTGCGGCGAGCATCCGACGATCAAGGAATTGATTGATTACGAACAGTTCTGCGGCATCGTGCCCGAACCGGCGGCGTCGCAGGCCAACCCGGATGAAGTAACCGTCCAGGAAATGAAGAAGGCGCTCGACACCCCGGCCCTTGGCATCAAGGTCGTGGACGTGCGCGAGCCGGATGAATACGAAATTGCGAAGGTCAAAGGCGTGCCGCTGCTGCCGTTGAGCGAGCTGTCGAATCGCTTCACTGAGCTGGACCCAAACCAGCAATATTACTTGCACTGCAAGGCCGGCATGCGGTCGCTGAAGGCGCTCAGCTTTTTGAAGCAGCAGGGGTTCAAATACGTCAAGAGCGTCAAGGGCGGCATCAACGCGTGGTCGGACGAGATTGATTCGAGCGTGCCGAAGTATTGAGCCGAAGACCACAGATTGGCAGAAGCGCATTCGGGCCGCGCCTGCCAATCTACAAAACATTGGGAAAACTCAAAGCTTCCTCCACCCACCGGGACAACCTCAATCGTGAGGCAACGAAGACTGGATCGGCATCGCCGGTCGGCAGCCGTTTTCCATAAGTTTACGCCCGGCTGCGCACCTGGAAAATTTGACGCGCAGGGCTTGAACAGTTGGCGGGGTTTTGTCTTTCGCGCTTGCCGCTGAATGTTAAGAGGCCGGAGTATTAATGGCGGGAACAAGAGTCAATCATTTCCCCGCCGCTTTGGACCGACACGCGGATGTGACCCCGGTGGCACCAGTCTCCCGAGCCCGGCGCAGCTTGTCTGGCCATGCTGGTGCTGCCCGCCCTGCTCTTGGGGCGCTGGAGACGGTCCCGTGCCGCCCAATAATCACCAGCGGCGCTTGCGTGCCGACCCTTTTCGCTTTTAAACTTGCCCAAAATCCGACAATGGCCTTATTGATTCTCCGCAGATGCTCTTGGAAAAACGCATCCCTCTTCTCCTGGTTCTCCTGGGGAGCGCGCTCGTTTCGCTGATCGCCGCGAGCAACGACAGCCTTTGGATCGACGAAGCGAACTGGGCCTACGCGGCCATCGGAAAAAAGACCGACGTGTTGAGTGTGAATAAGGGCTTGCGCGACTGGCAAAGTCCAAAAAACTGGGTTCAGTTTTCAGACCCGGCAAAACCGCTTTACGGTATTTATCTCTGGACCTGGGAAAAAGCCTTCGGGCACAGCGAGCGGGTCTTGCGGCTTTCCAATTTACCTTGGTTTCTGCTGGCGCAAACCGCCTTATGGATCGGATTAAGGAATCTCCCGCGCTTGCGCTGGATGGTGGCGCTGTGCATGGCGATCAGCCCAATCATGTGGTTCTACCTGAACGAGACCAGCCCCTATATCATGCTGCTGGCCGGGGCCTGCTTGGTGCTCGGCTTGCTGGTGCGACTGGCGACCTCGGAGGCTGTTCCGGAGCGGTTGGAGGGCCGTCACTTCTGGTGGCTGGGATCGGGGCTGTTGCTGTTGTGCGGCAGCAACGCCATCGGCATTCCTTGGGCGGGCGCATCCTTGGTGGCGCTTGCCTGCCTGGTCTGGGGGCGTTGCAAGGTCCGCTGGAGCGCGACCGTCTTTGTGCCAATCGGGATCACCGCTGTAGGCCTGTTGCTGCTGGCCGAACACTACAATTATTGGAGACTCGCTAAATCGGGCATGGTCACCGGGTCTGGCCTGCAGAATATTGCATTCGCAGGTTACGAACTGCTGGGCTTCTCCGGGCTGGGCCCGGGCAGGCTTGACTTGCGGGAAAACAGAATGCTGGCGCTGCGCCCTTTTGTTCCGGGTTTGGTTGTCCTGGGCGTGACCATCGGGCTGCTGTTTCCAGTGGTGTGGAAGGAAACTCGCCGATGGTTTGCGCCTCGATGGTGGTTGTCCGCGACATCCTACGTGTCGCTGCCCCTTTTGCTCATGTTTGTGGCGGTGCAGCAAACGCATTTCAAGCTCCTGGGCCGTCATTTGATGCCGCTGGAGCCGGTCGTAATTCTAGGGCTGGCGCTGGCGCTGACTTCGCTGCTGGAGAGACGGGGATGGAGCGCCAAAATTTTGGTGCTTGGTTTCTGCCTGCTGTGGCTTGGATCCAGTCTTTCCTTGCGTTTCGCCCCACGCCACGCGCGGGATGATTACCGGTCCGCGGCAGCTGCGGCGAACACGGCTTTGAAAGCCGGGAAAACAGTCTGGTGGTGCGCAGACAGTTGTGGAGCCGGTTACTACAAGGTCGCTTTGGCAGGCGAACCGATGGTTCCCGGCAAAGCGTTCTTCGCCATGAGATTGGATCCAGAAAGAGTTCCCGGTCTTCCGCAGCCGGACCTGGTGGTTCTGTCCAAGCCGGACATCTACGATCCGGGCGGCGGAGTGCAACGCCTCCTCGGGGCGGGCACCTACCGGAAGATGTATTCTTTTCCGGCCTTTACCATCTGGGAGAAGTAACCTGTCGGCCGTGGGAGGCTGCTTCATTGGCTTCACGCCGGAAGCAAGGCGGGATCTTATCGCCCAAGCCGGGGCGACCGGAAAAGTTCAGAGTTTACCAACCGCAGGAACTCGCCTAACTTCAGAACCGACACGATGATTCCACTTTTGTCCATTGTGGTTCCGGTTTACAAGGAAGAAGGCAATCTCACCGAGTTCATGGCGCACGTAGTGCCAGTGCTGGAAGGCCTCACCCCTGATTTTGAAATTATCTTTGCGATGGATCCGTCACCGGACCGGACGGAGGAATTGATCCTGGCACTGCGGCAGAAAGACGTGCGGGTTAAGCTGATCAAGTTCTCCCGCCGCTTTGGCCAGCCCATGGCAACCATGGCAGGAATGCAGTACGCCACCGGGCAGGCGGTGATCGTCATGGACGTGGATCTGCAGGACCCACCCGGGTTGGTGCCGCAACTGGTTGCCAAGTGGCGCGAAGGTTTCGATGTGGTCATGGCACAGCGGAAAAACCGGAAGGGCGAAACTTTGATCAAAAAAATCATTTCCGCAGTCGGCTATAAATTCATCAATCGCATCGCGGAGGTCCCGATTCCCCCGAACACGGGCGACTTCCGGCTGATGAGTCGCCGGGTGGTTAACGAGATTAACCGGCTCAAGGAGTGCCATGGCTTTCTGCGCGGCTTGGTGGCTTTGGTGGGGTTTCGACAGACCGTGGTCCAGTTCGAGCGGCCAGCCCGCTTTGCCGGTCGAGGCAATTACAACCGCTTCCTGGGATCCCTGCGCATTGGCATGAACGGGATGGTTTCTTTCTCCAACTACTTGCTGACGCTCTGTTCGCAGATGGGGTTTGTGATCGCAGGATTGTCCTTCCTGCTCGGCGTGATCTATGCCGTCATGAAACTGCTCGGTTTTCCGTTCCCCATCGGCAATCCCACCATCGTCATTCTGATTCTCTTCATGGGCGGTATTCAACTCATCAGCGTTGGTATCCTGGGCGAGTACATTGCCCGTATTTATGAAGAGGTGAAACAACGGCCAAAATTCATCATCGACCGGGTAGTAGGGTTTTCCCCGGTTCCTGCCGGGCACCTGGGACCGGGTGGAGCAGATCTCATCAGCCCCGCTTCTGAAGAACCAACACGCAGCGGATCCCCCACGGAAACCGAAACCACCGACCCAAAGCAGTTTCGAGCTTGAGCAAAATCCCGAGGACCCCGCTGGCCGACGTTTTTCGAATCTGTGAAACCACCAAGTGCCGCTTGACTTCGGGCGTACAGTGAGACCACCGCTGGTTCCAAAGTTTTCTTAGCGCAAAAGCCGGGAAGACGAAGAATCCGAGATGTGTGGTCCGGATGACGTCAAAACCGGTTTGCTTTGCAAGGGCGGTCAAGTCCTCAATCCGATACCGTCGGTGGTGCATGAGGATTTCATCGTAAAGGTCGTAGAGCCACGGCCCTGAAGGCACCTCGATATGAGCTATTCCCCCGGGCCTCAGTATGCGAAACAGGTTCGCCAGCGCGGCGACATGGTCGTCAATATGTTCCAACACGTTCAGGCACACGATCCCGTCAATGCTGGCGTCGGGCAGCGGACAATGACGAAGATCAAATTGAAGCAGCGGAATTCCTTTGAACTGGTTCGCCAATTTTTGGAGTGGCGGCGCAATGTAATCGGCGCCAATTACCGCAGCGCGCGGCACCTGGACGATCAGTTCCTCCAGGAGAAAACCCGAGGAACAGCCCACGTCCAGAACCAGGGGCTCACTTGACTTGCATAGTTCATCGATGGTCCGGATGGCAAGTCTTCGAGATGCCTTGTCAATCGGATGCTGGCTGCCCGCTTCTTGTTCGTGAAGCTGAGTCAGAGCGTCACTCCAGTTGCTATTACTTTGGGTATAGCAAAGAATCTGGTGGTGCTCGCCCGCACTATTAACAAATTGACGTCCATCCCAGGCGAATTCCGTTGCCGAGGTGGCGAGCTTTGGAAATCTGTAATTACGGATGCTGATTTTCACGATCTCCGTTCTCACGGATCAGCGGGTTCAGCCATGCTTGATGAGGCAACGCAGAATGTCAATCCCGTCATTCCCAGGGGTTGTCGGACGGTCCCGGGCGGGTTGTCAAGCGCTTGCAGGAGTGGTGATTTCACTGGGACTGAACGTCGCGTCATGGTGGCCCTTAACGGGTTGGGCGCACGGGGTCATTTGCGCAGTTTGCATTTTGGCGGCAACTCGTGGACGTGTTGCCGAAAGCAAAACGGAGCGCGGACAGCCATGTCCGCGCAAGCCGCCCTCGCAGAAAAAGGCTGGAATCGTGAAGTCGCACGAACGCGCGGATTCGGCGGACCGCGCTCCGGGCGTTTGAGCAATACGCCCTCAAGGGCGGGTTTTGGGTTTGAGGTGCGCGGAGGCGAACCTTTCCACTTGCGCCCAGACTTTTTCTTCGGTGACATTCCACAAACAATGCGGGGTGGCGAAACGGCAGTAATCCGAGCAGGGCTTGTACGGGCAGGCCTTGCCCTCAATCCACTCCGCCGCCGGATGGAGGGGGGCAAACCATTCCAGCAGCGACGGACCAAAAATCGTGAACGTGGGCACGCCGCTGATGGCGGCCAGATGGCCGGGGCCGGAACAATTGCCGATGAACACTCCGGCCTGGTCAATGAGTGCAAGCAACCCGGTGACGGTGTGCGGGCAAGCGACCGTGGTTTCGCCCGCTTTCTGCCACCAACCTGATTGGTCGGGGTCGCAGGCCACCTGCACGGGGCAGCCCTGTTCGCGCAACCGCCGGACGATTTTCTGGTAACGTTCCAATGGCCAGACGCGGGCGGGCAGCCGGGCGCCGCTGTGCACCAGGGCCAGCGGGCGGGCCGCGCGCGCCGGCAGGGCAATCCGGTCACGCGGCGGCAGGTCGATCCCCATCGCCTGGCCGGCCACCCGCCAGGATTCATAACGATGGGATTGGGGGGCGGGGCGGATGAGCGGCTGCGTCAAAAAAAACCGGCTGCCCACGCGGGGAAACCCGAGCCGCCTTTGGGCGCCAATCAGTTTCAGCAACAAATGGTCGCGCGGGTCCCAGCGCGCGGACAGGCCGCAATCAAAATGTTCGGCGGCCAGCTTCCGGCGCAGCCGGACGATTTCCAGCCACGGCCAGCGCCAGAGGTGATATTTGTGCTTGAACGCGGTCCACGGCGCCAGGAAGGTGACGACTTTCACGTCCGGCCACAGGCGGGGCCGCAGATCGAGCGCGAAGGGTTTGGCCAGCAGCGTGACGTCGAACCGTTCCGCCGCCGCGCGCAAAAACGCCGTGGCGATGACGAGATCACCGAGTCCCCAGAGTTCCACGATGAGCAATTTGGGCTTCACGATGGACGATGCGCCGCCGTCCGATGGAACGAGTGCCGGTGGCATTACCTCGGGAAGGCCGGGTGCGGCTGCCCACGCGGCAAAACACCCCGCGGTTGGAGGAATGTTTCCTCCGCTGGAACCGGCTGTGGCACCGGCCGGCACATGCCCCCATTGAGGGCGACGCTCAACCCAAGAGTGCCAACAAATCTCTCCATGTCCAAACTCAATGAGCCGCCGAGAAACAGGAACTGAATGACGTAAACCAGGAATTCCACAAAAAGAAAGGTGTTGAGGGTTCGCAGCGCGGGATCGCCATACTGGAAATTGCAATACGTTACCCGAATGCCGGCCGCGAAAAACCAGAGAACGCCAATGCACCCCCAGATACCGAAAGGGAGGATGACCGATAGCGGGCCGTTGTGGTAATCGTAGGAGAGCGCCAGGGGGTTTTGACCCGGGTCAAAGTTGCCGGCGGCGGCGCCTAGAACCGAGGTTATGCCCATCATCTCATTGTAATCCTCCTGTGAGATGGCCAGGCCTTTGCCCAACAGCAGGTGCTGGGGGATTTGCGGCAACAAACCTTTCCACATTTTAACGCGCCAGTCCCAGGAATCTTGCGCATCCTGCGTTGCCAAGGGGTCCAGGTTCAGGGGTAAAAAAGCCAGCGTTCGTTGAAAGGTAAACGGCAGTTTGGACGCCAAAGGAACGAGGGCCACCATTGCTATTATCCCCATCCAGGCGAATACCGGTAACAATCGGGTCCGATGCAATCCTTCCACAAAAAATTGGATCGTAAAAACCATCCCGGCGAAAATAAGCATGTAGCGGAATCCGCCAAAAAAAATCAATGCTAAGGACGAAAAGAAGATGAACAGCCGCCACAGACTGCCCGAAACGAAAATCCCGCGAATGCCGTATCGGGCCATCAAAAAACTCCAAATCGCGAGTCCCGCCGCGGCAAACCCTCCCAGGCGGGTCACTCCGACCTCAAACTCATTAAAGGTACTGATGGAGGGCGAAAAAAACCAGAACACAAAATGCGAAAATCGCGGCATGACAGGATACAAATCGCTGATAAAGCTCGCCACGCCGCCCAGAAAAAACAGCGCCACGTAGAACACGGCCCGCTCCGGCGGGATGCGCCGGGCGGTCAACGCAAAGTAACTCAAAACGCCGGCCAGCAAAGTAACATATTTTTTGCCGCCATAGACCTCCGAGCCAAACGAACGCACGCCAAACCCGCCCGTGAACTTGGCGGTCAGCAACACCACGCCAATCAGGCACACCAACGGCCACGTTATTTGTGGCACGCGGATGAAATGCATCTCGCTGTTTAAAGCCCGCGTCAGCCCCGATATCCCCAGGCTCAGCGCCACCATTACGAGCCACAAACTGGGCGCTCCTATTATGAAAAACAGGGTCATGCCCATGTTCCAGCTCAATACCAGCAGCGGATGATGCACGCGCAGCAGCAAGGGTAATAGCAGCACCAGTATGACCAGGCCTAAAATTCCAAGGGTTGAGTAATCCATCGGATTGGTCACCATATAACCGATGGCGATGGCCAGCGGCACGCAGATCGCATAAATAATCAGCGTCCTTAAAGCGGCGGCATTATTTGGACTGTCCATTGGCTGACAAATGACAACGAACCTGGCGGTGCAAGCGCATTCGTTTGACCGTGCCCAAGGTAACCCAATTCATAGCCCGGCTGCAACCACAATTCCAGTCCACAGCGCTCCCACAGGTTGCGGGGGGAAAATGTTTTTTGGTTCGATTCAGTGAAAGCCGGCCACGGTGTGGCCGGAGATTGGCTTACTTGTGCGCGAAGATAAACAGATACCATCCCAGCTTGCGCGCGAAATATTTTTCCACGCCGAAGGGGATTCCGTGGTAATACTTCTTGAGCGGCAGATGCGCGACGGTGGTGCGCACGTTGCGGAATTTGGAAAAGAGCGCCATGGCTTCCGCGCGGGTGAAGGCGTAGGCGACGGGACACTCCGGACCATCCGTGCAATGATGGACAAAGTTACCGGCCTTCAAATAGTTCCACCCTTGGCGAAGGAAATTGCCATAATGAATATCCCACACGCGCCGGTCCTGATTCCCGCGCACCCCCTGCAACGAATCCGTGGCCGCTTGCTGCCGGTCGCGAGGCCAGCGCCCGGCGCGCGACAGGACCTTGCACAAAACCCGCAGCCGCATGTAAGTCATGATGCGAATGCAATAATTGAAGCTGCGTTTGTGGTAGAGCATGATGATGGCCCGTCCGCCGGGCTTGAGCACCCGATAGACCTCGTTGATGGCGGCCTGCGGGTTGGGGGTGTGGTGAAGCACGCCATGTGAAAAAACCCAGTCAAAGCTCCCGTCGGGAAAACTCAGATGCTCGGCGTTTTCCGTTTGAAATCTGCCGGTCAACCCCATTACGGCAAAATGCCTGCGCGTGGCTGCCAGCGCGGCTTCCGTCAGGTCCACACCCGTATAGTGGGCGCCGTTGAGCGCAAACATCACCCCTTCGGCGCCGTTGCCGGTTCCGATTTCCAGAACCTGTTTTCCCTTTGACTCGGCAAACGGAACCAGCAGGGGAATGTGCCATTCGGTGCGATAGCGATATTCGCGGAATTTCCCGAAGAAGTCCTTTTCATCAACCGCGTTTTCGACGAAATGGGTTCCGCACGCTTCAGTGTTCCAGAAGGATTTGACCTCTGAAATCATCGGTTCGGTCTTCATGGTTTCCCGCATTTTTTTCCGCAATCCGGCTTTGCCTGGCGCATGATGGGGCCAGGCCCGTGGGCAAGCAACAATTCTCCGCAATCCATCCGGCGCTGGTGGGATGCCCGACAGCAAGGCTCAGGTCCGCCGCTTTGGCGCTGCGCGCAACGTTTGACTCTTCTAAACACTCGCCACAAAACTTCCGGTGGTCGTGACCTCACTTCCCGGCCCGACCGGCCATCGTTCCCGTGGTCGGCCCGTCTGCGAAATAGTCTTCCGGAATGGGAATGAAACGGGCCGGATTGCCGACGGCAAAGTGCCCGGGAGGCACAGGTTTGGTCACCACCGCTCCCGCCCCCACCACGGCCCGGTCGCCGACCGTGACCCCTTTGAGCACGATGGCGCGGGCGCCAATGAACGCGCCGCGGCCAACCTGAATCGCCCTGGCGCCGCGCGCGGGATCGCTGCCCCAATCCCATTGACCGGCGGGATGGTGAAAATCCGTATCAATCAACAACGCACCGGAACCGATGTTGGTGCCTTCGCCAATCCGGATGGATTTGGCCGCGCAGATAACGCAGCCGCTGATGCCCACGTTCGCTTCCAAACCAAGCTCGGCATCGGGGCACAAGGTTCTGAGAACGCTGGGCTGGAAACAACCCAGGGGATTCGCCCGGAGCGAACTGTTGACTTTCACGTTGTTTCCGAGTTGAAACCGGGAGCCTTTGGCAACACTGATGAGCGGCCGGCCGACAAAGATGACACCCCGACCCAGCGAAACGCCTTTCAGCCTTGCTTCGAGAGCCCAAAGCCACGACTGGCAAACGCGCGATTGGTTCAGCGCGAATCCGGCATATTCGGACCAACTACGCTTTGGCATGGACGGTTAAGTATCCTATCCCGCCGGCTCGGCAAAGCAGAAATATCGTTCTTGTCGGGGAGCCGTGCCTGCGCTGGTTTTACGATGCCGCACCCGGCATGCCGCTGCCGTCCAAACCGCTCACATGGATTGAGGTCGCCAGACAACTCGAGAAAATTTATCGTTCCGTGCTCGACCGGCGGAGTTGACGCGCTATGGGTGGGTAAAACCAGAACGCTGAATTTCAGGCAGTGGGCTGTTTTGAAATTCTGATATTATCTGGAGAAGGCTTCCTCGACGTTTTCAGTGGAATGAGTGTCTCGGCTCGCCCTCACCTTTTATCCTCTTGTATCTGCCTTTCCCTCTAGCCTTGTCTGGCCGTAGCGACTGGGGAAGATGGGACTGTCCTGCCGCCTGCAGGCGGCAGGACAGTGGCGCGGATGAGTTCGCTATCCTCTGGCACTGGTCGGTGACCAAGTGCGCGGGGAGCCAGAACCGTTCGTGCCTGTGTCCTAAACTCGAACCGTTGATTGAGCGGCCCATCACGGCCAGCTCGCATTTGCAAGAATGAGCCAGAACACGATGACCACTATCTACGCCGGCTTGGACATTGCCAAGCTTAACCTGCAACTCCATCTGGCGGATCGCCTCCACGACCTGCCCAATACCACCGCCGGTCATCGCCGGCGGCTCAAACTCCTGGCTGCCCGATCTGGCGTCCAGGTCGTCTGCGAAGCCACCGGCGGTTATGAACGCGACGTTGTCGCGGCGCTGCATCAAGCCGATGTGCCCGTCAGCGTCCTGAACCCCGCCCGCGTCCGCTACTTCGCCCGCGCCACCGGCCAGCGCGCCAAGACCGATCACATTGATGCCGCTGTCCTGTCCGCCTATGGTCAGGCCTTGCAGCCCAAATCTACTGCGCCCCGCACGCAACCAGAACAGCAGTTGGCCCAACTGGTTCGCCGCCGCGTGCAAGTCCTGGACATCCTCGTCGCCCAACGACTTCAGGTCCAACAGCTCACCCTGCCAGCCTTGCGACGTCAGGCACAGAGCCTGGTCCGCCGCTTGGAACATGATGTGGAACAAATTGAAGCTCAACTCAGAGCCCTGCGCACGCAAACCGCCGCGCTGGATGAACGCGCGCAAAAACTCGAAGCCATCACCGGCGTCGTCACCATCACGGCCTTGGGCGTGCTGGCCGAACTGCCCGAACTGGGCACGCTGAATCGCCGACAGGCAGCGGCGCTGGCCGGACTGGCTCTACATCCACGTGAAAGTGGCCAGTGGCACGGATGCCGCAGCATCGGCGGTGGACGCGCGCCGGTGCGACGGGCACTCTACATGGCCGCACTGGTAGCGGCACACACCAACCGTCACTTGAAGCAGTTTTATCAGCGGCTGCGCGCCGCTGGCAAGCCAGCCAAGGTTGCAATCACCGCCGTCATGCGCAAACTCGTTGTTCTGATGAACCACATCCTCAAAAATCTTGACTTTGCACTCCAAAATTAAATACCGTTGCTCCCCTAGGAGAGGAAATAGCTTTCGATTGTTCCTGGTTTTGCGGATGGGCGTCCAGCCAATCCCGTCGCATAAAATTTCAAAGGAGCGGCAATCGATTCTCCCTCTCCTGGGGGAGAGGGCCGGGGTGAGGGCGGATGTCATCCTTGCATCCATGATGTCGTGGCTGCACCCGAAGAGTCCGGTTACATGCCCAGTCACCCGCTGAAAACAACGAAGAACCCGGGAAAAGGTATCAGGCAATATTCCGCTCGTACCACTCCATGGCCAATTCCAAACCTTGCTGGAATTCATACGCCGGCGCATAACCAAGCAAACGCGCTGCCTTGGTTATATCGGCCAGGGAATGCCGGACATCATCGGGACGAAAATCGAGGTAAACCGGTTTCTGGTCCGGCAGAGACGGGGTTTTCTGCCGGAGGATGTCCCTGAGCAGCTGAAAGAGTTGGTTGAGGGTTGTTTGTTTGCCGAGCGCGATGTTGTAAATCTGGTTGAGCGCTTGCACATCAGCGACCGTACCCGCGAGCAAATTCGCCTGCACCACGTCTTCCACGAAACAAAAGTCACGCGTGGTTTCGCCGTCGCCGTTGATGAAAATCGGCTCCCGCTTCAGCAGGGCGGCAATCCATTTGGGAATGACCGCGGCATAACCGCCTGCGGGGTCCTGCCGGGGACCAAATACATTGAAATAGCGCAGGCCAATGGACGGCAGCCCATAAAGGCGCGCGAAAACATCGGCGTAAACTTCGTTCATGGCTTTCGTCGCCGCATAGGGCGATAGCGGCCGGCCAACCTTGTCTTCCACCTTCGGTAACGTGGCATCATCGCCGTAAACCGCGCTGCTGGAAGCGTACACAAAACGTTTGCTCCCGGCGTCGCGCGCGGCCAGGAGCATGTTCAAATAGCCGGTCACGTTGCTGGAATGACACAGCAGCGGCTTCTCCAGGGAAAGCGGCACGGACACCAGGGCCGCGTGATGCAAAACGATTTCCACTCCCGCACAGGCTTCCCGGCAAAGTTCCAGATTGGCGACGTCTCCTTTGCAGAGGTGAAATCGCCCCCATTGAGACGGCGTTACCAACGTCTGCACGGCTTCGAGGTTCTGCGCCTTGCCACTCGAAAAATCATCCAGCCCCCGCACCCGCTGGTCGAGTTTTAGCAGCGTTTCGAGGAGGTGGGAGCCGATAAATCCGGCGACGCCCGTGATCAGCCACGTTCGCGGCGCGGATTTGAGCCGGCCCCGGAGTTTATCGTAAGGAGAGGCAGCCGGTTTATGATGGCGGACGTCCATAGGCGTTGGATGACAGGACTTCACGATATATTTCCACGTGCCGCTTCGCCAGGGCTTCAGGATGATAGCGTTCCCGGATGCGGGCAGCCGCGCCCGTGGGCCGGGGATGTCCTTGTGTAATCCACCGGGCAATGGCAGCGGTCAGCCCCGGCCAATCGTCCCGCGCGAAAAGTTCCGCCCCGGGCATGTCCTGCGCAATATCCACAATGCCTCCCAAACGCGCGCCGAAAAACTTCAAGTCCCGCCCCAGCCCCTCCAGCACAGTCATACCAAAGGATTCTTCGGTCGGAAAATGCACCATGGCCGCCGCTGCATCATAGTACCCAAGCAATTCGCTGTCGGCTGGCGTCCCCAAAAAGTGTGCGTACCCGGCTTCTTGCATCGGCTTGATCCGCTCAAGAAACGCTTCTGTGTAAGGCGCGGCTGCGGGGTGAGTGAAACCGACAAAACGGAACTCGAACTTCAATCCTTGCCGATGGAGCGCCTCGGCCATATCCAACAATTCCAACTGGCGTTTCCGCGGCGAAATGACCCCGACATTCAACAAAATGCAGGGACGCGGTCCCGCATCCGGGGGCGGATCGAGAAAAGTCTGCCGCAAAGGATGTGGCACCCGCCACGTTCGCCGGGCGCGGGGTTTGACCAGGGCTTCCGTGTAAGACGAATTGCAGAACACGCCCAGCGTACGAGGCAAAATGAAGTTTTCGAGCCGCGCTGTCAGCCAGCCGTAACTCCCGATGCGCGCCCGGTTCAAGCGCGCGAGCTCGGTCATGTTTCCCTGGATCGTCACCACATCGGGAAAACCGGAAAACACAGCGCTGATGGCGCAATCCCGCTCCGTCCCCACGCCCTGCACGATGTCCGGCTGTATCTCACGCAGTATTTTTCGGATAGCGCGGATGCAACCCTGATAGCCGGTGCGCAACCAGCCGATTTTGGGCACATAAAGGCTGTGAAACCAGAGGTTATCCGCCAGTTTTTCCGGCGAAGGCACGGGTTGTTGGATGCAGGAAACAATATGCACCTCCACTTCAGGCAGCCGTGCAAAGCCGTCGAACAAGGATGCGGTGCCGCCGGGGAAACGGGGAGTCACTTCAGAGTAGCTGCGATCGTTTTCGCGGAGGTCAATGACCAGAAACGCAATCTTCATTTCGCCCCAGAGCTATCAAACTGGAGGTTCACGCGCAACGGAATCCAGTCCGGGTAGTGATTCTTTTCGGTGGGGCGAGGCTACTGACGAGCCGGCCTTGGCGCGTTAAAGTGTAGCGACGACGGCTCGCGAGGATCAGCCTTCGCCAAGCTACGGCTCGCGAGAACGCTCGCCCCACCGAAATGGCAAATTGCCTCACCGCCCGGATATACCCCGGTCAAGGCCGGGCTGTGAACACGGTCATTAACTCCGGCTGACGGCTTTCATGGCAGGCGAACACATTAATGTCATGCTGCCAGAGGTGGCGCGTTCCAGGCTCAAAAGGAATTAGCGCCCAGTTATCTCCGTCGCCCACCGGATGCCACCCGTATTGCATATAGTAGTTGCGCCCTTCTTGCTGCCGCTGGACTGCGGGGATGTAGAAGCGATAGCCAAGCCCGGCGAGGAAAAACAGTACCTCCAAGGCCTTCTCCGGACGAAGGTAGTCAGGTTTGCTCTCAAATACTATAAACGGCCGCGCTTTCTTCAGCGTCTCTTTGGCCCCTTGGAAGGCTTGGATTTCGTGGCCCTCCACGTCCACCTTCATGAAGTCCGGCTCCGGCAGCCCGAGCGAATCCAGCCGCCGGATGCCAATGCGCGCTGTGCCACTCAAACTGGAAACCTCCGCCCACCCGCTATGCATGCCATCCGGCATTTGGATGAACGCTTCTCCATCGGCGTTTGACAGCGCCATATTGTGGCAGGTTACCAAGCCGGAAAGCCCGGCTTGCGCCACGCAACTGGTCAGGTCTTGATACGTTGCGGGCAGGGGTTCAAAAGCATGCACCGTCAACCGGGAATGGTTGCTCGCCGCATGAAGGGTGAAGTATCCCCAGTTGCTCCCAATATCAAAAAACGTTCCTCCTTCCGGCAGCATCAAATCCAGCAGTGCCGCCACATCCAACTCATAATTATTTTGCCAACACGGCGCATAAAGCGCCTGGAACTGTAGGTTCCGCGCGTTAAAGCGAATCGTTGCGCGTCGCCCCAACCGTTCGTAGTCGAACTCCCCCACACTGGAGCCACAGAAGCGGCGATAGATCCGGAATATCTTGCGCATGGCGCGCAACAACCAAAACTCCGCCTTGCTCGATGTCTGCCGGTGGTAGGCATATCGGTAGAACCGGGCCAGGAAAGGAAGCTGCCGCACGCCAAACGGCACGCGCACGGGGAATTCTTTGATCAGGATGGCGTTCATGAGACCGTGGTTGATGGCTGGGGGAAGCGTTGGGAGTGAATGTCCAATCTGGCAAGATGGCCGATAAAGGTGTCTTCAAGCCCACCAATCCGTTCTCCGGCGCGAATGCGGTTCATGACCAGGAAGGCAATCTTCATTTTGCCACAAAACTATCAGAATGCGCAGCCGCACGCAATGGAATCCAGTCTAAACTATGATTCGGGGGTTGAGAGTTCCAAAACAATGGAGCCGCGTTACCGGTCTTGGCACCGAACGCCCTGAAATTGGTAGGGTCATCGCGTTGCGATGACCGCGGCGCATGCAGTGGCGCAAGTGGGGAACTGTGCCGTGGTAATGATTTATTCCGCCCGCTATTGCGCGGCCGCGGACGGCGCATCGCACCATCCCTACCAAGGCAAAGGACATGACAAGCGCACCTTCCCTTCCTGCCAAAGCTGGTTGTGACGGCGTAGAGGTCTTAATGTTATTTTTGAGAAACCGACTTGCGCTCCAAGCGGCGCTCGTATTCCGCCAGTAACCGGTCGCCGTAATCCTGCCAGGTGTTTCGTTCCGCACCCTTCAGGTGTGCCGCCTCGCCCATGCGCTGGTTCAAGGCGCGATCCTGTGCCAGCCGGATCATGGCATCGGCAAGCCGATGAATATCGTGGGGAGAGACGATAAAACCTTCCACTCCATCCCTGACCAGTGTTGTCGTGCCCCCCGCATGAGTCCCAATCACCGGCAATCCTGAAGCCAAGGCTTCGATTTGGGCCCGCGCGATGCCCTCTTCCTGCGATTGAAAAACAAAGGCCGTGCAGGTTTTCAGCAATTCTGCCAACTGGGGATGCGACAAGCTTGGATAATGAGTAAAGGTTCCTTCCCATTTAGGTCTCTCCATTCTGAAGTCGGGTCTGTATCTGCCCACGCAAACAAGCTCTGCATCAGGGATGTGTTTCTTCACTATCTGAAAAGCGCGTAATAAATACTGCTGTCCTTTCCGTACACTGATCATGCCCACGCAGATAAATCTGGGTTTCATCGGCACGGTTTCACGCTTCTTGAATATGGCCGTATCTACTCCCATTATATTGATGAACACCTTTTCTTTGGGAATTGCGTTCATTATCATGGATTCTTCACAAAACTTGGATTGCACGATGACAAAGTCGGCACGTTCCAATTCCCGGTTCATCCGGGCAAACATCCAGCGCGGAATCGGCACTTTTTCGCCGGGACACCAGAGGTCGCACTCGCGCTGCATGTAGCCATAATAACTGGTCGGGTGGCTATTGGGGGCATCCAATACTTTCAGGGCACCGGTTCGGTCCGCCCGGTCAAATGGCTCGGTAGCAAAACCCATGATGGCTTGGACGACATTGCATTCCGGCCAAGCTTGCCGGTTCAGCCACCAGCGCCAGAGTGGAAACAAGGCATAAAAGGGCTTTTCCACCCAGCACGCTTCCGGCGTCAGGTGGTAAAACGGTTTCATCGCCAGATGAAACGGCCAGCAGCGGTGATATTTATCGGCTGGCAGAGCGGTGCTGTTTTTGTCCGAAATCCACAAACCGGCCAGGGCATTTCGATCTTGAAATGCCCGGGCTGTCTGACGCAAATGCCAGGAGCCGCCGGTGGCCAGCATAACTTGAGGTGCTTTTCCGATTGTCATTTTTCAACTCCGATCGTCTTCAGCATCTGCCTGATGCGTGTGGCAGCGGCATGGAATGAATAGCGATTGCAAAGGGCGGACGGAGTGAGTTTCTGTCGGACGGCGGCATAATTTTCAATCACCTCTTTCATGGCGGCGGCCAATGATTGGGGTGTTTCCTCTTCGTAATAGAAACAGGCGTTGCCGCAAATCTGTTCCACGCATCCGGCCTTGCTGCTGAGGACCAGCAACCCGGCGGATAAATAGGTGAAAACCTTCGATGGAAAGGTCACGCTGGAAATCAGTTCCGACGCTCGCTGGCAATTCAGCCCGACATGATTCGAGCCAAGCAATTTTTCAAAAACTTCCGGCGGCATCGCGGGACGATGTTCCACCCGGCCCAGCCAGCGGGGGTCCTGCGCCAGGTGGACCACTTGATTTGTCAACCGCCCCTGTCCGGCGATGATCAGGTGCCAGCCCTGTTTGGGAAGATGCTCGAGCGATTCGAGCAGCAGATCAATGCCGTGACTGTGGGCCAAAGCTCCAGCGTAAAAAAAACGCACTTCCCGGTCCGGCACGCCCGATCCCGGGGGCAACTCATCCGGCACAAACCCTGGCACCAGTTCCTTGGGCATGGCATCCGGTAGGCGTTTCCCGAGGACGGGGTTCGACAACAACGCGCCACCCAGTAACCCCCGCCCGCCTGTTTCCGCCAGTCCACTCAAGAAACGGGGCCAGCCGCGATCAATCAGATGTTTTCCATCCAGATAGACGAGCAGGAATTTCACCCGCCGGAACACTTGGACCAGCCGGGCGGCGACAATGTAAATGAATTCGTAATTATCAATCACCACCAGGTCGCCGGAACGAACATGGCGGAGGACATGGCGGGCATAGAAAATCCAGGCCAGCGGAACACGCAGCTTGGGAACGTCCCAGTTGGCGCAAAACAACTGGCGGTGGGTGGCAAATTTCGTTTCCACCGCCGGCAGCCATTTCCCGGCGCGCCGTTCCATCGCCCGGGGCGGAGAGGAGAGCACGATCAACTCCCGGCCTGAAGCCATTTCCAGGCACCGGAAAACATCCTGCCGGTACGGTATCGTCAAACATCGCTCCACCTTTTCACCGCGCAGGTCGTGATAGCGCTGGTCAAAAATGTTGCTCAGGCTGACAATTTTCGGACAAGGTTTTTCTTCCATTGAACAAACTCGGATGACGTTCGATGGGAAGATACAAAACACAAACCGGCAACAGGAGTCGAGCGCAATCCTCATTGCTCCCGCGGCGGCTACCACCCGTAATCCATGCTTTACAATCAAAACGCAGCGCTTACATTCGCACGCTCAAATTCAACTAAAACCTTCGGAATGCGCCGACCGCCTTATGACAAATGATTTTGAAACGCGTTTGGCTTCGCTGGATACGACCCTCTTTCAATATGTCCTCAGCCAGATGCCTGAAGATGATCAAAGGTCCCTGCTGGCTTTGCAGGTGGCGCTGCGAGCGCGGCACCGCCCGTTTGTTTACCTGGAAATCGGCTCGTACCAAGGGGGCTCCCTCCAATCATTTGTCGTGGACTCGTGCTGCCAGAAAATAATATCCCTTGACCCGCGCCTGAACGAGTATCGCGATGTCCGGGGACGGCATCCTTATCCGGAAAACACCACGGCCAGGATGCTCGACTCCTTGGGCAAAATTCCGGGCGCCGACGTACGCAAGATTCAATCCATCGAAGCCGGCACCGACACCATCAAGCCGGAAGCCATACAGCCAACGCCCCATCTCTGCTTGATTGATGGCGAGCACACCAATGAAGCCACTTTGCGGGACGCGCGGTTCTGTCTGTCCGTGGTAGATCCCAACGGCTGCATTTTATTTCACGATGCTCACCTGATTTTCACAGCACTGGACGTGTTCATCAAGGAGTTGGACCAGAGCGGACGTTCGTTCCGCCCCTATGTGCTGCCCGAGACAATTTTTGTGATTGACCTGGGAGCGGCCAATTACGGCGACACGGAACCGGTCCGTTCCCGCCGGGCGGTCAATTACAAGGCCTACCTGGGCAGCCTGACGCGCAATGATTGGTATCGTTACGCCTATAACCTCCCGGTTTATCGGTTTCTGCGAAAAATCCGCCGTTTGTTTCCCCGGTTCTGACCCGGATTGTTCATCCGGTCCAGCATTTTAATGCCTTCAAACACTTGTTGAAACGAACAGGCGGGATTGACAACTCACGATTCGGCGACGGGCGGCCGTCCAAAAACCTTTGCGAGCAAGCGGCCGGCCTTTGCCGGGGCGCGCGCTTGAAATTCCGCCTGCAGATCGGCAGGCACCCCGAAACGCAGCAGCACAAACAAACCCAGTGTTCCTGACAAAGCACCGGCGATTGCAAGCCTGGGCAACGAATCCAAACTACAGGTTCCCCACCAGCATAACAGGGCGGGCAGCCCAAACCCCAGCAACACGATGCCGGCATGCCTCATCCAGCGAAACACCACCTCGCTGAGCGGACAGCCAAAATAACGGCTGACACGCCAGGCACCATACATTCCGCTAAACAGGGTGCTGCAGCAGATCGAACAGGCAATCAGTGCGGCAATGCCTCCCCTGGACACGGTGAGGACCGCAAACGTAACATAGACTGCGCCTTCGATGAAAAAAACAAATCGCATGAAACGGATTTGCTTGGTCGTCATGATCAGGCTGCTGTGACAGGATTGCACGCAAAGGACAACCAGCCAGACACCCAACAGCAAATCATTCAACGGCGGCCAAGCAATGCGCCCGGACGTCAAGACCGTGACAAACACGCTGTTGCACAAGGCGAAACTCACGCCCATGAACACGCTCAAGCTGGCGACGAGAACCACCAGGCTGCGGTAGCGCGCCCGGAGCCGCGTCCGTTCGCCGCGGACCATCATCTCCGAAAACGCGCTCAACGGCGAGAAGACCACGCGCGCGACTGCTTCTCTGAGCATGTTGTAGGTGCGGGTGCCCACGTTCCACGCCGTCGCATTTTCCAGGCCCAGCAGGCGCGTGATGATCATCGTCTGGCTGCTCAAAATCACCTGGACGCCCAGCGATATCAGAAAGAGGTCGCGACCGTAGTTGAAAATTTCCTTGAACTGGTTCCATGAAGTGGTTCCCCAACCACTGCGTCTTGGGAAGAATCCCCATATCTCACAGGCAATTCCCTGGATGGCCGCATTGGCCAGCGTGGCGCAAAGCGTGGCCCACACAATGCTGAACACGCCGAATCCGAAGTAAAAGCAAACCCACAGCACCGCCAGGTTCACCACGGGCGCCACCGTTCCGGCGTAGTTCGCGAGGTCCATCCGCTGATGCGCGGTGAGCAGGTGGCCAAAAATGCGCACCGCATAGCCCAGCGCCACGACGCCGCATTGCAGTTTTATTAATTGGATGAATTCCGGCTGCAGATCCGATCGTATCGCCATCAACTGCGTAAATGAACCCGCGAAAATCACCCCGGCGGCGAAGACAATCAGTCCCTGGGTCAGCAGGACCAGCCAACCCGTCTTGATCAAACTCCCGTAGTGTCCGCCGTCACGGTCATCCTTGAAATCAATCAACAAACGCGCGATGGACCCCGACATCCCCAAATCAATGAGGTTCAGATAGCTGAGCAGCGTCCACATCAGCGCCCAAAGGCCAAACTGCTCCTTGCTGAGGTAATGCAGCGCCACCGGCACGGAAGCCAGCCCGCCAACCGCAGTCACCGCCAGCATCAGGTACCCTGAAGCCACACCATGAATCGCGCGTCGGAAGCGGGACATAATTCACATTTTCTGAAAACAGCCGCAAAACAAACAATCCCCCGGTCCATTGAGAAGATTAATTGCATCCGGGCCAACCACGGTCTTCGCAACTGAAAGTTTACTCGTTTCCATGCAGGCTATGCAGGGCAATACTCTTTAAGGCTGGCGGGTCTGTAAATGCCAAATTTGTTTTCCAGTCACAGCCGGCTTGCTCAGCTCGAAATTGAACCGGACAGGAATGCCGCATCCGGCAGAAATTGGATGGATTTTCAACCATGTCGTTCAATCATGCGAATGAATTACCACAAAAACGGCATGAAGCCTGGAGCGCAGGGGGCCACAACCAACGGAGCGCGGACAGCTTTGTCCGCGAGTCCAATGCCGCTGCAAACCAACGCGCGGACAAGGCTGTCCGCGCTCCGCGAAGATTTGCGCCAGCGAAGAAAATTTTGACTGGTAGCGGTTCAAAACCATGCCTTCTTAATTGCTTCACGTTATTTGGATTGTGCTTCTGTGCGGCAGTTTGAATCCGGGCATTCAACTTGAACCCGAACTCTGAAATAAAAAGGGAGCGCGCCCGCCTCGGGTGCTGTTTTCCGCGCCCTCGCGGAAAACATTGAACGCATGGAAAAGTCCGGCCTCATTAGAAACAAATCCGCGACAAACTACTGGACGCGAGGCGCGTCCAGCTACGCCCGGGGCGGGCGTGGTCCCCAACTTCGGTTTTCGGGTTGAATGCGCTTGCAGTCCGCCGCCGCTCTGCTTCCATTGCATCGTCGCGGTTCTGACGAAGGGATAATATGCATTGTGTCATCGGTTCCGGTCCGGCGGGCGTTGCCTGCGCCAGGGCGCTGCTGGCCCGCGGCGCCACTGTCCTGATGCTCGATGCCGGCCTCGAATTGGAACCCGACCGCGCCCAAATCGTCCGCCAATTTGCCGGCGCAAAACCTTCCGCCTGGCCAAGGAACGACCTCGCCCAATTGAAAGGCGACCTGGCCGCCGACCCCAAAGGCATCCCGCTCAAGCTGGCGTTCGGTTCGGACTTTCCCTACCGCGAAACGGAAACGCAGATTCCCTGGCGGGGCCACGACACCAGCGTGCGGCCGTCGCTGGCGCTCGGCGGCCTCAGCAATGTCTGGGGCGCGACCTTGCTGCCGTATCGCGACGCGGACATCGCCGGCTGGCCCATCAAAAGCGCGCAACTGGAAAAACATTACCGCGCCGTGCTTGAACTCACCGGGCTGTCCGCGCAACACGACGATCTGGAGGAATGGTTCCCATTGCATTGCGACCAGCCGCACGCGCTCCAGCCCAGCCGGCAAGCCCGGTTGCTGCTCCATAATCTTAATCGCCATCGCGACGCCCTGCGCGAACGCGGCTGGCGATTCGGACGGGCGCGGCTGGCCGTGCGCGCCGCCGACAGTCCCCGCGGCCTCGGCTGTGTTTATTGCGGTTTTTGCATGTACGGCTGCCCTTACGGCTGCATTTTTAACAGCGCCGACAGCGTGCATGAATTCCGCGCGGCGAGCCATTTCTCGTATCAACGCGACATCATCGTGACGTCCCTGCGCGAACTTTCCGGCAAGGTCGTCATTGATGGTTTCCACCGCCAGACGCGCGCCGCGCTTTCGTTTGAAGCGGACCGCGCGTATCTGGCGGCGGGCGTCATTCCGACTGCGCAAATTCTGTTGCGCTCCCAATCCGCCTACGACCACCCGTTGCGCCTGCGCGACAGCCAGTATTTCCTTTTCCCGCTCGCGCTGGCGCGCCGGACCCGGGACGTCCAGACCGAATCGCTCTACACCCTCAGCCAGCTTTTCATCGAACTTTGCCGCCCGCAAATCAGTCGCCACACCGTCCATCTGCAAATTTACACCTACAGCGATTTGATCGGGGAGGCCGTGCGGAAAACCTTCGGCCCGCTCGCGCGCCCGCTCGAAAGCCTGGCGCGGCAACTCGAAGATCGCCTGGTGATTGTGCAAGGCTACCTGCACTCGGACGACTCGCGGACCATTGAAATGACGTTGAAACGCGCGGGCCTTCGCCGGGAAGCGGCTTCGGCCACGCAAGCCCGCGAAAAGGACTGTCTGCACCTGAACGCGCTGCCCAATCCCGAAACCCGGCGCACGGTCAAACGCGTTGTGCGCGAATTGCTCCGGCAATCGCGCCGGCTCGGCGGCATTGTCCTGCCGCCGATGCTGCAACTGGCCGAACCCGGCCGCGGCTTTCATTGCGCCGGCTCGTTTCCCATGCGCGAAAATCCGCAACCGTTCGAGAGCGATTGCCTCGGACGGCCGCACGGTTGGACACGCGTGCACGCGGTGGACGCGAGCGTGCTACCGGGCGCGCCGGCGACGACGATTACTTTTTCCGTCATGGCCAACGCCCATCGCATCGGCTGGGAAACCGCTTTAAAAAATGACTAATGACTAATACCAAAGTGCGTTCAATTTGCTACGAACCGCCCCTCACCCCGGCCCTCTCCCTGCCTGGCGGGGAGAGGGTGTCCGCAGGATGGGTGAGGGGCATTTGCGTCCGATTGAAGGCAAATCAGTATAAATCCGAATGACTAAAGAATGTCCAAATGGCCCAATAAAGAACGCTCCGGCCGGGTTGCGCTTTCGCACTTCGGGCTTATTTCGTGATTATGGTTTGGGAATTAGTCATTCCGCGCAGCCGCATGGTTTATCCATTCGTCATTTTTCTTTTCGTGTGTGTTTCGTGTATTTCGTGGTTGAATGATTCAAAATGAATCCGTGAAGAATCTCTGCGCCATCACCGGCACCGGCGGCTATGTCGGCGGCTGCCTCAAAAATTATTTTGCGGCGCGCGGCTGGGAAATTTTGGAACTGACCCGCCGGCCGCGACCCGGCGCGCGCGCGGTGGCGTTCCAGCTCGGCGCGGAAATTTCCCCGCCGGCGCTGGCGGGGGTGAACGCGCTCGTGCATTGTGCCTACGACTTCCAGCCGCTGCACCCGGAGGAAATCCGCGCGGTGAACGTGGAAGGCACGCGCAAACTTTTTCAGGCCGCGCGCGCGGCGGGCGTTGGACGCATCGTCTGCCTCTCCTCCATCAGCGCCTACGACGGCTGCCGGTCACTTTACGGCAAGGCCAAACTGGAGATTGAAAAGATCGCGCTGGACAGCGGCGCGCAGGTGATCCGGCCGGGGCTGGTTTATGGCAGCCAGCCGGCCGGCATGTTCGGCAGACTCGTCGCGCAAATCCGGAAGGCCTCAGTCATCCCGCTGATCGGCGACGGTTCGCAGATCCAGTTTCTCGTTCACCACGAGGATTTGGCCGCGTTCATCGAGAAATTTGCCGCCGGAAAAATTGAAATTGCGCTGCGCATTCTGACCGCCGCGCACGACCGGCCGTGGCCGTTCAAGCAATTGCTTTTGGAAATCGCGCGCGGTCTGGATAAACAGGTGAAATTCGTCCCGCTGCCCTGGTGGCTGGTCTGGGCGGGGCTGAAAAGCGCCGAGACGTGTGGTTTGCGATTGAATTTCCGCAGCGACAGCGTGGTGAGCCTGATGCACCAGGACCCGAACCCGGATTTTTCACCGAACGCGGCGGCGGGTTTGGTCTGCCGCACGTTTGAAATTGAGAAACTGAAATTATAACCTCGAAATCCCTGGCGCGGCAATAGCCGCAACCAATCGTCTGGAAGCCTTAACGCAGAGATGCAGAGGACGCGGAGGACTGCGGAGGAAATTAAACTCTGCGAAATTCTGCGTTCTCCGCGCCTCTGCGTCGGAAAATTTGCGCAAGAAACAAAACTTTCACAGATAGTTGTACGGATCACACGAACCGGAAAAAGCAATTTTCGCGTGATTCGTGCATTTCGTGGTTTCTCAAATTCCCGGCGGCTTGCGCGAGACGGTTTTCAGGCCGAGCACGCTCATGAAGAAGCTCGAAAAAACGCCTTGAATGCCAAGGATCACGAGCGTCGCCGCCGGAATCAGCCGGCGCAGGTTTTCCTCCGTGGACGGCAGCAGGCCGAAGTGGGCCTGTTGCCAAAGCCACAGCGCGCGCAGAAATAAAATGGTTCCCGCGAGCAATACCACCAGGCCGGCGACAATTCCCTTTTCGAGCGTGAAAATTTTGAAGACGCGTGTGAGCTTCGGGTCCTCCGGCAGCAGGCCCTCGGCGATGGCAAAAACCTTGGTGAAAAACGCGAAGGCGACGAGTTGGAGACCCACAATGATCGCCATGCACGCCGTCATCAGCGTGCCGACGTTCAATTGGACGCCGCTGATTTGGATGTCATTCACTGACAGTGCGGCGGCAAAAATGATGCCCAGCGCCGAGAGCAAAAGTCCCGGCACGAGAAACAGCCAGCGCGGCGAGTAAAGCAACATGAAGCGCAAATGCCGCCAGCCGTCGCGCCACGGCTTCAGATGCGGCGGGCGCGAACGACCGTCCGGATGCAACGTGATGGGCACTTCGGAAATCTTGAACTTCCGGAGCGTGGCCTTGATGACCATTTCGGAGGCGAATTCCATGCCCGTCGTCTGCAATTCCATTTTTTCAAACGCCACCCGGGTGAAACCACGCAGGCCGCAATGAAAATCGTGCGCCGGGCACTTGAAAAAAAAGCGGCCGATAAACGACAGCACCGGGTTGCCGAGCCAGCGGTTTTTCCACGGCATCGCGCCGGGCAAAATGGTTCCGCCGCCGATCGGCAGCCGGCAGCCCATGACCAGTTCAAAACCTTCCTGAAATTTTTTGACGAAGCCGGTAAGGTCGGAAAAATCGTAACTGTCGTCGGCGTCTCCCATGATGATCCATTTTCCGGCGGCGGCTTGAATTCCGCCGCGCAGGGCGCTGCCGTAGCCTTTGGCCTGCACAGGCACGACACGCACTCCCAGGTTTTTGGCGATGGCCTGCGAGCCGTCGGTGCTGCCGTTGTCGGCGATGATGATTTCACCGGGCACGCCGGCGCGTTGGATTCCGAGTTTCGCCTTCTCGATGCAGCGCGCCAGCGTTTCCGCTTCGTTCAGGCACGGCATCACGATGCTGAGTTCAACGGGTTCGTGCACGAGGCAAACTTACTCAAGCGCCAAGCCGTTTGGCGAGTACGGGTTTTTAAGTTCGCTGCAATTTAACCAGATACCAGTTGGTCGCAGGATTGGCGGCGAGGGGTTGCAGTGGAATTTTTTGGACCACCTGCGCGTCCATCCGCCTGACCCAGTCGTCGGGTGAACAGCCAAACCAAGATTCAAAGCTGTCCGTTCTCACCAAAACGTATTCAATGCCTCGCCGTTTCAGATCCGCCGGCTTGTCGCCGGGGCAGACGTGCTCGATGCGGCGCGAACCGAACGGTCGCCACAGCGAAGTTTCCGGCCGGTCGTATGCAATCAAACCCAGAATTTTCAAGTCCGGCGGGAGCGCTGCGCGCGCCAGCGCCAAGGCGTCGTTTCGGTCGCGATAGACGGAGTACACAGTTTCGACACGCGTCAGTGACGGATGTCTCGTTGCTGCGTCCTGCAATTTTTCCAGAAATATCTTCATCGGAAACAGGGGACGTGCCGGCGAAATGACGAGCAATCCCGCCGCCATCAAAAAGACTGCAAGTGCCGTCACACGCCACCAACGCCGCGTCACGAGCCGTTCGTGTCCGGCGCGCGTGAGGAAAACCGGCAACAACAGCGCGTAATAAGGCGTGAGAATCCGGCCAATGCCGGTCAGGCTGGATTGCGTCATCAACGCTAGGAAAGAAATCATTGACGCCCATCGCACGGCCCTTTGCCACCCAGCACCATCGGCGCGCGGCGGCGCGGTGGACGGATTTTTTTGCCGCGCTGATGCCGCTGCGACGCTGACAAGCAGTAAAACGCAAACCCCGAAACCCAGCCCGGCGTCATCCTCGATTTGCATTTGGCCCAATTTGAACTCGCTGCCCGGCCATTCCATAGTCTGCGCCAGTTGCGCACCCAGGCCGGGCGGCAGCAATTCTTTCACATCACGGTTCCACTGGGCCGCCAGCGGGAAAACCGGCGGAACAAAATTTTCGAGGGGGATCAAAAAGGCGTTGGCGACCGCACGCACCAGAAACGCATTTTTCGCGTCTCCGCGGCCCACGCCGGCCCCGGACCAATCACCGGAAAATCTCGCATTCAAAACCATTGTGGGCAGTGCTGACGCGAAAACGGCGACAACGCAAACCGCCGCCATTTGCCACGGTCGGCGCAACATCAACCCCAGTGAAGGCAGAATGGCGACCGTCCACGGCAGCAGTAAAGGCAAACTGCTGGTTTTGGCGCTGGTCATCATCGCCGCCGCCAGGATCGAAGCAAAAAAATCGCGTGGGGACCGGGAATTTTTCGCGCGCAGCGCAAAATCCAGCGCCGCCAGAGCGAATGGTGCGCCAAACAAATCATTGCCGATGCTCCCCGCCTGCAACACAAAACTGTAGCCGGTCGGGACAAGCCACATCCAATGCCACGCGACGCGACGGCGCACGCCCAGCCGCGTGAACACGCTGAACACCAGGCCCGGCAGCAGCAGAAATGAAACAAGATTGATGAGAAACAACCATCGGTCGGTATTCAGCAGCGCGACGAACGGCGCGGAGACCCACTCGATGCCGCAAGAGCGATCATTAAGGCGGTCGAAAATTGTGTGAATCCAGTGCCAGTGCCCCGCCGCCAGCCAGTGCAGCACGCGCGGAATGCGATAGGCCAGCGCGTCATAATTGCTCGGCGCATACAAAACACCGCCGAGAAAGGCCATCGCCGCCAGAATCAGAAACGCCAGCGCGAACGGCCGCCGGAAACGGCGGCGGAATTTTTGCCAGCGCACGTGCGGCAGAATTTGCGCGGAGGTTTTTTGCTGCCAGACGAACAGGGCGACCATCCACAGCAGCAGCGCGATGGCGTAACCGCGGGCGTTCAGTTCGTGAATCGCGGAGAGCGCCCAGCCCGCGCAATTGAGATACGCGCAAAACCAGACCCAGAGGAGCACGACCGTCGGCATTTCGCCGGTTATTTCTATGCTGCGCCGGGTTTGAAATCAATCAAATTGGTTCGGACGATTTAAGATTTGCGCCCGCGCACAAAATCGTAAATCGTAAATCGCAAATCATAAATTGAATCATGCCTTCATTCGACATCGTTTCCCAGGTCAACTCGATGGAAATCGAGAATGCCGTCAACCAGGCCAACAAGGAACTGGCCAACCGCTTCGATTTCAAGGGCACCAAGGCGGAAATCGTCCTCGAAAAAAACGAAATCAAGCTCGCCGCCGCGGATCAGTTCAAAATCAACGCCCTCACGGAAATCGTCATGGGCCGGCTGGCCAAGCGCAATATCAGCTTGAAGAGCGTGGAAAAGGCCGAACCGGACGTCTCACCGCTCGGCCACGCGCGGCAGGTCATCAAAATCAAGCAAGGCATCGAATCCACCATCGCCAAACAAATTACCGGCTTCATCCGCGACGGCAAATTCAAGGTGACGACGCAGATTCAGGGTGATGCCATCCGTGTGACCGGCAAAAGCCGGGACGAACTACAGGCCGTCATCGGTACCGTGCGCGCGCAGGATTTTCCCGTGCCGGTGCAGTTTGTGAATTTCAGGGATTAGCAGTCCCAGCGGGATTCCGGCCATTCGATGTTCGATGTGCTTTGTAGAAACCTTTTTTGATGTCGAGCATCTTAAGAAAGCATGAGCCCATCTCAAACTAAAGGCGGCAAGGTGCCGGTGATTGAACAAGTGGCCGAACTGGCCATGCGCTTGAGCCAACGGCATCTGGCCGATTACGGAGCGGCGCGCAGCCGGCACGATTTTACTCAGCGACAGTTGATGAGTTGTTTGATCTTGCGAGCTTACCTCAAAATCACCTATCGGGGAGTTTTGGACGTGCTGGCCACCAGTGGTGGCCTGCGCCAACGCTTGGGTCTGACCGATAAACTGCCGCATTATACCACGCTCCAAAAATTCAGCGCCCGCAGCCAGGTATTGGCCATCGCCCAGAAATTGGTGGCCACCATCGGCCAAAGTGCCGCAGCCCAGACTCCCAATCCGATGGCGGCGATGGATGCAACGGGATTGAGCCGAACGACTGTCAGTGATTACTTCTGCAGCCGCCGTGGGCGACGGTTTCGCCGCTGGGTCAAAGTATCGACGGTGGTGCTCTGTGGAAGTTTGTTGCCCCTGGCCTTGCAGATCGATCTGCGGCCAACCCACGATTGTATTCAGGCGCGAACGCTGTTGGCCCAAGCCCAAGGGGTGGCGCAACCGAACCGACTTTATGCCGACTCGGGTTACGACGCGGAGTGGATTCATGAGTACTGCCGGGAGCATTGGGGCGTGGAAAGTGTCATTCCGGCGGTGCAACGTCGGGCCGATGGCACCATCGGCGGCAAGTGGCGAGGGCAAATGAGCGCTCCATACCTGCAAAAAAGCGGCTACAACCGGCGCTGGGCGGTCGAAAGCTTCTTCAGCGCCTTGAAGCGGACGATGGGTTCGGCACTCAGCGCTCGGCGCCCCGATCAGATGTTGGCCGAAGCCGCACTGAAAGTCCTGGCCTACACTCTCCGCCGTTAGGCGACCACAATTTGATTTATATGTTTTCAACAGAGCATGTTCGATGTTGGGTGTTGGGCGCTCGATGTTTCCGTCCTCTTAAATCTCCACCGCCTGCTGGTATTCCGGCACGAGCACCCCGGCCTTTGGCTTCATGGCGCGCAACGTTCCGGCATGGGCGGGGCTTCAATCCAGAACTTGCGGAACGTCCCGCGCACCGTGAAGGATGCGGATGATGTGCAGCCGGCGGGGCGCGGCGGTGACGCGGTAGAAAATCAGATAATTCGGAAACCGGCGCACCGGCCAGAAATGCATCCCGGACAATCCGGCGCGGTTTGATTCATGGCGCGGACCAACTTCCGGCCATTGCGCCAGCGTGCGAAAGCTCAAACGCGGCGCATCCAGAAACCGGTCGGCGGCGGCGGGATTGTTTGCCGCGATGAACAGATGAATGTCCGCCGTGTCGCGAATGGCTTCCCCGGCGCGGATGATTTTAAGCGGCTTCAAGTTGTTTGAGCTTGCGGCGGGTCCGGGTGCGGATGCGGTCAAAGTCGGCATCGGTCAGCGGCCTGGCCGGGCTGCGCACGCCGGCCAGAAGCTTGTTGTCCAGATCGGGAATGTTCAAAGCGGCCCGCTGCTCGGCTTTTTCCAGGGCACGCAAGCCGGCGCGCACCACTTCGCTGGAATTGCCGTAGCGCCCGCTTTCAATCAAATCCCCGACCAGGTCCTCGTAGTATTTGCTCAAGGCGACGTTCATGGAACAAATTTAGGCTGGTAACATTAGTTGTCAATAGCCGTTATTCATCAAATCTCCACCACCTGCTGGTATTCCGGCACGAGCACCCCGGCTTTTGGCTTCATGGCGCGCAAGGTTTCGGCATGGGCCTGCACCCGTGATTTCAACTTCCAATCAGTCCACAGCTTTGCTATCCTGTCGCTCGTCATGGTATCGCCTCTGGCCAAAAGCGCGCGGGTTAATCGGAAGACGATTTCCGTTGTAGATTTGCGTGCTGACGCGCGCGCTCGGCGCCGCTGGTTGCGCCAGCCGCCGATAAAGAGGCTTGAAGGGCTGGAATTGTTGCGCCAAAGTGCCCACGCTTACGATCCCGTTACCGCGCGACTTCCAAGACTTCTTAAGGTTGTTAAACGCAAACGCGATTAGGTATCTGGTCATCGGCGGTTATGCCGTGGCCTACCATGGCCATGTCCGTTACACCGGCGGCCTCGACATCTTTGTGGAGCTTTCGACTGAAAACGCCGAACGGATGGTCCGCGCCCTCCGTGAATTCGGCTTCGACTTGCCGAAACTAAAACCCGAATTGTTCCTGCGAAAATGGAAAATCGTCCGCATGGGACATGAACCGATGCGGCTGGAAATCCTCAATGAGATTGACGGCGTGAGCCGTTGGCGAATGTTACCGGCAACGGCGCATGGCCAGGCTTGACGATTTGAAAATCAACTTCATCGATCTGCCGCAGTTGTTGAAAAACAAACGCGCCAGCCGCCGCCCCCAGGATCTGGCCGACCTTGTCGCGCTGACATCCAGGCCGTCGCGCAGAAAGGCCCGGCATTAAATCTCCACCGCCTGTTTGTATTCCGGCACGAGCACCTCGGCTTTTGGCTTCATGACGCGCAACGTGTCGGCATGGGCCAGGCACTGCGATTCTTCACCGTGGATGCAAGCGATTTTTTTGAGGTCGCCGGAAATCTTTTCGACGTATTGCTTCAGCTCGTTTTTGTCCGCGTGGCCGGAGTAGGTGTCCAGCGAAACGATTTTGGCGCGCACCGCCTGCGGCTCGCCAAAGATGTTGACCGGATTCTGCCCATCCACAATCTGCGCGCCCAATGTTTGCTCCGCGCAATAACCAATGAACAGAATCAGATTGCCCGGGTTGCCGATGTGGTTTTTGAGATGATGCCGGATGCGGCCCGCCTCGCACATGCCCGACGCGCTGATGATGATGGCGGGTTCCTTCAAATCGTTCAGTTTCCGCGAGTTCGCCGCTTCGCGAATGTAAGTGAGATTTTCCATGCCGAACGGATTTTCCTTTTCGTGCAGAAATCGGTTGATGGTGTCGTTGAAACATTCCGGGTGCAGGCGGTAGATCTCCGTGGCGTTCACGCTCAACGGGCTGTCCACGAACATTGGCACGCGCGGCAGTTTCCCGGCCAGCGTGAGCTGGTGGAGCACGTAGACGATCTGCTGCGTCCGCCCCACGGAAAACGCCGGGATGATGACCTTGCCGTTCTGTTTCAAGGTTTCCAGCACCAGCCGGCCAACGGCTTCGTCAGCGTCCGTGCGGATGGAATGTTCGCGCCCGCCGTAGGTGGATTCGATCTGGAGATAATCCACGTTTTCGACCGGCGCCGGATCGCGGAGAATTTCGTCATTGCCCCGGCCAACGTCACCGCTGAACAAATAACGGAACTGGCGTCCGCCTTCCCGGACGTCCAGAACAACCTGCGCCGAGCCGAGAATGTGTCCGGCGTCGCGGAACGTGACCGTCACACCGTCGAGCACCGGAAAGGGGCGGTCGTAATTGAAAGCGACGAATTGCTGGAGCGCCTGCTCGGCGTCGGCTTCGGAGTAAAGCGGTTCGACCGGCGGGAGTTTTTGCTTCGCGCGTTTTTTGGAGACGAACGCCGCGTCATCCTTCTGGATTTGCGCAGAGTCCACGAGCATGATGCCGGACAGGTCGCGCGTGGCGAAGGTGCAGTAAATGTTGCCGGTGTAACCCTGCTTGCACAGGTTCGGCAGATTGCCCGCGTGATCAATGTGCGCGTGGCTCAACACCACGGCGTCCACCTGCTTCGGATCGAAGGGAAAACAGCAGTTGCGCTGGATGGATTCCTCGCGGCGGCCTTGAAACAACCCGCACTCGAGCAACAACCGGCGGCCGTTGACCTCGAACAGATACATCGAGCCGGTGGTGGTGCGCGTCGCGCCGAAGAAATGGATTTTCATTTTGAATTTACGATTTGCGATTTACGATTTACGCGTGGACTTCAGATTTCGCGCAGGCCCGTAAATCGTAAATCATAAATCGAAAATGGATTAACTGTGCCGGTAGGTGATGCGCGCTTTGTTCAAATCGTAGGGTGACATCTCGACGTTGACCTTGTCGCCGACGCTGATGCGGATGAAATTTTTCCGCATCTTGCCGGAGATGTGCGCGAGCACTTCATGCCCGTTTGGCAGCGCGACGCGAAACATCGTCCCCGGCAGCACTTGCTTGACGTTGCCGGTCAATTCGATCGGTTCTTCTTTGGGCATGTCTTTGGGCCGGCAAGTAATGCCAATCGTTCCGCCCAAAATCAACCTCTTTTCCTGCTGAAAAAGGCATTGGACATTTGCCGCCGACCCGTTAGAATCCGAACGTTCATTATGAAATGTGAAACTACGAACACCGTTTTGACCTACATACTCGGCGTGCTCGCGCTGTTGGGCGTGATCTTCGCGCTGCAAACCATTTTCCGCACGCGGGAGTATCGCTCGATGACCGTGCAAGCCGCCCAGGCCAACAATGCCATCATGCGGGTCCAGTCCCTGGCCAACGATGTGCAGGCATACAACCAAAAGAATCCGAGCCAGGAACTCGCCCGCATTCTTCAATCCGCCCAAGCCAAACCCGCCACCCGCTAATTGCCATGAACGAACCCGAATTGAATTCTCCCGCGCCCGCCGACCTGAGCGAGCAAGTGGCCGCCCTGCAACGTCAGGTTTTCACGCTGCTGCTGGCCCTCATTGTCGTCAGCGGAACGCTGACCATTTTTTTGTATCGGCAGGCCAGTCTCACGGGCAGGGACATCGCCACCATCAAACCGCAGGCGCAACAACTCATGCAGGTGTATAAACAAAACCTGCCCAACATGGAAACGTTCGTGAACCAGCTCGTCGCCTACGGCCAGGCGCACCCTGATTTCCGCCCCATCCTCCAAAAATACGGCATCAATCCGGCGGCGACCGCGCCTAAGAAGTAGGCGTCGCCAATTTCGCACCGCAGTTCGGGCAAAAATTCGACTGTGGCGGACAACTCCGGCCGCAACCCGGACAATTCGTGTGTGCCTTTTTATGGCGGTAGTGAATGATTAAATTTCGCGTGTAGGGAATCCACGTGAAGGCGTAGGCAAAAATAAAAACCGAATCCCGCTGGTGGATTGAGTAACAAAGAAATGTCAGCGAACCGATGAGGCTCAACCACCAGAACGCCTGCGGCACTACCACCCGCTTCTTTTTTTCCGTCGCATACCATTGCACCAGAAACCGCGACGAAAATATCGCGTTGCCCAGCCAGCCGATGGCCTTCCAGACGCTCCAGTCAATGCCGAATAATTTGTCATTGTGCCAGATGAGGTCTTGCCAGACGAGATGGGTCAGCCAATCCATAATGGCCACAGCTTAAACCAGCACGCTTAAATCGAAAGCGCAAAGCACAACTTTGCCATGCGACGGATGCAACCCGGCAATGTGCAGGACGGAGTTGGTTTGACCGTTCGGAGTTCCGCCTTCAGGCGGCCAATCGCAGCGTATCGCCCGAACCGCCTGAAGGCGGGACTCCAAACCAGAACCGTACGAAGTTGCACCCGAATCAACCGCCGGCGACGATTTTTACAATTTCCAGCCGGTCGCCTGTGTTTAGCTGCCGTTGGGAAAATTCCGATGGCGCGACGGCTTCGCCGTTGTGTTCGACGACCACGCTGCGCGGTAACAGTTTTTGCGCGATCAGAAATTCCTCAAGCGAACACGGCAGTTTTGCCTCGACCGGCTTCCCGTTGGCAGTGACAAACGCTGTATTCACAATTCAAACTTCGCACTTCAAGCGGTCAGCGCCGCGTTCCGTTTTATCATTTTCATTTTTGAACATCCGACATCCAACTCTGCCGGCGAAAGTTCATTGGATGTTGGGCGTTGGAAGTTCAATGTTCGATGTTTCCATTTTTTAAGCCGTCAGCGCCGCGTCCCAATCCTTCCAGACCGGTTCGTAGCCCAGCCGCCGGATCAGGTCCGCCACCTCCTGCGACGAGCGTTCGTCGGCAATTTGAAATTGTCCGGTGGCGTTCGTCGCGCGATTCGGCTGCGGTGCCCATTCGCTTGCGCCTTCGCCGCTGAGCCGCGGCTTCGGCGGCACAAGGGCGCCGGACGCCAGTTCCACCACCCGGCCGCGCACGGTTTGATGCAATCTTTCTTTGCCTGCGCCGGTGTAACCGCCCGGCTCGGTGTGGCTGCCCGCGCTGATCATCGTGATGCCCAGCGGAATCAGCCCGTCGCGCAGTTTCGCCGGTTCGCGCGTTGAAAGCACCAGCCCGACATCGGGAAACATGATGCGCAGGGCGCAGACCAGTTGCGCCAGTTCGCGGTCGCTGATGTGCGTGAGCGGCTGGAATTCGCCGGCGCACGGACGCAGCCGCACCGTGGAAATGGTCAGCGCCGCCTTCCAGCAATTGCGCAGCAGATAATCCGCGTGCGCCGCCGCGCAAATCGCCTCGTAGCGCCAGTCGGCCAGACCGTAAAGCGGGCTGATGCCCAGCCGGCGAAAGCCCGCCGCGTAGGCGCGTTCCGGCGTTTCGAGCCGCCAGTCAAAATTCCGTTTCGGCCCGGCGGTGTGCATGTCCGCGTAAACTTTCCGGTCGTAGGTTTCCTGATAAACCACCAGGCCATCGGCGCCCGCCGCGACCAACGGACGGTAATCCTCCGTTTCCATCGGCCCGACTTCGAGCGAGATACCCGGCCAGTCGGTGTGCAACGCCGCAATGCATTCTCGAAGATAATTGCCGGAAACGAACTTCGGATGTTCGCCCGCGACGAGCAGGAGATTGCGGAATCCCTGTGATTTAAGTTCCGCCGCCTCGCGTTTCACTTCGTCGAGCGACAACGTCACGCGCAGAATCGGGTTGTCCCGCGAGAAACCGCAGTATTGGCAGTTGTTGATGCACTCGTTGGAAAGATAAAGCGGCGCGAACAGCCGGATGACCTTGCCGAACCGCTGCTGCGTCATCATATGCGAGCGCCGGCCCATGTGCTCCAGTAATTCCGCCGCCGCCGGCGAAATCAGGTTCGCAAAATCCGCGAGCGACGGTCTGGGTTTCGCCAGACTTTCCCGCACCGCCGCCGCACCGGCCGCCAGCGACCTTTGTGCCAGTGACCGCGCCGGCAACGAATTGAATTCCGAGACAAAGCTCACAAAACACAAGTTACCAAATTGACGGGCAAAGTCGAGGCGCGTGAAACGGCATTTGACCTTCGGCCGCTTGAAGGCGGCAGAAACATGCAAATGGGAAAATTGCGCTCGCGCCGCAACCCGATGCGGCGATTGCGAAGGCCTGCGCCAACATCCGCAAAATCGGGCCGTTGGCGGCTGCTTCCGGACGTACGTTGGCCAGAGTTTATGGCCACCGGGAACCATCAGAATTTTTTTGATGCTGTAGCGCATCCGCCTTGTGTTCATGAAACGCTGCACGCTCAAGCTTGTTGGCCGACTTAAAATACGCCGCCAATTCTCGTTGCAGTCCGTATTCAACCGACTCGCGCTGGAGTGAACGTTTCGACCAGACAAAGCCAAGCGCCGCCAAACCGGCCAGCAAGACGATGATTCCCGCCGGATTTGCCGGTGTCAAACCGAAGGTCCCGCGCGCCAGTCCGTATCCGCCAAGACCGGCAAATAAAAGCAACCCGCCGGCCAACATCATCACGGAATTTTGCAATAGCCATTGTGAAATGGCGGCAAACCGGCCGGTGATGGGCGGAGAAGCCGGCGGCAGGCACGCCGCCGGCAGGATGGACTGCAGTTTGGTGTCGCGCAGCAACCGCAGAGCCATTTCCGGCTTCGGACGCACCGTGGGCGGTTCAAGAAAACTGCGTTCGTCACCGGTCGCCCAAAAGGTTTCCACGCGTTCTTCCTCCACCAGGGTCATCGTGCGGGTGGGAATCAAGAGATTGTCCACCACAATTTGTGAAATCCGGCAAAGGCCGAAAAAAATGACGCCGGCAAACACCAGCGGCAACAGCATTCCCGCCGACCTCGAAAACCGGCCGTGCGACCATAACTGCGGGAGCAAAACCGTTGCAAAAAGGCTGGCAATGACAAAGATATTCAACACGTCCATGTACCGGCTGGCCGGAATAATATCCCCATAATTCGCGCGGCCATAGGCAAGCCCGGCTGATTGCAGACCGCTCCACAGTCCCAATGCCAGCAGAAACTCGGCCGCCCGCGGCTCCGGAAAGTTTGGCCGGAAATACAGGGCCACGAGGAACGCAAGGGGCAAGGGAATCAGGCATACCATTTCCGGAGCGCGGAAAAACGGCCAGGTCAGGTTGCGCACCAGGGCGGAGGTGAATTCCATCAACGTATGCGCCCGCAACGGACGGTCCGCCTCCATCGTAACGCGAAGAGCCAAACCCACCCCAATGACCGCCAGGCAGGAAGCGAGCGTGATCAGGCTTCCCTTTTCTACCCGCCGATGTTTGAGGGCGCGCAAGATAGTCAATCCGCCAACAGCCGCGGGCGCGAACAAACCTGAAGCCATCGTAAACAAACCCATGATCGCCGAGGTCAATCCGAACCACCACCGCCGGCTGCCCGGTTTTCCAAACCCGAGTCCGGCCAGGGTCGCCAACCAGCAGAGGCTCATGAAATATTGTTGGGAATTCATCGGCCAAAGGGCGTTTTCGGCGGCATAGGGCAGCGCGAAAAATGGCGCCAGGAGAAAACAGACGAGCCATCCATTTTTTCGCCCCAGAAAATCCCACAGGCAAAAGGCCAGCCCGCAAACAAAGGCCGCGTGAATGAACGCGTTGATCGTCATTTGCAGCAAAGGCTCCCAGCGCCCGTTCAACCAGACGACGCCCAGATCGAGCAGGCGCGTGAAGAGAATGCGATGCTCATTAAAGGGCGCAAAAAAGTGCCCCCAGGTCAGATGACCTTCCACCCATGGCCGGAAGAACAAATCGGCCTCAAACCACTGATCCCACATCGGCAGCGGCGATCCATAAAGCTGCACGACCCATAATTGTGCGCCCACCACGACCAGAAACAACGCCACCAACCATGCGATAAAATGCTTGAGCGAGTCGTTCGGCAAGTTTGTCGGCCTGGTCATTTCGGGAAACCTCAATCGGGCGCGAGCCTAAATCAATTTCACAACGACGCAAGTCCGCAAACCAATCGGTAGCGGTACAATTGGTCTTCCGGGTGGGGCGAGCGTCCCCGCGAGCCGGCTCGTCGGTAGCCTCGCCCCACCGAACCTGTAGCACAATCAGCCAATCGCCGGTTCCCGACCCGGACAGCGCTCCGGATTTTTCGTGTTTTCGGGGTCGATTCGTGGTTAAACAGCTCCCGACGTTGTTATGGATTTTGATTCGACAATTTTTCCGCTGCGGCCGGCGTGGGTTGAAATGGACCTCGCGCGGCGGAGAAACAACCCGCGTCTCATCCGCCGCGACCTGCCGCGGCACGTGCAATTGATGGCCGCGGTGAAGGACGAGGCCTGTGGACGCGGCGCACTCGTCCGTGTCCGTCCGCGTACATCCGTGGTTGATGTGCCATGAAGCTGCTTTTCTCCGAACAAAATTCCGACTACGAGCATTACCAGTTTCCTTACGTCATCTGGGCGGTACCGGAGGAGGGCGAAACGCCGGCGGACATTTTCAACGCGGGTTTCCTGCCGTCGTCGCGCAATCTTGACCGCTTTTATCTCTGCCGGCAGGTGCGCGTGAACCTGGCGAAGTTCAGGCCGTCGTCCGAGAACCGCCGCGTCCTGCGCAAAGGCGCGGGCATCGAGGTGAAGCTCGTCCCGCGCGACAAATACGATTACACGCCGGAGCGCCGCCAGTTTTTCAAAACCTACGCGGACATCAAATTCGGCAAGGACGTGATGCCATTTGAGCGGTTAGACGCGTTGTTCGGTTCGCCGATCATTTCGCATTTGTTGGTGTTTGCGGACATGCAGACAGGCGCAGAAGTCGGCGTGGCAACGCTTTACCTCGAAGCCCGGGAACTGGCCTATTATTACTACGCGTTCTACGACCTGAATTATTCCGCGCGCAATCTCGGCATGTTCATGATGACCTCGGCGGTGGGGTTGTTCGCCGAACGCGGCGTGAAACATCTTTACCTCGGCACCTGTTATTCGCAAACAGCGCTGTATAAAACGCAGTTCGCCGGCGCGGAATTTTTCAACGGGTTCCGCTGGTCGGACGATCTGGACGAACTGAAATTCATCATCCAACGCGACACAAAGGGGCTGGATCAGCACCTGTTGGAAACCGGGGAATACCGCGACGAATTTTACAAGGGCGACCTCGGCAAAATCACCGAAGCCAGCGCGTTTCGGGTGGGGGGTGCTCAGAAAAAGCAGGCCGCACCGTGAATCACTGACCAATGCGGCTGCTTTCTTGGCGTGTAAAAGGGCAGCAGTACTCGACCGCCCAAATAGTAAGTGGTAAGCTTGGCAAAAGTCGGCGAAAGTGGCAAGCAAAACTGGTGGTCATCCGCAACACGTTTGGCCGGTGGGATTGGTCTAGTTGCGGCGATTGCGAAGGGTGAGCAACAGGTTTTCGCGTTGAGATGTAGCAAGTGGGGCAAGAAAAGCAGCTAAGCAGGCATGGACCGGCAAGCCATCAGTCCGCAGCTTGATATAATCCTCAGCACATTTGTTATATTCAGCCATAAGCGATTTCAACCCTTTCAAGAAAACTTTGCTTTGTTCCGCGCGCTTTGGTCTGTTCCGCATCATGTATCACCTTCGATGACGGCTGTACACCTGTCAAGCACATGTTATTCACAACATGAATATCGTTAATACCACGTCGCCAATCGGGTTGATCTTTGACGTGCCCGCCGTGGCTACCGCAGCGATTGTGGATGGTTTATATGGCGTCCCGCGTCATGCCAGTCTTAATGCGATGATAGCCACAGTCTCGCCTCTCAGAAGTTATTCACAACATGGCGCGGCTGACATAAGAGACACCGTCCTGTGTGGTTCAAGCCCTCACTAAACGACCACCGCTCCCACAAGTCGTCGAACTATGCTGACACGGCCCGGTCCCCCGACGCGCAGGTAGGATTAACTGGTGGAATTCTGGCCGGTCTAGCGGGCTAAGGCAGGGTTTCTCTTACTGGAGGGTTTCCCGTTCAGGTTTGGGGGTGTGGGTTGTTGTGGGGTGAATTTTTGGATCGCTCCCAAAAATTCCCAAACCCCGACTTGTAGGCGCCACGGCCCTCCGATTGGACGACAAGCCTCGGTGCCAAACTGGCCGCCTGCAACGCAACCTTCATTCGCCTCGGATTTCCACTTGCGGATTTTGCCACTGAATACGGCCTCGAGTTTTCATTTCATTGTTCTATATGAAGATTTGTAGGTGGAGAAGGAACGTGATAATTCTGAAATTGGCTTAAATCCACAGTTTGTATTTGATAATCCGTTGAAAGATTGTAGTTCGTGCTGAAATAGTGCATCATGTTATTCACTGCCCTCTGGCTATAAACATAATTCTCTTCCGTTTCGGGATAAAACCAGTGTCCCAGCAAAACCAGATTAGTGTTTATCAAAGCGGTAATCGGACATCCGCTGTCTCCACCAGTTACAGGGTGAAGCCATGTCGTTCCCAGGTAATTTGAATCAACAGGGTCTACGGTTGGAACTTCACTGTTTACCATATCACCCGACAATACTGCGGCTCCCCATCCTTGGTCTTGGTGCTTGGCTTCTACTGCAAGATTTGTTATTGGATTTAGAATGTAATTCGTAACACCAGGGGGCAGCTCTTTATAAGGATGAACCGAATTCGTGGGAACGTCCGCCTTAAGTACAAGCAATTGCACATCGGTTCCCGCAATGTTGGTCGTAGCTATTACCTGCCGAATAACCAGATTCCCGTTATCATCTACGAAAGCAACCCATGTCCCGACTCCTGTGGGAGCATGGAGACATGTTACCGCATAACAGGGCGCGATTAAATTAACATCTTCCTGGTCAGTAACGTTCGTGGGGGTTGAGGTTCCAGACCACTTCATCACAGAGGAAGCGGTCTTTTCTGGAGCAAAGCTAAACCAAAAATCAGGGTTAACTGTATATTGAAGATTGGTTCCATTTGGATACTGCATAAAACTGAATATATTCCAAGCTTCTCCCCAAGTAAGGCCGTTGGTAGAGGCAATAGTGTTAGTCAGTATATTGTTAGCCAGGTCGGGATAAATAGCGGCTGATGAATGATTACAAATGAATAATATGTATAGCGCGCTCCACAAAACACACTTTTTGCATGCAATCCCATAGCGAGAAAGCAGAGCCGTTAGCGGAGCACTCAGTAGCATCGGAATTCCCAATACAAGCATTAAATCCCGCAATGGTTTCATAATCGTCGAGTGCCCTACCAGCAAAAACAAAGCCAGCCAGCACAGAAAGCCAAGCATATTGCTGGAACCCCTCAATTACTGATTGCGGTTGGTGGTCTATCAGCGGGGGCAGCGGAAAGCAAGATGTTTCGGTTCGGACGGGCCGCATTGCGGTGCCCCGCCGCCCCAGCCTCGCCGGGGTTCCGGCAATTAGGTAGTGTCCTAATTTGAAAATTTCCGCCAGATGATAGACACAATAACGACGACCAGGAGGCTCAAATACAACCAAGGGTGGTGATGGTAAAAGCGGGTTACTCCACTGTTGTTCCCCCAAAATGCCACCGTTGGGTGCAAAAAAATGGTTATGGTCATTTTGCGTAGCCGGTTTTGATTTCTTTGACAGCCTGCCCTCGCACCGCCGCAATCGCTGAATCCACTGGCGGGATTTCTGGCAAAAATCCTCGCCGCTGGCTGTTTTAAGCGACCGGACTGGCGTGGCGCAGCTCAACTTATTTCTCTTGTGCCTTCTGCATCCTTTGGTTGTATTGGTCGGGCCGGAAGCATTGATGGCAGTCCACGCAGTCCGCTGTGACCTGTGTGTAAGCTTTGAGAAGAACCGGAGTGTTCGAAGCGCCGGCTGCATCCAGCATGGCCGTGACATCCGTTTGGAAATGGCCTGTTTTTTCAAGGTAGACGGAAGACTTCAGTTCCATCCAGACGTTGGATTTGGTCATGAGCCTCAACTGAACCCCGTTGGAGATGACGAGGCTATAGTTTTCCAGAGTAATGCCTTCGACAATCTTTTCGGAATAGCCAAGTTTTTGGCGCATGAAGATTTGGATGGTTGTCATCTTCTTATGTGCGACATCTTCGGCGAACAAGCCGCCAGCAACCAAGATGGTCAGAACCACCAAGCTTATCCATTTTGCTTTCATAACACGGTTACTGATAGGAATTTGCTTTTTGACGCTCCGCCGTGCAGGGAGAATTGCCTCTCATCAGAGTCCTTTTTCAAACCTTGCGCCTTGCCATTTCGGTTGTAAAGCACCATTTTTCGCGTTATTTGCTGGATAGGCGGACATGAACTTGGAACAAGCATTGCAGGCATTGGAAGTTCGGAAAACGCAATTGCAGTCTCGGATTCCCGCCCAAGCTTCCACCCTGCGGACGCGATTCCTCAAAGAAGTAGTGCAGGAACAAGTGGAAGCCGCGCGAAAGCATCTGCAAGCTGTCTATGAGAGTCACCTTGAGGTCGGGCCAAACTTTACCGCTGTGCCGGAACATACAAACAATCCCAAATACGCCTTTTGGCTTGAGGGCATTCGCCGTCATCTCGGCGAGTGCGAAGCCACTCTTGAGGAACAGCCTGATGGCGGGACAACCGCCTGATGACTTTCATCCAAACCCCATCTCCCAAAACTGGCCGCGCCTGTGGCCCTGTGTCCCCAGCTTTGGGTCTGACGTGGACACAGGACGTTTTGCGTCATTCGTTCGGAACGTATTATTACAATTTGACCCACGACCTGAACCAAGTTTCCCACGACATGGGGAACAGCACTGTGATCTGTAAAAGCCACTACGTCCGCGAGGTAAAAAAGAACTGGACCGGCAAATGTTGGGGGTTGCGTCCCCAAACCTCTTCCCAATAGACCCACGCTGAAAAGCGGAACATCCGAGCGGGGATTTGAATTGCCTTGGCAAAAGTTGATTTTGTCAGAATTGTGTCAGAAGAAAAACGTTATTAAAAGTGGACACCCCTCGGAAACTCTTGATTTTAAATGGAGCCAGCTGTCAGGATTGAACTGACGACCCACGGTTTACAAAACCGTTGCTCTACCGCTGAGCTAAGCTGGCCTTGAAGTCGAAAATAGACGACTTACTCCAAAGCTTGGCAAACTTCCAACCAAGCCAAAACCCCGTGCCTCAATCTCGGACATCAC
>Ga0181538_10000578_pt1 | contig 43348 bp, 33 predicted proteins | sample PEATcosm2014_Bin_40_FD_119773 | JGI IMG/M metagenome (GOLD analysis project Ga0181538, IMG submission 119773) | Peatland microbial communities from MTU Mesocosm Facility, Houghton, MI, USA - PEATcosm2014_Bin23_30_metaG | ecosystem: Environmental > Terrestrial > Soil > Wetlands > Peat | place...
ACACCATCCTCGCGTTCCATATCGCGGTAGTTGAATCCGCGGGCCTTGCACAGATCCACTCGCGCCACTTCCATCCATATATAGTGGTTGGCGTAATAGACCACGCCCATCTGGTCGGTCTCGGCGTAGCGCACGCGCAGGCGCGTCTCGGTATAGGGATGCATGTCGGGAAACCGGTATTGTAACCCGGCGCAACCGCACACCGGCCGCAACCGTCTGTTAGATGGTACCTTACAAGTTCAATCATGCGCGTGCGCGTGCTCTTTTTCGGAATCCTGAAAGATGTAGTGGGTAGCCCAGCGGAAGATGCCGAATTCCCACCGGGAACCGACCTGCGCACCGTCTTCGCCAGCTACGCGGCCCGCTTTCCTCGCCTGGCGGAGCTTGCTGCGAGCATTGTAGTCGCTCGTAATCAACAGTTTACAAATATTTCCGAAAGTATTACTGAAGGTGATGAGGTGGCCTTCCTTCCGCCTGTCAGCGGCGGCGCGGGCGAGGACGCCGAACTCCACCAAAACGGCCATTTCGTCGCTCTCACCCGCCACGCCATCGACTCGCGCGCCGTCATCGCCCGCTTGCTTACCGGCGCTGAAGGCGCGGTCATCACGTTCGAGGGCACGGTCCGCAACCATACCAAGGGTCGCCGCACTCACTATCTGGACTATCACTGTTATGAGTCGATGGCCCTCAAGACGATGTTGCAAATTGCCGTGGAAGTAGCTGCTCAGTATGAAGTTGGCCGCATTGCCATGATCCATCGTCTAGGCCGTCTTCTGATTGGCGAAAGCAGCGTGGCGGTCATCGTCACCGCGCCCCATCGCGGGCCGGCGTTCGAAGCGGCAAGGGCGGCCATCGACCGGCTGAAAAAGCGCGTCCCCATCTGGAAAAAGGAACATTTCTCGGATGGCGAGGTGTGGGTGGAAGGAGAGTGGGACAGTCATGTTCCGGTGGTTGGATAGAGCACGCGCGCCTCTGGTTCTGGCTGCCGCGACGGCGGTGGGCGGCGTCCTCCTGCTGGGGCAAGGTCCAACCGTCTTCAGGGATACCGTGACACAAGTCCACGTCATCGCCTCGGTGAAAAACTCGCGGGGCGAGCTTGTGGGCGCTCTGCAAAAATCCGATTTTAAGATCTTCGATAACGGCGTGGAACAGGAGATCAGGGTTTTCGAGCGGCAGAGCGCGACACCGTTATCGATAGCGTTATTGATCGACGTCAGCGGTTCGACCGCCAAAGACCTAAAGTACGAGACCGACTCCGCCACCAAATTCCTGAAAGCGCTGCTCTCGGAGGGCAATCCGGAAGATGCGGCCGGACTGTTCACCTTCGATTCCGATGTAAACGAGCTGAAGCATTTCACCCATAATTTCGCGTCACTGGAGAACGCCCTGAAGTATGTTCACGGTTCGGGCGGCACTTCACTTTACGACGCTGTCTATTTTGGAGCGCACGACTTGGAAGACCGTTCGGGACGTAAGGTAATGGTAGTCATCAGCGACGGTGGAAACACCACCAGCACCATGCCGATCGAGAAGTGCCTGAAAGCGGCTCAGTTCGCCGATGCCGTAATCTACCCGGTGGTGGTGGTACCCATCACTAACGAGGCCGGCCGGAACACGGGCGGCGAGCACGCGCTGATCTTTATGGCCGAAGGCACCGGCGGCCGGACATTTTTCCCGGGCGCTTCCGCCGAGCTCGACCAGGCATTCGCCGATATCATCACCGAGTTACGGACGCAGTACTTCATGGCGTTCTACCCTCACGGCGTGCCGCTGACTAAAAATCCGTTTCACAAGCTGGAAGTAAAGGTGGACCGGCCCGATTTGCGAGTCTCCGCGCGTAACGGCTATTATGGAGAGGCGGAGGGCGCGGACGGTTCGTCGAGTGCTCCTGTCGCGGTGACTCCCACGGGAAGAAAGAAGAAGTGAACAATCAACAGCAGGGTTCGAAATCCGCGCGCGCGCCGGAACATACGTTTGAGGAGGCCCGATACCTCAAGCAGCTCATCGAGAACAGCACGCCTGTGCGAGTATCGATGGCCGATGGCGAAGAGGTTACCGGAACGATCGAGTATTACGATCAGTCGTTCATCCGCCTGACCCGCAAAGGCGCGCCAAACCTCTTCATCTTCAAACACGACATCAAATACATCCAGGAAGTGGTCTGAAGCGCGGCCGATGCATTTCCTGGAGACAGCCGTCGAGATCGCCCGCGAGTCCGGCGCGCTGGTGGCGAATTATCACCAACGGCACATCCCCTTCGAGACCAAAGGCGAGTTCGATCTGGTGACCGAAGCCGACCGGGCGTCGGAGAGGATGATTGTGGAGCGGTTGCGTTCGCATTTTCCCGCGCACGCCATCGTAGCTGAGGAAGGCGGCGGACACGAAAGCGCGTCGGAGTACCGCTGGTTCATCGACCCGCTTGACGGCACCACGAATTTCGCGCACGGCTTTCCTATGTTTTGCATCAGCATGGGACTGGAGCGCGCGGGCGAATTGCTTGCCGGCGTGGTTTACGACCCCATTCGCGGTGAGCTGTTCACTGCCGAGCGCGGCTCGGGCGCGTTCCTGAATCACCACCGCATGCACGCGTCAGCGGTGCAGCGTGTGAGCGACAGCCTCGCATCCACCGGCTTTCCGAGCCGCAAGCGGCATCACAACATCAACATTCATTTTTACTATCAGCTTGCGATGGCGTCGCACGGCGTGCGCCGTACCGGCTCGGCAGCGCTCGATCTGGCATTCGTAGCGGCGGGGCGGCTGGATTTCTTCTGGGAATTCGGTCTAAAGCCGTGGGATATGGCCGCGGGCGTGCTGCTGGTGGAGGAAGCCGGCGGACGTGTGACGGACATGCAGGGCGCGCCGCTCAGCGTGACCGCATCGGACCACATCCTGGCGGATAACGGCAGCCTGCACGAGGAAATCCTGGCGGCGTTTGGGGACATTTTCCGGGGAACGCTGCGGGTGCCGCTGCCGGTGATTTAGTCTCACGCAGAGGCGCGGAAACGCAGCGAGAATCCGGCGCATGCGGTTTTTCGGGCAAGCAGATTCTCTCCGCAGGACGCAAGGGCTCCAGGCAGAACTACAGCGATCTCAAGGCAACGTCCCCCTTTGCGCCTTTGCCCCTTTGCGGGAAATTGTATTCTTGCTTTTCTCTGCGATCTCTGCGGCTCTGCGTGGAAAGGCTTGTCCCGCAAAGCCGCAAAGGCGCCAAGAAGAACCGGGCGAACCTTGAGTCGATATTCTTCCTTTGCCCCTTTGCGGGAGATTGTATTTTCCGCCACAAGAAACTTCTTCTCTACATGCGGGTATAATCAACTCCATAAGGGAGGATTTCCGTGGCAAAGGACAAAAGCCCAAAAAAAGAAGTGAAGAAGCCCAAGAAGAAGAAGTAGGAAGTATAGAGTCCGGCGCCGGGCGGGCTGGAATTGGACCCGCCCGCGGCCACAGGAGCGATCATGCGCACAGAGTGGGTAGCTAAACGGCAAAACGATAAGATTCGCACGCAGATGCATTATGCCCGGCAGGGCATCATCACGGAGGAGATGCACTACGTCGCGCACCGCGAAAACATTGCATCCGAGCTCGTACGCTCGGAAGTGGGCCGCGGCCGGATGATCATTCCGGCCAACATCCATCACACCAACCTCGAACCCATGTGCATCGGGGTTGCCTCCAAGTGCAAGATCAATTCGAACATCGGGAACTCCGCGGTAGTTTCGGATATCGCGGGCGAACTCGAGAAGCTCGAGTACTCGGTGAAATACGGGGCCGACACGGTGATGGATCTTTCCACCGGCGGCGATATCCCGGCCATCCGCAAGGCTATCATCGGCGCGTCGCCCGTGCCCATCGGCACCGTGCCCATCTACGAGGCGCTCTCGCGCGTGCGGCGGGTGGAAGATCTCAGCAAACAGGTGATGCTCGAAGTCATCGAAGAACAAGCCGAGCAGGGCGTGGACTACATGACCATCCACGCCGGCGTTCTGGTGCAGCATATCCCGCTCACCACCCGGCGCATCACCGGAATCGTCAGCCGCGGCGGGTCGATCCTGGCCGAGTGGATGGTCAAGAATCACCGCCAGAATATGCTCTACGAATGCTTCGAAGACATCTGCAAGATCTTCCAGAAGCACGACGTCAGCTTCAGCTTGGGCGACGGACTGCGCCCCGGCAGCGTGGCCGATGCCAGCGACGAAGCGCAGTTCGCGGAGCTGAAATCGCTGGGCGAGCTGACCGAGATTGCGTGGAATTACGACGTGCAGGTGATGATCGAAGGACCGGGCCATATCCCCATGGACCAGATCGAACTGCAGGTGCAAAAAGAGAACGAAATCTGCCACGAGGCGCCGTTCTACACGCTCGGACCGCTGGTTACCGATATCGCGCCCGGGTACGACCATATCACTTCCGCCATCGGCGCGGCAATGATCGGGTGGCACGGAGCTTCCATGCTGTGCTACGTCACGCCCAAGGAGCATCTCGGCCTGCCGGACAAGGACGATGTGAAGGCCGGGCTGATCGCTTATAAGATCGCCGCTCACGCGGCCGATATCGCGCGGCATCGTCCGGGCGCGCGCGATCGCGACGATGCCCTCTCTCGCGCCCGCTACACCTTCGATTGGAATCGCCAGTTCGAGCTCTCGCTCGATCCCGAAACCGCGCGCTCGATGCACGACGAGACCCTCCCCGAAGAGGGTTTCAAAGACGCGCACTTCTGTTCCATGTGCGGGCCGAAATTCTGCTCCATGAATATCTCGGCCAAAGTCGAAAGCTTCACCGCCGAAGACGCCGCGGCAGTCTTGAACGGCACGCCCGCCGAGCCGCTGATTAATATTTCGGGGAACGACTAGGAAACAGCCTTTAGCAATCAGCCCTCAGCTAAGGACTTTCCTCCGAGGGGCGCCAGGTTTTTGCTCTCCAGTGACAGCTCGTAAGTCCTTTATTTCCGCCGCGGCCACCAGCGCTGTCACAGGCTCCTTTGGACTGCGCAGCGCGCGGTCTCCCGGCTGATCGCTGACTGCTGACAGCTTCCCGGGCATATAATCAACCTATGCCACGTCGCGCTACTCTTGCCCTTGCTCTCGCCGCCCTCACACCCCTCGCAGCCCAGGTTCCCGCGGGCTGGAAGTTGAGGGTCGATCACAGCACCTCCGCTTCCGACCCCGACGCTGCCGGCAACATCAAATTCGTCACCGAAGGCGCGGGATTCCATTGCACCAATCCGCAAGCCGCGGTGTATTGGAACCCGAATAATACCGCTTCCGGCACTTACACCTTGAAGGGCACGTTCACGCTGATGAAGCCGAGCGGCCACACCAATTATTACGGCCTGGTGTTCGGCGCGAGCGGCCTCGAAGGCGCCGATCAATCCTACCTTTACTTCGTGGTGGCGCAGAACGGCACCTGGCTGGTGAAGAGCCGCAACGGCGACGCGACCCCAACCATTACCGCCAAAACCGCCGGCGACGCCGTCAAGAAGCCTGACGATACCGGAAAATCCACCAACATTCTCGAAGTCCGCGTCAGTGCCGACAAGGTGGATTTCGTCGTCAACGGAACGGTCGTTCACAGCGAACCGAGGACCGGCTTGTTGGCCAAGACTGACGGGATTTACGGCATTCGCATCAATCACCTTCTCGAAGTGCAAGTGGATAACTTCGGCATATCGAAGTAACATGCACGCGAAAAGTACTAATTTGTTTTAAGAGTGTTGACTCCAAAAATGGAGCATGCAAGAATTGCATGGACGGGGTCCATCCCGAACTCCTTCTCCTGCTCGCGGCCGTTCACCTTCTCGTTCCTGTTCAGGACCTCGTTCCTTCTCATCGGGTTGTATACTGCCCAGATGAGAAGAATTGCCCTCCTCCTTGTCCTGTCTCTACCCGCCGTTGGCCAGGAGTCAGTCGATCTCGGGGTTGTCGATCGAATCAAGACAGAAGCCTTCGACCACTCCAGAGTGATGGAGACCCTGCGGGAAATCAGCGACGTTCACGGTCCGCGGCTTACCGGTTCACCCGGATTCGAAGACGCTGCGCGTTGGGCGATGTCGGAATTGACATCTTATGGACTCGACAAAGTCCATTTTGAAAAATGGGGACCCTTCGGACGAGCCTGGACGCTGGAAGAATCGTCGGTGGAATTGCTGGAGCCGAGGTATTCGCAGCTCACCGCCGTCCCGCTCGCCTGGAGTTCCCCGACCAACGGGCCTGTTACGGGCGACCTGGTGCTGGCGCCCATCCGCGCCTCTTTCCGCGACGGTCCCGCTAAATTCAAGGCCGCCCTGGACGCTTATCGCGCCAAATGGACCGGCAAACTGCGCGGCAAGATCGTGCTGATCAGCGATGCGAAAGTTCCCGCCCAACAGACCAACCCGCAGTTCACGCGCTACACCGCCGCCGAGCTCGCCGACATGGCGGAGGCTCCCACTCCCTCGGCCAAGTTGTCGGCCACGAAACTGGAAGAATTGGAATGGCCGGATAATCCCGCCGATTTAGGCACGTTTTTCGGCAGCCTGTCGAACAAGTTGATGGACCAGGTCTACGATCTCTACGATCAGGCCGTCGCCGACCGAGCCGAATTTTTCGCCAAGGAGGGCGTGGCCGGCGTGCTGCTGGAAGATGACCGCGCGCACGAAGGCCTGGTGATGGCCGAAGCGGCCGGAGGGTTCAAAACTTCCGCCACGCTCGCGCCGCCCACCTTCGTCATCACCGCCGAGCAGTACAATCGCATCGCCCGCCTGCTGGAACATAAGGAAACCGCGCGCGTGCGCCTGAACCTCAAGGCCACCATCGGCGACCGCGACGTGGACGGCATGAACATCATCGGCGAGATCCCCGGCGGAGCGAAGAAGGACGAAGTCGTCATGATCGGAGCGCATTTCGATTCCTGGCATTCCGGCACCGGCGCCACGGATAACGGTTGCGGCAGCGCGGTCATGATCGAGGTAATGCGGATTCTGAAGGCGCTTCATCTCAAGCTCGACCGCTCCGTACGCATCGGCTTGTGGAGCGGGGAAGAGGAGGGACTCTTCGGTTCTCGCGCCTATGTGAAGGAGCACTTCGCCGACCCGAATACCATGCGCGTCACGGCCGAGCACGCCAAACTCTCGGGCTATTTCAACCTCGATAACGGCAGCGGCAAGATCCGCGGAGTCTATTTACAGGGGCATGATGCCATGCGCCCGATTTTCGAAGCGTGGCTCGCGCCGTTCCGCGACCAGGGCGTCACGACGGTGAGCATTCGCAACACGGGGGGCACGGACCATCTCAGCTTCGATGCCGTCGGGCTGCCGGGATTTCAGTTCATTCAGGATCCGCTCGACTACGGCTCCATCACGCACCATTCCGATATGGACACATGGGATCACGCCGTTCCAGCCGATCTGATGCAAGCCGCCGCCGTGATCGCGAGCGTGGTGTACGATACCGCGAACCGTCCCGAGATGCTGCCGCGCCGTCCGCTGCTGAAGCCGGGCGAATAGGGAACAGGTTTACGTTTTTGGGGCCTTTTCCGCGATTTTGTTCGCCCACATCTCAGTATCCTTAAGCCAGCCGGAAACCATCTTCCAGTTGCGATTGACGTCATTAAAGATCTCGGTGGCCCTCGAAAAATACCTGGCGCTCTCTTTGTGCGCCTTGGCGAGCTCCAGTTTCGCCTCTTGACCATCGAGCTTCATGCGCATTTCTTTCCCCAGGTCTTCGGGCGTGAGCTTAGAGTCCGTCTGCGCCAAGTGTTCCAGTTCTTTGAACGACTTCTTCAATTTCTCCCAATCGTCCTTGATTTGTTTGAGAGCGGCTTGTCTCTTGGTGTTGAGTTTCTTGAGGTCGTCCGGGGGCATTTTGTCAATCAAGGAGGAGTCTTTTCTCGTCTTTTCATACATCTCCTTGATGAGTTTCTGGGCCAGCAAAAAGTCTTTTTCGAACTTGCTGGCCTTGGACTGATATTCCTCGCCGCGTTTCTTGTATTCCTCGCCGACCTTTTTAACATCGTCCGTGAGATTCTTCGCATCTGCCGCCTTAGCCTTTGCCAGATTTATGTCGGCCTTCCTTCTGGCGTCGCACTCCTTCTGAAAGTCGTCACACATCTTCTCCAGCTTCGCCATCAGAAGATTGATGGTGGGTCTGATTTTCGTGGCCTGCGATTCATGGGCAATTGCATCGGTGATCTTCTTGATGTATGCCAGCCGGTAGGCGTCGAAGATGTTTAACGCCTGATCCATGTCGCGGTAAGGCTTGTCCTTGTTCTCATCCAGCTTGTGGGCGAGCTGTTTCGGTTTATCCTCGTCGATAATTGCCATCAGGGCTTTCGATGGCTGGAACGTCTGGATCTTTTGGTGATAACCCTTGCGCACTTCGAGAAATTGTTGTTCGTACCCCATCTTCCCCTCCAGGAAAACGTAAGGGGTATTATACACTTCCCGCGCGAAGTTTAAGCGATTCGGGCAGCAGTTTCAGGAGTTCCGCGGGCTAGCCGGTGGGATCGCTTCAATTTGGGCAGTAGCGCCCTCACCGCAATGGTGGTAGCGATCAGGAAGCCGATCCCGATCAGAATCGCTACCTGCGTGAACCAGGGACCTAGCAGTTCCGTGGCGCCGTGCCGGCTGGCAGGCATGCCGAATACCGCACCGTCCGGGCCGATCCAGAAGCCGATATTCTCCGGAAAGAGCGGTTTCAGGAACGCGAGGATAATGAACGCCGCTCCGGTAAAGTAGCCGATAAGCGCCAGGAAGAAGATTACGAGCCCGTGGATCCCGGTCCAGGCCCAATGGTACGTGGCGCGCAAAAGGAACCACGGCGACCGGCTGCGGCTCGCGCGGCGGAGCAAAGCGCCGTTGTTGTAGTCGCGCGCCAGTTCGGCCGCCGGCCCGAGGCGCCGCAGAACCTCCTCGATCGGCATTCCGGGCTGCGTCGCTCGTTCCTGGATGTGCGTCCGGATTTCCTCGACAACTTCTTCCCGTTCGGCGATCGTCATGCCTGACAGTGCCGTTCGCAGCTCCGCCAGGTATTGATTAGTGGGACCCGTCATGGTTATCTTCCTTCCGGCCCACGACTGGTCTGGCCAACCGCTCCAGGCCGGCCGCCAGTTGCAGCCAAGTGTTCGCCATCTCGATTGCGCGCTCGCGCCCCTTCGAGGTCAGCACGTAATAACGGCGCGGATGTCCGAGTTCCGATTCCACCCATGTGGAATCCACTATGGCATCCTGCCGCAAGCGGTTCAAAATGGGATAGATGGTGCCTTCGGAAAGCACCAGGTTGGAATTCTCTTCCAGCAACCGAAGAATGCCCAGACCGTAATTTCTGCCCAGGGCAAGCGCCATCACGACGGCCATTTCGAGGCATCCCTTTCTGAGTTGTGATTCCCATTTATTGCCAGATTCCTCGATGGTCCCGTTAGCTTTCACTGCACGATACCTTGTAATGCACAGTATCATGCCGGAAAGGGGACTGCAAGAGGAATTTGACGCTTATCGTGCCTGGCGCCGTTTTATCTGCGTGCATCCGTGTGCATCCGTGGCCGAAAAATCATTGTTCCAGGAGTTCGCGATGCTTCGGATTCAGTCAGAGATTTTGGGGCTCAGAAATTGGCCACGGATGCACACGGATAACATTTAGCGGTCGCCGGCGATCGCGTTTTTTTGGGGGGCCTCAGGCAAGCGAACTCGGGTTTTTTCACACCCCCCCAGGGAGCGGGGCCTCCTATCCATCTAATTTTGCAAGTGCCTCAGGATTGGCTCTCCCCCACATCTCGACCGGACCTAAAACACCATATTCCCTGGCCTCACCCGATTTCTCTGGCACCAATCGAGATAAAGCCGCGCGTAGCTCGCCGTGATGTAATCCTGCTCGCCGAATCCCATCCGTTTCGCCATGCGATCGATCCAGGCGGGCGAACCTTCCAGTTCGAAATAAAGCCCTATTGGCGTCTCGTCGAGAGTCGCCAGCCCCGAGCCGCGCTCCAGCCGGTACTCGGTGCGGAATTTTTCGTAGCGGAAGACCGGATGATAGCCCAGGCGCTCGAAGATAGTCGCCATCATCGCCGCGTCCGGCACCGCCAGTTCCAGTTCCTCGCGCGATTTGTACCGGCCGACCGCCGGCTTTCCTTTGAGCGTGACGGTGATCAGTTTCCCCGCCTGCCGCAGCCGCAGCAACTGGCTCGCGCGCCGCAACGTGAGCCGGGGAGTGTCGAAGACCACGTTCGATTCGAACACGCGCCGGCGCGCGACGCGGAAGCGTGCCGAGCGCAGCAGCTTCCGCGCCGTTCTTAGGTCGGCGACCGCCAGCTTAATTTCCGTTTCCGTGGGACTGTGAGTCATTGCTACTGGGCGCGATCGCCCCCGTGGTGATCGAGGAAATCCTGGTCAATGGCTTTCCGCCCGCGGAAACCCTCGTCGACGCCGTGCCAGTAGGCGATTGCCGGCTCGCCCAGCTTCCAGCACAGGTAGACCTCCACGCCACGCAGCAGGGTAGGAAAATCGATGAGCCCGATATCGAGATCTTTGATGACGCAGCCGAACTCCTGCACCTGCTCGACCGCCGTTTTCAGTTGCGCACCTGCCTGGTCGCGGCGATTCCTGGCGTCGATCACCTGCTCGCGGTTCACCAGCACACCGCCCATCAGAGCGATGCGCTGCGCGATCGCCTGCACCTTCTCTTCCGCCTCCTGGTATTCCGATTTCAGCGCGATCGCCTGGCGCAGCAGCCCGTCCACGCGAGGAATCAGGCTTTGCGCTTCCGCCAGAGTGAATCGCCTCGCCATCGTTATACCGCGTAATGCGACGTCACGTAGTGGTTGAGGATGTCGATGAATTCGGCCACGATACGGTCGCCCTTCAAGGTCGTCATCAGACGGCCATCCACGTAGACCGGCGCTTTCGGCTCCTCGAACGTGCCGGGCAGCGAAATGCCGATGTTGGAGTGCTTCGATTCTCCCGGACCATTGACCACGCATCCCATGACCGCGACTTTCATCGTCTCGACGCCAGGATGAGTCGCCTTCCATTTCGGCATCTCGTCGCGCAGGTACGTCTGGATCTGGTCGGCCATCTCCTGGAAGAACGTGCTGGTGGTGCGGCCGCAGCCGGGGCACGCCGTCACCTGCGGCGTGAAGCTGCGAATCCCCAGCGATTGCAGAATCTGCTGCGAAACGATCACCTCTTCTGTGCGATCGCCGTTGGGCAGCGGCGTGAGCGAGGTGCGAATGGTGTCGCCGATGCCCTCCTGCAATACGGGCGAGAGGGCCGCCGTGGTGGCCACGATTCCTTTGCTGCCCATGCCGGCTTCGGTGAGCCCCAGATGCAACGGGTAATCGCAGACCGCGGCCAGCGCGCGGTAGACATCGATCAGATCCTGTACCCCGCTCACCTTGGCGCTGAGGATGATTTGGTCGTGCCCCAGTCCGTGCCGTTCCGCCGATTCCGCCGAATTCATGGCGCTCGCCACCATGGCGTCGAGCGTCACCTGGCGCGCGTCCTTGGGCTCCGCGAGCCGCGAATTCTCGTCCATCATGCGCGTCAGCAGCGCGGAATCGAGCGAGCCCCAATTCACGCCGATGCGCACCGGCTTATGATTCTCGACGGCAACTTCGATCATGGTGCGGAAATTGTCGTCGGTCTTCCTGCCGATATCGGAATTGCCGGGATTGATGCGGTACTTGGCGAGGGTGCGCGCGCACTCGGGATACTTTTTGAGAAGGATGTGCCCGTTGTAGTGGAAATCGCCGATGATGGGCACGGGAACGCCGAATGCCGCGATGGTGTCGACGATTTTCGGCACTGCCGCCGCGGCGGCTTCGGTATTGACCGTGACGCGCACCAGTTCCGAGCCGGCCCGCGCCAGGGCCATCACCTGGTTCACCGTGGAAGCCACATCGGCCGTGTCGGTGTTGGTCATCGATTGCACGACAATCGGATGATCGCCGCCCACTTTTACACCGCCCACGTCCACCGTCACCGCTCTTCGGCGGGCTGCTACTGCCATGAATCTCCTCCTGAACGGGAAAATCTAATTCTAGCAGGGGCTATTCGGGGGGCGGCTCACAGCGCGGCTTCGCCGCAAGCTTTCAGCGATCAGCTTTCAGCGGTCAGCTTTTGGATGAGCGCGGTTGGCATGCGTTTGATCTGGATGGTATCCGCGGCGAGCTTTTCGTAAGAAGCCTGCAGGAACGGAAGGTCTCGCGCGAGCAGGAGATGTTACTCCAGTTCGCTGGCGGAGCCGCGAGCAATCGAGCAAAGCGAGTCAGCTCGGTGTCGCCGCTCCGTCAGCAACCCTCGGCCAAGTTCGCGCAAATCGACGCGCTGGCGCGGCGGATCTGGCTCGTCAGACCATAGGTTTCCTCGCGGGGAAAGCTGGCGGTCGCTCGTTAATTCTCCAGGGTCAGTTGGTGAGCTTTGTCCCACACTTTCAGTTGTCGAAAATCTTTCAGAGGTCCCTTCGGTGACCCTGGTGGTGTGCGTAAGCGGCGTCCTCCGCTGTAGTACCGTATCGGTGAATAACCGGTTCATCCGAAACCAGGAGGACGCCTATGCAAAAGAAACGAAGAATTAGTGGTACAGAGACCACGGAGAAGAACAGTTCTTATCTCTCCACCCGGGGTGAACCGTCCTGACTGCGGCCCGCCGCTCTGTGCAGCAGCCTTTCCGTCAGCGTTTCGTGCCGCGGCGCGAATTGCAGCGCCGCCGCGCGCAGGTACGGGCGGAATTCACGCGCCCAGTAAGCCGCGAATCCCGTGCGTGAGATCTCCGCGAGCGCCTGCACGTAGTGATCGAGAATCGCCTCGCCCAGCACCTTGCCCGTGCGCCGCGCCGCCGAATGCGCCGCCCGCGAAAGCCACAATACGTTCCCTGGCACGTGCGCCAGCGCCGATACCGCCATCAGGCTCGACACCGTGAAGACCGAGCGGCCCTGCTCTTTCGCCGTCCGCCGCATCTCGTCCCAAATCGATTCCAACCGCTCGGGAGTGGGCACCCGCTTCGGCGGGATGGCCTGCGCTTCCTGGCGGAAAGTCTCCCACTCGCGGCGCAAACCGGCGATATCCACCGGCGGCAGATTCAGCGTCTGCGCCAGGCGCGAAGTGGTTTTCTCGAGCCCGTCGAGCATCTGCTCCACGGTTTCGAAGCGCGCATCCGATTCCAGCAGTCCTTCGTCTTTGAGCGCCTGCGAAATCTCGCGAACCAGCGTATTGCCAGCGCCCGTAACATCGGCGAGCGCGGCCAGCACCCACACCGGCGAGGCGTGGAAGCTCAGAATACCGAGCAGCTCGATTCCGTGGCTCGCCGTCCGCTGCAGCAGGAAATTCGCCGCCAGGTGCCCCTCGGTGGGATAAATTCCTTCCACCTGCCCGACTTCCTCGATCAGGAATCGCAGCGTCACGTCCACCATGGTGCGATAGAGCGTGGTGCGGCGCAGGCTGGCCGGCACCACAACAACGCCGATCTCACGCAACAATCCGCCGGAGAGCGCGCCCAGCGAGCGTACCACCCGTTCCGGCAGCGACAAGATGTATGGACCGGGCACTCTCTACATTATCGGCTTTCCGGGCGCTTCACTTAGTCGCCAAAATCCACGTGGCGATTTTCTCCATGGCTTCCGGCGCGAAGGTCTCCTCGATCTGCGCGTATTCCGCCAACGCGCCCGTCTTGGCGTGCTGGAACAAATGATTCAACCCCGGCAATTCGTCGGCTTCGAAATGTTGGTTTCCGCCCGCCTGGAGCGCCGCGCGAATCGCCGGCAGGTTCAACGCGGGCGGCACCTGCGTGTCCTTGCTTCCGTTGATGGCCAGCACCGGACACGTGACCTTCCGTAGCGCCCCGGCCGGATCGTAGGTCAGAAAATAACGGTACCACGGCGATGTCAACTGCTTGAAGACAGAATTGAACTGCGCCTCCGGCATGGCTTTCAACTCCGCCTGCAATTTCTGTTTCAGAACCGCTTCGTCTTTCTCCTGCTCCACCAGGTCGAGAATTCGCTTCTGCTGCGCGCCGGCCGCTTCCGCCGCGTCATGACTCATTCCCGCCGCTTCGTTCCCCGCAATCACCTGCGCGACAATGATCTGGTCGCCCGGCACTCCCGTTCCCGCCATCATGACGATGAACGCCACGTCGCGATTCCGCGCCGCCACCATGGGCGCGATCACGCCGCCTTCGCTGTGGCCGGCGAGCCCGATGCGGTGCGGGTCCACTTCCGGCCGCGTCTTCAGATACGCCAGCGCCGCTTCGGTATCGGTGGCGAAATCGGCCGTGGTGGAAGCCGCGAAATCGCCGCCCGATCCGCCCGCCCCGCGATCGTCCGAGCGCAGCACCGCGATACCCTTGCGCGTCAGGTAGTCCGAAAGCACCAGGAAGGGCTTGTGCCCCAGGAGCGACTCATCGCGATCCTGCTGGCCCGAGCCGGTAATCAGCACCACCGCCGGAAACGGCCCTTTGCCCTGCGGAATCGTGAGGGTAGCCGCTAGCTGAATGCCCGCCGCGGCGTTGGGATATTTCAAATCGTCCTCGCGATAGGGATAAGGTTTCGCGGGGTTCTGCGGGCGCTTCGGCGGCTCCGGTTCGGCGATCGCCGCGCCGCGTTTGAGCGTCAGCGGAAATTGTCCGCCGCCCTGCGAGAACGTGCCCTCGATGGCGGAGTTATCCTTGGCGATCGTGCCTTCAAATTTCGCCCCTCTGGTCACGATTTCGAAGCTGAACTTATTGCCGTCGCGCTTCGCCACCGCCGCAATCCCTGACGCGCCCCGATCGGGACTGTCCAGTGTCGCGCCCAGTCCCTCCTTCGTGGTGGTGAGATGCAGAATCAACCGCAGCTTCAGACCCACGTCCAGCACGCCCTCCCATGCGCCGTCGAGATCGGACGGTTTCACCGCGCGCACCCACGAGAGCGGCATCGGCGTTATTTGCGTCCACGTGCCTTCGATCATGCTGCCGCCGGTGTTCATCTTTCCCTCATACTTGCCATGGATGGGGTCCGACGTGAACGTCAGCTTCGAGTTCTGAAACGCGATCGTCGAGACCGGAATCCCATTAGCGCTCTGGTCGACGCTGTCCAGGCTGGCTTTCAGGCTTCCGTCGCCAGCTTTCGAGATGTGCAATATAAGATGCAGTTCGGCGCCGGGCGCGGGCTTCAACGTGCCCTGCCAATCGCCGGTGATGTCCTGTGCGCGCGCCGCCAGCACCGTGGAAGCGGCCAGAACCGTGATCCGAAGTGGTAGTCTCATTGCAATATGCAATCACTATATTGCAATGTGTGATGGGTGTCAAGGGGAATCGGTCGGCGCTGAAACACGGCAGTCGGACTCCTGAAATGCTACGATCAATTCGTATGGAACTGGCGATTCAGGTCCAGGTCGAGGCTTTGCCGGAGGGGCTGTTCCTGGCCACATCGGACGAACTGCCGGGATTGGTGGCGCAGGGCCGAACTGTCGCCGAGGCGCTTGACATCGCCGCGACGTGGCACGGAAGTTGATTGAAGCTCGGCGGGAGCGCGAGGGCGCCCCTGATCTGCCAACCACCAGCGCGCGACGGGACTACACGATTGTGATTGCCGCCTGAATGGGACGCCTGTCCGGGTTCCGTTATCGCGACATCGCCCGGAAGCTGAAGGGGTGCGGCTTCGAGTTCGATCGTCAAGCCGCCGGCAGCCACGAAATCTCTTCACGAATCGCTACACGACGGTCCCCAATCACCCCGGCGACACGCCTGAGGGAACCTTGCGCGCAATCCTGAAGCAGGCTGGAATAGAGCCAGACGATTTCTTGAAAGCATGAGGAATGCCCGCCCAGGAAGCTCTTGTGATCCGCTGGAATACCACCGTCGCAGCGATACGCTTCATTCGGCACCCGCGCCGATTATCTGCTAGGATGGGGCCGGGGACTGAATTGTGATTTTCAGCCCGGATTCACCGTTTTTGCGGTTGAAAACGGAGGGCAAAATTGTTTCTGGCGCAACCGTCCGCGGGTATCGAACTGGTAAATCGGTGTAGGCCGCCGCAGCGGACGGCATTCTTGGGGTGGCAGTACTCTGCCTTCGCCAGGAAGCGCAGATCGAGCAGAGGCCAATTCGCGTGACGGACCCGAAACTGCCACAATCGGCTCTCAGCCCAGGTTCGCCGAAGCGGCCCTGGTGGAGGCGACCCTGGGTTTGGGTGGTCATCGGATTGGTTGTGGTGGTTGGCGTGGTCAAGCTCTTGAACACGACACAACCCGGCCGGTCGCCGCTTGACGTCAAGGTTGCCTATGTGGGCGCCCAAGCGCCTTACAACAAGTCAGTCGCCATAGTCTTTGTCCACGGTATCTTCGGGGCCAAGAACGATACCTGGTTCAATCGGGGAAAGTCGTTCCCCGCGCTCTTGGCATCTGATCCGGAATTCCAGAACCAGGCCGACGTCTTTCTTTTCGAATACTTTACGCCAAAGTTCGGTAGCGCTGCCACGATAAGCGGGCTGGCTGGACAACTTAGGGGAAGCTTGGAAGACAATCGCGTGTTCGAGGACCACAAAAGCGTAGTCTTTCTCAGCCACAGCATGGGCGGGCTTGTGGTTCGTCAATACCTGTTAACCAAACACGATCTCAGTAAGATCGTGATGCTTTATTTCTATGCCACGCCAACCAATGGCTCCGAACTTACCACAACCGCTCAAAGGATTTCCAGCAACCCGCAACTGCGCGGCATGATTCCTCTGGAAGGAAACGATCTGCTCCAGTCCATTCAGGACGGCTGGCTGCAGTGGGAGGAGGCCAAGAGAGTGCCTTCGTATTGCGCATACGAGACTCTACAGACATACGGACTCTGGGTGGTGCCGCAGTCCAGCGCCACCGCTCTCTGCAACCAGGCCATCGATCCAATCTCTGCGAACCATATCGACATCGTTAAGCCGGCGGATCGCAGAGACCCGCGCTATTCACGCTTCGCCACAGCATTGCGGAAGTCGCTTCCGGTTGTCCAAGCCGGGACCATGGACGATTTCGAGAATCCGGCAGCCTGGCGCAAGGATGGGGACATGTGGTCCCATCGCGGCCAGGCGTTTCTGGCCTACAAGAAGGCCCCGCAGGGCGTGTTTCAGTTCACCGTGCAACTGATCAAGGGCGGCAATTTGTTCCACGGCGGCCGCATCCGCTGGTGCCTGAATTACCGCGACAGCAAGGATTACGCATTGTTCGAATTGAGTAACCAGAGTTTCTGGGTCAAGGACGTGTCGGGTGGAAAGTCCACCGATCGCGCCAAGACCCAGCTCAACCTGGATAAAGTCAAGATGTTCACGGTGCAGGTGGAAGTGACGCCGCAGCGAATTGTGCACACCATTCTGGTCGACGGGAAGTGGGCTCCCATGAACTCCTGGACCGACAGCGATCGCAATTTCACCGACGGGAAGTTCGGATTCCTGGTGCAGGGCGCCGACGAGATCGCTGTTTCAGATTTCAAATTCACGCCGCAGTAGAGGAGGCGTGCCGCCCTCCAGGACACGCGTCCGACAGGGCCGGTTCTGCCAAACGCCGCGCGAAGGAACGACATCCCACTCGGCGCAATGGAAGACGAGGCAATAGCCGTCGGCCATCTGATTTCGCAGACGCTGTGGCTGACGCAGGCGTCAGAAGCTGCTTTATTAAACGAGCGAAGGTGCAGTTCTGCTCTTCTGATGCTGAGGCGAGGATGTGCAGCGCCTCCTGGTTGTTGCCGCCCCAGCGCGGCACCTCGCGAACTATCCAAGCTGCATTGCCCGCATCTAGATGCTCAATCCTCCGGGCTACTTCGGTCTCGAGCTGGATAATGCTCCTTTGACTTACTGCAGACGTCGTGGCCTTCCACCTGTACTGTTCTCTTTCGTCAGTGAGCAAACCGGCAAGCTTGTCTGAAATGCCCCATCCCTCGCAAGGCAACTGGACCACGTAGATTGCCGAGTCAAAAACGGGTGCGTCGGCGGGGGGCGCCATGGTCATTGTCCAACTGTGAGAATACCCTACTGTACAGCAGCCCGACGCCACTTGAGCGAGAAGTCGCATTCCGCCGAAGTGCCGCTCTGGTCGGTTGACGCCCCACTCCCCGAAGTGCCAGCCGAAGCCCACCCACCCCCTAATATTCCCGCAGCACCACGATCGGATCGACCCGCGTAGCTCTCCGCGCCGGCAGATAGCTCGCCAGCGCCGCGGCGCCCGCGAACAGCAGCGCACCCGCGACGAATGTCGCCGGGTCGGTGGTGCTCACGTGGTAGAGCATCTTCGCCATCAGGCGCGTGAGCGCGAGCGATGCCGCGAAGCCCGCGCCGATTCCGATCGCGGCCGGCGCCAGACCTTGCCGCAGCACCAGCCCCAGAATGTCTCCGCGCCCCGCGCCGAGCGCCATGCGGATTCCCATTTCCTGCGTCCGCTGGCTCACCGAGTAGCCCACCGCCCCATAGATTCCCACCACCGCCAGCACCAGCGCGATGGCGGCCAGCCCCGCGAGCAGCGTGGTGAGGAAGCGCGGCTGGCGCGCGCCTTCATCCAGCAATTCCTCCATGGTCCTCACTCGCGTCACCGGCTGGTCCTTGTCGATGGCCAGCACCGCGCGCCGCACCGCCGCGGTGTAGCTGTGCGGATCGCCCGCTGTGCGCACCAGCAGATTCATCGACGCCCACGGAAGCTGCGCGAACGGAATGTAGATTTCGGGGCGAACGTCGGTGGCGAGCGCCGCGTTTTGAATATCGCCGAGCACGCCCACCACTTCCGAGCCCTCGGTGGCGCGCCCCACGATAATGCGCTTGCCGATGGGATTCTGGTGCGGCCAATACCGGCGCGCCAGCGCTTCGTTCACCACCAGCACGCGCGGCGGCTGCTCGTCGTGCTCGGTGAATTCGCGGCCCGCTACCAGCGGCACCTGCATGGCGGCGACGAATCCCGGGCCCAGCGTCTGAATATTGAAGAATGGCCGCTCGGTGAGCGGCACAACGGGCTGTCCCTCCGGCAGCGCCGGCGAAACCCGAACCGTATGCAGCGGCAGCGCGGAGGAAACCGCGGCCGATTGTACGCCCGGCAGCGCGCTCACCTGGCGCACCAGCTCGCGAAAGAAAGCGATCATTTGCTGCCCGGTCGAATAGCGTGCCGGCGGCAGCGTCACATTCATGGTGAGCAGATTCCGCGAGTCGAACCCGGGGCTCGCACTGCGCAGTTGGATGAAGTTGCGCACCAGCAGGCCTGCGCCGATCAGCAGAATCGTCGAAAGCGCTACCTGCGACACTACCAGCAGATTCCGGAACAAATTCCGCCCGCGCCCGGACGTCGAGCTGCGGCCTTCGGAGCGCAGCGTGGCATTCAAATCCGGTCGCGAAATCTGCAGCGCGGGCGTCAGCCCAAAGAGAACTCCCGCCAGTATCGCGACCGCCAGGGTGAACGCCAGCACGGTGGAATCGGTGCGGATTTCGGAGGCGAGCGGCAGGCTGCCTTCCGCCATGGCCGCCAGCGGGCGCGTGCCCCACGTGCTCAGCGCGACTCCGACCGCGCCGCCCGCGAGCGAAAGCAGCAGACTTTCGACGAGGAGTTGCCGCACCAGCGCGCCGCGCGGCGCTCCGATCGCCATCCGCACAGCCATCTCGCGTTGCCGTCCGAGCCCTCGCGAAAGCAGCAGGCTCGACACGTTGGCGCAGGCGATCAGCAGCACCAGGCCCACCGCGCCGAACAGAATCAGCACCGCCGTGCGCACGCCGGTCACCATCTCATCCCGCAGGTTGCCCATCGCAATGGTGGTATCGGGGCCGGCGTCCGGCGCCTTGGGATTGTCGCGGCGATATTCCGCCGAAAGCGTGTTCATCTCGGCCTGCGCCTCGCCGATCGAGACGCCATCGCGCAGGCGGGCCACGAAATCCAGAAATCCGACGCCGGCTTCCACCTGCGCGGGCGTGACGATGTTCAGCTCGAAAACGCGCGGCGTGTAGATCTCCACGCCGGCATCGAGCAAACCGAACTGGAATCCGCGCTGCAGCACCCCAATCACGGTGTAATCCTTGGAATCGAGCGTGAGGTGCTGGCCCACTTCCCACCGGCGGTTGGCCGCGATCACGACGTTATCGCCGCCCGGCTTGTCTTCCTCGGGGCGGAAGCTGCGGCCCGCTGCCATGCGGACGCCGAGAGTATCGAAGAAATTCCAGGTGACGCGCGCGGCGGCGATCTGTTCGGGGTCGCCACGCCCGGTGAGCGTGAAGTTTTCATTTGTGACCGCGGCGAGGCTCGCAAACGAGCGCTGTCCGGCGTTCACCTGGCGGTATCGCGGCCAGGAAAGCGGGCTCGTGCCGGTGTCGGAGTCCTTGCGCTGGAGATCGATAAGCACCAGGCGGTCAGGATGGGCATAAGGCAGCGGGCGCAGCAGCAGCGCGTTGGCCACGCTGAAAATCGCGGTATTGGCGCCGATTCCGGCGGCTAACGTGAAGACCGCGATCGCCGTGAAGGCCGGGCTTTTGGAAAGATTGCGGATGGCGTAACGCAGATCGTGCAGGGCAGCCATGTTCTCAGCATATAGCTTCCAACGCTCGCCGCAGTGCATCGATGCGCGCCGGACCGAATGCCTGGCGCCAATCCGTTTCCACCGCCCGCACGCGATCGTCATGCGCCGCGAACACCGCCGCTCCCGCTGCCGTCAACGATATCGTCTGCCCGGCGCCGGCGCCGCTCAGGCGCACGAAACCGTGGCGTACCAGCGCGGAGATCCCGGGGGCGTGTCCCAGTCCACGCACCGGACGTCCCTCAGGCGGCACGCGCTGAATCACGCCCGTCGCCAGCGCGAACGCAAACCGCGATCGCTTCTCGTACTCCATGGCGAACGCCACGATCGCCTGCGAGAGCAATGCCGAGCCCGGAAGAAACGATACGGTATCGCAAGGCGCGCGCGGCACGGCCTTCCAGTCCGCGCCATTACCGCCGGTGATGCTTGCGTCCGCCGGCCCATAGCTGGCCGGATAGTGGGGATGTTCCAGCGGCAACTGCGAAACTACTTGTTCCAGACACGCACGGAGGCCATCGCCGGTTTTCGTCCGCCAGGCTTCCTCCGCCGCGTTCTGCACCGGCTTCCATCGGGCCGCGATGTCCGCGCCGTGCGCCGTCAGCCGCACGCTTGATTTCATCTCCTCAGCCACCCCATGTCGGGTCGCCCACGATAACCGCGTCCGCAGCGCCCGCTTCGAGAGCCGGAGCGCTCGCGGCAAGTCGCGAAGTGCGATGCCGGCAGGGTCGAGAGCTCGCAAGAGATTCGCCCATCGGTCCAGATTCGGCATGGCGTTTCCGCCGGCGCCGTGATCGATATAAATCTGCACCAGCGAGGTGAGGTTTGCCCAAAGCAGGGAAGGGAAGTCCACCGGGCTTCATTTTCGCATGGCCCCAGCCGAGCCCCTGCGTGAAAAGTTTTCGTATCTCTCCTTGACAGCTTAGGAAAGACTGTCATATACTCCTTAGTATCTTAGGAGAGACGGGATGTCCTACCTCAAGTCGGTCGCCGCGAAGCTTTTCAGTCGCTCCCGCGTGGAAGACGAGATGGAGGAGGAGTTGCGCTCGCACCTCGCCCATCGCGCCGACGACCTCGAGCGCTCGGGACTCTCCCGCCGCGAAGCCGAGCGCCGCGCACGCATCGAATTCGGCGGCCGGGAGCGTTTCAAAGAGGAATGCCGCGAAGCCTGGGGCGGGAATTTCATCCAGACCCTCGCACAGGATTTGCGCTTCAGCGCGCGCGTCCTGAAAAAATCGCCCGGATTTACCGCCGTCGCGCTCCTCACCCTCGCTCTGGCCATCGGCGCTAATGCCGTAGTGTTCGCCGTGCTGAACGCGGTCTTCCTACGCCCCCTGAATCTGCCGCGTGGTGAGCGCCTTTGGGGATTGTTCCACGCTACGGCGGCTTCCGGTTCCAACACCGGGTACATGTCTTATCCCGCCTATATCGATTTACGCGACCGCAATCGCAGCTTTGACGACCTCGCGGCGTATGGCGCCTCGCTCGCCGGTTTCGACGACGGCAACAGTCCCCGGCGCTCCTGGGGCGCGGAGGTGAGCGGAAATTACTTCGACGCCATGGGCGTGAAGCCGTATCTCGGCCGCCTCTTCCACGCATCCGACGAGCATGGCCCCAACAGCGTCCCCTACATCGTGCTCGGCTACGGATTTTGGCATAGCTATTTTCAGGACGATCGCAGCGTGGTGGGGCGCGTGGTCCGCCTGAACAAACACCCGTTCACTGTGATCGGCGTGACGCCTCCCGATTTCAGCGGGACGCTGCTGTTTTTTTTTCCCGATTATTACCTGCCCATCGTGGACCACCAACAACTGGACGCCAATGCCGCTGCTGCGCTCGATGCGCGCAACGATGCCTGGGTGTTTCTGACAGTGGGACACCTGAAGCCGGGCGTCACTCCCGCGCAAGCGGTTGCCGACCTGAATTCCATCGGCGCGTATCTCGACAAAACCTATCCCAAGGACGATAGCCCCATCAACTTTTCCCTGGGGCGTCCCGGCCTGTATGGCGATTACCTCGGCGGTCCCGTGCGAGCGTTCGTCACCGGATTGATGGTGCTCGCGGGGCTGATTCTGCTGGCTGCCTGCGCCAATCTGGGCAGCCTGTTCGCGGCGCGGGCGGCTGACCGGTCGCGCGAAGTGGCCCTGCGCCTCGCTCTGGGGTCGAGCCGGAATCGCATACTCCGCACGTTCTTCACCGAGGCCGTGCTGATCTCGGTCATGGGCGGCGCGGTCGGACTCTGCGGCAGCGTGATGCTGTTGCGTGTGCTGGCCACATGGCGCCCCATCCCACGATTTCCGATTTATCTCCCGGTGATGCCCGACGCCAACGTTTACATGGTCGCGCTGGGGTTGGCGCTGGTGAGCGGCATCCTCTTTGGAATCGTTCCCGTCCGCCAGGTTCTGCGGACCGATCCGTATCAGATCGTCAAATCGGGCGAAAGAAGCACGTTCGCGCGGCGCTTTACCATCCGCGATCTGCTTGTGGTGGTTCAAATCGCCATATGTGCCGTGCTCGTGACGTCGTCGCTGGTTGCCGTGCGCGGACTGGCGCGCTCGCTCGATACCCGGTACGGGTTTGATCCGCGCAATGCCATGCTGATGGAGACCACCTTGGACATGGCGGGATATAAGGCGGATCAGGTGCCCAATATACAGCAGAGAATGACGGACGCCATGGCTGCGATTCCCGGCGTCACGGCGGCGGGGTTGATCGACCGCACACCTCTCAGCGGAGGCGGCGCGGATACCAAGCTTATCTTCACCGATGAAACCACCGACTTCCGCAAATCCAACGCCGTCGCCGAACCAATCGTCTACGACGTATCTCCCGGCTTATTCCGCGCCGCCGCCATCCATCTGCTGGCTGGCAGGGAACTCTCCCGGCACGACGATCTCGATTCGCCGCGCGTGGCGGTGGTGAATCGCGAATTTGCGCGCAAGATGTTCGGCTCCGTAAGCAATGCAATCGGCCGGCATTTCAAACTGCGGGACGCCACGCGCATCGAGGTGGTGGGAATCGTGGAAGACGGGAAGTATAAGGGCCTGGCCGATGGTCCTCTGCCGGCGATGTTCTGCCCGCTGCTGCAATGGCCGTCGAGCGATACGTGGCTGGTGGTGCGGTCGCCGCGCGAACCGCGCCAACTGTCAGCGGCCATCGAGAGTACGCTGCGCGATCTCGACCCGGCGCTGCCTTTCTCCACGCAGACCTGGAGCAGCGAATTGGGCGAAGCCCTGTTCCCCGCGCGTGTCGCGGCCTCGTCGCTGGGCGTGCTGGGGCTGATGGGCGCCATGCTCTCCATCACCGGCATTTTCGGGATGGCGGCGTATTCCGTGAGCAAGCGCCTGCGCGAACTGGGCATTCGTATCGCCCTCGGCGCGCGCCGCAAGGAAGTGCTGAATGCGGCGCTGGGACGGTCGTTGCGGTTGCTTGCGTTCGGGTCGGCGGCGGGATTGACGCTGGGAATTCTCGCCTCACGCGTGCTCGCGGCCATCGTCTATCAGGCCACGCCGCGCGATCCGGTGGTGCTGGTGGGGGTGGCGGTTGCTATGATGTCGCTCGCCCTGCTGGCCACCTGGATTCCGGCCCAGCGCGCGCTCGCCGTGGATGCTTCCACCCTGCTGCGGGAGCAGTGACATAATATGTTCGTGCGCTGCGCGGTTCCGGCTCTATTTGTTGCGTGGGGGCTCTCTGCGCAAACGTTCCCGCCCACGGGCTCAATCCACGGCATCGTCAGAGACGGAGCGACTGGGGGGCCATTGGGCGATGCCGATATCCGGGTCATCCACATTATCGCCGCGCAGGGCGGAACGGCGACAACGGACAGCGGCGGACGTTACCGCCTTCCGAAAGTCGGCGTCGGCGATCTCGAAGTCACCGTCAGAGCTGACGGTCACGCCAGCGCTTCCCGCAAAGCTCACCTGGACACGAACTCCGATCTGGCGCTGGATTTCGACCTCCCGCCAAATCCCACTATCTCCGGCCATGTGTTCGATGAGGACAAGAAACCCGCGAGTGCGCTCGTCTGGCTGATCGCCTCGGCATATCGCTCGGGACTCCTGCTTCGCCGCCGGATCGGCCCGGAGATCACCGACGGGAACGGGCACTTCTCTTTTGATTCGGACCTGGAGGCAGGCCGATCTTACTATGTTCTGGCCGAGCGCCCGCCCACCACGAATCGCGCCGCGCCGAATTCCAAGCCATCGGAGGAAAGGGAAGATGTCGAGGAGTCCACTTACTATGGCGATGTTAATTCCTTCAGAGACGCCACTCCCATAACGCTGCGGCCCGGGCAACGATAGTGCGGACATTGAAATCCGCAAGGCCAAACCTTACTGCGCGGATGGCCGCACGAAACTCGCCGGAGAGCCCGCCTCGGTGAGTGTTGGCGTTCGGGAAGCCGCCCTGGCGGGCGTCAGCTTGACGCCGTTTGAATTCGAATCAGCCGACGACGGTTCGTTTCACGTTTGCGGCCTGACACCCGGCGAGTACGCCTTAGTGCCGGTTCGATCCCAAAGGAGCGGCTTAACTACGTTTACGATTAATAGTTCCGACTTAGAGAATCTTCGACTAAACCTCGATACCGCCAACCTGTTTCTGGACCTTAGTTGGGACGGCGATCCACCCTCCGAAGCTCATCCTTCGCTTCTGCCCCCCTTGTCAGTTGGTTTCCATACTACCCTTTCAGCGGACGGAACCGCCCGGACTGAACGCACGGAGTACCGCACCGGGCCGGAAATGGGCGATGGCGCCGAAATTGCCATCCTGCTATCAAGCGCCGATCTGCCGCAGGCGAACAGGTCGGAGACCGCTCCCTATCGAGGTCCGTTTGGGTCCGATCTGACCCCGGGCGATTATGCCGTCGAAGCGCGGGTCGCCGCGGGCTCCTATATCAAGGAAATAACCTACAACGGCGTGCCGGTCACCGACGGCGTGCTGCACCTTGCCGCCGGTGTCAGCGGCACCTTGCGCGTGGTGGCCTCGCAGGGAGCCGCCTCGGTCACTGCGAAGGTCACGGACGCCGACGGCAATCCGCTGCCGGACCGGAATTTGGTCCTCATACCTGACAGCGTCGCCAATGCCCAGCAGCTTTCTGCATTAGGCCGGCAACGCCCAAGCGATCCCAACGGAACGTTCACCTGGGGAAACCTCGGGCCCGGCAAGTACCGCGTTCTGGCCCTTACCCGGCCTTATATGACCACACCCGAAGACCTGGATAGGGTCCTCGAAGTGCTGCCGAAGGCGCAGACCGTCGACTTAGACCCGAAATCGACCGCACAGGTGACACTCCAGCCCGTATCGATCGATTGATCGTGGGGCAGGCAATCGTGCCTGCAGCCGCCTTTCCAGGCGGCCACGCAGCGGGATATTCACGAGCCATCGGGTTTCATCCTTAGGCGCGGAATACCGTCCGCTCCCCCAAAGCGGCCTTCGCAATCTTCCCGGCCCGTCCCTCCGGATCGGCATCGCGCGCGCGCTCGAAGTACTCGATCGCCGCCTTCTCGTTGCCCATCGCCTGCATCGCCATGCCGGCACGGTAGAACGTCGCGCCCGCGCTGGGCTTGGATTTCAGGTTCGTGAACCGGATGGCGTTCTCGATCGCCGTCGCAACTTCGGCGCTCCGCCCCAGTTCCGCCAGCGCCCACGCCTTCAACGCCCAATAATCGTCGCGTACTTCGTTGTTGATGCCCCATTTATTCCACGAAGGTCCCGACGGGCCAACAATCTGCTCCACGTATTCCAGCGACTTCCGCGGGTCGCCGTGCTCGCGCAGCAGGATCTCCGCCAAACCCCGGTACGGCCGCCGGAATCCCGGCCTGGCATGCAGCGCCGCTTCAAATGTGCGCCGCGCCTCATCGTAGCGGCCCATTTCCATCAGAGCGTTGCCCAGGCAATCGAGGGCGTACGCCTGCCGCATCCCTCCGCGCGTTTCCGCGATGGCGCGCCGCAGTAAGTCTTCGGCCTCGCGGTAGCGGCCCGCCAATGTCAGCGCGAGCCCTCGCAGGTACAGAGAGTGCGCTCCGTCCGGATTATGAAAGTGGAATTTGAGGACGATTCTTCCGGCTTCGTCGTAGCTGGCGCCGCGCAACGCTTTGTTGACGAAAACCGCTGTCAGCGTCCGGTACGCCATCCACGCCCAAAAGCCGACAAGCACCCACGTCACCGGGTTTCCGGCATACCGCCGGATGGTCTCGAAGTTCATCAGCACGAAGATCGCCAGCGTCCCGGGCAGCGCCCGCCGGACTTCGCTCCAGTCGTACCCCGGCCCTCCGGGCTCGATCGGATCCCACGGCTTGGGCGTGCGCTTCACCAGCGAGTTCCAGAGCACGTGGATTCCATGAAACGCGATCGCCAGCACCAGGAACATCCACACCGGAGCCCCGCGCCAGAAAATGCGCAAGGTCGAGTACGCGATGAGAGAAACCACCGGCAGGATCACCGACATCGACGCGCCGAACCACGAAGATTCCCGCTTCAGGCGGCGTTCGGCGCGCTCCAAATGCTCCGGCGCGGCGCCGGTCGCCAGTTCCACCGCATGGCGCACGCGCTGGCTTTCGGCGAGCCGGTCCCGTTTGAAGCGCCGCACCATCCAGATCGGAATCGCCAGCATGCTTAGCACGATCGCGAACGGCACGACAAACGGCACGTACCGCACATACCGCCAATTCGCATTGGGCGTGATCCCGATCGCCCAACGTTCACCCGCCGGCCCGATTCCCACCGCGCTGATGTGCTTCACTCCGCCGCCGGGACCCGGATCCCGCGTCCACTTCGCGCCGTCGAAAGCGGCGACCCCGCGCGCCGCCGCGAAATAAGTGACGCCCCCGCGCGAAACTGCGCCGGTAAAACCCGGGTCTCGCCCCAATCCCATTTCTGCCGGCGTGTAGCGCTTTTGGTTCTCGCCATCCGACGAGATCGCACGCACGTCCTGGCCGTTCCACACCCACACGCGATCTCCCGCGGTGCCCAGCAAGGCCGGATATTCGCCACCCCCATCGATCTCTTTCCACGTCCTACCATCGGTGCGCCAGAGTTTTTCCCGCGCGAGCCAGAGCGCGCCGTCGTCGGTTCGCGCCAATGTGGACTCCGCCCAGCTATCGTCGCCGCCCCATTTCTCTCCCGGCGGCGCAACCTCCAGCGTGGTCCACTTGCCGGCTTCGACACGCCTGAGACGGCCTTGGCTATCGAGCGCCCAGGCTCTTCCGCCGCTGGCGATGACGACGTCGGCGGGAACGTCGGCGTACGTCTGCCAGCGCTCGCCATCCCAGTGCACAACCTTGTCGTGAGCAGCGCCCCAGATCTCCCGGCCATCGAGAGCAAAATCTTCATTGGAAATCCAGATTCTCTCCGGCCCGCCGATGCTCTTCCACGCGCCGCCATCGAAACGCGCGAACACTTCGCCGTTCCCGCGGTCATATCCCATTGCCCATCCGGCTCCGTCCGGCGCAACGCGCAGCGCCTCCACTCGGCCGGGGAATTCCGGGAGGGGCCGCCACGCGCCGCCGGAGTGCCGGTACACCGCGCTCGTGCTCGGTTCCAGAAACGTCGGATGCCAGTTGTACCAGGCTTTGGAGGCAACAAGCACCGCCGCAAACGCGGCGATGGGCGCCAGATTCCGTGCAACTCGCGACAGTTTTGCCACTTTACCGCAGATTATAGCGGCGGCGCGTCGGGTTCCCGCCGTTGTCTTTGGTATACGGAACGCCCGGTCACTCGCTCCGCATCGCCAGTTGCCCAAAACCGTTGTGCGGCAGTTTGGCGTTCCATTGCTGCCAGAGCCTCAGCCGGCGCTCATCCAGTTCGGCAGCCTTGGCCGTATCGCCCGCGCGCCGGTAGACTCATGTAGGAATACATCATCGAAACCTTGCTCGCGTCCAGGAGGTCGCCGAGAGGATCGGGCTTCGATACCATCATGGCGGTCCACAACTGCTCGTAGATCTCCACGGCCCGGCGCCGGTCGCCCGCCAGCGATTCACAATCAGCCTGCGCGCGCAGCATGATCGCAACCGAGCCTTCGGGCTTGATCGTCTGCGCGGGGTAATCCTTCGTCGCCCTCAGCAGTAGTTCCTCCATCAGGTCCACCCGCTTTCCGGTACACCGCGATCGCCTCGTCGGTCCTTCCCAACTGACACCGCAGTCCTGTCCCAGCGCGCGGGCCTCGCGCAACAGGATGCCGTATAGATTGAGAGCCCGCTGCACGGGGTCGGACGGCAGCGGCCCTTCGGCAAGCTGCCGCGCTTCGCGCAGAGCCGCGAGCGCTTCCTCCAGCCGCCCCTTGGACCGAAACAGGCTGCCCACCAGGCGAGACTCGCGGGGCCGATCTGGGTTCTTGAGAAACCGGGGCTACCGCGCCGCCGTGGGAGTTTTGGGCTTTACTACCTCCCAGACTTCTTCAATCTTGACCCCATTTGCCAACTGGCCGTCGATAGACCACTTGTTCCCTTCGACTTTCCAGTGGAACGTGTGGTCTTGGTCTCTAATAACTTCAAAGTTGTCGCCAATGCCGTAAACCGGGTGCTCGACGTACGTATCACCCTCGACCGTGTATAGCCCACCCGCCGATTGGCTGATTCTCTTCGTATCAGCATCATACCGGAGCCACATGAATTGCGCTCCGGTAACGTGCTTCAGCATAACTTGCTTTCCAAAATCAAATGCTTGCCCGTTGTACTTTCCGCTAACCAGTTTCCACGTGCCAACGAGCTTGGTTGAATTGTGGCCCGATGGCGCGGCTGGCCCAAGCAATACACCTGCCATGACGAGCAAACATAAACTCACGATCATTCGGCGACGCACGGTAGCAGCTCCTTTGGCGTGGACACACTATACGCGATCAAATGTGGAATCCTGCGTTCCGCCATCCACGGTGATGTTCGCAAAGGCGCGCCCGTAAAGCCAATCGGGCCGGTCCCTAGGAAAACCTCGAAGCTGCTGCCCGGGACGATGATGTCCGCCTTGGCCTGTCCCAATGTCCCGATCGCTAAGGCGACCGGGGCAAGCAGCTTGGTGCCTCGCTCCGAATGCTTGAAACAAAGATTCATACTTCCTCCTGCTGATAAAGCGAGATGCGCCCGAAAATTTGGCAGAAAAACTTCGCCGGAGTGCTAGAGGCTTTTACGGGAGACCGCCGCTTCGAGCTGGCGGTGCACGAAGGGGTTGTTTGGAAGCTTGCGATTCCAGTGCCGCCAGAGCTCCAGGCGGCCGGCCTCGAGCGGTACGGCCTCGTCTCCCCTGCCCATACGGCGGAGCAGCATCGCGAGCGAAGCATGGAGCCGCGAAACAGAAACGGAATTGAGCAGATCGTTCTGCGGGTCAGGATTCGAAGCCATGATTTTGCGGAATAGCTCCTGGTAAATTTCTAAGGCCTGCCCGGGCTGGCCGGTCTCAGCATAATGATCGGCGAGAGCCCGCACGGTGGTGTCGGCCTCGCTTCCGGGCTGGATAGACGCGGCAGGATAATCGCCCGTCTCGCGCAGCAGCCGAAAGGCCGCGTCAATGCGCGACAAAGCATCGCTCTCGTGGTGCATCCGGCGCGCGGCGTAGGAGGAGCCGGCGAGGAGAATGGCTTCCGTGCGTCGCGCGGCGACATTCGTGGGGACTTCGCGAATCCTCACCAGCGACCGGCCGTAGACCTCAAGGGCGCGCTTCGGATCGGTGTGGCGCAGGAGATCGCCCAGGTAATGGCCCCCCGTGGCGATGTCGCTGCGGGCCTCGTAATTGTTGCGATCCGCCTGAGCCAACGTTTCGAGGGCATCGAAGGCCTCCTGAATCCGAACCGCGGCCTCCCGCGGCCGGTTGAGATTGACGCTGCCATCTTCACCCAGCAGGAGTCCCTCGCGGCAGCGGGTCTGGTACAGTATCAGCCGGGTGTAATCCTTGTCGCCTTCGTCGTGGAGCAGTTGCTCCCAGAGCTTGCGAGCCTCGCCCATGGCTTCCTGCGCGCCCTGCAAGTCGCCCTGGTACTGCAGGGCCCCGGCCAGCATGTTGAACGCCTGCGCCCGCGGCCCAGGAACCGTGGAAGTATTCCGGGAATAGTCGATACCCAGGCGGGCATAACCAACGGCATCCTGAAATCGATGGAGGCCGATGTGCACTTCCGCCAGATCGCCGTAGATGTAGGTGGCGCCGTTAATTTCGCGGCGGGTCAAGTTTCCGAGGTGCGCCAAACGGTCGAAGCCCTCGACGGCTCGCGGCGACCAGGCGATTACCTGGCCTGGGCGGCGTTCGGCATAGGCGACTATGGCGCGGTCGTGCGCGGCGTTGGCCATCTGCCAAACCCCTTCGCGGTTGGCGGGGTCGGCCGCCAGAACGCTCTGGACCATTTCCGCCGCCTTGCTGATGCTCTTTTCGGCCGCGGCATATTGGCCCTGCTGGTTCCACTCGGGAACTCCCTGAATGCGCGCGATGCGAAGGTAGGCGTCGCTGATTTCGAGCGCCAATTGTTTGTCGCGAAGAGCCTCCGGACCCAAGCTTTCCAGATATTGGATGGATGTGGCCATAATTTTGCCATGCAAGTTCAGGTCGGTGCCGGCGCTGGGCGAATTCAACTGGCGTTCGAAGTCCAGCAGTCGCAGGGCGAGCCGGCGCAACTGGACCACACGGTCTTCCGCAACTGCGCGCTGGCGGTTCGCGATATAGAGCCCGGTGGCGAGACTGAGGATCACGACCACGGCGGCGCTCACCGGCATCCAGTAACGCCGCACAAACCTGCGCACCCGATACCACGCATTCCCCGAGGCCTGGATGGCCCGCCACTCCAGAAACGCCCGGATGTCGTCCGTCAGAGCATCTACCGAAGAATACCGGTCCTCCGGCTCTTTGCGCAGTGCTTTGCGAAGGATCAATTCGAGATCCTGCGGCAGTTCCGGATTCAGGCGGCGGGCTGGCGGCGGTTCTGTGAAACAGATCGCGGCATCGATGGCCTCCGGGGTGGTGCCGCGAAAAACGTGGGGCGATTGGCCCGTCAGCAAATTGTAAAGCACGGCGCCGAGCGAATACACGTCCGTTGCCGTAGTCTGGGCCGCGCCGCGGACCTGCTCGGGGCTGGCATAGTCCGGCGTCAGCAGGCGCTCCTGGGTGCGCGTCCGGTCCGTCGCGGCATCCAGGATTTTGGCGATGCCGAAATCCAGCAGCTTTGGCTCGCCGGCCGCGTTCACCAGGATGTTAGAAGGCTTGATGTCGCGGTGAATGATCAGATTGCGATGGGCGTAGGCGACCGCGTCGCACACCGGAAGGAACAAGCGGAGCTTCCCGCGCAGGTCGAGCGTGCGGCAGTACACATCGATCGGCACGCCATCGATGTAATCCAACACTAGATAGGGCTGGCCTTCCGCCGTCTCGCCGGCATCCAGCAGGCGCGCGATTCCGGGATGCTGCAGCCCGGCAAGGATCTCCCGCTCCTGCATGAACCGGATTCGAAAGGAGAGACGCGGAGCGCTCTGCCGCAGAAACTTGATGGCCACGCGTTGTTGGAATTGGCCGTCGGCGCGCTCCCCTAGAAACACTTCACCCACGCCGCCCCGGCCGAGCAGTCGCGACAGGCGATACGGACCGCAGCGCAGCCCTTCGGTTGGCGATTCGCGCGATTTCAGGAAGGCGTCCGCCGCTCCCGCGATCAGATCGCTGAGCGCGGCATCCGGCGAGTCGAACGCCAGCAGCGATTCCACTTCCGCCCGTGATTCCGGCGGCACGCGGTGCAGGTCGAAATAATGTTGCCGCTCGGCGGGCGAGAGGTCGTCCACCTCGCGGAACAATTGGAAGACCTCGTCTTGCATAACTTAGAACATGATGCCACAGCCTGCCGATTCTGGACCGTAGCGCCGCAAGGCGCAACTCTCCCCTCGGCTGGCCACCGGTTTACACGTCCTCCTAACTGATATAGCGGCGGATTTCGAGAAAATTAGCAGGCGTATAATTGGCTTCATCGGCACCGAGGCGCCACATCCGATCACTCAATTGCTGCACCAACTGCGCGCCGGCGATGAATCCGCCCGCGGCGAGCTGATGAATATGGTGTACGCAACTCTGCACCGGATTGCCCAATCGCATCTCAAGAAGGAACGGCCGGATCATACTTTACAACCCACCGAGCTGGTAAATGAAGCGTACCTCAAACTCTTCGGCCATTCCGAAATCCAGTTCGCCGATCGGGCCCACTTCTTTGCGCTGGTATCCCGGGCGATGCGCCGGATTCTGGTGGACCACGCCCGCGCTCGGGCAGCTGCGCGCCGCGCCGACGGGCCCAGCCAATGGGACCCGGAAGTGGAGGTAGAGGCCGACACCGGCAACTTGCAGTTAAAGCTCCTGGAACTGGACCTCGCTTTGAATGCCTTGGCGCAGGAGAAGAGCTCGCTGGCCGAACTCATCGAAATGCGCTACTTCGGTGGAATGACCGCCGAAGAGACCGCCGAGGTGCTGGGCCGATCGGTGCACACGGTGCGCCACGATTTACGCCTGGCCCATGCGTGGCTGCGGCGGGAGCTGGCGGGAACCCGCCCCTGAAAAGCACCGCTCCCTCGCGGTCGCGGCTCAGTAAGGCCGCCGTTTTGCGAAATGACGGTGCATTTTGCATCCCATAATTTCCCTGCCAATTCCTCCTCCGTCCGCCGCTAATACCGATAGGAGAGCCGAGCAGCAAGCCATGAAGAACCCCCAACGGACCGTCGCGACGCGTGCGCTGGCAGTAGCCTTACTCCTGGCCCTGTGGCCGTTGTCCATCGACGCTCAGACCCCGGCGCCGGAAACGAAGCTGACCCCAGGCTTCCGCATGCTTTTGAGTACCGATCCCTCACTCCAGGAAGTCGCACGGCGCTTGGTGCCAATCAAGGAGCCCGGGCCGCAGCGCGCCGAGCCCGCCGTTGGTGCTTTCGTACGATTTCAGGGCGACGCCATCGCCTTCCGGGCGGTGTTGACCGCGGTCGGAGTGTCAGTCCACACCATCGTCGCCAACATCGCCACCGCCGAAATCCCCATTCGTCTGCTCCTCGAAGTCGCCGCTCTTCCTGACGTCATTGCCGTCGAAGAGCCCGGCATGGCCAGGCCTAGCACCGACGTGAGTGTACCGGCCACCGGCGCGAACCAGATCTGGTACGGAGCGGGCGGACCGGTTCCCGTGGATTCCACAACTCGCGGCGCCATGCCTCCGCCTTGGACGGGCAACACCGGTCAGGCTGTGCTGGTGGGAATCGTAGACACCGGCATCGATCTCACGCACGAAGACTTCATCGATCCTTCCGGCAATACCCGCATCGTCTCGGTCTGGGACCAGACAGCCACCAAAGGCACGCCGCCGGCCGCGCCGTCCGGATACGCGCCGTTTACCGGCAACGAATGTACTAGCGACCAGATTAATGCCCTTCGCCAGAAAGTCGACCTCATCGTTACCAACCCCTTCGCCAGCAGCACCATGACTTACATGGCCGGCAACGGCGCCGGCGGCTTTACGACCGGCAGTTTTACAAAAGGGCACAACGCCGTCGCAGTCGCCGTGGCCGATTTCGACCGCGACGGCCTGATGGACATCGTCACCGGCAACCTCGACGGCACCATAACCTTCGTAAAGAACAATGGGGGATTCTCGTTTGCTCCGCAGCCTCCAATCACCGTTGATGCGAACGACGAAATCACCGCCATCGCCACCGGCGATTTTAACCACGACGGTCTGCCCGATGTGGTCGTCGTGTTCAATTTGAATCAAGCCATCGCCGTTCTATTGGGAAAGGGCGACGGCACCTTTCAGGATCCCAATTTCGTCATCGTGGGGAACATGCCGGATGCCATCGCCGTGGCCGACCTGAACGGCGACGGCGCGGCCGACCTGGTGGTGGGAAACTACGGCGACGGCACCATCTCCGTGCTCCTCGGAGACGGCAAAGGCAACTTCAACGAAGCGAAAGGTTCGCCATTTCCGGCCTCCACCGAAAAGCTCACTCCTGCCCAAGAGTGGGGCACCTATCCGAGCGGCATCGTCGTGGGAGATTTCAACGGCGATGGCTTTCCTGACTTGGCGGTGGCCAGTTTTGGGCTACTGCCTTTCGGTGGCGATCCCGGCTCCGATCTCTCCATCATCATGGGCAACGGCGACGGCACCTTCCAAACGCCCGTCTCCTACAGCACTAACTATTTCTCCCAGGCCATTGCGGCTGGCGATTTCAACCGCGACGGCATCACCGACCTGGCAATCCAAGGCTATTCGCAGGTGCTGCCGGTCCTCCTGGGCAACGCGGATGGAACCTTTCAAACCGCGAAGGACTACCCTCCGGGTGGAACGGACGGTTTCTACTCCGGCCAGACCACCATCGTAACCGCAGACTTCAACGGCGACGGCATCCTGGATCTCGCTAACCTCGTTCGCTCCAATACGCCCAACGGAAAATACTACGATCAATTGGCCGTGTTGCTGGGAAATGGAGACGGCACATTCGGCACTGCGACTACCACTCAAACCGACCCCGGCGGCAATTCCACCGCCATCGCGCTGGGTAATTTCCACTCCAGCGCCTGCACCGAAGTGGACCTGGAGGGTCACGGCACCAACGTCGCAGGCATCGCCGCCGGCAATGGTTCGGCCGGCGGCCACGGTCCGAATCAAACCCCGTATCGCTACATGGGAATGGCGCCGGGAGCAAAACTCGTGGTAGTGAAGACAACGTTTCAGAGCCAGGACATAGTGGACGCGGTGGCTTACATCGAGAACAAGGCCACCCAGTTGGGCCTTCCGGTGGTGATCAATATGAGCTTCGGAAATAACCTCGGGCCCCACGATGGCACAGTTGCTCTGGACACTATGGTGAGTGCCCTCGCCGGGCCCGGACAGATCATCGTGGCGAGCATGGGCAACGATGGCGCGGACGCGCTCCACAACGACGGTTTCATCGAAAACGGCGGCAGCACCAATATCGCTTTCACGGTTCCGGCCGGTATCACTTCACGGCTGGTGCTGGATCTCTGGTATGCCGGCCAGGATCAATTCGGCGTCACCCTCACCGGTCCGGGGGGCGCGCAGTGCGTCGCCAGCCCGGTATATCCGGGTGGAGCTCCGGCGACTGCCACTACGGCCGCTTGCGGCACGGTGACGCTCAGCGCCTTTGCCATCGATGCTGCCAACGGCGACCAGAACGCACAGGCGGTTCTCTCCGGCGGCGCCAGTCCCATCCCGGATGGGGGCTGGACATTAACCCTGCTCGGCTCCGGCTGCGGCTCGAACCCCTGTGTCACCAGCGGCGACTACGACGTCTGGATGCCCAGCGTGTGCGTGCAGGGCGTCGGCTGCGCGTCGTTCAATGCCTCGGACCCCGCCGATACCCTCGGTTCGCCGGCCTCGGGAGCGAATGTGATCGCCGTCGGGTCCTATGCCACAAAGACCTCGTGGCTGAGCCTCGCCGGACCGGAGGCCGATGTCAACCCCACCGCCGTTGGCGATCTCTCCGACTCCAGCAGCCAGGGTCCGCAGCGTAAATGCAGCAACGCGGCGGCGTGTTTACCCGTGCAAAAGCCCGATGTGGCGGCGCCAGGCGAAGAGATCATGTCTTCTTACGCTCCCGGCTCCAGCACGTCGTTTTGCGGTTACTCGAACGGCGGCTGCCTCGATCCCGACGGGCAGCACGTCCTCTACCAGGGCACCAGCCAGGCCGCGCCGCATGTGACCGGCGGAGTGGCCCTCTTGCTCTCGCATTGGGGTAACATGACGCCCTGCCAGGTGAAATCGAGTCTGTCGGACGCGCGCACCGATGCCTTCACCGGTCTGGCGCCCAACAATAGCTGGGGTTTCGGCAAATTGGCGGTGGATCAGGCGATCAACGTCCCGCTTGTAAACGTGACCGTTCCCAAGGTCACCGGTTTGAGCCTTGCGGCGGCGAGTACGGCGCTGGTCGCCGCCAACCTCTCCGTGGGCGCCGTGGTTTACGGCGGCAGCAATACCGTACCCGTGGGCGACGTGATCAGCCAGATTCCTTCGTCGGGATCCTGGTGCGGAGCCGTAAGTCTGGTAATTTCCGGAATTGCCGTTCCGCAGACCATGGGAGATGGCCCCAACTCGGCATTACAGGCCATCACCGCAGTAAACCTGACGGTCGGCACGCTGACCCCCGTCCAGACCGACACCGTACCCGCCGGGCAAATCGCGTACTCCATTCCCGGCGCGGGAAAGTACGTCGCCGCGGGGACGACGGTGAACCTGTTCGTCTCCGGGGTCACCGTCCCCGCAGTCACGAACCAAACCAAGGCGGCGGCCGTCGCAGCGATTAACGGCGCCGGGCTTTTCGTCGGATCGGTAACGCGCGCCAGCAGTACCACTGTGCCCGCGGGCAGCATCATCAGCCAGAATCCCGCGGCGGGACAAGTGGTTCTGCTGGGATCGAACGTCGATCTCGCGGTTTCCGCCGTCCCCGTGCCGGATATCACCGGACAGACCCTGAACGTTGGCGAAGCCGTGATCGTCGCCGATAATCTCGCGGTCGGCAACGTCACGCAAGCCAGCAGCGACACCGTGCCGGCGGGCAGCATCATCAGCGTCAACCCCACGCCTGGGACCCTGGTGGACGCCGGAACTTCCATCGATATCGTCGTCTCTGGCATCACCGTGCCCGATGAAACCGGACAGCCGCAAGCTACCGCCGAGAGTGCGCTCACCGCGGCCGGCCTCGCCATCGGCAACGTGACGCAAGCCGTGAGCGGCGTCGTCCAGTCCGGCGCGGTGATCTCCGAGAATCCCGGCGCCGGAACGGTGGTCGGATCGGGAACCGCCATCGATCTGGTCGTCTCCGCGGGCGGCGCCGGCCAGCTCACCGTTCCCAATGTCGTCGGGTTCACGCAAGCCAACGCCACCAGGACGCTCCAAAACTACGGCCTCACCCTAGGCACGTTGACCACGGCGACGAGCCCGACTGTTCCCTCGGGCAGCGTGATCAGCGAATCGCCCGCCGCAGGGTCGCCCATCAATCCTGGAGCGTCTGTAAACCTCGGCGTGTCGTCGGGCTCGGGTCTGCAGTCCATCAACATCTCGCCGGCGAGTCCGTCGATGGTGCCGCAAATGGTCCTGCCGCTCGCCGCCATCGGCAACTACATCGGCAATGTCACAACCGAAATCACCGCGCAAGTCACCTGGGGTTCGTCTGTGAAAGGCGTGGCCACCGTCGATTCGAACGGCGTGGTGACCGCGAAAGCCGTCGGCCAGACCACCGTCAGTGCAAAGCTGGGCTCGGTCAACGTATCGATTCTGCTCAACGTCGTGCCGGTGGGCGCGTGCGACACCAGTCACGACGGCACCTACAGCGTGAGCGATGTGCAGAGTTCGCTGAATCAGGCGCTCGGCGTCTCGCCTCCGACCGGCGACCTGATCGGCAACGGCGTGGTGACCGTAGCCGACGTGCAGATTACCGTCAACGCCGTGATGGGCCTGGGTTGTGCATCGCATTAACCTTAATGCCTCACCCCCGCGACGCATTCTCCAGCGCGTCGATTCGCTCCTGGTATTTCCGCGCCGTTCTCCGATGTTTGATCGGCGCCCCAATCGCCACCACTCCCAGGAAGATCGTGACATCGAACCATACGAACAGCCACACCCACGGCGCAGCCTTTCCGAACGTCTGCGCGGCGCCGAGATCGAACAGGAAGAACGGTGGAATCAGAATCGGCGCCCGCCACGACCCTATACCGCGATGCCAGTCGCGCATGCGCTCCAGTTCCGCGCGATAGTGGCGCACACCGTTCGTCTCGGCCGGATCGGGCGCCGTTCGCGCCCGCTCCGCCGCCAGGTACACTACCCAATACCCGCAGGAAACCACGCCCAGGATCGACCCGATCCGCGCCAGCGTATTGTGAAAGAGGAAAAAGGCGATTGCCAGCGATGCCACCATCGCCGAGAACGCCACACCCAGGACGATGTAGCCTTTTCTCCGCTTTGCCTGCATTTTTTGCGTTTCGTTGCGAAGCTGTTCCGGCGAAAACATGGGTCCGTCCTTTCCGGTCTCATTCCAAAGAATCTTCAGATCGTTGGGCAAATCGTTACAGGCCATGCCGCCCTCCCGCGAACTGTCGTACCAAAACGTTCTTGATGCGATGAATCTTCGTCCACACGTTCGTGACAGTTAGCCCCGTGATCTCGGCGATCGTTTCGGCATCCAGATCTTCCAGGTACGCCAGCATCACCTGGCGATCCAGCGGTTCCAATCGCTGAATCAGTGCGAACAACTGCGCCAGCGCCTGCCGGCGGTCCGTCGAAATCTCCACATTCTCGCCGCTGGTCTTCGCCTCGGCCTCCTCCAAACTCAAAAACGCCGGTGCGTTCATCCTGCCTCTGGCTTGCCGCACCACGTGCGAAATCGCCACGTTGTGCGCCACGCGATAAATCCAGGTTCGAACGGAGCAGCGTCCGTTGAACTTACCGAAACTGCGCCACAGCGCCAGGTGGATCTCCTGCAAGAGATCCCTACGCAGGTCCGGATTGGCCTCGTAAGCGGCGGCCATCCGTGCCAGTGCCGCGCCATATTCGGCTGCGGCCTTCTCGTAACATTCGTCCTGGCTCTCGACTGCGTCCACCCTGGCTTCCACTTTGCCCAACACTTAGATAGTCGCTGGCCCGCGGAATTCCTTGCAACTTGGTTTGAGCCATTTTGTCGTCAAATGCGGCGTCACTTACCAAGGAGAGAGTTCATGTCCGTTTCACGAGGGAATCTGCTGGGATGCAGCCTGGTGGCCGCTATCTGGCTCGCGCCAGCCGCCATCGCTCAGGAAAGTTTCACCGCTAAGCTCACTACGCCCCTGAGCGCCGCTTCCAATCGTAAGGGAGATCCGGTCCAAGCCACCGTGCTCACCCCTGCGGCCTTTCAGGGCGACACCTTGCGCGGTCAGATCACCGAGACCAAAGCTTCCAGAGGTCAATCCACGGTGCAGTTCAATCTGGTGAGCCTGCTGCATCAGGGCGTCAGCGTTCCAATCGCCTCCACCGTCACCTCCATCTCCAATTCCCAGGGACAACCGGGCATCGACGAGCAGAGCCGCCCCTTCGCCGCCAGCAATCCGCCGCCGTCCGAGTCGCAGGCCAAGCAGCGCATCGGCAGCCGGCTGGGCGGAATGCTCGGAGGTAACGCGGGCGGCGCCGTCTCCGATGCCTCCAGCACCCCCAGTGCACCGCCCATCCCCAGTATTCGGATCGTGTCGCAGGGCCCTGGCATCGAGCTCGCCGCCGGCGCCACTCTCGGGCTCTCCATCCGCTCCAACGGACGGCAGGATCTCGGCAGCCTGGCGCCCAATTCGTCCTCGTCCGCTTCCGCCGCCGCTCCACCGTCCTCGCCCGCGTCCGCCGCGCCCTCCGCCGCCGCATCGGGGTCGACCGCGCCCGCCGCCACTCCCAATGGCGGCTCCGGCCAACCCGAACTGAAAGCCGTCCGCATCGACTTCATCCCCGGCGAACGAACCATCTTCCTCGACGATTTCAGCGACATGGATCCCGACGAGCCGCCCCCGCACTGGAAAGTCCGCAACGGAAAAGTGGAGCTGCGCACCGGCGGCGATATCCGCGAGCTCCACAGCGAAGATAACGGCAATGCCGCCAGTCTCAGCTCACCGAAATTCGCCGTCCCGCAGAATTTCACCTTCGAATTGGCCTGGACCGGAACCGGCGAGACAGATTGGAAATTCCGCAATAAGGATGACCAGGACGTAATCAGCGTGGTCGTCCGCGGCGAGCCCGATGGACAAACCGCCAATTGCTCCGTCTGGGCCAAGGAGCCACTTGGCAGTGGCGGCATTCACACGGACACCTCCAAACCTGTGGTCTTTGCGCTCTGGGCGCAGCAGGGCCGCGTGCGCGCCTATCTCAACGGCGAGCGCATGGTGGATGTCAACCAGGTGGATTTCGCCGCCATTACCCACATCGAAGCGTCGATCGGCGGCTATCGTCCCAACGGAATCCGCTCCATTCGCATCGCCGAATCCGCACCCGATTTCTCCAGCGTCATCAATTCATCGGGCAAATACGTCACCCACGGCATCCATTTCGATACCGATAGCGACCGCCTCAAGCCCGATTCCGCCCCGGTGCTCAAACAGGTCGTCGCCGGGCTCACCAAGAACCCCAACCTCAAGCTCGAAATCGACGGCTACACCGATTCCGTGGGTGACGCTGCCCACAATCTCGACCTCTCGAAGCGCCGTGCCGAAGCAGTCCGCTCGGTGCTCGTCTCGCAATTCGGCATCGACCCCTCCCGCGTCACGGCCAACGGTTTCGGGCCGGACCAGCCCACCGGCTCCAACGACACGCCGGACGGCCGCGCCCAAAACCGCCGCGTCGAATTCGTCAAAATGTGATTTGTGGGGCGGCCAATCCTGGCCGCCGACCTGCTTTCCAGCAGGTCGAGCCGGCTGAAAGGCCGGCCTCTCACCGGGTTTGCGCACGGGGCGGACTCGGCCACCTCCATGTGCTCCGCCACCCCCGTGCTCTCCTCCACCTGAAGGAAGGCGAGGCACCCGCCAGTACGCCAGCGGCCATCCTCATCTTCTCTCCGTGTCTCTGTCCCACTAATTCTTCGTTTCTTTGCGCGCCGCGACGATTTTCGATCCGTGTTTTTCTCCGTGGTCTCCGCCATCTCTGCGCCCTCGGATTTTGCCTTTGTTTTCGTTTTGGTTCTTCCTCAGTGAACTCCGTGCCTCCGTGGTGAAGTCTATTTTCAGTTTTTCTCAGCGCCTCTACGGCTCTGCGGTGAAAACCCTTGGTTGCGGCTTGCCGCTCTGTCCCACTAATTCATCGTTTCTTTGCGCCGCGCAAAGTTTTTCACTCCGCCTGCGCTCCAAAAGCTGACCGCTGAAAGCTGAGCGCTGAGAGCTTGCGCCTTTGCCGCGCTGTGCCTCTGTGGTGGCTTTTCAACCGAGCGGTGTTTTCCGTCCCGCCCGCTCACTCCAGTGCTTCCCCCTGCACCGCCCAGCTCACCGAGCTCACCCCAGCCTCCAGCGACGACCGCAGCACAAGCTGCTCCAGTGACTCGTCCTGCCGGCCAATCCCCGTGATTCGCGCCGTCACCTTCATCTTGTTCGTCCCCTCGATGTCTTCGCTGCGCAACGAGGTCAGCGTGAGTCCGCTGCGCGACATCCCCTGCACCATGAGAGTGCGCATGTGCGCTTCATCCTCGGGACGGCAGATCAGCTCGAACGCGTAGGCGATCTCCTGCTCCCCGCCCGACGCCTGCACCGGATGGAAACGATACGCAATCGGCCGCAGCACCAGGTTCGTCGCCAGCACCGCGGCGGCGAGAATCAGAGCATGCAGCGGCTGGCCCAATCCGGAAATGGCCCCGATGGCGGCCGAACACCAGATCGTCGCGGCAGTATTCAGTCCGCGCACGCTGCCGGCGTCCTTGAAGATGACGCCCGCTCCCAGGAATCCCACGCCGGAAACCACGTACGACACGATCTGCGCTTCGCTGCGCGAAGTGTCGCGGACCATGAAGGCGCACATCACGAACGCCGACGCCCCCGCCGCCCCCAGTGCGGTGGTGCGCATGCCGGCCATGCGCTGCCGCCATTGACGTTCCAGCCCGACCGCCGCTCCCATCAGCAGAGCCGCGCCGAGCCGCCACAGAAAATCAAGCAGTGTGAGCGTCATCAGTTTCTCGCCTGATGCCGAAGCATGTTTTTATCCAGCTCGACGTGCAAGCGAAGCGATGGGATCCAAACCGGCCCGCGGTCCTGGTTATAGGCCGGGTTCACCACGCGCTGTATGTCCAGTGTCGCAAAAACCCCGGGAAAGATCCGTGCGTTGTAATAGCTTTCCCACACATATTCCGGCGCGTAATTCAGGGCGCCGTCGCCGATGATGAAATCGAGCCCGCCGCGCGCCAGGTACTCGGCGTGCACCGCGGAAAGGCCGCTGACCGTAATCGCGGTGGCGACGCTATCGAAGGGCCGTTTCCAGCGCCCGCCGCGCAGAGACACACCCGAGTTCGCCAGGCGATCGATAGCCGTGAAAGCGAAACTTTCCGTCTTTCCGTCGTTCCAGCCGAGGCGCGCAAATACTCCGACGTCATCGCTGAGCGCCTGCTCGAGATTGACGCCGAACCCGTATTTCAGAGTGCCGACGCGAAGCACGGTATTCACGTCAGGCGTCGTCCCGGTCCGGCTGGCGACCTGAAGGGCGGCGCTATAGCTGCCGGAATCGGTGTGATTCAGAAAAGAGAGCAGCCGGATGGTGCCGTCGCGGTCGCCCAAATGGAATCGCCGCTCGCCCTCGAACATATCGCTGCGGTCGCGGAATAGTCTGCGGTCGAATTGCTCGCCGTTGGCGACCTTCGGCTCGGCCGCGCTGGCATACCGCAGAGACCATTGCCGCGTATGGAGCTCGTGGACCCATCCCCAGGTGTATCCGCGCGTGTCGGCGGCATAATCCCACGCGCCGTTGTACATCGTTCCCCAGCCCATGAATTGCGTCCGCGGATCGTGCGTGTACTCATTGTTGTCGAAGAAATCGGTGACCGTGAATCGCCCTGCAACGATAGTGTAGCGATCGACCGAACGTTCGCCGGCAAGCTGGTTCTCCTCGCTCGACACGGTTTCCTTCGCCGCGCCGAAGGCGAAATCGTGCTGGACGTAGAGGCGCGCAATATACGGCTTGGGAGTAGCGGTCGTGATCCGCGGCATCTCGCCATTGGGGAAGTTGGCGATGCCGGTGACGTTGCTCAATCCGCGCCCACCGGCGATTTCCGGGTCGAAATAGAACTCCGTGTTCGGGTCGATGCGCCATCCGAAAAACAGCGTGGTGGTGAGAGAGACGTCGCGCTCGGGATAGTCTTGCAGGCTGTTCGGACCGGAATAAGGAGAGCGGAACGTGCCGTGGTATTGCCCGATGGAGGTGGCCTGATAGAACAGGTTCCAGCTCTCCTGCTCGGTCTGCGCCGCCAGCGGAAT
>Ga0181538_10000579_pt1 | contig 43277 bp, 31 predicted proteins | sample PEATcosm2014_Bin_40_FD_119773 | JGI IMG/M metagenome (GOLD analysis project Ga0181538, IMG submission 119773) | Peatland microbial communities from MTU Mesocosm Facility, Houghton, MI, USA - PEATcosm2014_Bin23_30_metaG | ecosystem: Environmental > Terrestrial > Soil > Wetlands > Peat | place...
CCCGGCTCATCAACATTGCCACCCGAGCGCAGGTCGGGACCGGTAGCAACATCATGATCGCCGGCTTCGTGGTCTCGGGGAGCGGCTCCGAGGAGCTGCTCGTGCGGGGAGACGGGCCCAGCCTCACCGGGTTCGGCGTCGCCGGCGCTCTGGTTCAGCCGAGTCTCAGCGTTCTAAGCGGGACGACGGTCCTATCCTCCAACACGGCCTGGGGAACGTATTCAACCCCGGCCGAGATCGCCAGCGTCGCCGCCCAGGTGGGCGCCTTTGCGCTCGCGTCGGGCAGTGCCGACAGCGCGGTCATTGTCAGCCTGCCGGCGGGCGCCTACACGGCGCAGGTCTCAGGGGTCGGCAACACCACCGGGGTCGGCCTGGCCGAGCTCTACGAGGTGCCGTAATCGCGGGCGACCGCTGCCGGTTTCTCAGGGATTGGGAGCCGTGGCCGGAGTCGGTGAAACGTCTGCGTGAATGAGGCGCTGCGCGTAATGACTTTGCCGCTCCCTGGTGCAACCTCGGAATCTTTCGACTACGCGCAGGGTTGCGAATGGTCCGAAAAGAAAAATCCAAAACCCGTTACCCTGTCATCTCCAAATATCTCTCCCACAAAATGGTGCGAGTGCCGGGAGTCGAACCCGGATCGACGGCTTCGGAGGCCGCTACACTATCCATTGTGCTACACCCGCAGAGTGAGCTTCAGGGCGCGGATCAAACCGTCCACATGACACGGCGTCAAGCTGTTGCGAGAAAACGCCCAATGCGCCTGATGACCCGGTCCCGGCCGAGCACTCGCAAGAGCCCGTAGAAGCTCGGTCCTACGGCCGTCCCCGACACGGCCAACCTTGCCGGATGAATGTAGTCGCCCGTGCCCGCCCCGTGCTGCGCGGCAAGCCCCTGGACAAGAGTTTCGAGCGCCGCATCGCTTGAGAAATCTGCCGACGCAAGCGCCGCCAGAAACTCGCCAAGGCGCATCTTCGGGTCCCCCTTCGCAAAAACCTTCTCCTTTGCCTTGGGATCGATCGCGAAATCCTCGCTGAAGAAGTAGCCTATGAAGCCCGGCAGGTCCTCGATGGCGCGCACCTTCGGCTGGCAGAGCGCGATCACGTCCCGCAGGTACGCTTCGTCTGGCATGCCGCCAAAAAAGAAATTGCGCCCGAGGAGGAAGTCGCGCGCGAGGACAAAGCACCGATCGGGCGGCATCTCGTGCAGGTAGACCATGTTCATGTGCGCGAGCTTCTTCTCGTCGAAGCGCGCGTTGCTCTGGTTCACCCCCGGCAGATCGAAGAGCCTCACGACTTCCTGAAGGGGAAGCTTCTCCCGGTCATCCTTCGGGGACCAGCCGAGCAGGCAGAGGAAATTCACGAGGGCCTCGGGCAGGAACCCTCGTTTCTGGTACTCCTCGATCAGTGCGCCCTGGTCGCGCTTGGACATCTTGCCCGGTCCGTTCTGCTTCAGGATGAGCGGAATGTGGGCGTAGACCGGGATCGGCGCCCCGAACGCCTTGAAGAGCTCCGTATGCTTGCTCGTGTTCGAAAGGTGGTCCTCGCCGCGGATGACGTGGCTCACGCGCATCGAGATGTCGTCGACGACGTTCACAAAATGGAAGACCGGCTTGCCGTCCGACCTGACGATGACGAAGTCCTTCTCCTCCGTCCTCTCCACCCTTCCCCGTATCGCGTCCTCGATCACCTGCGGCTCGCCGGAGATCTTGAAGAACAGCGCGCCATCCTTCTCGTAGGTCCTGCCCGAGGCCTTGAGGCGCCCTAGGTACTCTGCGTACACGGGCGCGCGCTCGCTCTGGAGGTACGGGCCGAAATCACCCCCGACTTGGGGGCCCTCGTCCCAGTCGAGGCCGAGCCACCGCAGGCTGTTGTAGATCAGGTTGAGGAACTCCTCGCTGTTGCGCGCCTGGTCCGTGTCCTCCACCCGGAGGATGAACACGCCCCCGGTGTGGCGGGCATAGAGCCAGTTGAACAGCGCGGTTCTTGCGCTCCCGATGTGGAAAAAGCCAGTCGGGCTGGGGGCGAAGCGGACTCGGACCTGTGACATTGAAGGGGCTGTGGTTTGCTGCTTGTGATCGGGACGAGGGACCAGCAAGAACCAAGGCATGTCCGCTGTCAAAGCCGCACCCTTCGACCCGCTTGCCCTCGCCGCGCGCTTTGAGAGCTCCAGCGCAAGGGCCGGATTCCGACTCGAGCGCTTCGGCGATGCCGGCCGATTCCCGCTGATCGCTCTGACGAGGCGCACCCCGGGACCACGGCCGCGGATATACCTCTCGGCGGGAGTCCACGGGGACGAGCCCGCGCCTCCCCTCGCCTTACTTTCGCTGATCGAGTCGGGCGAGCTCGACGACAGGGCCGTGTGGTTCATCTGCCCGATGCTCAACCCCCAGGGCCTTGAGCTCGGCACGCGCGAGAACGCCTCGGGGACGGACCTCAACCGGGATTTCCGGCACCTTGCGTCCCCGGAGATCCGGGCCCACGCCAGGTGGCTTGAAAGGCAGCCGAATTTCGACCTCGCCGTGTGCGTCCACGAGGACTGGGAGTCGACGGGCTTCTACCTCTACGAGCTCAATCCCGACGGCCGCCCCAGCCTCGCCGAGGCCATGATCGCCGCGGTGTCGAAAGTCTGCCCTATCGACCCTAGCCCGCTAATCGAGGGACGAGAGGCGAAGGGCGGGGTCATCCGTCCCCTCCTGAACCCGCTGGAACGCGAGAAATGGCCGGAGTCTATCTACCTCCAGGTGAACCACACCCGGCTGTCCTACACGATCGAAACGCCTTCCTCCCTGCCGCTCGACACCCGTGTCGCGGCGCTGCGCGCAGCATTGGAAGCCGCGTTCGCCAACGTCGGGACTCGGTCCTGACCTCCGCAGGCGACCACATGCCGGAGGGACCCGTGAACGCGGCCCGGCTACCCGGGCGGATTCAATGGCGGTTCTGGCCTGCACGATTGTCTCAGGCACGGGACCGGCAGCTAGGTCTCTCCGGTGTCCAGACCCAGTAGCCCGCAGTCGAAGCCTGCCTGGGCATGCATCTGCCTAATATCCTAAGGCTTTTTTTTAGAGCACGTTCCGGGCTCAATGCCGTCCGTTCGATCGCGCTTGCCGCTGCCTTGATACGCCGCGCGAACATGTTCTCCATAGCGGGGTCCCTCGCAGGCGCCCGCCGGGACCCCGCCTCGGGACCAGCAAGCCAAACCCCGCGCGTGCAAGGAATCGCTTGCGTGCGATTTCGGGCGCCGACAACACTGCGCCACGGACACCAACTACAAAAAGGCTAACCAGGCCCTCGTCGCTGCGCTGGAGGGCCAGCTTGCGAGAGATGCGGCGATGCGCAAGGCGATCGGCGGGGAGTTCGATGCCGTGGGAAGGCTCGAGCATCACCTCTTGCGCTCGCTGGGGCTGTCCGACGGCCACCTGGTGGTCGATGTCGGCTGCGGCAGCGGGCGTCTGTCCGTGCGGCTTGCCCCCTTCCCGGGCATCCGGTACGTCGGCGTCGATATCGTCGAGAGCCTGGTCTCCTACGCGTCCGAGCTCTCCAAGCGTCCGGACTGGAGCTTCATCTGCTCGGACGGGGCGAAGATCCCGTGCGAGAATGAGACCGCCGACTTCGTGTGTTTCTTCTCGGTATTCACGCATCTTCTCCACGAGGACATCTACCGATACTTCCGCGAGTCATTCCGGGTGCTGAAGCCTGGCGGCCAGCTCGTGTTCTCCTTCCTTGAGTTTCGGATCCCGTCCCACTGGACCGTCTTCATTGACACGGTAAACAATGCGGCCCCCGGCCAGCACGTGAACCAATTCATAGATCGCGACGCGATCTCGGCGTGGGCCGGGTACTCGGGGTTTGAAATTCTCCAGCTGTGCGACGGCGACAAGCCGCACATCCCCATCCCCGAGGAGATACGCTGGGAAAACGGGGCAAGAATGGAAGCGCTTGGAAACCTCGGGCAGTCGGTGGCCGTCCTGAAAAAGCCATAGTGCCCCCGAGCCTCCATCGCCATACCGCCGCGGCGCCGCCGGAGGCCGCCAAGCTAGCGCGATCCGGAGCCGGCCTCCGGAACCTCCAGGCCTTGGCGCCGGCAGAAGTCGCTCATGTCGCGCGGCAGCGGGGCCTCGAAGGCAATCGGCATCCCGGCCGCCTCGAGGTCTATCCTGGAGCAATGAAGCGCCTGACGCCTTAGGAGGAGGCGGGCCTCGAGCTCGGGCGTCCAGCCCCCGTCTATAAACTCGAGGTAAAGCCGGGCGTCGGGGCCGTAGATCTTGTCCCCCACCAGGGGGTGGCCCAGCCACTGGGCATGGGCTCGGATCTGGTGCTTGCGGCCGGTCTCGGTTGTCACCCAGGCGAGCGTGTACCCTCCCCTGGCGGAAAGGGGTTCAAACCGGGTTGCCGACGGCTGCCCGTCCGCGCAGACCGCCGACTTGATGAAGATCGGGCTCGCGGTGTCGTCGCCGAGGGGCTGGTCGACCCTCACGGGCCCGGCGAGCTCCCCCGTGAGGAGCGCGAGGTAGGCCTTGCGCACCCTCCGCTCCTGCATGGCCATCTGCAGGCGCCTCGCAGTGGGCGGGTCCTTTGCCAGGACGACGACCCCGCTTGTCTCCCGGTCTAGCCTGAAGACCAGGTGGACCGTCCCTAGGCCCGTGTGCTCGCGGGCTGCACCCACCAGGCTCGACCATGGGCCGTGCTTCGAGGGATGGCACACGACGTCGCCCGGCTTGTCCACGACGAGCAGGTGGTCGTCCTCGTGGATGATCCACGACCGCAGCTCGCCGGGCTCGATCATTCTGGCGGGACCCTGGGCGAGGCGCCTCGGCCATGCCGACGCCCTGCGCCCGCTGTGCCCGGGTTCGCTCACCGCTTCACCCGGCTCATGCGCGTCCGGGCCATCACCCGCGCCGCGAGCCTCGCGACGAGCGGCTTCGGCAGCTTTGCAGCGATCGCCGCCGAAAGCTTGTTCGTCCATCCGGTCACGACCATCGCCTTGCCGGCTGCCAGAGCCCGAAGCGCCTCGATCACCACCTGCTCGCTTGTCTGGCTGAACGGCTCCGGCGCCTTCTGCTCGTCGATGCCGGCGCGCCGTGAGAACCCGGTCGACGTCGGGCCCGGGCAGACCGCGAGCGCCCGCACTCCCGTCCCACGGAGCTCCTCGTTCAGGCCGAGGCTCCAGTGGAGCAGGAAGGCCTTGGTGGCCCCGTACGTGCCGAGGTAGGGCGTCGGCTGGAACGCGGCCGTCGACGCCACGTTGATGATCGCGCCCCCGCGCGGCCTGATGGCCGGCAGCAGCGCTCCCGTCAGCTGGAGGACGGCCCGCACGTTGACATCCACCATCTCAAGCTGTTGCGCAATGTCCGAGTCCGCAAACCGGCCGTAGATCCCGAAGCCGCTGTTGTTGACAAGGAGAATTCCTCCCGTCGGCACCGTGCGCGTCAAAAAATCCTCAATCTGCGGCAACGCCGCCTCCACCTGCTCCGGTTTCGAAAGGTCGCACGCGATATGGCGCAGGTTGAGCCCGGGGTTGTTTATGACAGGAGCCCGTCGAGATAGGTTGCAAAATGCGAGCTCCGGACGCATCTTTCCGCATAGCTCAATGAACGATTTTCCAATCCCGGAAGATCCGCCCGTGATGATGACCGCGGAGAAGTTGTTTAGAGCGGCGTCGGGCTTTGGCATCAGATTTAGGCGTCTTCTTTTCTCGCCATCGGAACTTGATCCGATCGCGCCCAGTCAAACAAGAATCAAACGAACAACCATGAACAGACACAACAATGCGGAATTGATCGTCTCAGGTATTCACCTCGAACTCACACCGTCACTGAAAACGTTCGTTCAGGAGAAAGCCGAGCGGCTATTCCGGCATGAGGAACGCATCCTGCGTCTGCGCGTGGAACTCGAATACGACCCCAAGGAGAAATTCGCTGCCCGGTTCAAGGCGAAGGGGCACCTGGTCATCAACGGCCCGGCGATGAACGCGAGCGTCGGGTCCGACGAATGCCACAAGGCCGTCTCGCTCCTGATGGACAAGCTCGACCGCATGCTCGCCCGCAGGTCGCAGCTGTACCGGGTGCGGCGCCACCAGCTCCACGCGGTCGAGCTAGGCGTGCCTCTGCCCAAGACGGTCTAGCCGCCCGGGTCCGGCCTCACCACCTGACCTCGTCGGTGAGGCCGAGCTTCTCGACGAGATCGGCGGGGGGCCCTTCGAAGCGCGCCAGCGGGACATTGCCGACATACCCTATGTCCTTCACGCCCGCCGGCGTCGTGTAGAAGCCGGTGGCGGCGAGGTCCCTGAACCGCCTGAAGAACTCCGCCGCGGGCTTCAGCCCGGGATTCGAGGGATCGTAGAGCGAGATCTCCTCGCAGAGGGCGATTCGCTGGGACCCGGTCGCCTGCGCGAATGCTGCGCCGAATCTCCTCGCCGACTCGCCGTCGAGCCACGCAAGACCGTCGAGGATCTTCCTTCCGTCGCGGACGTTGTCCGGATACGGGGCGCTGACAAACTCGTCGATGAAGTCCGTCACGCCGACGGCCGAGGCGCTCGGCGAGCGGTCGTCGGCCGGTATCACGACATCGCAAAGGGCCGCAACCTCGCGGCGCTGGGCGCCGGTGAAGGTGAGCGGCCATAGGTCGCCGGGCTTGTATCCCTTGACGAGGTTCGGGTCCGTGCCGTAGCCGACGGCCGGCCCGCCAGCGGCGGTTGCTGAGGGTCCCTGGGCCGCGTCCCCGAAGGAGGGCGCCTTGATCAGCACCGCGCCAGCGGTAGCCGTGAGCATCCATTTGATCGCCACGCGCCGGTCGATGTGAATGGGTTCCGGAGTATTCATAGGGGCCGTTGTCTTGTTGGCTCTTCTAATTAGATGTCGCCGTTGCGCAGCTCCTCGAGGAGATGCTCCGCGGCGCGCCATGCCAGGGCCATGATCGTGAGGGTCGGGTTCTTGTCCGCGTTGGAGGCGAACACCGCCCCGTCGGCGATGAAGAGGTTCCTGACGTCCCAGGCCTGCGACCAGGCATTCGTGACTGAGCTTGAGGGGGAGCCTCCCATCAGGGCTCCCCCCACCTCGTGTATGATGAACCCGCCGGGTTTGATGGCCTTGCGGCCGTCGGCGTCCGGCGCCCGGGCGTTGATGCCCCCCATCGCCTCGATCCAGTCGGCGAAGGTCCTCTGCATGTGGGCCGCCTGCCGGATCTCGTGGTCCGACCACTTCCAGTGGAAGCGCAGGACCGGGATGCCCCACTTGTCGACGACGGACGGATCGATTTCGCAGAACGAGTCGGCATTGGGGATCATCTCGCCCCTGCCCGTGAACGAGACATAGGAGCCGTAATAGCGGCGGGCGTCCTCCTTGAGCCTTAGGCCGTAGCTTGTCCGGCCCCCTGGGTCGGGCAGGTAAGGCGGGTCGCCGCCCGGCATCCCCTTGCCCGTCCCGAACTCTATATGGTATCCGCGCGCAAACCCGAGCCCGCCCGCCTTCTGCTTCCCGTAGAGCCACCAGGGCACGTAGACGTGTCCGCCTCCCGCCCCGTCCTCGTTATGCGGGGGTAGGCTCTCAAGGAGGGGGACCTGCCCTCCCCACTCCGCCCCGACCGTGTCCAGGATGTACTTGCCCACGAGCCCGCTCGAGTTCGCGAGCCCGTCGGGAAACCGCGCTGACTTCGAGTTTAGGAGCAGCCGGACCGACTCGCAGGCGCCCGCCGCAAGGACGATGGCGCGTGCCGAGGCGCGGTGCTCAAGGCCCGTCCTTTTGTCGATGTAGACCACGCCGTTGGCCCTGCCGGACGGATCCAGGGTGACCTCCCGCGCCATGGCGTTCGCGACGATGTCCAGGTTGCCGGTGGCGAGCGCGGGGGGAAGGTGCACGGTCGGCGACTGGTAGTTTGCGCGGATCGAGCACCCCCGCCCGCACTCGGTGGCCCAGAAACAGGCGGCCCGGTTCTGCATGTCCTCGGCCAGGATCCGCTGCGCCTTCGCGTTGCCCGGATGAAGCCTCGCGGGAATCGTCCGGTGGTCGAGCGGGCGGGTCAGAACGGCGCGGTGCATCGGGATGACCGGGATGCCCAGCCTGCGGCCCCGCTGCCGCGCAAGGAGCTCGCCTATCCTCGCCCTAGGGGGAGGCAGCAGGCAGCCCTCCGGCGAGTCGGGCGTGTTCTCGAGTCCGTTGTTGGTGCCGAAGACGCCGACAAGCATCTCGACCTTGTCATAGTAGGGCGCGACGTCCCCGTAGGATATCGGCCAGTCGAACCCGAGCCCGTCGCGGCTTCTCGGCTTGAAGTCGTAGGGGCCGTTCCGAAGCGCGATGCGCCCCCAGTGGTTGGTCCTGCCCCCGAGCATCCTCGCACGCCACCATGTGAACTGCCGGCCCTCCTCCGAGGATGCGTTCGTGTAGGGCTCGCCGGGCACCGTCCAGCCGCCGTCGACCGTCGCGTCGTAAAACCCGAACGGCTTGTCGGGCGTCCCCGTTCCGCGCAGGGGCGCCGCATCGTTCGTCTGGAACATCGGAGTCTCGGACCTCGGGTCGTAGTTGCGGCCCGCCTCGAGCATAAGGACGCGCGCGCCTTCCATCGCGAGCGTGTAGGCCGCCTGGCCCCCGGCCGCGCCGGATCCCACAACGAGAACGTCATATCTGTCCGCAACGGATTCCGGGGTTACGAATGCCATCGAAAGGGGGTCGGTGCTCCAGAAGTGAGCGGCACTTCTCCCGATTGTCGAATTTGAACGCAGGTTTCCGGGCGACGCGGCTTGCCTCCCGGGAAAAAGCGTGGTGACTGCCGCGGTGCGCCTCATCCGAGAAATTGCAGCGCTTCTGGCCGCGCCCGCGGCCTTCGCGCAGGTCGAGACCCTGGATCCGCTGACGGTGAGCGCCACGCGTTCCCCGGAGCCCCTCTCGCAGGTGCCTTTCACGGTCGAGATCATCCCTGGCGACGCCTTCAGCGGCGGCCCCTCCCTGACCGTGGACGACGCGCTCCGGGGCGCGGCCGACTTCAGCCTGTTCCGCAGGAACGACAGCATGACGGCCAACCCGACCTCCCAGGGCGTCTCGCTGCGGGGCCTGGGGCCAAGCGGCGCAAGCCGCTCGCTCGTGCTCCTGGACGGGGTGCCGCTCAACGACCCTTTCGGCGGCTGGGTGCCGTGGAGCCTCCTGCAGCCCGACTCGATCGCCCGGGCCGAGATCGTCCCTGGCGGCGGCGCCGCGGCCTGGGGCAACGCGTCGCTCGCCGGCGTGATCCAGCTCTTCTACGGGCAGCCCCCCGCGGGCTCCGGCGACGCGGCGGCGTGGTGGGGCGACCGCGACACCCGGAGCGCGGCCCTGACCGAGGCGGTCGCCCTGGGGCCCGGGGTCCTCGAGCTGAGGGGCCAGGACTTCGCGACGACCGGGACCAACCTCGTCGCCCCCGAGAACCGCGGGCCCGTGGATGTCGATGCGGCGAGCCGCCACGACTCGGCCAGCGCGCGCTGGCGTGGGTCGCTCGGAAGCGGCGTGGCCGCCACGGTCACGCTCCGAAGCTTCGACGAATGGCGCGACAACGGGACCCCCTACCAGCAGAACCGCACGCGCCAGGCCTTCGGGTCCGTCGCCCTGTCGGGCCAGGTTTCCCCCGGCGAATCCTGGAGCGCGACAGCCTACGGGCTGGACCAGTCGTCCTCGCAGACGTTCAGCTCGGTGAACGCCGCCCGGACGGCCGAGGCGCCGGCCAGCGACCAGTTCGCGGTCCCGGTGACAGCCCTCGGCCTCGCCGGATCGTCCACCTGGACCGATCCCTCCGGGGCGGCGACCACGGCCGGCGCCGACGTCCGGGACATCCGGGGCGAGACGCGGGAGGATTACTCGTACGCGAACGGCGCCTTCGCGGACCAGCGCTTCGCCGGCGGGCGCCAGACCTTCGCCGGCCTCTTCGCCGAGCGCAGCCAGCCCGTGGGCGGCTCGGTGCACGCGCTGGCTGGCCTGCGCCTCGACAGGTGGGAGGACAGCGACGGTCATCTCAGGAACACGAGCCTGGTGACGGGCGCGCTCCTCCTTGGGGACACCTACCCCACCCGCGCGGGGACCGAATTCAGCCCGAGCGCAGGGCTCACCTGGAAGCCGTCGGACTCATTGGAGCTCCACGTCGCCGGGCAGCGGGCGTTCCGCCAGCCGACGCTGAACGAGCTCTACAGGCCGTTCCGCGTTGGATCCACAGTCACCGAGGCCAATCCCGGCCTGTCGACCGAGCACGCGGACAGCGGCGAGGCCGGCGTGGCCTGGAGCCGCGGCCGGATGCGAATCACGGCCGAGGGTTTCGCGGCGCGGCTTGAGGACCCGGTGGACAACGTGACCCTGGTCCAGGGGCCGGGTACGTTCCCCGTGTTTGGAACCCTGCCCGCCGGTGGCGTGGGCCAGGAGAGGCTGAACCTGGGGCGCATCGACACGAACGGCGTGCAGGTCAGCGCGACGTGGAGGCAGTCTGCCGCGCTGAGCCTCGACCTGTCCGCCATCGAGGAGGAGGCCACCATCGCCTCGGCCCCCGTCGCCCCCGGCCTTGTCGGGCTGACGCCGCCCGAAGTGCCGCGCTGGAACGCCTCGTTGGGACTGGCCTGGCACCCCAGGGACAGCCTGTTCCTGACGGCGCGCATCCGCCGGACGGGCTCCCAGTTCGACGACGACCTGAACCGCCTGCCGCTGGCCCCGGCTACGGTCGCCGACGCCTCGCTGCGCATTTTGCTGTCGAACCACGCCGAGGCCTTCGTAAGCGTCGACAATCTGGGCAATTCCCGCGTGGAGACGGCGCACAGCGCAACCGGCGTATTCAACGTGGCGCCCCCGCGGATGGCGGAGGCGGGCGCCCGCGTCAGCTGGTGAGGGGATCGCCGCGGGCCGCGAGGGCGGCGAGCGCGGGGTGGACGGGCGCTTAATACAATCTTAGCGGTTTCGAACCGGTAATTAATTCGGGGCAATCCCCGCCCGGTGCTAGGATCGTTGGAATGAACCAGCACGAACATCCCCGCGCCGCGCCAGGTGCGCGGGCAGGCGGACGGCAGTCCTGAAGGGCCTTCCGTGAACGACACCTCCTTCATCCTGATAACGATCGCGTTCTTCGTCGTCGCCGCGGCCTACGCCTATTTTTGCGAAAAGGTGCGCTGACCCTCCTCCGTCCACCGCAAACCGCCCGTCCCATGGAAGACATCGTCATCGGCCTGATTGCCCTCGGCCTGCTCGCCTATCTCGTCGCAGCCGTTCTGCGCCCCGAGAAGTTCTAGGCAATCCCCGCTATGAACAATCCCAACGCATGGCTCCAGCTCGCGCTCTACGTCGGCGCGCTCGTCCTCATCACCAAGCCACTCGGGCTCTACCTGGTGCGGGTGCTAGACGTCCAGGGCAGGACATGGCTCGACTGGATCGTCAAGCCCTTCGAGAGGCTGACGTACCGCGTCTGCGGCATCGATCCCGACAGGGAGCAGGGCTGGATCGGCTACGCGCGCTCGCTCCTGGCCTTCAGCCTCGTCGGCATGCTGATGACCTACCTCATCCTGCGCTTCCAGGACCACCTTCCGCTCAACCCCCAGGGGCTGCCGGGCCTTGCGCCGCACCTCGCCTTCAACACCGCGGCGAGCTTCACGACCAACACGAACTGGCAGAGCTACACCGGCGAGTCGACCATGTCGTACTTCTCCCAGATGGTCGCCCTGGCAATCCACAACTTCACGTCGGCCGCCTCCGGGATCGCGGTTGCGGCCGCCCTCATTCGCGGAATCGCCCGGCATTCGGCGAAGACCATCGGCAACTTCTGGGCCGACGTCGTGCGCATCACCTACTATGTGCTCGTGCCCATCTGCCTTGTCTTCGCGCTGTTCCTTGTCTCGCAGGGCATCATACAGAACTTCAAGCCCTACACGACGGCGAAGACGTTGGAGCCGTACACGGTCTCCGTCCAGAAGACGGACGCCGCTGGCAAGCCCGTGACGACGCCCGACGGCAAGCCCGTCATGGTGGACCAGGTCGTGGACAGCCAGGTAATCGTTCAGGGGCCGGTCGCCTCGCAGATCGCGATCAAGATGCTCGGGACGAACGGCGGGGGCTATGTGAACGCCAACGCCGCCCATCCGTTCGAGAATCCCACGCCCCTGTCGAATTTCATCCAGATGCTCTCGATCTTCGCGATCCCGAGCGCACTGACGTACTGCCTCGGGCGAATGGTCAGGAACCAGAGGCACGGCTGGTCCGTTTGGGGCGCCATGTTCGCAATGTTCCTCTGCGGAGTGCTCGTCTGCTGGCAGGCCGAGTCGTCCGGCAACCCGATCCACCAGAAGCTGGGCGTCTCCGCGGCGGACGGGAACATGGAGGGCAAGGAGGTGCGCTTCGGCATCTCCAGCTCCGCATTGTTCGCCACCATCACGACCGACGCCTCGTGCGGGGCGGTCAACGCCATGCACGACTCGTTTACGCCGATCGGCGGCCTTGTTCCGCTGTTCAACATCGAGACCGGGGAGGTCATCTTCGGAGGAGTCGGCGCGGGCCTTTACGGCATGCTCATCTTCGTCGTCCTCGCGGTGTTCATCGCGGGCCTGATGGTTGGCCGCACGCCGGAGTACCTCGGCAAGAAGATTGAGGCCTACGACGTCAAGCTGGTCATGCTCGTCCTCATGGTGCTCTCGACCACCATCCTCGGCTTCACCGCATGGGCCAGCGTGACGGAATGGGGCAAGGCCGGGCTCAACAACTCCGGGCCGCACGGCTTTAGCGAGATGCTCTACGCCTTCAGCTCCTGCGTGGGCAACAACGGGAGCGCCTTCGCCGGCCTAACCGCAGCTCCCGCCGACGGCAACCCCCGTTGGGACACGACCCTCGGAACCGCGATGCTTGTCGGGCGGTTCCTGATGATCGTCCCCATCCTCGCCCTCGCCGGCAACCTCGCCGGGAAGAAACTCATCCCCTCAAGCGCCGGCACCTTCAGGACGGAGGGCATCACGTTTGTCGTGCTGCTGATCGGCACCGTGATGCTCGTTGGCGCGCTCACGTTCCTGCCGGCCCTGGCGGTCGGCCCGATTGTCGAGCACTACCTCATGGGAGCCGGCACCTTGTTCTGAATCCGGCCCCCTCAACTTTCCCACACCTCCAGCAGCCGACATGAGCACCAAATCGATCTCCCTCTTTGACAGAGCGATCATGCGACAGGCCGTCGCGGACTCGTTCACGAAGCTCAACCCTCGGCTGCAGCTCAAGAATCCGGTGATGTTCGTGACCCTTGTCGGCGCGATCCTCACGTTCCAGCAGCTGTTCACCTCAAAGGAGCCCTCCGGCTATGTCCTGCAGATCGCCCTCTGGCTGCTCTTCACGGTCGTCTTCGCCAATTTTGCGGAGGCGGTAGCCGAGGGGCGCGGCAAGGCCCAGGCCCGCGCCCTGCGCGCCTCGCGCAAGCAGCTTGTGGCCAACCGCCGCCGGAAGGACGGCACGATGGAGTCCGTGGACGCCTCGGAGCTGCGAAAGGGGGACCTCGTCTTCGTGGCCGCCGGGGAGCTCATTCCCGGCGACGGCGAGGTCGTCGAGGGTGCGGCGTCCGTCGACGAATCGGCGATCACAGGCGAGTCCGCGCCGGTGATCCGCGAGGCGGGCGGCGACCGGAGCGCGGTGACGGGCGGCACCGGAGTGCTCTCGGACCACCTCCTGATCCGCATAACCGCCAATCCCGGCGAGGGGTTCCTGGACCACATGATCAGCCTCGTCGAGGGCGCCACGCGCCAGAAGACGCCGAATGAGATCGCGCTCACGATCCTGCTCTCGGCCCTCACCTTCATTTTCCTCCTGGTCATAATCACGCTCAAGCCGTTCGGAGTGTACTCGAGCGTCGCGTTCTCGATCACAGCCCTGATCGCCCTGCTGGTATGCCTGATCCCGACCACGATCGGCGGGCTGCTGAGCGCGATCGGGATCGCCGGCATGGACCGCCTGCTTCGGCGCAACGTCCTCGCGATGAGCGGACGCGCCGTCGAGGCCGCGGGCGACATCGATGTGCTCCTTCTCGACAAGACCGGCACCATAACGCTCGGCAACCGGATGGCCTCCGAGTTCCTCCCCTCTCCCGGCGTCGCCGCCGAGCGGCTTGCCGACGCCGCCCAGCTCGCCTCGCTCGCGGACGAGACGCCGGAGGGCCGCAGCATAGTCGTACTCGCAAAGGCAAAGTTCAACCTTCGCGGCCGGGACCTCTCCGCCCAGCACGCGCACTTCGTCCCGTTCACCGCGCAGACCCGCATGAGCGGCGTCGACCTCGCCGCCTCCGACGGCCTGCCGGCCCGCTCGATCCGCAAGGGCGCCGCCGCAAACGTGAGGGCATGGGTCGAGTCCCAGGAAGGGGCCTGCCCCGATGAGACCATCGCCGTTGTCGACGAGATTTCGCGCCGGGGAGGAACGCCGCTCGTCGTAGCGGAGGGCCGGGAAACCCTCGGGGTCATCTTCCTCAAGGACGTCGTCAAGGGCGGAATAAAGGAGCGGTTCGCGCAGCTCCGGGCCATGGGCATACGCACCGTGATGATCACCGGCGACAACCCGCTCACGGCGGCGGCGATCGCGGCCGAGGCCGGCGTCGACGACTTCCTGGCCCAGGCCACGCCCGAGATGAAGCTTGGCCGCATCCGCGAGGAGCAGGCCGCCGGCCACCTGGTGGCCATGACCGGCGACGGCACCAACGACGCGCCGGCGCTTGCGCAGGCCGACGTCGGCGTCGCCATGAACACCGGCACACAGGCCGCCAAGGAGGCCGGCAACATGGTCGACCTCGACTCCAACCCGACGAAGCTCCTCGACATCGTCGAGATCGGCAAGCAGCTGCTCATCACGCGCGGCGCGCTCACGACATTCAGCATCGCCAACGACGTCGCGAAGTACTTCGCGATCATACCGGCGATGCTGGTCGGGGTGTTTCCGGCCATCGCGCCGCTGAACGTGATGCACCTCGCCTCGCCCCTCAGCGCGATACTGAGCGCGGTCATCTTCAACGCCCTCATCATCATCGCCCTCATTCCGCTCGCCCTGAGGGGTGTCGCCTATCGCCCCATCGGTGCGGCCGCGATGCTGAGGCGCAACCTCATCATCTACGGCTTCGGCGGAATCCTCATCCCGTTCGCCGGGATCAAGCTGATCGATGTCATCGTAAATGCGGTCCACCTCGTCTGAACCATGAAGACGCTGTTCACAGAACTCAGGATCTCCCTCCTGCTCACCCTGGTGTTTGCCGTGCTGCTCTGCGGCGCGTATCCCCTCGCGGTATGGGCGGGGGCGCAGGCGCTGTTCTCGGGAAAGGCCAACGGCAGCCTGCTCTTGGACAAGGACGGGGTCGTCCGCGGCTCGACGCTGCTCGCGCAGAACTTCTCCAGCGACAAGTACTTCCAGCCCCGCCCCTCCGCGGCCGGCAATGGCTACGACGCCACCAGCTCCGGGGGCACAAACCTCGGGCCGACCAGCCAGAAGCTGAACGACAGCATCAAGGCCGCGGTGACCGCATATCGCTCCTCCAACGGCCTCGGCGCCGACTCCTCGGTTCCGGCCGACGCCGTAACATCGTCCGGCAGCGGCCTCGACCCCCACATTAGCGTCGCCAACGCCTTGGCCCAGGCAGGGCGGGTCGCCAAGGCCCGCGGCCTCGCGCCCGACAAGGTCCGCGACCTTATTGCGGCGAACACCGAGGGCCGGGACCTCGGCATACTCGGGGAGCCTGGCGTTAACGTCCTCCGCCTCAATGTGGCCCTCGATCGGGTGGCGCCCTCCAGATAGCGGCTCCCGGACAGCCGCATCCGCGAGGCGGCTGTCCTAAAGTATTGCCCGGCGCGACCCCTTGCAGATGCTTTCAGGCGTGACTGCACCGGACAGGCCTGACCCCGACGCGCTCCTCGCGTCGCTCAAACGCGACGAGGCGCGGGCCGGCAGGGGGCGGCTGAAGGTCTTCTTTGGCATGTGCCCCGGCGTGGGCAAGACCTACGCGATGCTGCGCGCCGCCCAGCAGGAGCTGGGAGAACGTGTGGACCTTGTCGTCGGCGTGGTTGAGACCCACGGCCGGGCCGAGACGGAGGCTCTGCTTGTGGGCCTGCCTGTGATCCCCCGAAAGCAGATCGCCTACAAGAACATCCAGCTCACGGAGATGGACCTGGAGGCCATCCTCGCACGCAAGCCGCGGCTTGTTCTCGTGGACGAGCTCGCGCATACGAACGCCCCGGGTTCGCGGCATCCAAAGCGCTACCAGGACGTCATCGAGCTGCTTGACGCGGGCATCGACGTCTACACGACGCTCAACGTCCAGCACCTTGAGAGCCGCGCGGACGCCGTCCGCCAGATCACGGGCATCACCGTGCACGAGACCGTTCCCGACTCGGTCCTCGGCCTGGTCGACCAGATCGAGCTTGTGGACATCACGCCCGAGGCGCTGCGCGAGCGCCTGAGCGAGGGCAAGGTCTACATGGAGGGCCGCGCGGCGGCGGCGGCGGAGAACTTCTTCAAGGACACCCACCTCACCGCCTTGCGGGAACTGGCACTGCGCTTCGTGGCGGAGCAGGTCGACAACCGCCTGAGGGAGCTGCGCTCCGCCAGCGCCCTCAAGACGGTCTGGCGATCCGGCGAGCGGCTCCTCGTCGCCGTCGGCCCGAGCCCCTCCTCGACGCAGCTCGTCCGCTGGACGCGCCGGATGGCGGCCTCCCAGGGCGCGTCATGGATCGCGGTTAGCGTCGAGGATTCCCGGCCTCTTGAGAAGGACGCCCAGCGCCGCCTCGAGCAGAATCTCGCGCTCGCGCGCGAGCTCGGCGCCGAGATAGTCGTAACGCACGACGTCGATGTCGCCGACGCCCTTGTGCGCGTCGCCCTGCAGAAGAACGCCACGCAGATCGTCGTCGGCAAGTCGCTGAGGCCGCGCTGGCTTGATGCCCTGCGGGGCGGCAACCTCGTCGACCGCCTCCTGCGCATCGGCGGGTCGATCGACATCTACGTGGTGCCCGCCGAGCGGTCGGGCGAGAGACCCGCACCGTGGATCGGCTGGCGCCAGGCCGAGCCGTCGCCCGCGCGCGAATACGCCGAGGTGTTCGGCACGCTGGCGGCCCTGACGGCCGCGAGCTGGTTCATCGCGCCGCACACGGGGTACCCGGCCGTCGGATTCTTCTACCTCCTCGCCGTCGTCGGCCTGAGCATGCGCGTCGGCCGCGGCCCCATATTCGTCGCCGGCGTGGCCAGCGCGGTGGCATGGGACTTCCTCTTCATCCCGCCCATCTTCACCTTCGTCGTCGAGAAGCTCGAGGACAGCCTGATGCTGGGAACGTATTTTGCCGTTGCCCTCATCACCGGACATCTCGCCTCCCGAATCCGCGCCCAGGAGCGCAATGAGCGCATGCGCGAGGACCGCGCGACCGCGCTCTTCCAGCTGACGCAGGCGATCAGCACCGCGCGCACGCTTGACGACGCCGTCTTTGCCGCGCTCCGCCAGGCCGACGCGCTCTTTGGCGCCACGACGGCGCTCCTCCTCGACGACGGCAACGGCTCCGCGCTCATGCCGCACTACGCCGGCTCGTATACGCTGAGCGAAAAGGAGCTCGCCGTGGCCGACTGGGCCTGGCGCAACCGCAGGAAAGCCGGGCGCTTCACCGACACGCTCCCCTCCGCGGAGGGTTTCCACGTCCCTCTGCTTCGCGAGGACGCCGCCGTCGGCGTCCTTATCCTTCGCCTGCCGCCGGAGGCCCTTCTCACGCTGGCCCAGCGCGACCTCGCCGAAAGCTTCGCCACGCAGCTTGCGCAGCTGGTTGAGCGCGAGCAGCTGCGCGCGGCCGGGGAGCGCGAGAAACTGTTGGCCGAGTCCGACAAGCTTCACCGCACGCTCCTCGACGGCGTGTCCCACGAGCTCAAGACGCCGCTCGCGGTCCTCAGCGCCGCGGTCGAGAACCTCGCGTCAGCCGACGAGGCGACGCGCGACAGCCTCGGTGATGAGATCCGCACAGCGGCGCGCCGGCTCAACCGGCTCGTGAACAACCTCCTCGACCAAACGCGCCTTGAGTCGGGCGCGCTCAGGCCGCGGCTTGACTGGTGCGACGGACACGATTTGCTCAACGCCGCGATCGAGGGCGTAAGCGACCAGCTCGACGGCCATCCGTTCGAGACCGACATCCCCAAGGACCTGCCCCTCTTCCGCGCCGACGCCGCGCTGATGGAGCAGGTGATCGCCAACCTGCTCCTCAACTCGGCGCTGCACACGCCCCCCGGCACGCCCATCTTCCTGGCCGCCGGCGTGGACACCGCCAAGGAGCGCGTATTCTTCACGGTCGCCGACCGGGGCCCGGGCCTGCCGGCGGCGATGCGGGAGCGCCTCTTCCAGAAGTTCCAGCGCGGGGACGCCGCGAGGGCCGGCGGCCTCGGCCTCGGGCTCTCCATCATACGCGGCTTCGTGACCGCGCAGGGGGGCGATGTCGTGGCCGGAGAGAACCCCGGGGGCGGCGCGGTCCTGACCGTCTACCTGCCCTACAAGCCGCACGGCGACGTGCCCGAGGAATGAACACAACCTCGGCAACGCAAACGGTCCTTGTGATCGACGACGAGGTGCAGATCCGCCGCCTGCTCCGCATCACGCTGGAGGCAGCCGGCTACTCCGTCGCGGAGGCCGACACGGGAAGATTCGGCCTCGACGAGGCCGCGCGGCGCCAGCCCGATGCGATCGTCCTCGACCTCGGCCTGCCCGACATGGGGGGCCTGGAGGTCCTCCGCCGCCTGCGCGAATGGTCTCGCGTGCCCGTGCTCGTGCTGACCGTCGTCGCCGGGGAAGCCGAGAAGGTCGCCGCTCTGGACGCCGGGGCCGACGACTACCTCACCAAGCCCTTTGGCGCCGCGGAACTCACGGCGAGGCTGCGGGCAATCCTGAGGCGCGCACCCGGGGAGAACGAGCCGTCCGTGATAGTCTTTGGCGACATCGAGATGGATCTTGCCGCGCGCCTCGTGCGCCGCCGGGGGGCAGAGGTCCGGTTGACGGCAAAGGAGTATGGGATGCTTCGCCTCCTGGTGATGCACCGCGGCAAGGTGGTCACGCACGGGCAGATGCTCCGCGAACTGTGGGGCCCAAGCTCCGAGGAAAACACGCATTACCTGCGCGTGCACATGACGCACATGCGTCAGAAACTCGAAGACGAGCCGCACAAACCCCGCCACCTGAGGACCGAGTCGGGAATCGGCTACAGGCTTGTCGGGGACTAGAGGTCCGGCTGGCCGCGGTGGAGGCGTAGGTTGGGAGAGTCCGCGCAAGGGGCGCATAACTGTCCTAACCGAATGGCCTGCGGCGGAATTGCCGGCCTTGCGCGCCATCCGCCGCGATATGGGTCGTCTTCGGGGAAGCGGCAGGCCAGAATGGACCGGATGAGAGACGACTACATCAGGGAGGCCCTCAAGACGATCGACGACCCGAACATCCTGGTCAATGTGGTCTCGCGCCGGGTGAAGCAGCTCAAACGGGGCAACCGCCCGCTGGTCGAGTCGCTCGAGAAGCTGTCTGCCGAGGACACCGCCCTTCGGGAGATCATCGAGGGCAAGATTAGCTACGAGCTGGCGAGCACGACGGCCCGGAGCTAGCCAGCCCTCCGGCCCGGCGTCAGGCCGATTCCCCGTCCAAGAGCGGCGAAGCCTTCGCCCAAGTCGTGGCTAGAAGCACGCACCCGACGACCGCCGAGACCGCGTACATCGCCAGCGCGCCGTTCCAGCCGAACCTGTCCACAAGCATTCCCGTGGCCACGTTGCAGAACGCGGCGCCCAGATAGCCGAAGAGCCCGGTGAGCCCCACGGCGCTGGCGGAAGCCACCTTGGTGGCGAAATCAGCCGCAGCCACCGCGACCAGCATCTGCGGGCCGTAGACAAAGAATCCCATCGCGGCGAAGAGGACCATCATCGCCAGCACGCGGCCTGCGGGCACGGCAAACAGTGCGAGCACGGAGGCCACCAGGCAGAGCATGAACCCTGCGGACACCGGCCCGCGCCGTCCCCTGAATACCGTGTCCGACAGCCAGCCGGAGGCCAGGGCGCCGAAGATGCCGGCCACTTCGAACAATGACAGGGAGACCCCCGCCTTCCCCAGGGTGAACCCCCGGGCCTCTATCAGGTATTTCGGGGCCCAGTTGACAATTCCGATGCGGACGACGTACACGAAGAAATTGGCCACGCTGACGACCCACACCCACCGGTTGGCGAGGATGTGCCGCACGAAGATCTCGCGGAACGGCACGGACGGGGCGTCGGCAGGGCGCTTCACCCGCTCCTTGTAGACCTCGATGGGCGGCAGGCCCATGGATTCGGGCGAGTCGGCGAGACGGTTCATGAGCCAGAACGCGCCGATGATCGCGACCCCGGCCGGCGCAAGGAAGGCGGCACGCCACCCGTGCTTTGCGACCAGGTATCCGGCCCAGACTGCGATGACGGCGCTGCCGATCTGGTGGGAGGCGTTCCAGATGCCCCACGCCCGGCCGATTTCACGGGGGCTGTACCAGAACGTCAGCAACCGGGTGCATGGGGGCACGCCCACTCCCTGAAACAGGCTGTTGAGCGCCCACAGTGCCGCGAAACAGCCGAGGCTGGAGGCAAAGCCGAACACCGCGTTTACCAGCGCGGATACAAGGAGCGCGATCCCCAGCAGATAACGGGGGTTTGCGCGGTCCCCGATCACCCCGCTCAGGAACTTGGAGAACGCATAGATGACCGTACCCGCGCTGAGCACCGCGCCCCATTGCGTGTTGGAGAAGCCGAATTCGTCGGTGATCGACTTGGTGGCCATCGGCATATTGTTGCGGACCAGGTAGAAGATCGCGTATCCGACCGTCGTGGAGTACATCACCCGCACGCGCCAGTAGCGGTATTTCCTGGCGATCTCCCCGGTGTCATGGATCGTCGGGGACGGCGGCTGGGTCTTCAGCCGGGCAGCGACGGACTTGAGGGAAAACATCTTGGGGGGTCGGGCGCCGCGCGCTCGGCGGGAGGTGTTGCGGCGCGCGCCCGGCCGCGCAAGGTAAAAGTTCGGGCGGGACCGGTCGCATGGCCGGCTCCCGCCCCCCGATGGCCCCACCCGAACCACCACGCGAGACCGCAGGCGACCCGTCCCTGGGGGAACTCGCCGAGGCGGGAGCCTACCCGACGGCGGCGCAGGGGTTTGAGCACGGCCTGGTCGTGCTGGCCATGGGGAGGCCATACTGGCTGGTGCAGGCTGACAATGGCTTCCGGCTGCTCGTGGAGCCGCAGGCGCTCGAGGCCGTCCGCGACGAGCTCGCGTGCTTTGACCGCGAGAGCGTCGGCTGGCCGCCTCCGCCATCCGCCGAGGGCCCGCTGCGAAGGTTCGAGCTCGCCACACCGCTGCTCTGGGCCCTCCTGCTCATGGCGGTTTATTGCGCGCAGGGCTTCATGCCCGGGCGCCTGGAGGACGCGGGCACCCTTGACGCGCAGGCAGTGTTCGACCGCGGCGAATGGTGGAGGCTCGCCACCGCTCTGTTTCTCCACGCGGACCTCGGGCACCTGGTGTCGAACTTGCTGAGCGGGATATTCGTCTTTTCCGCGGTGCTCTCGACAATCGGCCGGCGGCGCGGGTGGCTGCTTCTTGCATTCGCGTCCGCCACCGGAAACTTGGCCGTCGCCGCGCTCAATTACCCAGGCCCCTACCGGTCGCTCGGCGCGTCCACGGCGATATTTGCCGGCCTAGGGCTTCTCACTGGCCGCGCAATCCGCGCCGTCCAGTGGGCCGGCCGTCCGCACCGCTGGCAGGCCGTGTTCGCGCCACTTGCGGCCGGCGTCACGCTACTCGGGCTGTTTGGAGCAGGAGGGCTCCACATCGACGTCGGGGCCCACTCCACCGGGTTCGCGGCCGGCCTCATATGGGGCTTCGCAGGCGGAATCTCCAGGCAGGAGGCGGCGTTCACCCGGGAGCGCCAGCCCTGACGCCGCGCCGGCTGAGGCCCGGATCCGGCAATGCCGAACCAAAGACACGAAAAGGGTCCTGCGAGTAATCGGATTGAGCCTATCCGGGCCGGGGCCAAGCTCTGCCGCCTATGAAGATTCAGCGCTCCCTTGCCGCTTCTGCGGCGGTGATTCCCGCCCTCCTGATCGCCTCGCCAAAGGAAACATTGGACCTCATTTACGCCACCCAGCAGTTCAACGAGGTGGCCATGGCGCCCGACGGGCGCCATGTAGCCTGGGCCGAGGCCCGGCCCAACTTGGATCGCACGCCTTCGGCCAACGCCTCTATCTACCTGTGCGATATCGCGGGCGGCGCCCCGCGCCGCATCTCGGGAGAAGACGCGGCCCTCTGCGACGAACACGGCCTCTCGTGGTCTCCGGACGGGCGCCAGCTCGCCTTCCTCTCCGACCGCCAGCTAAAGCAGCAGCCGCAGCTCTATTTGGCTCCGGCGGCCGGCGGCGCGCCGCGCATGCTCACGAACCTGTCGGGTTTCCTAGCGTCGCCGCGCTGGTCGCCCGACGGCCGCACCATAGCGCTTCTAAACATCGCGGAGACGCGGGATGCGGCAGGCCCGGTGGAGGCCGCGGCGCATGAGAGCGGCGAGGTGGCGGAGCACATCGCGGAGGCTCGGCTGGTGCTGGTCGACGCCGCCACCGGCGCCGCGCGCACCATCTCGCCACCGGACATCTATGTCTACGAATACGACTGGTCGCCAGACAGCCGCCAGATTGCCTTCATCTCGGCGCCGGGCTCCGGCGACAGCAACTGGTGGCTCGCCCGGCTGAGCGCGATCGAGACCATGACCGGCACCGTGCACGAGCTCTACAGGCCGCGCGCGCAGATCGCCGTCCCGCGCTGGTCGCCCGACGGCCGGCAGATCGCCTTCATCCAGGGCCTGATGAGCGACGCCGGCTCCACGGGCGGCGACATCTGGACCGTGCCCTCCTCCGGGGGCCCCGCGCGCAACCTCACGCCCGGCCGGATGAGCTCGCCCTCGTGGCTCCACTGGCAGCCGGAATCGGGCCGGCTCCTGTTCAGCGAGTTCGCCAACGGCGGATGCTCCGTAGGCGAGCTCGACACCGCCGACGGGCGGGCGACAACCCTGTGGCAGGGCTACGAGCGCATCGACACCGGCAACGGTGGCGAGGAACTCAGCTTGTCCCTGGCCGCGGACGGCAAGACCACCGCCCTCGTGCGCCGTTCGTTCCTCCAGCCGCCGGAGGTCTTCCTTGGCCCGATCGGCCGTTGGCGGCCGCTCACGCGCGCAAACGGGAACCTGAAGCCCCTCTGGGGCCGGGCGGAGAGCGTCCAGTGGACGAGCGATGGTTTCCATGTCCAGGGCTGGCTGATCTATCCCCGAGACTTCGACCCCCTGAAGCGCTATCCCCTTGTGGTGCACATCCACGGGGGGCCGGCGGGCCAGGCGACGCCGGGATGGGGCGGGATGGCGTCGTCCCTTGCGGCGGAGGGCTATTTCGTCTTTGAGCCCAATCCGCGCGGCAGTTACGGCCAGGGCGAGGCGTTCACCGCGGCCAACGTGCGGGATTTCGGCTATGGCGACCTTCGGGACATCCTAAACGGCCTCGAGCACGTGCTCGGGGCGTATCCCGTCGACGCACGGCGGCTCGGCGTGTGCGGCTGGAGCTACGGCGGCTACATGACAATGTGGGCACTCACCCAGACCGGCCGTTTCCGGGCGGCCATGGCAGGGGCCGGAATCGCCAACTGGCAAAGCTACTACGGCCAGAACATGATCGACCAGTGGATGATCCCCTATTTCGGCGCATCCGCGTACGACGACCCCTCCGTTTACGCGCGGAGCTCGCCGATCAACTTCATCAAGCGCGTTTCCACGCCAACCCTGATCATGGTGGGCGACAGCGACAAGGAATGCCCCGCACCGCAATCCTACGAATACTGGCATGCGCTGCGCGCGCTCGGCGTGGAAACAAAGCTTGTCGTGTATGAGAACGAGGGGCACGGCTTTCGAAACCCTGCGCACATCGAGGACAGCCTCGTGCGCACCGTGGATTGGTTTGACGCGCATTTGCGCTGAACCTGCGGTCCCCTCTGCATGCGGCCCGGACCGAGGCGAGCCGACCTCGCGTCCAGCCGCTCCCCGCAGCGCTGCAGCAATATCCTTTCGCGAACGCCTTTCAGAACGAAACGTAGATGAAAGGTTTGCTCGGGAGTCCGATCCGGTAAAGCAGGTAGTCGAACATCAGCGCGACGGCCAGCCCGGCCATCAACGAGAGGGCCGCGCCAAGGATCCGGATGCACGGCGGCGGAACAAGGGCTAGCAGTGCTTTGAGCGTCTTCATCGAAAGTACCCCAGCCTCGTCGCCATGGCGCTGACCTCGGGGGCCACCTGCGCCGCGAGCTTCCAGCCGCCGAACTTCGTTAGATGCGTGCGGTCGCCGAAGTCCTCGGCGGTATAGTCCCAGCCATATTCCATGGCCGTGTAACCGACCCGCCGCCACACCGCCACGGTGTCGAGATAGCTCTGACGCACCATCGCCCGATCGTCCTCGGTGAGCAGCCGGCGGTAGTATGGGCTGTTCCCGCTTATGAGGACGAGGGTGCGCTTCTTCAGCGGCGCCGGGAAGGCCTCGTCGCCGTACATCGCAAGATCGGAGGTCGACCGGTCCGACAGGACCCAGCGGCCGTCCGCCTCGCGATGATAATACACCAACAGTCCGCGCATGATCCGCATCTCCGCATCGAGGGACGAGAGGGGATAATGCTGTTCGGCGTAAATGGGGTCGGTGCCGTCGACCTCGGGATCCGGATACACGCTCCGCGGTTTGAGGAAATGGGGGAAGTACTCCTCCCGGTATGACGGCACTGTACCGAAATACTTGAATGTCATCCAGTTCCAGAAATCGTGATAATGGAGCACGGCGTCGAACCAGACGCTGATCCGGGTCTCAAGAACGGGCAGCCGCTGATCGGGATAATCCCTTAGATACTCGCGGATGCGCGCCTCGCGCTTGGGCGCGTCCAGAAGCCTGCCCCCAAAGTAACCCTGCCAGAAGATGTAGCGGTAGGGTCCGTGGCCGAACGACTCGACGTTGGTCACGGGCGCCTCGTTCACGATGAGGATCTGCCGGGGATATTCGTTGCGCAAGGCCTCGGCTACCACAGCCCCGCCGTCGGTCGGCGAGCCTCCCCGGAAGGCAAAGTTGATCACGCAGTAACGGTCGCCAAGCAAATCCTGAAGGCGCTTCGACCAGACGTCCTCCGCCTTCTGCCACACGCCGAGCAGGATGGAATTGCCGCCGACGATGACCAGGACCTGGTCCGGCCGGCACCTGGCCCGCGCGATGGCGCACATCTCGTCCAGGGTGGGATAATAGTTTCCCTCCGGCGATATGAGCGAGTGAAAGCGGGTGAAGCCGGGATGGTAGTCCGTCCGGCTGATCTTCCACCCGAACAAGGCCAGGGACCCGAGCCCGAGGGCGAACCCGATGATGAACCAGCGGGGATGGAGCCACCCGAATCGGGCGGGGGGCGGGAAGGGAGGATTCGGCGAGCTCATAGACCAAATAGCTGTCGGGCCATGTGCCAGGCCTCCGCAGTCGGGTAGAAGAATAGGAGCCAGCCGAGCCAGGCGTAAAGCTGCGTCACCGCCCATCCGATAATCGGATCCCGGTGGATCACCTTCTCGATCGCCCGGCCGATCTCCGGTATCCGCACATATGTTGCACAGAGCCCAAGACCGCAGCCGTGGTAGAGGCCCCACAGGACGAAATGCCGGGCCGGGCCGTGCCATAGGCCGCAGAGCGCGAACGCGCAGAGGGCGTTCAGGATCCTCCGGGGCCAGCCCTGGCGACCGCCGCCAAGCGGGATGTAGACGTAGTCGCGAATCCAGAGGCTGAGCGAGATATGCCAGCGGATCCAGAAGTCCTGCAGGTCGCGCGCCGAATAGGGCCAGTTGAAATTCTCAGGCAGGCGAATGCCGAGTATACGGGCGCAGCCGATCGCGATGTCGCTGTAGCCCGAGAAATCCATCAGGATCCGAAAGGCGATCGCGGTAAAGATGATCCACTGCCCCACGAGGCCCTGCTCGTCAAAGTGCGGCTGGAAGTAATCGACGTAGGCGGTCAACTGGTCGGCGATAAGGACCTTCTTGGCAAAGCCGAGGCCCGCCCGGGCCAGGCCCTCGGCCAGATCCGCCGGCGAGAAAGGCGAGCGCGCCGCATCGCCGAGGGAAGGAAGGAACTGCGCGTAGCGCTTAATAGGTCCGGCGACGAGGGAGGGAAAGAAGATGGCGAAGAGAAGGAACTTGAGCGGGTTGCGGATTGGCTCCCCGCCGCGGCGCACCTCGAACAGGTAGTGGACGAACTCGAACACGAAGAAGCTGACCCCCAAGGGCGGGGCCCCCGGCATGACGGACTTTGCGAGCCTTTCGAGCATCGCGGCCAGGGCCGCACTGAAAGGCGCAACCGCGTTGCCTATGAGAAACAGGGAATACTTGTAGAAACAAAGCGCGGCCACGCAGGCGAACATAGCGATGACACACACCCAGCCCCGGCGGGTCAGCCCGGAGAGGAAGGTGATGATCATCAGGACAATGATCGGCTTCACGCCGGCCGGCCCCGCGAAGTGCCAGTGGAACACCGCGCAGGCCACGGCCAGCCACCCCTGCCGCCAGACGGGTCCGGGCAGAAGCCGGAACACGGTCATCGCCACGATGGCAAAGAGCAGGAACCAGTAGGTGGTGAAGATCATCAGGGGACCGTGGATGACGACAGAGGGCCGTCCCACGTGACTCAAGGAAATTGGCGGGCCATTCAGCCGGCCCCATATAGGGCATTCCCACCTGCATCACCGGCGCCCGGGCTGACGCCCACCCTGCCGACGGGTCCCGCCGCCGCCAGAAGATAGTCAACTTATATGCGATCCGGCCGATCGCGCTGGCTCAGTGCCGCCCCTGCGCGCCTAGTGCTTCCCTGCCATGAATCAAAGGAGTGACGCCCCGGTAACGTTCAAAGAGGCGCAAGTCTGACCGTCAGATACTCGAAGCCGACCGACCGCCGGTAGCGCGCCTCGTCTTCCACATGCTCCTTCTCGTTCAGCAACGCGATGCCGGCGACCCGTTCCGTTAGTTTTTGGAGCAGGGTTCGCAGTATCAGCCTCGCGTGGGGAGCCCCGAGGCAGACGTGCGCCCCTATGCCGAATGCGACATGGGGATTGGGCTTCCTGTCGAGGCGCACCTCAGACGGCGCCTCGAAGGCCGCCTCATCCTGGTTGGCCGACGCCCAGCAAAGGGACACGCGGCCGCCGGCCTTGACGGTCACGCCATGGACGTCGGTCTCCGCCGGGCAGACGCGGCCGATATGCGTAAGCGGCGTAATGACGCGGAAGAACTCCTCGCAGGCATGGACAATGCGCGCCGGGTCATTGCGCAAGAACTCGAGGGCCGCAGGGTTTCGGCCGAGGTGGGCGATGACGGAGGAGACCGTATGGATGATGGTGTCGCGCCCGCCGGCAAAGGCCAGGTTGGCGAATCCCATCATCTCCTCCCGGGTGAGGGCACGCCCGCGGAAGGCTGCCCTAGAGAGGGCGCTGAAGAAATCCTCGCCCGGCTCCCTCACGGCGCGGTCGAACTGGCGGTGCAGGTAGGCCTCGAGCTCGGCGCCCTTCTTCCTCCCGGAACCGCCGTCGCGGAAGACATGGGTGCCCCAGCTGATCCAGGTTTCCGCCTCGGTCTCGGGCATGTTGAGCAGGTAGGTGAGTGCGCGGGACTGGAGCGGCAGCGCGAATTCCCGGACGACCTCGACGGATTCCCGGGCCAGCGCTCCGGAGAGCAGCTCCTCGGTCAGCGCCTCAACGCGCGCGACCACGGCGGGGTCCTTGGCCCGGCGGAAGAAAGGCTCGACGATGTCCCTGTACTCCGTGTGATCGGGGGGGTCTGTCTCGATGGGAAGCTGCCTCATCGTCCTCACGTCCTCCTCCGAGGGGATTGGCACCCGGAACGGGGCATCGGAGCTGAACGTCCTCCAGTCCTTCGCGGCCCGGCGCACGTCCTCATGGCGCAGGATCATCGGCACCTTTTCGCCCTGGAATTCGCACTCGAGGGCGCCCGCTGCGTCTCGGTGCTCGCGAAAGGGATCGGGGATCTTGCTCATGGGGTTCAGGTCTCCCCGCCCCGGGGCGGGTGAGCTCGGATTAGCTTCGTTATCATCACACGCAAGTGGAATTGGCGCAACTGCCTGGAACGCAGCTGGCTTCTTGGTTGCCCGAGACTCGCCGGAATGATCTAAGGGCGGGCGTGACTTCCAACGCCGCCCCGGCGACATCAACGCGGGAACCGCCCCTAGACCGCAGAGATCGGCGGCCAGCGGAGCCATTGGCGTTCGGAACGGGCCCTCCCTTGCGGTTGCCCGCGCGTCAGGCGGCCATCAACCGGCGTTCGAAGATGGTCGGGGCGGGCCGCTTCCCGGCCAAAGCCACATCATCGGACTTGCCGGCGCCGCCACCGGGCACGCGGTCGCAGAACTGAGGGCCAAGACGATGGGCGCAATTCCGTATTCTTTTGAAAGCGCGCGCGGATTGAATGACTTGCCGACCGGGGAGACCGCCGTCGCATGAGGCCTCTGCTTCGCACCGAGTCCTGGCTCGCCCTTCTCTTCGGCCTGCTCTTCGGGGTTCCCGCCGTCGTCTTTGTCCCTCCCGTCGTCACGTTTGACGGCCCGAGCCACTACGGTCGCGCGCTTCAAGTTTCCCTAGGGCAGATGCGCGCTGAGCGCTTTTCGGAGCGCGCCGCCGGCGGAATGTTGCCGCGCCGCCATTTTGACTTCCTCAACACGTTACTCTGGAATTACTACTGGAAACCCCACCCCGAGTACCTGGACCGGAGACAGTGGGAGGCTGTGTCGAGCCAGGACGAGCGGGTTCCCGGAAGCATTCCGGTCGAGTTCACCAACACCGCAATCTACAGCCCGGTGAACTACGTCTTCCAGGCGATCGGGATGCGGCTGGCGGCAGCGTTGTCCCCCTCTCCCCTCCTCGCGAACTGGATGGGATGCCTCTTCAACCTCGCGGGCTACCTGCTCCTCGTGGTGCTTGCGATCGAGTGCTCGCCCCGCTTCCACCGGGGCATCCTGCTCCTCGCCTCGAGCCCCCTCCTCGTGATCCAGGCCTCATCCCTGAGCGCGGATGCCATCAACTTCACGCTGCCGCTGCTTGTGCTCGCATGGACCTGGAGGCTAGTGGTCCGCGACGTCGGGCATCCGGCTCGGGAGCTGGCCGCTGTTCTCGCCCTGGGACTCCTCGTTACACTTCTCAAGCCGGTCCTTTTCGCGATGCTGCTGTGCCTCCTGCTGATTCCCGCGCGGACCTTCGGCGGCGGGTTCTCCAAGGCGGCGGGCCTCGCAGCTTATTTCCTGCTGGTGGCCGGCGTGTGGTTTGCCTGGAACCGCGCGAATCTCGATATCGACGTCGCGCGCTGGTATCATTCCGAGCGGCCGCCGATGTCGGTGCAGCGACAGTGGTTCCTCGAGAACCCGCTGCGCTTTGTGCGGCCGCTGCTTTTCACACTTGGGAACGACCTCGCCGGACAGTGGCCGCATTTCTACGGCGATCCGGGGGCGTGGGTTTCTGGCGCGGCCTACCGCGTCAACGCCGCGCTTTCGCTGGTCTTCCTCGCGGGATTCTTGAGCTGCGCCCCTTCGGGCGAGGCGCCGAGCCGTTTCTGGGCCCTCGGGATGCTGGCCGTGGCCTTCGCTCTGATACTCGTGACCGCCCTCACGCTGTGGCTGGCCTTTGGAACCGTGGGCATGGAGTACATCCCCGGTTTCGTCGGCCGTTATCTATTCGTGCCGGTCCTGGCGCTCGGCATGGCCTGGGCCGAGATGTTCCGCTTCAGTTTTGGGAGGGTGAAGGACCTGCTGTTCTGGACGGCCCTGGCCGCAAATGCCGCGGGATTGATCGCGATCGTGGTCCCTGTGGCGATGCGGACCTGGTGAGCCGCGGGCGGCGGGACGGTGATCGGGGGCCCTGATTCCTCGGAGCAGCGTCACAGTCGGGAGGGCACACCGGGTCCGACACGGCTTAAGGGGCTCTCGAGGCCGGCATTCGTTGCGGCAGGGCGGTTCGGCCGGTGTCGAAGGCCGGCCGGATCCGTGGCCGGAGCAGGCCCTTCGGGACTGTTTCATAGTGACATCCAGCTGTGCCGGGATCACGAACGAGTGCGATTAACCCCTTATGCTCACGATCCAGGAAAGGCTCTCCAAACCCTTCTATGCTCTGCTCAGCCTGCCCTCCACCGCGATGGGTTTTGCGCTGTCGATCCAAATCTCGGCTCTGAGCTGGATCCTGACCACCCGGTACAACCTCGACATCCATCAGGTGGGACTGGTCTGGGCCGCGGGACCGCTCGCTGGAATCTTCGGCCAGGTGATCATCGGGCTGATCAGCGACAACGTCTGGGTGGCGGGCGGCCGACGCAGGCCCTTCATCGTGGCGGGCGGCGTCCTCGCCTCGCTCATGCTTCTGGCGTTGCCGAACATCGACAAGGTGGCCCACGCCCTCGGCATCGGCAACCTGCTGATCGTTGCGACCATCGTGGCGCTGTCCCTGGACCTGGCGATCAACATCAGCTTCAACCCGACGCGCTCCATCATCGCCGACGTGACCCCGGAGGGGAACGAGCGGACCAAGGGGTACACCTGGATGCAAACGATCTCGGGCTTCTTCGGAGTGCTGGCCTATGTGATCGGGGCCACGATGGGCAACTATGTCCTCATCTATGCCGGCGCGGTCCTCGTGGTCCTTTTCTCCGTGCTGCCCCCGTTCCTCATCTCGGAGCCGCGCACCCTGGCGAGGGTCGCTGCGTCCGCGGACGTTACGCTCACCCGGTCCACCGACTGGAGCCAGCTGTGGCGGGTGTACCTGGCCCACGGGTTCTCGTGGGTCGGGGTGCAGACCATGTTCGTGTTCATCATCGCTTTCATCCAGCAGAAGATGTTCGCCGCCGGGGTCGCGCCGGAGGCGGCGAGCAAGGGCTCCGGCCCGATCATCGCGATCGCGTTCGCCGTGCTGAACACGGTGGGATTCCTGCTTCCCGCGTTCGTCCTCGAGCCGCTTTCGGAGAGGATCGGACGGGTGCGCGTCCACGGCCTGGCTTGCGGGCTCATGGCGCTGGCCTACGGGGCGATCGCGCTCAAGGTGGCGTCGCCGGCCGGGCTGTATCTCTGCATGGCGGTCGCCGGCATCGGCTGGGCCTCGATCGTCAGCATCCCGTTCGCGATCATGAGCGAGCTCGTGGATCAGCGCCGCATGGGACTCTTCATGGGTATTTTCAATCTCTCGGTCGTAATTCCGCAGCTTCTTGTCAGCCTGTTCGTCGGCTCGGTCATCCAGAAGGCCGCCGACAAAAACGTGATCTTCCTCATAAGCGCGGTCACCCTGGCCGCCTCGGCCGTCCTCTGGATGATGGTGCGCGACCGGCGTGCTTCGGGCGGGATTGGCGTCGCCCGCCACTGACCGGTCCATCGCGCAGCACTCGCTCTTGCAACGAAAATGGCTGGAAGCCGGCCAAAATGCACGAAGCGTGCGGCAATGGCGGTCCACCGTTGGGTGCGGAGCACCCGTGGAGCAGGGCATAAAACCCGCTGCGACCGGGGTTTGCGCGCCACTTGGATACTGCCCCGGCGTCTAGCGTGAAATGGGCGCACTCGCAGGGGAGTCGAACCAAGAACTTTTTGATCCGCAGTGACTCCCAAAGTTTTTCAGCGCGTTCCTGGGGATTCACAGGACACGGGCTATGAACTCTTGCAGGCGGTCAATGATGGCGGGGTGCCGCCACAGCGGCCACTGAGCAACCTGCTTAAACCTACAGCAAGTTGTTACTGCTCTTAATGCATTTCACAACTTCGTCGGCCTCGGGGAGCGCGGAGGCGGCGGCCACGGGAACCATTCCGGCTTCCACGGCAACCGCCGCCGGTTCAACCGGCTCACCGACCACGCCGAGGATCACGGCCTGAACGCCTACATCGGCGACCTTTTGCACAGGCGAGGTCCAATGCCGCCGCCTGCTTGGTGTATCGGCCATTACGGCTCCGGGCGGAGCGGCTGGGGAGGCGCGCGCAGGAGGATGACTTCCACCGGAAGGTCCGGCTCGTGCCGTTCCGTCACCACGGCGATCACCATTCGTTGTTTCCACGCCTCGCGGACCAGCGATTCGATCTCCGCCTCACGGCTATAGTAGATCCGCTCGCAGCCCTCCTCTGTGCGGAGCCGGAAGCCCTCAAAGTCGCCGAAGCGATCGTAGACGACTCCATTGACCTTCCCGGCGACCTCCTCGCGCTCCTCGCAGGGATGTTCGCCGCGGCCGGCGCGGCCGCCCTGGCCGCCTTTATGCGCAGGCGGAGGCCCGTACCAGCCCCAGGGCGACGCCTTGACGGTTCCGGGGTCGCCCCCGAGGCCCTGCAGGCGCCCCTCGAGGAGGGAGATGTAGCGCTTGAGCACCGGAATCCAGCGGTTGCCCGGCGCCTGCTGCGCCAGACGCCACTTCATGATCGCCAGGGTGTTCTTCTCCACCGGCTCCATGACCTTGGGCGTTGTCACCGGGATGCGGACGGCAAAGCTGCCGACGACGTAGCGCCAGTTGCGCATCTTTGGGGCCGCCACGGCCCTGGATCCCGCGGCCTCGGGCTGCGCGGCCCCCGCGATCTTCGGCGGCGGGGGAGGAGGAGGTGGTGGTGGTGGCGTTGCCTCCGAGTAGGTGGAGACCCGGCGGACCGTGATCGTGTAGGTCTGGCCCGCTTTCACACCATGGGGAAGCTCGACCGTGAAAAGCCCGGCGAAATTGGCCCCAGTTCCCGCGGGTATCGGCACGCAGGTGACGCCCTTGGGCACGACGCACTGGATGGTATGCGCGTCGGAGGCCGACAGCTGATGGGTCGAGTAGAATTCCTTGGCCAGCGCCAGGACGTCGGAGGCGGCGACGCCGGGCCAATAGATGTTCGCCGTCGATCCGACAGGCGTATCCCCCCAGGTGATCATGAGCTCGTCGGGATAGTTCTGGAGCGGGCCGGCCCCCGGCGCCGGACCGGGTCGGGAGTCGAATGTCTGGGGAACGATGTGCGCCGACGGCGGCCCGGGGTTGTCGGAGAAGGTGATCTGTAGGTTCCGCTGGGCGAAGTTGTCGGTGTACTCCGGGCCCTGGACCACGCTCGTGCTCGTCGGCGCGGGCGCGTCGTCGTAGACGAGCTGGGCGACGACGCAGCTGTGGGAGCTGGGCAGGAGCGACTGCACGGGCACCCCGCCGATCGTGTTGCCGGTGGGATAGATGTTCAGGTAGCAGCCGTAGTAGGCCCAGGCTTGGCCGCTGGCGCCGATCGGCACCGGCTGGTTGTTGACGCTGTTACCCGAGTAGTCCGTGTTTGCCGCGTAGTCGGAGTTGCTCTCGTAGTTCCCGGTCGCGAAGAACGGGATGGTTACGTTGCCGACGCCAAGCTCGGGCGCGAGGGGCTGGCCCTCGGTGTCACTCGTCGACGGATAGGTCGTCGGCTGGAAGTCCGTGTCGCTCGTCTGGGCGGCGAAGAGGCGGAAAAGAACGCGGACGTTGGCCCCCGAGGAGGAACTGGCCGCGCCGTCGAGGCGCACCCGGGCCACCGCGAAATTGTAGTTGGCGTAGGGCGTGCCGGTGGGGTTCGAGGGGTTGATCGACGTCGGCGTTACCGACGAGTCGCCGCTCAGCGCGTTGGTCTGGTCCGGGAAGAGGGTGAAGGGGTCGGTCTTCGACGGGTCGGAGTAGGTGCTGTTGAGATGGTTGAGGAGGGCCTTGATGTACGCATAGCCGCTGCCCGCGTGCCACGTGGTGTTGTCCGGCGCATTGAGCGCGATGCTGTCGATCGGCGCATTTTTGACGCCCGGCGTCACGGTGAAGACTCGCAGGTCCTGGCTGAGGTAGAATTCGCCGTTGGTGGCGAAATTGGCGAAATAAGGGTCCGCTCCCGGCTCGAGCGTGAGCGTCGTCTCGGCCGCCGGCAGGAGCTGGTCGTTGATCGTGAACCCCGCGGCAACAAGCAGGACCTGGGTCGGCGTCGGCGGGTTGCCTGGAGGCGGGAAGATCCCGCCCTGGGCGATGGTCTTGATCACCGAGGCCGCGAACGTGAGGGAGCACGGATAGTAGATGCGCTGCGGCGTGTCCAGGGCGGTGGCGATTTCGGGCTGGCCGGCGGCGACCGTGACGGTGACGCCGCTCACCAACGAGGTGACGGAGGGCTTGATGCCTGCGGCGGTGACGGCGTTCGGGGTGAACCCCTCCAGCACCAGCCAGAACGGGGTCGGGCTGGAGTAGGTCGAGGTGATGTTCACCTCGTCGAGGCCGAAGGAGCCCTTGTTTACCTGGAAGTAGAAGTTCGGGTTGTAGAGCAGCGACGCGATGCCGTTCAGGAGCTTGGTGCCGTCGACGCTGCCGAGGCCGGTGCAGGCGTCCCAACCCGTCTTGGCGGCAAAGTACGGCGCGTTGGCTGTCGTGCCCGTGTACGGCGGAACCGAGAACTGGGAAAACGCGATGGCGACGTTGGCCGGCGTGTCGTTCGAGCTGTTGTTGCCGGTGGTGATATCGTTGAAGGCGACGCCCTTCAACGTGTACAGGGTGTCGTTGAAGGGGCCGAGGTCCTGTCCGATCGCGCTCTTCACCGCGGCCGCCATGCCTGCGTAAAGCGGGGCCACGCAGCTCGTGCCGATGAAATTGTAGCTGATGCCGTTGGCGAAGAAGAACTCGAGGGCCACCATGCCCGCAATGTCGGGCACGCCTCGGCCCGCGATCTGGGACCCGCCGACCGGGGCGGCCCCGGTCACTCCCGCCGCCGCCTGGTAGGGCGGCGCCGGGAAGGTTGCGCTGACCCCGCCGCCGGTGGCCGCACGGTTCGAATTGGACGAACCGAAGCCGGACGTCGTGTAGGCGTCGCCCCACACGTACTCCGCGCTCGTTCCGACGACCGTGCCGCCGCAGGATGTGACCCAGGGATCGCTTCCCGGGTACATCACGTGGCTGTTGCCGTCCGGGGCCACGGGTGGATTGTTCCCGAGCAGGTACCAGTTGTCGGCGCCCCAGTCGCCCTGGGCGATGAACACATCCACGCCGACGGACGCCAGCGCCTGCAGTCCCCGGGTCATCCAGTCGACGACGGAGGACGAGGAGGTCAGCGGATTCAAGGTCAGCGTGCCGATGCCGCTGTAGTTTGACGTGCCGTTGGCGTCGTCCCCGAGGGCGAACACCCAGCTTACCGTCACCACCGAAGGTCCCTTCTCGCCCTCCGGCTGGAGCACGCGATCGAGAAAGGTTATCCACCCCTGCTCTGTGTTGGCGGTGAAGTAGACGTTGACATTGGCGGCCTGCGCGATCGTGGACGAGGTCGAGATGTCCTGCGTCACCTCGAGGATCCCGCCGTTGTAACCGGAAAAGGCGTAGGTGGAGGGCGTCGTATTGTCCGTCGACTGCAGGAGCTTCACCTGCCCTGTGTTGTTCTGGTGCGTCGTCCCGCTCACCGTCAGTTTGATGTCATTCAGCTTGGGGGTCTTCTGGTACCCCCCCGGAAGGCTGGGAAAATAGTTGCTCAAGATGTCGTTCGACAGGTAGGCGGCGTCGCCCGCGGCGAACGTGCTGCCGCCTGCGGTCGGGGCAAAGACGCCGATCGTCTGATCCGCCGCGCCGGAGGTGGGAAAGTTGTAGCGCTGGGCGATCGCCGGAACCGTGAAGAACGACGCGCCGGCCGGATCGTTTCCGCCGACCGCGGGGACCGGGCCGCCTGCCCGCACGCCGCGGAGGCGGTCGTCGAGCCCGACCACGGCATGGACGACGCCCCGGAGCGAATCGGGCAGCTGCACCTGCCCGTCATAGCCGTGATGGACGTGGGTGCGGGGCGCCTCCTTCGGCGCCTCCGGGCCCGATTTCGAACGGCAAACCGGCATCGGCACGGGCGCCTCGTAGTGGTTGAGCGTGATGCCGAACGCCGCGTTGAACTGGGCGAGGCGCCCTTCGAGGACGACCGAACGCCGGCCGGCATGGCTCGACGTAACCTTGAGCCCGTGCTCCGCTGCGAAGCGGGCGACCTTTTCCATGTCGGCGGGATCGGCGCCGTGGATCCGAGCATAGTCCGGCCGACTCAGCGCCTTGCGCCGCCGAAGCGGAGTGGCGGCCCAGTCCTCGAGCGTGGGCAGCGGCGGGCTCCCGGGCTTCGGCCGCACTTTTACGGTCACCCCAATCCATTTCTCGGGATCGGCCGGCCCTATGAGCTTGTGGCTGTCCGGCCGGGGCCGCTCGCTCCCGGCAAGTCCGCCCGCATTCGACGCGCCGCCCTGGGGCGGCACCTTGTCCGACTTTCCACCCTTCCTGTTCTTGGGGTCTGCCATGACCTAGTTCCTCCGGTTTAAATGAACGTTTCCGCCGCCAAATCCCTCGCCATGGGATTCCGCCCGCGCGTTCGCGATCGGATCGGATGTTACATTGAGCATGCGAACTGTTCTTAATTCTCTCAGAAGCCTATAAGGCGCGCTTAAATGGGCATTAGCTGTTGGCTTCGAACTGAAGCCCAAAGATTACATGGAATTGCGTAGATCCTCAGATCACCTAACTCCCGCTAAATAGCGAAATGCGGCGGCGGCACCTTGGCTGAACCTAAACGAGCACGTTCACAACCCGGCGCGGTGGAGGGACCGGTGCGGGCACACCTGTACGTTTAACCCCAGGGTGGGCGCGGCCGCGGCGGTGCGGAACTGCATCGCCGTGGACACCGCGGTGTGGACGACATGCTGGTTCGGGGACGGGAAGCTAGCCGACGTTGCCGCATTGTGACCACATTGCGGCTAGAGGCGCGGTAGGTCTTGGACAGGCCTGTTACTACTTCTGGTGCAACTCGCGGCCTTCAAGCACCGCTTTCGACGCCGAAAGAGCGCGTTAGATTGACGCTGCTTTTCCTAGGTATCGTTTTAACGTTATACGGAGGGCTCGTCTTGTTGGGGAAGGGAAGGGGCTATGACTACCCTTCATACGTAAGTCGAGTGTTCAGGGACGCGTTTACCGCACGCGCCCGTGCTGGATACGGCCCTTGGCTACTACTTGCCGGAGGCATAGCATTCCTCTCGGCGTTTCTTCTTCGCGACAAATAGCCATAGTGCCGAACCAACTACCCGATCCGACGCCTGCGTCTGTCACGCCGGCTGCGGAGCAACCGCCGCGCCAGCCGAAGCCGTGGCTCAATGGCTCGGTTTTGCATTGCTGACAGAGTGCAAGATACAGTTTGCACAGCGGTGGTGTCACGGCGTACCCCTATCGATGATGCGGCATTTCAGATGGATCGAGATACTTGCAGCGTTTTCTCTCGGGGTTCTTGTCATACCGGTTGAGGCAACCCCAGTCGGGAGGGAAATTGGATTTTCTTCCCTGGATAAACACCGCCCCCTAAAATTGTCCGGGACACTGTACCAGCCGGAAAACAGTTCAGGTCCATGCCCGGCAGTTGTCATGGTTCATGGTACCATGGGAATCGACTCACGTGGTGAGTTTTATCGGGCGTCGATCCTACAGGCGGGCATAGCGATCTTCGAGGTCGATTTTAGAACCGGAATTTATACCGGTGCATTAGATCGGCCGTCGCCCGATGCTTTGTTGCCCATGGGGTTTGCGGCGCTGAAAGAATTACGAAAACTGCCGGCTATTGATCCCGACCGAATCGGCATCATGGGGTTTTCCATGGGGGGACACCTGGCTGTGTATACAGCCTTTGAAAAAAAACGCAGATTGTGGATGGGCGATGAGAAGGGATTCGCAGCCCATGCGGCATTTTATCCGGTGTGCAAAGCCTTTCTTACGCAAAGTGACTGCAGGGTGACCGGAGCTCCGATGATTATTTTTTACGGGACTAAAGATGCTTACGGGGATGGCGATAACGTTCCGGTGTTTAAACGCATGCTTTTGGAAAAACAAAAATTCGAGGTGACTACCGTCGAATATGCTGGCGCCTATCATGGGTTTAATAGAAATGCGCCCGCCATGAGCTACCGTGACCCCGCTGCCAAAGGTTGGAAAGGCTATATGGCCTGGGATGCGAATGCTGCAAATGATTCATTGACCCGCGTTGTGGACTTTCTGCGTATGACTTTGGCTGTTAAGTAACGCTAGTGACGTGGTCCCGCTGATTCGGACTCTTTTGAGGTCCGGTTTGCGTCTGAACGAAGGGACCGAGCCAGACTGCGCCGGATTCACCGAAGCGGAATTTCAGCAGGGAACGTGCAAGTTGCTCGATGGGCGTTTAGCAATGGCCTCCTGTAGCCCCTTGGATTGACATTCAATCTCCAACGCGCGTCATGCAATCTTCGGCCCACACCGCCATGAACCTCAAATTCCTGTTCTTTCTGTTCCTGTTGCTGGTGGTCGTCGTGTTCAGCGTGCAAAACGCCGGCGTAGTCCAGCTTCGGTTTCTCTCCTGGGAGTTTTCTGCTTCACAGGCCCTCGTCATTTTTCTAAGTGCGCTGATCGGCGTCGCAATTGGCTCCGTCGCCTCGGTGCTGGCCCGCCGGAGGCGGGTTGCGCCCCCGTCGCGCCCAGAGCGCCCGTCGGGGTGAAGGCCATCCATGCCGAACCTGATGCCGGTCCGAAAATGGGGATCCGCTCAGTTTGCTAGGAGCGGATGCAAGGCCGAGGCCAGCTGCGCCTCAGCTCATTTTGGCGCCCGGTAAGTGCTGCTGCCGGCCCGCCTCATGGCCTTCATGCCTTCCTCAAAGGTCAAGAGTAGGGTCGTCTTATGATTAGCGACCGCCCCGCCTGCAACGACGGCGGCGGCAAGCGACGTAACCGCGACGTTGTCGCGAAATTTGCAGATTAGGACATAGTCGTAGTCGCCAAGGGCCATCCATCCGCCTTCGACAGTGCCGCCCAGGCTCTCAACTGCGGCACGGATAGCCTTGAGACGATTCCGAGGTTTTCTGACCAACGCGGCTACCGCGGCGGACGTATAGGATCCTTGAATCAAGTACAGGGGCATTTGAGTATCCTTTCGGGGTTCTGACGATGAGACAAACGAGGAGCCGATCATCTATGCCGCCTTCGTCGGGAATCGAGACAAAATTAGGCCTTCCGGCGAGCCGAGCCACCCCGCAGGCGCTACTTTGCCACCCGCGCGTGTCCGGATCTGGCCTAGGACGGCCCGCCTTTTGGCGAGCCGGACCGCAGAACGCGAGATTATGGCGTCGCGAATATGAAGGAGGCGGCTACAAGCCCTCGCTCACCACAACGGAGCGTGCCAGCAATTGCTGCAGCGCCTGAGAACAAGCGGCTCAGACCAACGCGCTATTTGGAGTCTCTTGCTACTAATACTTGTGCTTCGGCCTGCAGCCAGTGCTCGACCTCCCGGTTTTCGGGGCGACCCTGATGCAGCCAGAGGGTATAGGCACGCTCGGAAATCAGTTCATGACTTACGCCAATGATTGAAGGTCTAATTACGGGTTTTTTCAGCGAGTCTTTGATTCGTTTCATTCATGAATTGTAGCGCGCACGCCTCGAAGCCCGACATATTACGGCGAATCCGCGGTCATCTGATGTAACCGGCACCCTAGGCATCCAGTTCCGCTGATAATACGAAGAATCCTGTCTTCCGCTCGTTCCCGTGTTCCGCGCCTGAGAACAGGCAGGTATCAGGCGAACAAGGACGGCAGCGAAATCAGAAAAGAGAACAAAAAAGGGGGACCCCGGGGGGACACCTACGAAATTTATCCATCAGCATAGGTTTCATAACTCATTTATTATAAAGTGGTGCGCCCGTAGGGAGTCGAACCCCAGGCCTGCTGATCCGCAGTAGCCTCCAAAGGGTTCTAGCGGGGTTCCAACGGTTCACGGGATGTAACCCATGAAATTCTCCAGGCGGCCCATTATCTCTCGGAACAACTTCCGCAGTCATCGAAATACCCGCTGAAACCTGCCGCACTGCGTCACTACTGTTGATTCTATTCACGTCGCCTGCCTCGGGACATGCGACGTTGGCGGCCAGCTGCATCCGCTGCGCTTGCTTCAGCGTTTTTTCTCGGAACAAGCCTTTGGCCCCGCGGCCAAGAAAGCCGCAGGAAAAGGCGCCTCGCCGCCTATCGGCCGGGCGGAGCCGCTTCAATCCGGGCCGCCGCATGGACGCCGGGCTGGCTCGTCGCGTCGCTCAGGAAGCTCAGGAAGTCGGCCTTGAACTTGATGCGCGACGGGGTGTGGATGTAGAGCATGTGGCCGGCCTCGTAATACGTGAAGCGCAGGTTGGGGCGCACACTAGGGTCGAGGTTCATGCCCGCCGCAACACTCTCAGTTGCGAAGAAGGGCGTGCACAGGTCGTAGTAGCCGCAGGTGGCCCACACCTTGAGGTAGGGGTTGCGAGTCATCGCCCTTCTCAGGTCCTCGGCTGTGTTCGGAAAACCGTAACCGGCGTCGCCGAAATTCCACGAACCGACATCGACAGAATCCTCGTAGGGTATGTCGCTCTCGTATTTCAGCTCCCTCCGGACGTAGTCGTTGAACGCGGAGGTGAGGGGCGGCACGACAGCCTCCTCGCTGGGATCGTAACCTTCCCAATCCGCGAAATTGCCGGGGGCGTAACTTGGGCCGCTGAAGCGCGCGTCGTAGCGGCCCAGATAGCGCCCCTCCGAATGGAGGAGCCGCTGGAGGAACATGCCATCGGTCATGCGCAGCCTGAGAAGCATGAACTCGCTGGACGGGATGCCCGTGAACCGGCTCAGTTTGTCGGCCACATGCTGCCGTTCCTGCTCGGTGACCGCGTCTCCCCAGAGCAGAGCGAGGGTGTATTCGCTGCCGGCAAAGGCCCTGGCTTCCTGCGCGATTTCGGCCACGCTCTTGGCCTGCATCGGCGGCGACAGCTTCCGGTGATACCAGGCCGCCGTTGCGTAGCTCGGCAGGAATGAAATGTAGGGGTCCGAATTCTGCGGCGTGAACTCGAGCGACTTGAAGTTGAGCGCCGACCCGACGAGAATTATGCCGTTCAGATAGAGGCCATAGCGGCTTTGCAGGTAGTCCGAGAGCCCCGCCGCCCGGGTGGTGCCGTAGCTCTCCCCGAGGATGAATTTGGGCGATAGCCAGCGCGAGTTGCGCGACGTGTAAAGGCGGATGAAGTCTCCGACGCTGGCTATGTCCTCCTTGAGGCCGTAGAACTGCCGCGCGGCCTCCTTCGGCATCGGCCGGCTGTAGCCCGCGGAGACGGGGTCGATGAACACGAGGTCGGTGCGGTCGAGCCAAGTCGATTCGTTGTCCATCAACCGATAGGGCGGCGGCGGCGCCTCGCCTTCGTCGGTAAGCACGGCGCGTCGAGGGGCGACCGACGCCATGTGAAGCCAAAGGGACGACGATCCGGGTCCGCCGTTGAACAGGTAGGTGATGGGGCGCTTGGCGGGATCCGCCACATCGTCGAGGGTGTAGGCGACGAAGAAAACCTTAGCCTTGGGCTTGAGGCCATCCTTGGGATGGTCCGCCTCATCCTTGCCTTCGGAAGGGGGTTTCTGCTCCGGGGAGGGGGCGCGTTCGGATTGGGCGGCACCAGCGGCTTTCCCTCCTCCTCCTTCAGGACGAGGTATCCGGCCGTCGCATGATATTTCAGCTCCTTGCCGTCGACGGTGATCGTGTGGGCCGTGACCGAGAGTTGCGGTTCCACGTCCGGCTTTGGCTCGCTTTTCCCGGCGTCGGCGGGCTTCGGGTCGGCGGGAAGCCGGCACGCGAGCATTCCCATCAGGGCGACCGCCGGGAGCACTCCGTATCGGAGCCTGCTGTGACTTGGATTCACGTTGGAGTGTGGATGAGCCGGCTGTCGAACGAGCCCGGAAGGGCGCCCATGAAGCTGAAAAACCCTGCGGACGGCGAGTGCAATCTGAGGCCTTGCCGGATTCCGTGCTCCCTATCGCGGGCGGGCCAGAAATTGGCGCACCCATAGGGGAGTCGGACGCCCATTCTGGTCAATGACCCGCACATCATTGCCGTCAGCGATCGTGCCGCCGCATCCTTGTCGGCCGTGGCTCGTCTTACCTCAATGTAATCCGGATCAGAAACGCCTCCTTCTCACCAATGAGAACATTTCCCGTGATGTCTGGAGCCGTTGCGATTGCCGTCCTGTTCGGTCTGCTCGCGCCCGCGGTCGGCCGCGGCGACCCCTCAACACCCGGCGCCCATGTCCTTGTCATCTTCGACCACCCCGAGAATTTCCTCGATATACGGGACAGATACTTTGCGACCGACTTCGGAGAGAACGAAATCCTTTCGGTGTTCCGCGAGTACATCACTCGGCGTGCTGCCAAGTACCTTCCAGAAGGCTACGCCTTTTATATCGGCTTTACCGACATTAAGCTCGCGGGTGCTTATCCGCTTTGGGGAATTCAGGAGTACCGGGTCATAACCCGGCGGGATCCCCCAGGCTTCGTGTTTGGCTGGGCGATCACCAACCGCTCTGGGGATGTCGTTAAGAAGGGTGCCGAAAGACTGCAGACATTCGCTTTCATGGAGCTTTACGGCTGCAACACTTCCGAAGGCGAGGCATTCTATTACGAGAAGGCAATTTTGGACGATTGGATGCGCAACAACCTGCAGTTTTGATAAAGCCGACAGTAACCCAAAGGCCTCGCGATAGGATTCGCGGTATGCGCCCTCGCCAGCATTAGTCGGCCGACGGCCGAAACGGGCCATCGCGCCTGCAGTTTTGTCCCCTATCCGTCTCCTTAGAATCCGTCTCCTACGACAGTGGCGCACCCGAAGGGAGTCGAACCCCTAACCTTCTGATCCGTAGTCAGAAGCTCTATCCAATTGAGCTACGGGTGCGTGTACTTGCTCGGTAAGAACTTACAACAGAATTCCCCGGCCTGACAAGGCTTGTCAACGGCCATTCTCCACATGTCGCCCTCTGCGATGGTTGAATACAAGAAACGATGGAAAACCATCAAGGAACGGAATCTGTTAATGAACCAGCCGAAGGAAAGACAATACGGTCGCCTCACGATTCCCAGCAAGAAGAAATAGGTTAGTTAGCCAACCAAATCCGAGGGACTCGAAGTCAAGAAGGCGTAGGAGTCGGCGTCGGTGTCGGTCAGTTAGTACCAGTTCCGGTTGGCGAAGTGGGGCTAGGTGTCGGGGTCGGCGTGGGCGTGGGTGTCGCCGAGGGAGATGGGGTCGGAGTCGGACTTGGCGTCGGGCTCGGCGTCGGCGTGGGAGAAGGCTCCAATGTAGGAGTCGGCGTCGGAGATAGTGAAGGGCTTGGCGTTGGTGTCGGCGACGGTGTGGGTGACGGCGACGGACTCGGCGCTGGAGTGAGACTCGGGGTCGGTGTGGGCGTATGGGTCGGCGTCGGTGTCGGCGACGGTGAAGGGCTCGGCGTTGGA
>Ga0181538_10000584_pt1 | contig 43114 bp, 41 predicted proteins | sample PEATcosm2014_Bin_40_FD_119773 | JGI IMG/M metagenome (GOLD analysis project Ga0181538, IMG submission 119773) | Peatland microbial communities from MTU Mesocosm Facility, Houghton, MI, USA - PEATcosm2014_Bin23_30_metaG | ecosystem: Environmental > Terrestrial > Soil > Wetlands > Peat | place...
CTATTTCGTCCAGCAGTTCGAAGCGTGACATCAAACCGTCGAGCAGATGCCACGGGTTGCCGAATTGAGTTTGGGGTCTGGCATCCGGCGTTTGGGGCCTGGAAATTTCACACCGCGAACCAAGAGAACGAAACGTAAGAAATGGATTTGCGGTGACGAACGAATAACGCGCCGACGGTGAATCAAACGACGAAGTGCGAAGCAGAACGATTCCTGCTTCGCCATAGAGTTGCTCGACCAGCGACTCCGGCGTGTGCGCGGCGGCTGTTTCTTGAATCAGCGGACGCATTTCCGAATCACGCAAACGCCTTGGGCAGGGCGCCGGGGGGGCCGACCAGGCGTTCGTATTCCAGGATGCGGTTGATGGCCTCCTGTGGATCATCGGTTACAGTGAGAAGGTCGAGATCGCCGGGACTGATGAATTTATTTTTCCCCTCCACCTCTGTTTTCAACCAGTGCAGCAGGCCGTTCCAGTGGTTGCGCCCGAACAGAATGAGCGGAAATTGCGGGAAGCGTTCGGTTTGCACGAGCGTGACGATTTCAAAGAATTCGTCAAGCGTGCCGAAACCGCCGGGCATGAACACAAAGCCAAGGCTGTATTTGGCGAAACACACCTTGCGCGCAAAAAAATAATGGAAGTGCAGCGGCACGTTGGTGTAACGATTGCCGGCCTGCTCGCGCGGCAATTCGATATTGAGGCCGACGGATTTGCCGCCGCCCAGTGCGGCGCCCTTGTTGGCGGCTTCCATGATGCCCGGGCCGCCGCCGGTGACGACGGCGAGGTTGTGCTGCGCCAGGCCCCGGGCGATGGCCACAGCGGCGCGATAATACTTGTCGTTCGGGTGTACCCGCGCGGAGCCGAAAATCGTGACGGCGGGGCCGACTTGTGAAAGCGTTTGGAAAGAATCCACGAACTCGGCCATGATGCGGAAAATGCGCCAGGGATCCTCACGAATAAATGAAGTGCTGTCGTTCATGGCCGAAACATAGTCACGACGGTGAAATGAAACAAGCCCGAGAACCTGAAAATTCTCCGGCTGGACTGTTCAACCCGGTTCTTCAAGAGCAGCCGAGGCTTTCGCCGCAATTCAGGCACTTGTAGCACGCGCCGTTGCGCACGGCCACGTGGCCGCAGTTCGGGCAGGTGGGCGCGTCCTGTTGAAAATGCGCGATAGAATCGTTCAACGATCTCACCGCGGCATCGGCGGCGTGATGGCCGTTGCCGTTGCCCGATTTCAGGTCGGACGCGTCGTTGTCCTCGGCAATCGGCAATTCAGGCACCGGGCGATTCAATCTTTTCTTTTCCTCTTCGAGCAAACCGGGCATGGCCAGCTCCGGCTGTGCGCGATTGGCCGTGACCGCGGCGCGATAGCCGGGAATGAATTGCACGGCCATCCAGCGAAACACGTAGTCGGTGATGGAGGAAGCGTTGCGGATTTCGGGATTTTTTGTAAAACCGCTTGGTTCGAAACGCTGGTGGGCAAATTTTTTCACGAGGGCTTCGAGCGGCACGCCGTACTGCAACGCGATGCTGGTGAGCGTGCCGATGCCGTCCATCAGGCCGCCGATGGTCGAACCTTCCTTGGCCATCGTGATGAACAACTCGCCCGGGTGCTTGTCCTCGAACAAGCCAACCGTCATGTAGCCTTCGTGTCCGGCGATGTCGAATTTATGGGTGACGGCCGTGCGTGTGTCGGACAAACGGCGGCGCAGCGGTTTGCCGGTCTCGGTGCTCAGTCTGGCCACTTCGGTTTCCAGTTCCTTGATGCGGGCTTCGAATAGTGAAGTGTCCGCCGCAGTTGCGCCGCTGGAGCCGTCGCCGCTCTTTTTGGTGCTTAACGGCTGCGAACGTTTCGAGCCGTCGCGGTAAATCGCCACACACTTGAGTCCCATTTTCCAGGCCTGGATATAGGTGTGGCGGATGTCTTCAACGGTGCTTTCGTTCGGCATGTTGACCGTCTTGGAAATGGCGCCGCTGATGAACGGCTGCGCCGCGGCCATCATTTTCAAATGTGCGAGATAATGAATGCTGCGCTTGCCGCGATGTGGCTTGAACGCACAGTCGAAAACGGTCAGGTGCTCCGGCTTTAATCCACTGCGTATGGTCTGGCCGTCCTCCTCCACGTCTTCAATCGTGTCGAATTTTTCGATATGCGCGATAATGCCTTCGATTTCCCTGGTGCTGTAACCGAGCCGCTGGAGCGCCTGCGGCACGGTGCGGTTGACGATTTTCAACATGCCGCCGCCGGCGAGCAGTTTGTATTTGACGAGCGCGATGTCGGGTTCGATGCCCGTCGTGTCACAGTCCATCGAAAACGCAATGGTGCCGGTGGGCGCGAGCACGGTGACCTGGGCGTTCCGGTAGCCAGCCTTCCGGCCTTGCTCCAGCGCGCGGTCCCAGCAATGGCGCGCCTCCTCTTTGAGACAATTGAATTCCTGGCTGGGCTGGATTTTTTCAACGGCATCGCGGTGCAATTGAACGACGCCCAGCATGGGTTCGACGTTGTCCTTTTGAAGTGGTTTCGGCACATGCGCACAACGGGCGTCGCGGTAGCCGGGGAATGGGCCGACGCTCGCGGCGATTTCGGCGCTCTGCTCGTAGGCGTGGCCGGTCATAATCGCCGTGATGGCGCCGGCCAGCGCGCGGCCTTCATCGCTGTCGTAAGGCAATCCGTAGCCCATGCAAAGCGAGCCGAGGTTCGCGTAACCCAGGCCGAGCGTGCGGAAAAGGTGGGAGTTTTCGGCGATTTCCTCCGTTGGGTAACTCGCATTGTCCACGATGATTTCCTGCGCGGTGATAAAAAGGCGCACGGCGGCTTTGAAACGCTCCACGTCAAATTTGCCGTCCTGGCGTTTGAATTTTGTCAGATTCAACGACGCTAGGTTGCAGGCGGTGTTGTTCAGGAAAACATATTCGCTGCATGGGTTGGTTGAATGAATCGCATCGGTGCCCTTGCAGGTGTGCCATTTTTGGATCGCGCCGTCGTATTGCATGCCGGGGTCGCCGCAAATCCAGGTGCCTTCGGCAATTTTGAAAAGCAGCTTCGCGGCGTCCTTCTTTTCGAGCGGCTTGCCGGTGGTGATGGCGCGGGTCCACCATTCCTTGCCGTCAATCGCGGCCTGCATGAACTCGTCGCTGGCGCGCACGGAAAGATTTTCGTTTTGATACATCACGCTGCCGTAGGCATCGCCGTTGTAGGAACCGTCGTAGCCCTGTTCGATGAGCGCCCACGCCTTCTTTTCCTCCTTCTGCTTCGCGTCAATGAACTCTTCAATGTCGCCGTGCCAGTCGTGGAGCGTGTTCATCTTGGCGGCGCGCCGGGTTTTGCCGCCGGACTTCACGACGTTGGCAACCTGGTCATAAACCTTCAGGAACGACAGTGGCCCGCTCGGACGTCCGCCGCCGCTCAGTTTTTCCCGCTTCGAGCGCAGCGGCGACAAATCCGTGCCGGTGCCGGAGCCGAATTTGAACAGCATCGCCTCGCTGTGCGCCAGCCGCATGATGCTTCCCATGTTGTCCTCCACCGACTGGATGAAGCACGCGCTGCACTGCGGATATTCATATTGCGTATGGGCGCGCTCAGCCGCGCGGGTCTTGCGGCCGTAAAACCAGTTGCCCTTGCCCGAATTTTTGCCGATGCCGTATTGGTGGAAAAGCCCGACGTTGAACCACACCGGCGAATTGAAGGCGCCGTATTGGTTGACGCATAACCAGGACAATTCCTCATGGAAAATCTCGCCGTCGGCCTTGCTGAAATAGCCGTCCGCAACGCCCCAGTCCGCAATCGTCCGGGTGATGCGATGAATGAGCTGGCGCACGGAGGTTTCACGTTCCGGCGTGTTTTGCTCGCCGTAAAAGTATTTTGAAACGACCACCTTCGTTGCCAGCAACGACCACGCCTTCGGCACCTCGACGTCTTCCTGTTTGAAAATCACCTTGCCGGCGTCGTCGGTGATCTCGGCGGTGCGGCGTTCCCACTCGATTTGATCGAACGGTTTGATCTTCGCGTCGCTGAAAACGCGCTCGATCCGCAGCGTTTTCCTCACCCCATCTTTGTTGACTTCAATGTCCCGTGCCGCGGCCACTTTTGTGGCCCGGCGCCGCCCGGTGTGCGGGACAGGCGCCAAAATCTCTTCCCTCGCATCAATCATGTTGCCTCCAAATGGTTTTTAAACATTTAATGCCCGGTGGCATCAAAGGAAAAAAGACGCCAACCGAGCTTCAAAAATTGCTAATTCTACGATAAACCCCGACTTGTTCTAAATTCTGTTTCCCCAATTAGTTGGGGAACGGCAACCATACTGCTACCACCTGTTGTGCGTTTCAAGAAAAATTTTCAAAAAGTTACAAAATTGATATTCCCAAATAAAATCAACGGAAACGCCGCGTCAAAGTTGAGCAACGATGATTTATTCGCTGCGGTGAATAAAATTCAGTGTGACTTTCCTGGCACGCGTTTCTGTCTTTGGAAAGGTTTTTGTCTCCGCACCGGTTCAACCGTCTTTGGCCGCGGCTTTGGCACCAGCACCATCGGGCAGCCCTCGTAGCCGAACGCGCGGCGCAATTCGTTCGCCAGGTATTTTTTGTATTGCACGGAAAAAAGTTCGTCGCGGTTGACGAACAGCAAAAACGTCGGCGGCGCCTGCCGCACCTGCGTGGCGTAGAAAAATTTCAGCCGGTGCCCCACCGCGCTGACCGGCTGGCGGCGTTCGACGGCATCGTGCAATGTGCGGTTCAAAATCGCCGTCGGAATTTTCTGCTGCAATTGCGCGGCCACGTAACGCACGGCCTCGAGCAGGCGGTCCAGATTGAAACCGGACGTGGCCGACGTGAAAATCACGGGCGCGTAATCGAGAAAAAACAATTTTTCCTGCACCCACGTGCCGAATTCGCCGAGCGTGGACAGTTCCCGGGCCTGTCCTTCACGCCGATCCTTCCGGTTGCGCCGGCCGATTTCCTCTTCCCGGGCCTGGCGGACGGAGGCCTCCACCAAATCCCATTTGTTGACGACTACGATGCAGGCTTTTCGATTTTCGACGATGACATCGGCGATCTTTTTGTCCTGCTCGGTAATGCCCATTTCCGCATCCAAAACCAGAATGGCAATGTCGCAGCGTTTGACGGAGTCTTCGGCGCGCTGGACGCTGTAAAATTCAACTGAACCGTCCACCCGCCTGGTCTTGCGCATGCCGGCGGTGTCAATGAGGATGTATTTTTGCCGCACACCGTCGGTTTCGACCTCGAACGGCACGTCAATCGCATCGCGCGTCGTGCCGGGAATCGGGCTGACGATGACGCGCGAGGACTGCGTCAGGGCGTTGATAATCGAGGACTTTCCGACGTTTGGCCTTCCAACAATCGCCAGTTTCAAAGGTGGCACGTGACAGGTGACAGGTGACAGGATTTCTCCGGCTTCACCGGCGGGCGCATTCGTGTCACTTGTCACTTGCCACTTGTCACCCAGCGGCAGCGCCGCCGTTGCCGCATTCATCACATCTTCGATGCCGCGGCCGTGAATGGCGCTGACGGGGAATATTTTCTCAAAGGCAAGTTCGGCAAATACATCGGCGTCCTTTTCCGCGCGGTGGTTGTCCGCCTTGTTGGCTGCGACCAGGACCGGTTTTCCGCTGCGGCGCAGCCGTTCTGCGACTTCGCGGTCGAGCGGCACAACCCCCTCCTGCACATTGACCACGAGAATGATGACGTTCGCTGCTTCGAGGGCCAGTTCGACCTGCTCCATGGCAGCTTTGATGATCACGTCGTCGGATTTTTCGCGGCGCAACAGGCCGATGCCGCCGGTGTCCACAAGCGTGAATGGACGCCCGTTCCATTCCGCCTCGGCGGTGACGCGGTCGCGCGTAACGCCGGGCTGGTCATGCACAATCGCTATTCGTTTGCCGACGATGCGGTTGAACAGCGCGGATTTGCCGACATTGGGCCGTCCGACAATGGCAATCAGGTTTGACACACGACCAAGATGGCGAAGTTTGCGATGTCGCGGAAGGCAAAAGCAGTCCGATATGCCGAACGATGTAAATTTTCTTGCTTTTACGGACGGTTCTGTCAGAAAAGACCGCGATGAACCAGGTGGCTCATTGGCTTACCAACCAACAATAACCTAACAAAAGGATTCCATTATGAACAATAACGCAAGCGCAGCAGCGGGTGCAGCCATGGGTTTGGGATTGGTTCTCTTTGTCCTGCTCATTGTTTTGGCGTTTTACGTGTTTTTCTGTTTCTGCGCCAAACGCATTTGTGAGAAATGTGGTGTGAATCCGGGCATCCTGATTTGGATTCCCATTGCCAACCTGGTTCCCCTGTTGCAGGTGGCCAAAATGCCGGTCTGGATGATCATCCTTTTTCTCATCCCGATCGTCGGCCTGATTGTTTCCATCATGATGTGGGTGAAAATCTGTCAGGCACGCGGGAAGAGCGGATGGCTTGTCATCTTGTTGTTCATTCCGATTGCGAACATCATCTTCATCCCCTATCTGGCCTTTTCGGAGTAAAGACTAATTCAATTTGCGCATCAAACTTTTTGCGTGGTGGACCCAGACGCGGTCGCGCTTGCGCTGGAACGTTGGAGCGTGAACATCGTCGCCAATCACGTCCTGAAGTTCGGGGCGGGCAAGCGCCGGCTGGTTCTTGGCAATGTAAAGCTCGGCCAGTTGCACTTTGGCGCGGGCGTAAGAGTGTTCCGCGGTGACTTGTTGCCAGATTTTCAGCGCCGAGTCCGTTTCGCCCAGCGCGGTCAACGTCTCGGCCAGTGCCATCATGGTGTAGCCATAGTCGTGTTTCGGATTTTCAGCGACCACCCCTTCAAGCAACGGCCGCGCTTCAGCGGCATGCTTCTGCCGGAGCAGGCATTGGCCAAGGTGGGCGCGGGTGTCGAGGTCTTTCGGGTCGCGTTCCATCGCCGCACGGTAGGATTTTTCCGCCTCCTCCAATTTGCCCTGCTGAAAGTAAATGTCGCCGAGTTGCGAGTGATGATGCGCCTTGTCAAGATGATGGATTTGCGCTTGCAGTTCCTTGATGCGCTTGCGTTTGTGCGCCCCGGGCAGTTCGAATCCGCTCATCGAGGACGGTGAGGCGCGATAGACCATAAAATAATAAAAAATCGCCGACAATCCCCAGCCGATAAAAATGAACAGCGCCCAAATCCATTCGCGGTTGCGGATGGCGTGAACGAGCATCCAGATTTGGAACGCGGTCATCACCAGCCAAACGGGGCTGGTGAGGAGGTAACTCCAGGCCGTGAAATCGGTGAGGAGCGAGGCGAACATGGCGCGGAGGTTAAAATCAAAAGTAAAAATTGAAAATTAAAAAACCGCCGGTTTTGCGTGGCGGCGCCGCGGCAGAACGCCGCTGACGTTTGGCAATCGAGAAGATGCGGCTTTCTACCGAAAGCCGCTACGCCGTTTGACCGATTTATTTTCAATTCTTGCTTAATTTGCGTTAAATCACTGGCGATGGTTTCGCCCAAAACCCAAAAAGCTTTGCGCCGCGCCTACGAACTCATGCGCGCCCGGTTCGGACATCAGCATTGGTGGCCGGGCGAAACACCGTTTGAGGTCTGCGTGGGCGCGATTCTCACGCAAAACACCGCGTGGACGAACGTCGAGCGTGCCATCGCCAATCTGAAGGCGGCGCGGGTGCTCGAACCGGAAAAATTACTTGCGCTGCCGGAACCGAAACTGGCGGAATTGATTCGTCCCGCCGGCTATTTCAACGTCAAGGCGCGCCGGCTGCGCTCGTTTCTGCGCGTGCTGGTGGAGACGTTCGGCGGCGATTTGGACCGGCTGTTTGCCGGTGATACTTCCGTGGTTCGCGAGCGGTTGCTGGCCATCCACGGTGTCGGGCCGGAGACGGCGGACAGCCTGCTTCTTTACGCGGGCGGGCAAGACAGTTTCGTGATTGACGCCTACACGAAGCGGGTTTTTCAGCGGCATGACTGGAGTCCCGAGTCCAGAGTCCAAAGTCCAAAGTCAGCGGGCGATTACAACGAATTGAAATGGCTTTGCGAGTCAGCGTTGAGCCAGAAATCGGGCGCAGCGCGACTCGATTACTGGCAGGATTATCACGCGCAACTGGTGATGGTGGGAAAACATTTTTGCCGGAAGCGCGCGCCGCATTGTAACGAATGCCCGCTCAAGCCGTTGCTGCCCAAAAACGCGAGAATGGCGGATTAAACCAACTGTCCGCTTGTTTTCGCCGCGTTTCCCGCTAGTTTTTGCGCCGTTACTCGCATGAATTCGACACTAATCATCGTGCCGACCGTCAATGAACGGGAAAATCTCCCGCGCATGGCGGAACACCTTTTGAGACTGCCGGTGCCGGTGGACCTGCTGGTGGTGGACGGCAATTCATCGGATGGCACGGGGAAAATCGCGGACGAACTTGCCGCAAAACATCCGCAGATTCATGTCCTGCATGAGCAGAAGAAAAACGGGCTGGGCCGGGCCTACATTGCCGGTTTCAAATGGGCGCTGGAGCGTGGCTATGAATTCATCTTCGAAATGGACTGCGACTTTTCGCACGACCCGGATGAGATCCCGAATTTTCTCAAGGCCGCCCAGGGCGCCGACCTCGTGCTCGGCTCGCGTTACACCGGCGGCGTGCGCGTGTTGAACTGGCCTCTCAAGCGCCTGCTCCTGAGCCGCTGCGCCGGCATCTACGTCTGGCTTATCACCGGCATGCCCCTTACCGACCCGACCGGCGGCTACAAATGTTTCCGCCGCCGCGCGCTTCAGGCCATCAAACTCGATGCGGTGAAATCCGACGGCTACAGTTTTCAAATCGAATTGACGCACTGGCTCTGGCGCGAGGGGTTCACGGTCGCCGAAGTGCCGATTATTTTCACCGAACGCATCGAAGGCGCCTCCAAAATCACGCGCGGCATCATCATCGAAGCGTTCTGGATGGTCTGGTGGCTGTGGCTGCAAAACGGGTGCCGCCGCTGGCCGCGCAAGCACTAAGGGTTGATCCCGGGCCGGCGGATTTTCTTCCCGGGCTTGCTATTGTCCGCCAATCTGCCAGATTTATTCGATAAATCAAAAATGGTTATGAATGCAAACTGGTTCAAAAATTTGTTCGTCGCCGGGCTGGTGTTTGTTTCCACCGCCGCCTCCGTTCAGGCCGCCATGCCCAAGGCCGGTGATACCGCGCCGTTGTTCACCGGCCAGGACCAGGACGGCAAAATGGTGAAGCTGGCCGATCTCACCGGCAAAAAAATCGTGTTGCTCTATTTTTATCCGAAGGATTTCACCAGTGGTTGCACCAAGGAAGCCTGCGGTTTCCGGGATCGCATGAGTGAGTTGCAGAAAGACAACGTCGAAATCGTCGGCGTGAGTTTTGATTCCATTGAAAGCCACCAAAAATTCATCGCCCAATACAAATTAAACTTCCGGCTGCTGGCCGATCCTTATGGGAAAATTGTTGATGCTTACGGCGTGAAATGGGGTGGCCGGAATCTGGCCCGCCGCGTCAGCTTTCTCATCGGGCTCGACGGCAAAATTGTCCATATCACTGACGCGGCCAATCCCGATGTCCATTTCAGTGAAATGAAGGCGGCCATCGCCGGTTTAAAAAAGAATTGAACTGCGAAATCCCGGCTCGTCAAAACCGGCATTGGCCGGTAAACTTCGGACGTGGAGTGGTGGTTTAAAAACCGGGTCGTGGCCCGGCTGCGCGATTTGTTCCGACGTCACTGGCAACGCGCGCTGCGCTGGCGCGAAAAGTTTGTCTTCAACGAAGAGGCGTTCCACCTGGTGCTGGCCGGGATTGTCGGCGTTATCGGCGGTTTGGTGAACCTTTTCTTTTTTTATGCCGTGCATCTCGTTCAACCCTGGGATCCGGTGGAGTTCGCGGAAAAGCTGCCTGACTGGGAACGCCTGCTGGTGCCGACCCTGGGCGGATTGGTGGCCGGCCTCATTTTGTATTGGGGTATCCGCCTGGTGGGACGGCAAGGCTCAAGCGATTTGCTGGAGGTGGTCGTTGCCGGCGACGGGCGGCTGCCATTCCGCACGGAATCGGTAAAAACGGCGTCGGCGCTGGTCAGCATTGCCACGGGCGCGTCCATCGGACGCGAAGGCGGCATCACGCAACTGTCGGCCACGCTGGCATCGAAGCTCGGGCAACTGGCGAAGTGGCCGCCCTACCGGCTGCGATTGCTGGTCGGGTGCGGGGCGGCGGCGGGCATTTCAGCGGCTTACAACGCACCGGTTGCGGGCGCAGTGTTCGCGTCGCTGATCGTGCTCGGCAATTTTTCCATGAGCCTTTTCGCGCCGCTCGTGTGCGCCTCGGTGATAGCGACGACCGTGTCGCGGAGTTTCTTCGGGATTCAACCCTGGTATCAAGTGCCGGCGTTTCCGGCCACAACTCCGGCGCAGCTGCCATGGTTTATCTTGATGGGCGCACTGTGCGGCGGTGTGAGCGCGCTTTTTTTGAAATTGCTGCGAGGAAGCCGGGAACGGTTCAACCAGCTTCACTGGCCGATTTACGTGAAGCTGACGCTGGCCGGGTTGATCGTGGGCGGCATCGCCGTCTTTTTTCCGGGTGTGTGCGGCAATGGCTATTTTGTCACCAACAACATTCTGCGCGGCGATTTTGCGGATCCTTCCCATCCGCTGTCTGAACTAAGCGGCCTGTTTCTCGCCAAACTGCTGGCAACGATAGCGACCGTCGGCGCCGGCACGGTCGGCGGCGTGTTCACGCCAACCATGTTTTTGGGCGCGGGAGCGGGCGCGTTGTTCGGCGCGGCGTTGCATCAACTCGGTGGTGCGCCGGGCGTTCCGGCGGGCGCGTTTGCGCTGGTCGGGATGGGCGCCATGCTGGCGGGCACGACCCGGTCGCCGTTGCTGGCGATGATCCTGGCCTTTGAGATTTCGCTCGATTACTCGCTCATGCCGCCGTTGATGCTGGCGTGCGTGGTGTCCGTGCTCGTGGCGCGGCAATTGCACGGGGAATCCATCTACACCGAACACATGCGCCTGAAAGGTTTGTCGCTCCAGCGCGAAAGCGAACAGACGGGCGTGGCGATGGACAAGACCGTGGGCGATCTGATGCGCGCGCCGATACCGCCGTTGCGCGAGACGACGACATTCCGGCAAATCGCCGACCGGTTTCTCGTCAGTTCCAACAATTTTCTGCCCATCGTGGATGCCAAACAACAATTCATCGGTGTCGTGGCCTTGCAGGATTTGAAGGAGTTTTTGAACACGAGCCAGAGTTTCGAAGGGGTCATCGCCTACGACGTGATGCGGCCGCCGCCCAAATTCCTTACGCCCGGCCAACGATTGCTCGACGCGCTGCCGATCGTGCTGGAAAGCGAACTGCGCAACGTGCCCGTGGTCAACAGCCCGGCGGAAAAACGCCTCGTCGGGTCAGTGTCCCGCGCCGAAGTGCTTGCCGTCTTCTCCGAAGCCATCGCGGAAAAAAGCAAGCCGGCCGGCTGAAAAGTGGCGAGTGGCGGGAGACCGGGGACGGATTTTTGGATTTTGGCGTGTGCCGGCTTTCTTGCCGCTTGTCACTGGCCGCCGGTCACTTAATCTTTTCGCGTGCCCCTCAAAATCGGCGACCAGTTCACCTTGACAGTTCACGACATCGCGTTCGGCGGCGAAGGGGTCGGGCGAGTGGATGATTTTGTCGTGTTTGTGCCGTTTGTGCTGGTTGGCGAAGTTGTCGCCGTGGAAATCAAAGAGGTGAAAAAGAATTTTGCCCGCGCAAGGCTGTTGCGCGTCGTGCAACCGTCGCCAGAACGCGTCGAGCCAGCCTGCCGCTACTTTGGCGCGTGCGGAGGCTGCCAGTATCAGCATGTGGATTACGCGGCGCAGTTGCGGCTCAAGCAAAAGCAAATCGCCGATTTATTCGAGCATGTCGGCAAATTTCCGCGCGAGACTGTCGCACCGGTGGTTCCTTGTCCGCAACCATACGCTTATCGTAATCGCATCATGATTCGCAGCCAGTGGAACAAGCCGGAGCAAAAGCTGAACATCGGCTTTGTGCGTTGGGACTGCGGTCTGGTCGAAGACATCGAGGAATGCAAAATCGCCGAGCCGGCGCTCAATCAGGAGATCCGGCGCGTCCGCCAAAACCCGCCGCCGAAGGGCGGCATCAAGGTTGTGTTGCGGATTCCACCGGAAAACTGGGATGTGCCGCCGGACTCGTTTTTCCAGAACAATTTTTTCCTGCTGCCGAAGCTGGTTGAAACCGTCCGCGAATTTTTGCGCGCGGGCGGGGCGCGGCATCTGGTGGATTTATATTGCGGCGTCGGTTTTTTCAGCATCGAACTGGCGGATGCGGTTGAATCGTTTGTCGGGGTGGAATACGACCAGCGCGCCATCCAATCGGCGCGGCGGAACGCCGAGGCGCGCAAAATCGGCAACGGCCGGTTCATTGCCGCAACCGTCGAGGAAGTTTTGCCGGAGACAATGAAGCGCTTTTCGCCACCAATGACAACGGTCATACTCGACCCGCCGCGCAAGGGCTGTCTGCCGCGGACGTTGGAATTCCTGCGTGAAATGCAGCCGGCGCAAATTGTTTATGTCTCGTGCCATCCGGCGACGATGGCGCGGGACTTGAACATTTTGTGCGGCAACGGTGTCTTTAAGTTGGTGTGCGTGACGCCGCTGGACATGTTTCCCCAAACACAGCATGTGGAATGCGTGGCGGACGTGCGCGCCGGGCAAAGTAGTCTTGCCAAGCGGCAAAACATGGGTTCAACTGGGCCAGTCCAATGACAACGGAAACACGCGATGATCCGCGGAAAAGTTTTGTTCCGCGCTTTCTGCCATGGCTGCTGGCGGCGGCGGCGCTGGCGGTTTATTGGCTCACCCTGAACTGCTGGGTGTCGCAGCTTAACCTGGCAGCGGTAGCCAAAATTTCGGGCTGGATGTGGCAGCCGGAATTGGCCAATCCGCTTCTGTTTCTCATCACCTTTCCCTTCCGCTGGCTGCCGGCGGCGCAAATTCCAATCGCGTTGAATGTTTTGTCCGCCGCGTGCGCGGCGGCGACGCTCGGCTTGCTCGCGCGTTCGGTGACGTTGCTGCCACACGACCGCACCGACGCGCAACGCCGCCGCGAGCGCAGCGATTTTTCGTTTCTGACGATTGGCAGCGCGTGGCTGCCGCCGGTTTTGGCGGTGGCGGTTTGCGGTCTGCAACTGACGTTCTGGGAGCACGCGACGAATTTCACGGGCGAAATGTTTGGCTTGTTGCTGTTCGCATTCGTGATTTGGTCGCTGCTCGAATACCGGCTGGACGAACGGGTGGGGCGTTTGTATCTGGCCGCGGCCGTTTATGGCGCGGGGATGGCGGAGAACTGGGCGATGGTGGGATTTTTGCCGGTGTTCATTGCCGCGATCATCTGGATTCGCGGGCTGAGCTTTTTCAATCTGCGCTTTCTCCAGTGGATGGTGTTGTGCGGTCTGGCGGGGTTATCGTTGGTCCTGCTGCTGCCGACGTGGGCGGTGGTTTCCGGCAAAGTGCCGGGCGCGCTCTGGTGGCTGGGGTTAAAATCCAGCCTGGCTCCGCAGTATAACGTGCTGAAACTATACTTTCTCTCGTGTATTCACCCGCAACAATATTTTGAGATACTGTTGTTGTTAATGGCCTACCTGATGCCGTTGTTCGTGCTGGCGATTCGCTGGCAGTCGTCCTTTGGCGACAGCAGCCGGATGGGCATGGCGCTGGCGAGTTTCATGTTTCACGTGGTGCATGCGGTCATTCTTTTTATCTGTGTCTGGCTGGTGTTTGATCCGCCATTCAGCCCCCGCGAAAAAGGTTTTGGATTGACGTTCTACTATCTCATCGCGTTGAGCGTGGGTTACTACAGCGGATATTTTCTGCTGGTGTTTGGCAAAAAGGCCTTCAGCCGCTCGCAACCGCCGCCGCCGGAGCCGCTTCAATTTTTGAATCCCTTCATTGTCGCTGGCGTGTTCGTCCTGGCGGCATTGGCCATCACGGGCCTGGTCTATAAAAACACACCGCAAGTTCGCGGCGTCAATGACAACACGCTTTCTCAATATGCGTCGTTCCTGGAGGAAAATTTGCCGCGCGGCGGAGGCTATTTATTGTCCGACGATCCGCAACATTTGTTTCTCGCGCAGGCGGTGCTGGCGCGTGATGGCCGGGCGAAGGAATTTGTGCCGCTCCTCACGGAATCCCTGGTCGTGCCGGCGTATCACCGTTTTTTGCACCGCGAATTTCCGCAAAAATGGCCGGAACTGGTCTCGGCCACGCAAAACAATGCGCTCAATCCTCTGGGATTAATCGGCGTTTTGAATCTGCTTTCCAAAACCAATGAGCTTTACTACCTGCATCCCAGCTTCGGCTATTACTTTGAGCAATTTTATCTGGAACCGCACGGCTCGGTTTACAAATTAAAACCGCTTCCGGACGAAACCCTCCTGCCGCCGCCACTGGACCAAAAGCAAATCGCCGAAAATGAAGCCTTCTGGTCGCGCGTGCAAGACGATGCATTTCCTGCCATCGAGCAGGAAATCACGCCATCCGATTCCGGCGCGCCCAGGACTTTGGGCCAACGCTTTTTGGCACGCCTCCATGTTGTGCGCGAGCAAAATCCAAACGCGGTGGCCGCCGGCTTATTTTATTCGCGCGACCTCGATTTCTGGGGTGTCCAGTTGCAGCGCGCCGGTGAACTGGAAAAGGCCGCCGGCTGTTTTGAGAAGGCGCAAACACTCAATCCGGACAATGTCGTCGCGCAAATCAACCTGCATTTCAACCAGGATCTGCGTGCCGGGCGCACCGTGCCCATTACCCCTTCCAAAGTCACGAGAGATCAATTCGGCAAATATCATGACTGGAGTGAGGTCGTCAACGTCTGCGGGCCGTTTGATGAACCGAGCTTCTGTTTTGTAAATGGCTACCTTTCGGCAAGAGACAACGGATTTTATCGCCAGGCCGTCGCGTCTTTCAACCGGGTTCGTGAACTCGATCCGGATTATCTGCCCGTGCGGCTCCTCCTCGCGCAAATATATCTTTCCGCCCGCCTGCCTGACCGCGCGCTCGAAGTGCTCCATGACCCGCTCACGCAGCCCTCAAAATTCTCGCTCACGGATTCCAATTCCACCGAACTCAACGTTATGGCCGCCGGAGCCTATCTCCAAAAAACCAACCTCGCGCAGGGCATCCGGTTGCTCGAACTGGAAATCACCCGCCACCCGGACAACAACGATTTGCTGACCGCCGCCGTGCAGGCCTTTGTGATGCGTGGTTTGTTTACCAACGCGTTGGCCGTCATTGAGGGCAGATTGAAACTTGCGCCCGACGATCCGACCTGGCTTTTCGGCAAAGGCTACATTTGCATGCAGCTTCACGCCTACGACGATGCCGCTCCCGCCTTCACGCGCGTGCTCGCCATCCAAACGAACAACACCGCCGCACGCTTCAACCGTGCGCTGGCCTACTTCGACAGCGGCAAACTCGACGCCGCGCGCGCCGATTACCGGCAGTTGCAGCAAACGCTCACCAATTCGTTCCCGGTCGCCTACGGCCTCGGCGAAATTGCCTGGCGCAAACACGAAACCAATGAGGCCATCAGAAATTACAAAATTTATCTGGCCAACGTGAGTACCAACACCGCCGAGGCCACCAACGTCATCCTGCGGCTCCGCGAACTCGAAGGCCATTCACCCTGAAACGCGCCAATGCGCGTCACCCACATCATTACCCGGCTGGTTGTCGGCGGCGCGCAGGAAAACACCGTCGCCACCGTTCTCGGTTTGCGCGAGAAATTCGGTGTCGCCGTTGGTTTGATTTCCGGCCCGACCGCTGGTCCCGAAGGTTCCCTTGAACCCGAATTCGCCGGCACGCCCGGAATTCTCGCTCGCGTCTCCGAACTGGTTCGTCCCGTTCATCCGTGGAAGGATTGGATGGCGCTGCGCCGGCTCACGGAAATTTTCCGGCAGACCAGGCCCGACATCGTTCACACGCACAGCGGCAAGGCCGGCATTCTCGGCCGCCTCGCCGCGAAACGCGCCGCGGTTCCACTCGTCCTCCACACCATCCACGGCCCGTCATTCGGAGATTTTCAAAACGCCTTTTCCAATTTTGCTTTTCGCGCCGCCGAAATGCATGCCGCGGGCGCCACGACCCATTTCGTCGTCGTCGCCGATGCCATGAAAGCCCAATACCTCGCCGCCGGCATTGGCCGGCCGGAACAATACACGAAAATTTTCAGCGGCTTTCCACTCGAACCGTTTCTCGCGGTGAAAAACAACCCCGCCCTCCGCGCACGATTCGGTTTGCAGCCCGGCGATTTCGTCGTCGGCAAAATCGCGCGACTGTTCAAACTGAAGGGCCATGACGATTTGTTCGCCGTGGCGCCCGAACTCGTCCGCCGCTGCCCGCAAATTAAATTTCTGATTGTCGGCGACGGTGAATGGCGCGGACGATTTGAAATACTCGCAAAATCCCTCGGCCTCGAACGCCATTTTATTTTCACCGGTCTTGTACCGCCCGCCGAAATGCCGCCGCTGGTCGGCATCATGGATGCGCTGGTGCATCTGTCGCTGCGTGAAGGTTTGCCGCGTGCCCTGCCGCAGGCGCTCGCCGCCGCCAAACCCGTCGTCGCTTACGATTGTGACGGTGCCAGCGAAGTTTGTCTCGATAGCCGGACCGGATTTTTAGTCCAGCCCGGGGATTTGGCCGGTTTGAAAAATCGTGTGCTCCAGCTCGCGAATGACCCCGGGCTTTGTAAAAAGCTTGGCCAGGCCGGCACGGACTTTGTCTGTGAAAATTTCGCCGTCGAAAAAATGGTGGACGCCATCTACAATCTCTACCTGAAGCTGGCCGCCGAACACGGCCTGCACTTGTGAGCTTTCCATTCAATTATTTTCTCGCCGCGTTCGCGGGCGCGTTTTTAACGACGTTGCTCACGCTGCCCTACTGGCGTGAATGGTGCCTGCGCGTCAAGCTGGTGGATGATCCCGGCCGGCGCAAAATCCACGACGCACCTGTGCCGCTGGCGGGCGGCTTTGCCGTGCTCACCGGCATCTTGCTGCCGCTCGTGATGGGGGCGCTGCTCGCCGTGTCCAGCATTGAAAATCCCCGCGTGCTGCCGCCCCTCGCTTACGGCTTCAGCCACCGCGCACTGGAACTGGCCGCCATCGGTTTCGGCGCGATCGCCATAACCCTGCTCGGCTGGCTCGACGACAAACATGAATTGAAACCGCTGCCGAAATTCGCCGGCCAGTTGCTCATCGCCATTGTTGTCGCCATGGCGTGCAAACGCATTACGTTGTTTGTTCACAGTGAAGTTTTCAGCTACGCCATCACGATTCTGTGGCTGCTCACCATCATTAATGCGTTCAATTTCGTGGACAACATGAACGGCCTGTGCGCCGGGCTGGGTGCGATTGGCGCGTTGCTGTTCGCCATCATCGCCGCGACCAACGGCCAGTATCTCGTCGCGCTAACCGGCTTTTTGATGTGCGGCGCGTTGCTCGGTTTTCTGCCCTGGAATTTCCCGAACGCCCGCGCGTTCCTCGGTGACGCGGGGAGCCACCTCGTCGGGTATCTGCTCGCGGTGATGGCCATTCTGCCGCACTTTTATACGAAACAAAATCCGCGACCGCTCGCCGTGCTTTCACCGCTGCTGGTGCTGGCCGTGCCGCTGGCCGACCTTGCCTGGGTCGTGATTTTGCGGACATGTACGCGCAAACCGTTCTGGATTGGCGACACGAACCATCTTTCGCACCGCCTGGTGCGCGCGGGACTCAGCCAGACCCGCACCGTACTCGTCATCTGGCTGATTGCCGCGATGATCGGCGTGCTCGCCACGCTGCTTTGATTTGCGTTGCCGTCTCAAAATTCTGTTCGTGTCTTTCGTGTCTTTCGTGGTTAATTTTCCGGCGTGAAACTGCTCTTCATCGGCGACATCGTCGGCCAACCGGGACGCAACGCGGTCAAAACCCTGCTGCCCAAACTCCGTCAGCAACACGCGCTTGATTTTGTCATCGCCAACGGCGAAAACTCCGCCGGCGGTTCCGGCATCACGCCCAAAACCGCCGAAGAAATTTTCTCGGCGGGCGTGGACGCCATCACCAGCGGCGACCATTTGTGGGATCAGAAGGAAGTCATGGAATTGCTCGCCAACGAAAAACGCTTCCTGCGTCCGCTCAATTATCCGCCCGGCACGCCGGGGCAGGGCAGTGCCATATTTGAAGTGCGGAATGCGGAGCGCGGAGTGCGGAATTTAATCGGGGTTTTGAACGCGCAAGGCCGCACGTTCATGCCGCCGCTGGAACATCCGTTTCTCCTCGCCGCCGAAGAGGTGAAACGGCTGCGCGAGCAGACCAAAATCATCTTCGTGGATTTTCACGCCGAGGCGACCTCGGAAAAGATTGCGTTCGCGCGCTTTCTTGACGGGCAGGTGAGCGCGGTGGTGGGCACGCACACGCATGTGCAGACGGCGGACGAACAGATTTTCCCCGGCTGCACGGCTTATCTGACCGACGCCGGCTTCACCGGCCCGCACGAAAGTGTGCTGGGCCGCGAAATCGAGCCGATCATCAAACGCTTTCTTACCGGCATGCCGCAGCGATTCGACGTGGCTAAAAACCGCGTGCTGCTTCATGGCGCGGTGATTGAAATTGATGAAGCAACCGGGAAAGCGATAAGAATTCAGCGCGTATCGGAAGGGGCGAACGGCTGACACATCTGTACCCACCGGCAACTCGCAGCGCTCCAGTTGACGATGTTGTGGGCAAAGGAATTTCACACGTGAGAACAATCCGTTGGACTGAATACAGTGAATTGACGGCGCTGTTCTTTATCCAATCAATGGCCGTTGCCATTTGGATGGTGCCATTGAGCATGGTGTTTGCCGCTCACGGCTTGCGTGGCCTCGCGCCCTACGCCTTCGCTGCCGCCGCTCTCGCGACTTTCGTTTCGCCATTGATCTTCGGCGCGATGGCGGACCGCCACGCTTCACCGGTGAAGGTGTTGCGCGGGCTGTCCGTGGCGAGCGCCGCCGCCATGACCCTCTTCGCCTGGAGCGTCAAACAAGGCTGGCCGCCAGGACTGGTGCTGGCAGTGGTCCAACTTTATGCACTTTGTGCCGCTCCCACCGGCAGCATCATCACCGCCATCGTCTTTTCGCGCCTGCGAAATTCCCAGCGCGAGTTCGGGCCAATTCGGGCCGGGGCGACCGTGGGTTGGATGGCCGGCTGCTGGCTGGTGAGCGCGCTGAATGCCGATGCTTCCACGCTCGCGGGATTCACCAGTGCGGCGACGTGGCTGGTGCTGGCGGCGTTTACCTTCCTGTTGCCCGGTGTGCCCCCGCCCAAATCCGCCGGACACCCGACGCTGCTGCAACGACTTGGCTGGGACGCGTTCGTGCTGTTGAGAAATCACGACCATCGCGTGGTTTTCATCACCCTGGCATTGTTCAGCATTCCGCTCGCGGCATTTTATCCATTCACACCGCTCCACTTGCAAGCCCTCGGGTTCAAACACGTCTCCGCCTGGATGACGCTGGGGCAAACGACGGAGTTCATCGCCATGTTCTCCCTGGCCGGACTGTTCCTGCGCTGGCGGTTGAAATGGATCTTTGCCGCCGGGCTGGGCTTCGGCGTGCTGCGCTTCGCCCTTTGTGCGTTCAACGGCAAGGCGTGGGTGCTGGCCGGCACCACCCTGCATGGTTTGTCCTACACCCTGTATTTCATCACCGCGCAAATTTACATAGACGAACGGGTGGGTTCCGAGTGGCGGGCGCGGGCGCAGGCGCTGATGACGCTGATGGCCAACGGCGTGGGCAACCTTACCGGCTATCTCTGCACGGGTTGGTGGTACGCGGCGTGCGCACATCCGACCGGCACCCAATGGTCATTATTCTGGGGCGTTCTGGCGGCAGCCGTGGCGGTCGTGCTGGTTTATTTTCTAAAGGCATATCACGGAAGGGAGATGCGCAAAGTGGACAATTAACTCGCTCAACCCCAGCGTATTGCCTCACACGCAGTGATTGAGATTGGCGACGCCAGCGGCAAGGCGCTGAAAATTCAGCGCGTGTCAGAACAATTGCCAACGAATGGATATGGCAGGAACACCCGTTAGAAGAGCAACAACGCCGAAATGAGATTACGAGAGCGACAGGGCGTTTCTGATCAGATCGGTATCGGATACAAATATTCTTCAAGCTCGAGGAATGGACAAACCAATCCAATTGCAACAAGACCTCGACAAACTTATCTCCAGCAGGTCCAGTCCACATCGGAGAAAATGTTGTCGCGCGATTCGACTTCGTGCAGCCACGGTTCGTCCACGGATGTGGCCATGAGCTGGTCGTGCAGGGTGAGGAACCGGAGCAGATGGTCTTTCACGCGGCGGCGCGCGTAATCGGGGCTGGTCCCCGTGCGCAAAATGAACGGCCAGTCGCTGGCCTGCGCGAGCAGCAGTTCGCGCGCGGCCTGCCGCAACGCGCGCGCCGGCAGGGCGCCGGGCTTTTTAAATCGCCGCGCCAGCCTGGTCATCCGTTCCTGCGCGACCTGCAGGTGCGGATAAATCCATTCGTTCTTCTCGTTCAGCCACGTGCGGTAGTAACCCTCCTCGCCCCAGCTTGACGCGCTGGGCGTGACGATCTGGTTCGTCGGATGCCGCTGCAGATATTCACTGGGCGTCACGAGCACGATGGCTTTCTGATCGTGGAAAGCCTTGCGCGCAAAAAAATCCAGAAATTCCGGCCCTTCATACCACCAATGCCCGAATAATTCCGCATCATACGGCGCCACCACGAGCGGCGGGCGTCCGAGGACAGCGGCCACTTTTTCCGCCTGCGCGACGCGTTGGCCCAAAAAATGTCCGGCGTGTTCCGCCGCTGCCTGCAAGGCCGCGTCGCGCCGGTAAATTTCCTTGTTCGCCGACCCGCCGGTGATGCGATAATACTTGATGCCGGTGAAGCCGCGCGTTTCCGGCGACGGCAGGTGCGGTTTCACATGCTCGAAATCGAGGTCAAAACCGATGTCGCGGTAAAAATCGCGGTAGCGCGCATCGCCGGGATAACCTTCCTGCCGGCTCCAAACCTGCCGCGAGGAATCAAGGTCGCGGCCAAAGGCGGCGAGGCCATTGGGGGTGAAAATGGGCGCGAAAGTGCCGTAGCGCGGTCGCGGCCGGGCGTAAAGCACGCCGTGCGAGTCGAGAATGAACCAGCGGATGTTCGCCTCCTGCAAAAATTTTTCGACCCCTTCCACGTAGGCGCATTCCGGCAGCCAGATGCCGCGCGGGTCGCGCCCAAAACAACTGCGATAGTGATCGCGCGCCGTTAAAATTTGCGCGCGGAGGGACGGCGGATGATTCGCGAGCAATGGCAGCAGCGCGTGCGTCGCGGCGGTGGTGATGATTTCCAGCCGGCCTTCGTCCTGAAACTGGCGGAACGCGCCGACGAGGTCGCGTTTGTAAAAATGCCACGCGTCGCGAACCGAGGTGAATCGCTGATGATACATCCACGCCAGTTCGCGGAAGGCGCGGTCCCAGTGCGTGCGGTGAATTTCCTTTTCGGCCAACTCAACGAGGCCGTTCAGATGCCGCTCGTAGCGGTTGCGCAACAACGGGTCGCGCAGCATGGCGCACAACGGCGGCGAAAGAGACAGCGTCAGGGGCGCGGCCACGCCATCGCGCCGCCAGCCTTCCATGATTTGAAGCAGCGGAATATAGGTCTCAGTAACAGCTTCAAACAGCCAGCTTTCCTCCAGAAATTTTTCGTGTTCCGGATGGCGCACAAACGGCAGGTGCGCGTGCAATACGAGGGATAAATAGCCTTGCATGACCCTGGGAAATTATATGTCGATCTTGTCTGAAAGCCATTCCGCAACGGGCCTGGACCTGACCAGAATGACAATCCCGAGCACCGATGGCATGGCCAGCAACGCGCAATGAATTTTTCCGAGGGGAAGGTGATGAACCAGATGGTCGGCCACATACAGACCTCCCACCAGCAGACTCACGCCGATAACTGCCACGGCGACGAAGCGAACCAGCATCAAAGCTCCTCGTTGCGGCGCATCCATGCGATTCAAATATTTTCCGGCGAAGGCGGCTTCAACGCCGGGTCCTGCGGGTGCGCGCCAACGTCGCCGCGGTATTCGGTGGCCCGGCTGAATTTCAAATCCGCCGCGCGCGCCTCCGTGCCATCGGCGGAAACGGCCACGGCGGGCAGTTCGTATTTGCCGTCCGGCAACGCGAAACGAAAGCTGAACGAGCCGTCGGACCGCAATTTGATTTCGCGGCCGTCGAGCGTGACTTTGGCCGTCGGCTCGGTCGCACCGTAAATGACCAGTTCCGCGTTGACGTTGAACCAGAATCCTTTCGATTGTTCCACGCCGCCGAACGGGCTTGAAAGGCTGGAGACGCCGAGCGAGGAAATTTCGCGTACGAGTTTGCGGCGGATCAGTTCGGTGATCTCCAGCGAGCCCATCCAGACGCGGCGCACTTCATCAATGCTGATGATTTTGGCGAGGGCTTCCTCCTGTTGTGACGTCCACGCCGCGGGCGGCGCGGCGGTCGCGCGCGGCAGGCCGGGATGGCCGTGACGGCGGAGCTCTTCAATCGCCTGCGCCAGCGGGAGGTTTTCACGCACGGCCTGTTTAATGATTTGAATCAGTTTCGGAAACGGAAATTCGAACGGGATGGTGGCAAATTCAGCTTCGGTTTCCACCGAAGCGGCGTCCGGCGGCGTGACGGTGGTACCGGAAGCGGCGACGCGCATCCAACGGCCTACCGGCGAATAGTAGCCGAGTTCGGCGGCGTAGGAATCTCCGGCACGCTCGACGTGCGCGAACCAGTGGCGCGATTCAGGGTGGACGTGAATTTCGTAAAGCGGGTGGCCTTCGATTTTGCCGGCGTAAATGCGGAGGATCAAATGGCCGTCCGCCGACTTCGCGTTGAGCTTCAACTGCTGCTCGCGCGTCAGGTCCCAATGCGCGTAAAGCCAGTGCGGGTCGCGCGCGGTCAAAAATAGCTTTTTTGTGCCGTAGGCTTCGGGCAATTCGGTTTCCGCCGTTTCAAACTGTTGCGGGGGCGGGGTAGGACCCAGCGCATATTTCTGCCCGGGGCCGCTGGCGGGTGGCGGTGCGGGCTGGTCGCCTTCGAGCAAAATGGGCGGCGCTTCGATTTTTTTGCGGCGGTTGTAAGTGCGGCGAACAATGGCGGCGGCGGGCGCCTCGATGTTGGGTTCGGATTTGGCGTTGCGGCGCGGGCGCACGGTGCGCACGGCCGTTTTCTTTGGCGTTGTCCTCGATTTCATGACCGCAAATCCTCGGTTCGTGGCGATGACTTCATTGCCTGGCTTGAACTTACGGCGTGAATTAGCCGGGCGCAATGGGAATTTTCCGGCCAGAGGTGAATAAGTTTTCGTTCAAATGCGCTTGCGACTTGCGCCAAACGGGTGTTTCCCTGATATTTACCTCAGTTGATGACCCAGTCCAAGTCCAGCAACGGTGCGGGATCGCCAATCACCATTTTTGTGGTGGACGACGAGCAAATGCTGCTTGATCTGGCGGCGGCCATCCTCCAACCGCTGGGTTACGATGTGCGGACGTTCAGCGACCCGCGTGTGGCTTTGAAGGAATTTTCCGCCGCCCGGCCGGTGGTTATTGTAACGGATTACGCCATGGGTGAAATGAACGGCTTGGATTTGGTGCGCGAGTGCAAGCGCGTCAATCCGAAGCAAAAAATGATCCTGGTCAGCGGCACCGTGGACGAGAACATTTTTGCAGGTCTGCCGCATAAGCCGGATCGATTCATGGTCAAGCCGTATCCTGTCCATGAATTCATCGAGACCATCCGGGCGCTGGTCGCGAGCTGAAATGATTTTGTGCTGCAAATTAGCTCGCCAGAGTCGCGGCCGCGGTGTTAATTGTTTAGATTATGAATAAGCTCAAGAAAATCCTCTGGGGCCTGGTCATCGTCTTCGTCGTGCTGGTCGTCGTGGCGGTGATTGTGGCGGGTTTGTTCCTCGGCAACATAGTCAAGGCGGGCATGGAAACGGTCGGCCCGAAAATCACCGGGGTGCCCATTACGGTGGACGCGGTGAATTTGTCCATTTTGACCGGTTCAGCCAAAGTCAAGGGGCTTGTGGTCGGTAATCCCGAAGGTTACAAGGCACCGCAAGCCATCAGTGTCGGCGTGGCCGCCGTCGAAGTGAACCCGTTGTCTGCTCTCTCGGACAAAATTGTCGTGCGCTCGGTGCGCGTGGAAGCGCCGGAAATCACGTTTGAAGGCAACCCCTTCAGTGGAAACAATCTCACCAAAATCCGTGACAACGTGAATGCAGCCACCGCGTCAAGTCAGAAACCTTCAACGAATCAAACCGCCCAAGCCGCCGGCAAACCCGGCAAGAAGCTCGAAGTGGATGATTTCCTGATTACCGGCGCGAAGGTTCACGTCAGCCTCACCGGCATCGGCGGCAAGGAAATGACTTTGCCGTTGCCGGACATTCACCTCACCAACATGGGAACGGGTGCCGACGGTATCACGGCCACCGATTTGACCCGCCGCGTGCTTGACGCCCTTACCGCCGCCACCGTCAAAGCCGTCGCCAACGCCGCCAGCGACATCAGCAAGGGCGCAATAAATATTGGTCAAGGCGCCGGAAAAAACGTGGGCGGAGACGTGAACAAAATCACCAAGGGCCTCGGCGGTTTGTTCCAAAAATCAACGAATTGATCGCGAAAACCGCCGGTCGAAAGCGGCAACAAAATTCCTGCAATCGCCGCCGGGCAGGGAACAGGCACGACTCCAAATCGAGTTGAAACGGCTCCTACGACCGAATCATCGTCAGAATCATTTTGAACCGCTTGATGGCCTTGAGCGCATGGGACTGATTGGCTGGCATGAGGATAAGCCCGCCATGCTGCAGATGGTGAGGCTTGCCGGAAATCGTGATCTCCACTTCGCCTTCCAATACCTGCACCAGCGCATCGAACGGCGCGGTGTGTTCGCTCAAGCCTTGCCCTTCGTCAAACGCAAACACCGTCACGCTGCCGGCCGGTTTCTTCACGATTTCGCGGCTGACGATGGCTCCGTCCTGGTAACTGACCAGTTCAGCGGCCTTGGCCGCTTGCGCCCCGGGCAAGCCTTTGGGTTTCAATTCAGTGTCTTCCGGCATGATTGTTTCCGTTTTGATGTTCCCGGTTCATGGTCGGCCGGACAATTGCAACTGCGCAATCAACTCTTGCAGGACCGCTGCGGATTTGGCGAGGGCATTTTGTTCCTCCGGTGGCAGGTTGACTTGCAGGATGCGTTCAACGCCTTTTTGCGAAAGAATGCAGGGAACGCCCAGGCTTACCCCGTTCAAACCATATTCTCCCTCCAACACGGCTGAAACCGTGAGTGCGCTGTTTTGATTGCGCAAGATCGCCGCCGCGATTCGCGTCAGGGCGAGGCCGACAGCAAACCACGTCGCCCCTTTGTAATCAATGATGTGGTAGGCGGAATTTCTCACGGCCTCGGCAATTTTACGCCGGGACTCCTCCCAGTCCTCGCATTTCCCGCAAAGGGCGCAATATTGTTCGATGGGCACGCCCGCCATGTTGGTCATGGACCAGGCGGCCACTTCGCTGTCTCCGTGCTCGCCCAGGATGTAGGCATGGACGTTGTGCACGTCGACCCCGCAATGCTGGCTCAGCAGATACCGGAATCGTGCGCTGTCCAGCACCGTGCCGGAGCCGATGACGCGTCCGCGCGGCCAGCCGGAGCGCTTTTGAGCGACATAAGTCAGGATGTCCACCGGATTGCTTACCACCACCACGACCGCCGGTGAATTCTGACGCACAATTTCATCCATGATGTCCTGGATGATTTTGGCGTTGCGCTGCAGGAGCGCCAGGCGCGATTCACCCGGCCGTTGCTTGGAACCGGCGCTGATAAAAATCAGGTGCGCATCGCCGTAATCGGTGTTCCGGGCGTCTCGAATCTGGACCGAGGGGAAGAAGGCTTGACCGTGGGCCAAATCAAGGACCTGTCCCATGGCCAGTTCGTGGTTGGCGTCCAGCAGGCCAATCTCTTCCGCCAATCCACTTTGGGCCAGCGTATAAGCAAAGGTGGAACCCACTGCGCCTGCGCCGACAATCACCACCTTTCTCGGTTTCCAACTTTCGTTATTCATTTGCGGTTATTGGTTGTGATGGCGTTTGAGTCCTTGGTTTGCCGGCAAAATCCCGCTACCCGGACGGCGCTGGAATTGGCACGACAGTCAAATACGATGAAACCGTAATGGAATGGGTGCGGTGTGGCAACGCGACAATTCAATTCGGAGGGCGGAGTTCCACGACGGCCTGATTTTTCAAGCGGGTTCTCGGGCCGCTAAACAAGAAACGGTTCCGCCAACCACGAAATACACGAAGCACACGAAAAGTGGAATGCCTGGTCTGGGTTTTGCCCTTTTGTGTGATTCGTGTATTTCGTGGTTAATAATTCTGGCCGCAAAATTCACCCGGTTGAGTTGCGCCACTTGAGTTGCTTCAACTGCGCGTGTTCAGGATGCTGCGGATCCAGGCTGCGCAGTTCGAATTCCGCGCCGTCGCGGGCGAGCGTCGCCCGCACCCAACCGCTCGGCCGGCCTGCCTTGAACGGATAACTCGTCGGCGGCAGGTTGATGAAATACACGCCGCTCTCATGCTGCGCGATGTGCCAGTCGTGGGTGTGGCCGAAAATGAGCGCCTTGACCTGGCGCCGCGGTGCCAGCGTTTCCATCAGCGCCGCCGAATCCAGCAGGCCCGTCGTGGGCTTGGGTAATTGCGGATTGTGATGGACCACCACCACCGCCGGTTTGTGCGGGCGGGCGTCCAATTCGCGCGCCAGCCAGTCGAGCTGCACCGCGCCGAGTTCGCCCGGCGTTTTGTCGGTGACATCCAGCGAATCGAGCAGAAACCAGTTCGCGCGGTCGCAGGCGAAAACCGCAGCCTGTCTTTGGGGAACGGATTTTAATTTCGCCGTGTCGTGCGGAAAGGCCCGCCAGAAGTTTTCCCGGTCGTCGTGATTGCCCAGCGTCAAGTGAACCGGCGCCAGCGCGCGGACGGGTTCAATTCCTTTGCCGAACGTCGCATAATCTTCCGGCTTGCCGAACAGGAAGGCGAGATCGCCGTTCACGATGACGGCGGCAGGTTTCACCGGCCAGGCGGCAAGTTCGCGCGCGCAGGCGGCGAAATGGTCAGCCATGTTGACATTCAAATATGTCTGCGCTCGATCGCTGGCGATATGCGTGTCAGAGAAAAAAACGAACGTGTGTTTATCACGAGATTTGCCAAATAGCCCGGCGTAGCTCGACGGCGCAAACGCCACGGCAGCGGCGGCCAGCGCGGCGCGTTTCAGAAATTCACGACGCGTGAGTTGCGGCAAATGCAGCGGCATAAATTCACAACAAAAATCCCGCTAGCGACGCGGTCATGTAAGCGGCGAGCAGGCCGCCGCACATTGCGCGAAAACCGATTTTGGCCATTTCGCTTCGGCGTTCGGGCGCGAGCGAGCCAATGCCGCCGACCTGGATGGCGATGCTCGAGAAGTTCGCGAACCCGCACAGCGCGTAGGTCGCAATTGTGAAACTGCGCGGGTCGAGTGCCAGTTGTTTCGCGTTGGTCGTGAGGTCGAGGTAGCCCACGAATTCATTCAGCACGATGCGTTCGCCAAGGATTTGCCCGACGTTCACGCAATCCTGCGCCGGCACGCCCATGAGCCAGGCGAACGGCGCGTTGACCCAGCCGAAAATGGTTTGCAACGTGGCCGGATGGCTGACGCCGAGATGCGCCTGCGGCCAGGTGACGATGTAATTCGCCAGCGCAATCATGGCGATGAACGCGATGAGCATGGCGATAACGTTCAGCGCGAGCTGGAAGCCGTCGCCCGCGCCGCGGCAGATGGCGTCAATGGAATTGGCCGTGGTGCGCGGCACGGAGGCGGGTGCGGTGGCGGCGGTTTCACTTTTTTCGGTTTCCGGCAGGAGAATTTTCGCGATCATCAGCGCGGCGGGACAGTTCAACACCGACGCCGTGAGCAGGTGTCCGGCGGTGTTCGGGTAGCCGGCACGGATTCCCATGGCCGCATAGACCGCCGCGACGCCGCCGGCGATGTGCGCCATGCCGCAGACCATGATGGTCATGAGTTCGCTGTGCGTCAGGCGCGGGACGTAGGGTCGGATCATCAACGGCGCCTCGGTCTGGCCCATGAAAATGTTCGCGGCGGCGGAAAGCGTTTCGCTGCCGCTCGTGCGCATGATTTTGCGCATCACCCACGCGAAGGCGTGGACGACTTTCTGCAAAATGCCCCAGTGATAGAGCAGCGACGAAATGCTCGCGACGATGATGATGGTGCCCATGACGAGAATGGCAAAGATGACCGAGTTGCCGGGGCCGAATTTTTCCGTGAGCAGATTTTCATCCGCCAGCGGGCCGAAAACGAATTTGCAGCCGTCATTGGAAAACTGGATGAGCTTCTGAATCACCTTGCCGGCAAAATCAAACAACGCGCCGCCCCACGGCGTTTTCAGAATCAGCAGGGCCAGGGTGAATTGCAGGCCGACGCCCCAAATCACCGTGCGCCACGGAAACAGTTTCCGGTTGTAGGAAATCGCCCACGCGGCCGCGATCATCGCGACCCAGCCAAGCAGACTGATGAGCTTCAGGTCCATGAATTATTTTTGGCAGACGTGCTGGCAGACCTGTTTATAGACCTGCGGATGCAGCACGCCGACGAACGGCAGATTACGATACCGTTCCGCGAAATCCAGCCCATAGCCTACGACAAAAAAGTCCGGAATTTCAAAACCGACGTAATCCGCCTCAATGTCCTCTGTCCGGCGGCCCGGCTTGTCGAGCATCACGCAGATTTTAATCCGGCGCGGTTTGAGCGCCTGGATTTTGGGCAGCACGCGGCTCATGGTTTTACCGGTGTCGAGGATGTCGTCCACCAGCAGCACGTCGCGTCCGCGCACGTCCAGTCGCAATTCCTTGGTGAAAACCAGTTCGCCCGATTCCGTGCCGAGGCCGTAGCTGGAAACGCCGATGAAATCGAGCCGCAACGGCAGGTTGAGATGCCGGATCAAATCCGCGAGGAACATGACCGTGCCGTTGAGCAGGGAAACCACCACCATTTCGCGTCCGCGAAAATCGTCCTCGATTTCGTGCGCCATCAGCCGGATGCGGCGGGCAATCTGGCCTTCTGTGATGAGCACGCGCTCGACCTCTTTGCGCCATCCGCCTTCGCTCCGCTTCGGCGCGGCGCGGCGTGGTGGGACGGCTTTCACGGGGGTTCGGTTTCTGACTGGACGCGCCATTTGCCGGCAATGTTAACCGCACGCCAACGATTGCCGAGAACTTTCTTGCCTCACGCTGAACGCTTCAACGCCACGCTCATTTGCTGGACGAGCCAGTCGGCTTCGGGTTTGTCGGCGATGCTGTTCGCGGCGGTAATGCCACTGGGATCGCTTACGCTGAATTTCAATGGCGGTTTTTGACCGGTCTGAATGAACTTCTCTTTTTGCGCCTCAAAATTATTGTCATCGCGAACGTGGATTTTCAAATCGTAATAAGCTGAATGTCCGACGGTCATGCCTGGTTGTGCGCTGATGCCGGTGATGTCGGCGACGACAATGTTGTGTTCCTTTTTGAAAACCAGCCATGAAGTTTGAACAGTGGCACTTTCCGGGGTCGCAACCACACGGCTGCGGCGAAACCAAAGATCACTCACCCAAAGGCCGATCAGCAAATCCAACACGCCGAAGACGAGCGGGAACAGGAGCGGCGCGTGCTTCCAAAACAGCAGTACGACGATGCCCGTCCAAATCAGCCAGAACAAACTCAAGCCGGCGGCAGGACCGACATTGCGCGCGGCGGGGAAAATGAATTCCTTTCCGCCATCCGGCAAATCGTTGACTTGTATTTTGGAATGGATTTGTTTCCGAATTTCGTCGAGCGACATCTGGTATCGCGCCGTCGGGTCGTCGGAAAGTTCCGGCACTTCGGGCAGTTTGAAAACCGGCACTTCAAATCGGGCATGAAAATCCGGTCCGTGCAGTTTCGCGGATGCTTCGAGGCACCAGTGAATCCCGTCGCCTTTCGCCGGCGTTGATTCCGGTTGGTTGTCCGGCAATTTGAAATAAACCGGGATGCCGGTGGCGTTCAAATCGGTTTGCGGCAAATCCGGCCGCAGCCATTTTTCGTCCTGCCAGAGGATTTTTTCGCTCGTGCTGCGGTCCTTGCCCGAGCCAGTTGTCGTCCGGAGAATGCAACTCAAGCGCAGGTGCAATCCGTGTTGCGGCTGCAATTTTGTATTGACCTGAATCTGGCCTTCGAGCGTGCCGCCGGGGGCGGCGGGAATCGCGGCCATTTCAAAGAGGCTTTGGCCGAATTTTCGCCAGGCCAGCGTCAAGTTCAGCGCATAAATAATCATGCCGATGCCGACGATGGGAAAGAGCAGCGCGATCAAAACTGCATGATTGCCCTTGCGCAATTCCTCCGGCAGGCTGATGAAAACCACCGGGGCGGAAATCAGGTTCCATACCCCGGTGAAAAGCCAGAGAAAAAAAACGGACTTTTTCGAGCCGGAAGCTATCCGGCCTTTCGCCCAATCTTCTCGCTTGAACCAGGGTTTCCCGTCGTCGGACGTTTTGGAAACCGCCGCCTTCAGCGCCTGTTTTTTGGCGGTGATGCCGAAAATGAGCGCGATGAGTCCCCCGCAAACCACTGCCGCGCTCAACAGTCCCATCGCCTTTTGTCTTTCCATGCCAAAGCCACTGCCAAGCTCGTCATGCAAAAGAAATACGAGCGCGAGGATTCCCACGATGGCAAACGGCAGCGAGAAAAACATTGCCCGCGTGCGGGCAGTCTTCGGGTCAACCGGCTGGTTGCCGGGATCTTTGAAAATAAGACCCATAAATTTCGAAATGCGGAATTAAATATGTTTGGAATCGTGTTCGTCTTTCGCCGTGTAGCCGCTGTCCTGGCGCTTGAAGTTCACCTCGTTCTTTTTGACGTAGGCGGCGAACACGTCATCGGCGCTCATGCCCAGCACCTGCGCGAGGCTGATGAGGAAATGGAACAGGTCCACCACTTCGACGCGCGCGTTTTGTTCGTCGAATTTCTGATACTTGGCCCACCATTTCCACGGCACGCTGTCGGTGAGTTCGGCGATTTCCTGCGTCATGGCGCGGCAATAGTTCAGGATCCATTTCGTCCGTTCCGCCTCGCTCAGGCCGGCGGTTTTCACGCCGATGCGTTCGTTGAGCGCGTGTTGCATCCGGAACAGTTCGTGGAGTTGGTCTGGTTTTTCCATGCGGCAATTAACGGGCAAGAAACCGTTAACGCCAAGAAAAATCTTTGAACTTCGGGCGCAAACGCCTATAAAAACCACATGCCTACGCTTCTAGCCAATGGCGGCCCGGTGATCTGGCTGATTCTGCTCGCCGCGGCCATCGCCATCGTCGTGTTCATCGAGCGCGCGTTGTATTGCCACCGCTCGCAAATCAATTCCACCGAATTCCTCAATGGTGTCCGGACGGTGCTCAAACGCGACAACGTCGTCGAAGCCATTTCCATTTGCGACGCCACGCCCAGCCCGGTCGCGCGGTTGGTCAAAGCCGCCCTGCTCAGCCGCGATCGCGGACGCGACCGTGTCCGCGAAGCCGTCGAGGAAGCAGGTCTCACCGAAGTGCCGCTCCTCGAGGAAAAATTGAATCTGCTCGCCACCATTGCCCAGATTACACCGCTGCTGGGCCTGCTGGGCACCATCACCGGTTTCATGGAAGTTTTCAGCCAGATGCAGGAAGCCGGTTTGTATGCGCACGTTGAGCAGCTTTCCCACGGCGTCTGGCGGGCGCTCATCTGCGCCGCAGCGGGCATCGCTGTCGCGATTCCCGTCCATGCCGGATACAATTATCTCGTCAGCCGCATCAACAAAATCGTCCTCGATATGGAACGCGCCGCCGGCGAAGTCGTCAACATCGTCACCGAAAACGGCGGTCAAAAAGCCCCATGAAATTTCCACGCAATGTACGCCTGCTGCGCAGCCCGTTTGACGTGGCGCCGTTTGCCGTGGTGTTCTTCCTGCTGGTGATTTTCATGGTGTTGGGCGGGCTGGTCTATACGCCCGGAGTACGGATTGAGCCGCCTCTGGCGGACGGCTTGCCCGGGACGGACCAGCCGACCATAGCCGTCGCAGTGGATGCCGGCGGACGATATTATTTCGCCAACCAAATCATCGGCGAAGGACAATTAACGAACGCTTTACGCGCCGCCGCGGCAAAATCTCGCGAACCGCTCACGCTCGTCATCCACGCCGATAAAGCGGTGACTTATGACCAGCTCATTCACCTGACGATCATCGCCCGCGATGCGGGGATCCACAACGCCTTGGGCGCCACGCTGCCGCGGGTCATCAACACCCCCGACAAGCCATGAGCGAATTGCGTGCAGGTTCGCCCGCGCTTGGGCTGGCCGGGCCAAAGCCGGCGCGCGCCGGCTGGCCGCTCAGCCGCTGGCTGATGCTCATCGTGCTGGTCTGCGCCACGCACGTCGGGTTGCTTTACATGTTCGGCGCCCGGAAACAAATTGTCCCACGTCACGTAACCGATGCTCCGACATTGAAACTTGCCGGCGGTTCGGACGAGTTGCTGGCGCTCAACGACCCGACCCTTTTCGCGCTGCCGCATCCCGGAGATTTTGTGACGGCGATGTGGTCCCAGGCGCCGGTTGTGGAACCACCGACGAACCGCTGGACGGAGGCGCCGCGCTGGCTGCCGTTGTCCGCTAATGGATTGATGACAGTCTTCAACCGATTCATGCAGACCAACTTTTTCGCGGGCTACACAAACGAATTCAAACCGCCGCTCAAACTCAGCACCCCGGCGCCGCCCATCGAGCCGGCACTCGCGCAAGCTTCCACGATGCGCGTCGCAGGCGATTTGACGCGCCGACGATTGCTTACCCCAATGGATTTGCCGTCGTGGCCGTTTGCGGATGTGATTGCACCGAGCAGAGTGCAGTTGCTGGTGGATGAAGCGGGCAATGTGGTTTCGGCCATCGTCTTGCCCGCGGACAACAGTTTGGAAGCCCTCAGCCATTATGACACCGCCGATCAGTGCGCGCTCGAACTCGTCCGCGCCGCGCGTTTCGCACCCGCGTCACACTTGACCATCGGCCAGATGATTTTTACCTGGCACACCGTTCCGCCACCCGCGACCAATTCACCCGCCTCCTCGCCGTGACATGAATGTTCCCGCTCTGATTTTCATTTACGTGACCGTCCTGCTCGGCGCGCTGTGTGGGCTGGGGATTTATTCCGAAATGCGCCGACGCCGCTTCGGGCCGACGCACACGGAGGACCGGATTTTCCGCTGCAAAAATTGCGGCTACGTCTATACCGATGACCCGGACGTGGACCGCTCGCGCTGCGCCCAGTGCGGCAAACTGAACGACCCAATCGCTTTCTGATGGGGCGATGGAGTGATGGAGTAATGGGAGGGCACGAACGCGGGAATCTTATCGCAACACTCCATCAATCCAATACTCCATTACCCCAATTCTTCAACTACCCGTCTTCAATTCCACCACGTCATGCGGGGCGGCCTCGCGCATGCCGGCGGGGCTGACCCGGATGTAACGCGCTTTCTCGCGGAGTTGCGCGAGGTTCGCCGCGCCAAGATAACCCATGCCGCTCTGGATGCCGCCGATGAGCTGGGCCAGCACGCGGTCCACCGAGCCGCACGCCTCCTTGAGCGCTTCGATGCCTTCGGCGGCAACTTTTTGCGTGGGATTGGTCGGCTGGCCGTAACGCGCCGCCGAGCCGGCTTTCATCGCCGCAAAACTGCCCATCCCCCGGTATTGCTTGTAAAGTTTGCCGCCGATTTCGAGGATTTCACCGGGCGCTTCGTTGCAACCGGCAAATATCCCGCCGCAAATCACCGCCTGCGCGAGCGTCAACGCCTTTACGATGTCACCGGATTTCGCAATGCCGCCGTCGGTGAGAATGGCGACTTTCTTTTTCGCTGCCGCACGCGAGCAAACGTAAAGCGCCGTCATTTGCGGGATGCCCACGCCCGCGACGATGCGCGTGGTGCAAATCGACCCCGGCCCTTGCCCGACCTTGACGGCGTTCGCGCCGCAATCGGCCAGAAACTCGACGCCCGCCGCGCTCGTGACGTTGCCGGCGATGAGCGGCAGTTTCGGAAATGCGTCGCGCAATACTTTCACCGTGTCGCCGACGCCTTTGCTGTGGCCGTGCGCGGTTGAAACGGCGACGGCATCCACGCCGCGTTCGACCAGCCCGCCGACGTGATTCAGGATGCGCTCACGATCCAGTTCACCAAATGCGTTGCGCGTGGCCGAGACCGCCGCGCCGCAGATGAGATGGAAACTCGCGTCGCGCGCCGGCTTGAACTGCGCGTTGCGTTCCTGCGCGATGCGCTCGATGTCGCTCATCGTGAAGAGGCCGTGCAAATGGTCCTGGTCATCCACCACGAGCAGTTTGTGGATGCCGAGGTGTTCGGTGAAGAATTTGTCGGCGCGGGCGATGGGATCCTTACCCAATTCCTTTTGGGTGATGGTGCGAACCTGCGTGCGCGGTGTCAGGGCATCGGCGACCTTGCGTTTGGCGTAGCGCGGCTTGACCACGTGGCCGGAAAGCAGGCCGACCAGCTTGCCCCTTTCATCCACGACCGGAAACGTGCTGAAGCCGAATTTTTTCTGCTCAATCAATGCCAGCACGTCACCGATGAGCTGGCCGGGGGTGACCGTGATCGGTTCCTGAATCAGGCCATGGACGTGGTTCTTGACCCGGCTGACCTCGGAAAGCTGCTGGCGTTCCGGCATGTTGTAATGGATGAGGCCGAGCCCGCCGTTCGCCGCCATCGCGATGGCCATGCGCGATTCGGTCACGGTGTCCATGTCGGACGAAATCACCGGGATGTTCAGATGCAAATTTTCCGCGAGCCGGGTTTCGAGCTGCGTGTCGCGCGGCAGGATTTCGGAATAGAGCGTCGCGAGCGTGATGTCGTCGAACGTCAGGCCGATCTTGTTGTTTGCAGGGAAGAACTGATCCGACGGCTGGTAGAATGGATCGTCAAAACCGGAATTGCGCGTAGCTGCCATGTCAGAAAATGAAGTCTGGCCGGCGGCTTTGGCAAGAAAAAATTGAAGCCCGTTCCGGCGTCAATGCGGATGAATGGGACGCAAAATGCGTGACGGATGCGGGCTTTAGCTGAGAATCTGGCGATCTTCGGTCGGCAGGGCCGGCGCCACTTCAATCTCATCGTAACGATTCATCCGGTAGATGATGATCGAAGCGGCCCAACTCGCCACAAAGATTCCGATAATGACAAAGCCGATGATGCCGAAGTTGTTGTTCAAGGAACCAATCGTTTCCCAGGCGGCTCCCTGTATTTTAAAATGATCGCCGATCAGGCCCAGCGCCTCGATTCCGCCGACCAGCAACGCCACCAGGACCGAAACAAAGGTGATGGTCATGTTATAATAAAGTTTGCGGATCGGTTTGACAAAGGCCCAACCATAAGCGCCGAGCATCAGGATGCTGTCGGTCGAATCAATCAACGCCATGCCCGCCGTGAACAGGGTCGGGAAAACGAGGATTGACCAGATGGGAAGACCTTTGGTGGCTTCCGTTGCCGAGATGCCGAGCAGGCCCACTTCGGTGGCCGTATCAAAACCGAGACCGAAAAGAAAGCCGACGGGATACATCTGCCAGCCATGTTCGATCAATCGAAACAAATTCCGGAAAATGCGTCCGAAGAATCCACGCTTGGCCAGAATCAGGTTGAGGTCCTCATCCACAAATTGGCCCCCCCGCTTGACGTGCTGAAAGGTGTGATAGACCGAAACGAGGACGAAGAGGTTGGCAATGGCGATGGCCAGAAGAAAGAAGGCGGAAACCGAAGTCCCGATAATTCCGCCAACGGACTCAAAAAAATCAAAACGGTCTTTGATCGCGACGGAAGTCAGGGCGATGACGACCGATAAACCGAAAACAACGGTCGAATGGCCAAGGGAAAAAGAGAAACCCACGGCGACCGGCCGTTTGCCCTGCTGCATCAACTTGCGCGTTACGTTGTCAATCGCCGCGATGTGATCGGCGTCCACCGCGTGGCGAAGGCCAAACGCGTAGGCCAGAAACGCCGTGCCCAGCAAAACCGGGTGGTTATGAAAGGCAATCAGCGCCCAGATCCACGCCCCGGCGTTGACACCAATGAGCAACGCATACAGGGAGACTATCCGGCCTTTGACGCCGGATGAAATGCCTGCACCAAAATTCGCTGCTGTCTTGCCTTCTATAAACCCGTCCGGGATGTCCATGACAAAATTTTCAACTTAACCGGCTCCCGCGCAAGCTGAATCTTCATACGAATTTTGTTATTCGTAACACCAATTTTGCCGGGCGCCGCCGGATTGACGCGGCAAATGGCTTTGTTATCGTCTGCTCATTGCATGAAAAAAGAAACCGTCAGCCGTTTCAGCGTGTCCCTGCCGCCGTCGCTGCTGCGGCAACTGGATCAGATGTCGGATGAAAAGGGTTATGACAACCGCTCGCAGGCCGTTGCCGACATGATTCGCGACCATCTCGTCGAACACCGGCAGAAATTCGGCAACGAGGACATCGCCGGCACCATCACGCTGGTCTATGACCATCACAAGCCACATCTTCAGGCCACGCTCACGGACATCCAGCACGATCACCACCACGTGATTCTCTCGACGGTGCACGTGCATCTGGACCATCACAATTGCCTGGAGGTATTGCTGGTGCGCGGCAAGGCGGCGGTGATTCGGAAAATTGCCGATGAATTACTTTCCGCCAAAGGCGTGAAACACGGCAAGCTCACGGTGACCACGACCGGCAGGGATTTGCCGTCGTAAATGCGCCGGTCCTTGGCGTGGCTAATCCGGATACCCGTTTGGATGCCTTTTATGCCACGCCCAGGCGGTGGCAACAATATCTTCCAGCTTCGGGAATTTCGGTTTCCAACCCAGTTCACGAATCGCTTTTTCGGCGGACGCCACGAGTTTGGGCGGGTCGCCGGGTCGGCGCGGTTTTTCCACCGCCGGGATTTTCTTTCCGGTGATTTTCTCGCACATCTGGATGACTTGCTTCACGGAATAACCGTCACCGTTGCCGAGATTGTAAAACCCACTCTTGCCCGGCTGCAACCCAAGGATGTGCGCCTGCGCGAGGTCAATGATGTGAATGTAATCGCGGATGCAAGTGCCGTCTGGCGTCGGATAATCCGTGCCGAAAATCCAGCACTGCTTTGCCTGGCCGAGCGGAACCTTCAGCACGTTGGGAATGAGGTGCGTCTCGATGCGATGATGTTCGCCGAATTTTTCGCTCGCGCCGGCGGCGTTAAAATACCGGAACGCGATGAATTCCAGCTTGTAAATCTGCTGATACCACTGGAGGATTTTCTCGAACATCAGCTTGGACTCGCCATAGGGATTGATCGGGCGTTGCGGCAAATCCTCGGTCATCGGAATTTTGTCCGGCGGACCGTAGGTGGCGCACGTGGAACTGAACACGAATTTCTTTACCCCGCATTCGACGGCGGCGTCGAGGAGCTTGAGGCCGTTGACCACGTTGTTGTGAAAATATTTTTTCGGGTTCTCCATGGATTCGCCGACGAGCGCGTTCGCGGCGAAGTGCATGACGGCATCGGGTTTCGCGGTTTTGACGGCATTGAGAATGTCGCCTTCCTGCTCCGGTTTACCGAGAATGAATTTCGCCCGCGCATCCACCGCCAAGCGATGGCCTTCGGAAAGATTGTCATAAACCGTGACCGCGTGTCCGGCATTGAGCAGTTCTTCCGTGCAAATGGAACCGATGTAACCCGCGCCGCCGGTGACAAAGACGTTCATGCGCCAACTATGAAAGGTGGATGGCGGAGTGCAAAGCGCAAAGTGACGGAAGAAAGCGTGCGGACGGTTTCGACGCGCGTAATCAGCCAATCGCCTTCGGTTTGTTGAAAGGTGAATTTCATCTCCTGCACGACGGAATCGCGTTCGCCGGCAATATTCGCCTCGACCGTGAGATCCGCCACAGCGGATTGTTTGTCCGGGGCAACGGTGATTTTGATATCGGGGAATTGAACCTTCAGTCCGCTCAACGCCGAGCGGGCGCCCAGGGCGGCCTGCTGGATTTCGTCGCGGCCCAGCAGGCGGTGCTGGATGCGCCCGGGCACATCAATGTTGATCTCGACATTGGTGGCGAAAAAGCCGGCCAGATTTTGCGCGCCGGCGAGTCGTGCCAGGTTGCCTTCATTCGATGAGAATGAAGCCGTGCGGGCGAGTTCCGTGAGGCGCTGGCGGATGACCCTTTCCGGGTCGGGAAACAGAACGAACCACAGCCAGGCACCGAGCGCCAGCAGCGCGGCGAACAAAACGAGGCGGAAAACAGTTTTCATTGAATGGTTTTGCCAACGATACGATCACGCTCAACTTTTCCAAACGTGTGATTTTCCGGCGGCATGGTGCGATTGTCGCCCACGACAAAATATTCGTCCGGGCCGAGTTTTTCGGGCGGAAGATTCCAGTCGCAGGAGAGTTTCTCGTAAGGTTCGTCGAGCACCTGGTCGTTGATCAGAACCTGGCCGTTGACAAAAGCGACCGTCTCACCCGGCAGGCCGATGATGCGTTTCAGATACATCAAATGAACACCCGCCAGACGGATGCTCACCACATCGCCGCGCCGGGGTTCGTGCCACAAATACGCGAGCCGGTTCACAAAATGCGCCGAACCGTCCTGGTAGGTCGGCAACATGCTGATGCCTTCGACGCGGATGTGCAGCAGGACGAATTTGAAGACGACAAAACACAGAATGGCCAAAACGACCGCGCGCGCCAGGGTGACCTTTGGGTTGCGACCAATCACCAGGATGCGCAGCCATCGGGGCACTTGTGATTGGCCCCGAACTTTCGGTTGTTCGACTGGATTTTGCGCCGGCACCGCTTGGAGTCTCGACGCAATCGGCCAATCGTGCAACTTAGATTTGACTTATCGCCTTGTCCAAAGCGGCGTAAAGCTGGTTCATCGTCGCTTCGGTCTCGTCGCCCATGTTCGAGATGCGGAACGTCTTGCCCTTGATTTTCCCGTAGCCGCCGTCAATCAGAAAGCCCTGGTCCTTCACCAGCTTTTGCAGCTTCGGCACGTCGGTCACGTGCCCGCCGGGCTTCGCGCCATTGTTGACGCAAGTGAGGGTGACGGATTCAAACCCTTTGTCCGGGAACAGCGTGAAGCCGTGTTTCGCCGCCCAGGCGCGCGTCATTTCGGCCAGCTTTTTGTGGCGCGCAAAACGGTTTTCCAATCCTTCGGCGAAAATGTCCTCGAGTTTCGATTGGAGTGCGTAAACGTGGCCGATGCTTGGCGTGCTCGGCGTCATGCTTTGCTCGGCGTTTTTCTGGAACTCGACGAAATCGAAATAATAGCCGCGGTCATTGAGGGTCGCCGCCTTGGCCAGCGCCGCCTTCGAGCAGGTGAAAAGGGATGTGCCCGGCGGCAAAGCGAACGCCTTTTGCGTGCCGGCGAGCAGCACGTCAATACCCAGCGCGTCAAATTCAATCCTGGTCGCGGTCATCGAACTGACCGAATCCACGATGAACACCACGTCGGGATATTTTTTCTTGAGCGCGGCGATTTCGGCGAGCGGACTCATCACGCCGGTGGAAGTTTCGTTATGAATGACCGTGAGCGCGTCGAACTGGCCGGTAGCAAGTTTTTTGTCCACGGCCTCGGCGCGGATGGGCGATCCCCATTCGACCTGTAGCGCCTCGGCCAGCTTGCCGCAGCGTTTGGAAACGTCGAACCACTTGTCCGAAAACGCGCCATTCATGCAGTTGAGGACTTTTTTGGCGACCAGATTGCGGATGGCGCCTTCCATCACGCCCCACGCGGACGAGGTGGAAATATAAACGAGTTGCTTCGTGTAAAGTAGTTGCTGAAGTTGCGGCTGGATGGCGGCGTAAAGGTCTTTGAACCCCTGGCCGCGATGCCCGATCATCGGCTGGCGAAACGCCTTGAAGGTTTTCTCGCTCACCTCGACCGGCCCCGGAATGTGCAATTTGACGTGTGCCATAAGTTTGTTGAAATTTTTCACGACGCACGGGACAAAGGCAAGAACTGCTTTGCCAATTGCTCAACGAAAATTGGCAATTGGCAAATCCGGCGGCAAATCATCTGGTCACGTACCCGTTCGCGCGGAACCAGGCGACAGCATCGGCCAAAGCCTGTTTCACCGGGGTTTGCGGCAGACCGAGTTCGCGAATGGCCTTCGCCGGGTTGAACCACATCTTGTATTTGGCCATGCGCACGCCGGCCAGCGGCACACGCGGCGGTTTGCCGGTGACACACGCAATGCCTTCGCTCACGTGTCCGGCGACCAGCGCCACCCAATGCGGCATTTTCATTTTTGGCGCAGGCACGCCGCTGATTTCCGCCAGCGCATCGAACGTTTCCTCAAGCGTCCAGTTGCCGCCCGCGTGGCCAAGAATGTAGCGCTCGCCCAATCTTCCTTTTTCCGCGGCGAGAATGTGTCCCACTGCCACGTCGCGCACATGAACCCAGTTCAAGCCCGAGTCAAGGTACGCCGGCATTTTGCGGTTGAGGAAATCCACAATCATCTGGCCGGTCGGCGTGGGTTTCAGGTCGCACGGGCCGACGGGCGCGCTTGGATTCACGACAATGACGGGCAGCCCCTTTTTGGCCAGATCCACCGCCACGCACTCCGCCTGCCATTTCGAGCGTTTGTAATGGTTCCCCATCTGCGCTTCGGAAACCGGCTCCAGTTCGTCCGCCGGCACAATTTTCCCGTTCACGGTTTTCGGCAGCGCGATGCAACCAACCGTGCTGGTGTAAACGATGCGCGCACAACCCACAGCGGCGGCGGATTCGATGACGTTGCGCGTGCCTTCGACATTGGTCGCATACATCGGCGCGTAATCGCGCAGCCACAGTTGATAACTCGCCGCGACGTGAAAACACCATTCGCAGCCGTCCATTTCACGTTTGAGCAACTCGCGATTGGCCACGTCGCCGAATACGCGCTTGAATTCAACTCCCGCCAGCCCGCGCAAATCGGCGTTCGGACGCAGCAACGCCTTCACCTGATGGCCGTGCGCGGCCAGCTCCTGAACGAGGTTCGAGCCGACGAAACCGGAGGCGCCAGTGACGAAACAATGCATAAGCTGAAAGCGGTCGGTGGTGATTTTGACGCAACGCGCTGCCGGATTCCACAAAAAGTTTTCCCCGTTCCCCTGTGCTTGACTTGGCCGGCCGGCTGCGGAACACTTGCCTCGTCGTATGCCGGTTAAAAACAGTACCAGAAAAAAGATGACGCGCTCCGAACAGCGCGACTTGGACGTCAGAATCGAATTCATCGAGGGTCTCGTCCGTCGCGACCCCGGGTACGTGGACGCGCTCCAATTGCTGGGCGATCACTATACGCAACGCGGTCGTTACGCCGAGGGACTCAAAGTGGATGAACGCCTCGCGCGTTTGCGGCCGGGCGACGCGCTCGTTTTTTACAATCTCGCGTGCAGCTATTCCCTCACCGAAAAATTTGACCGCGCCACCCTCGCGCTGGAAAAGGCGCTGGGCCTCGGCTATCGCGATTTCAACTGGCTCGCCAAGGACCCCGACCTTCATAAACTCCGCCAACAACCCGTTTACCGCGATATCCAGGACAAAATCCGGCGGATGAAAGTCAAGGTTCGTTGAATCAATTTCAGGCGCGGAAATTTCCGAACGTTATCACATGAACGTCACCGTTCACGGCCGCACCCGGCATTACCGCACCGTCACCTTTGACCGTGCGCGTAACGCCGTCCGGCTGGTTGAACAGCGGTTGTTGCCGCACGAGTTTAAAATCGTCGCCACGTGCAATTTCCGCGAAACCGCCGCGGCCATGCGTGACATGGTCGTGCGCGGCGCCGGGGCCATCGGCGCGACAGCGGCCTACGGCCTGGCGCAGGGCGCTTTCGCCTTTCGCGGACGGGATTTGGCGAAATTCCACTTGCACATCGAAACCGTTTGCCAGTCACTCAAGGCCGCGCGCCCCACGGCGGTTGACCCGGTCAACGCAATGAAGACCGTGCGGGCCGCGATGCGCCCCGGCAAAACCGTCGCGGAACGACAAGCGCTTGCACTTGCCGCTGCGGAGGAATTCGCCGATGAAGACGTGCGCCATTGCGAGGCCATCGGGCGGCACGGCGTGAAGCTCATTCGCAACGGCATGAAGGTTTTGACCCACTGCAACGCCGGCTGGCTCGCCTTCGTGGACATCGGAACCGCCACCGCGCCGATGTATGCCGCGCAGGCGCAGGGCAAAAAATTTCATGTCTTCTGCGACGAAACGCGGCCGCGTTCGCAAGGCGCAACGCTCACCGCCTGGGAACTGGCGCAGCAGAAAATTTCGCACCAAATCATCGCCGACAATGCCGCCGGGCACCTGATGCAGCGCGGCGAAATTGATCTGGTCATCGTTGGCAGCGACCGCACGTTGGGCCGCACCGGCGAGGTCACGAACAAGATCGGCACTTACACCAAGGCGGTGCTAGCCAAACGGCATGGCATTCCATTCTACGTGGCGATTCCGCTCTCGACGATTGATTGGAATTTGAAACGCGGTTTCGATATTCCGATTGAAGAACGGCACGAACATGAAGTTCTGGGTGCGTGGGGAGTTGTACAAAGCTCAATGTCCAAGGTTCAAGGTTCAAAGTCGCGGTATTACGTTCGTGTCGGCAATCCAACGAGTGGGGCGCGCAATCCGGGTTTTGACGTGACGCCGCCGGACTTGATAACGGGCATCATTACGCCGGCGGGAATTTTCAAGCCAACGGAACTTTGGAAACATCGGTGCCGGTTGGGTTTTGCCGATTGAACTTGCTCCGGGTGGAAATCGAATTTAGTGTTAAAGACTCGTGTGGCGGGGTAGCCAAGTGGTAAGGCAGGGCTCTGCAAAAGCCTCATCCGTCGGTTCGATTCCGACCTCCGCCTCCAAACCTAACCAGTTGGAACTGTAGGGTTTGGTCAACTTCCACAGACGAGTGCCAGCGGAAGTGCCAGCAGGATTTAACTCTGGCCTGCCCTGCGTAACTCCCACCTGCTCCCTGCC